>ENA-UONT01000297-UONT01000297.1-human-gut-metagenome-genome-assembly--contig:-CS20-NODE-297-length-67090-cov-12.708660_pt1 | contig 67090 bp, 67 predicted proteins | sample MGYA00242459_ERZ724006 | MGnify/ENA metagenome assembly ERZ724006 | reverse complement strand
CCCGCAGCAACGTGGCGCTGCTGTCCGGGCTGCTGCGGTGCGGCGAATGCGGCGATTATATGCGCCCGAAGCTGACCAACCGCCGCACGGCGGACGGCGAGCTGATCTACACCTACATGTGCTCCACCAAGGAGCGCAGCCACGGCACGGTCTGCTCTATGAAAAACTGCAACGGCAACACGCTGGACGCTAAAATCATCGAAGAGATCCGCAAGCTGTCCGCCGACAAGGAGACCCTTACCCGGCTGCTGGCGCAGACCAAGAAGGTCATCAGCGGCAGCAAGGAGGGCTACGACGCAGAGCTGGCGCTGCTCCGGGAAAAACACGCCGAAACGGAAGATCGCATCAAGCGGCTGGTGGAGTCCCTGTCCGTTGCCAGCGACACCTCTGCAAAGTACGTCATGGAGCAGATCGACGAACTGCATCGGGAGAGCGAGACTCAGCAGGCAAGACTTTCCGAGTTGGAAGCCCTCACCGAGCAGAGCCGGATGCTCCATCAGGAGTTCGCCTTCCATCAGGAGATGATCGAATCCTTCGCCAGCGCGGTGGATTCTGCCACGCTGGAGGAAAAACGCCGCCTGCTGCGCACCATCGTCAAAAAGGTGGTCTGGGACGGCAAAAATGCCTATGTTTACCTCTTTGCGGAGGATGGAGAGGCAGATTTGCCGCCCATTGACCAACCCATGTATCCGTTAGGAGAGGATAGCGAATGAGATCCTGATGCACTTTCGCAGCCAAAAGAAAACCGCGGCGGATGTCAGCCTGTCGGAAGCGTTGGACGTTGACGGCGAGGGCAACGGCCTGTATCTCATGGACGTTGTGGCACAGGACGACGACATGGCCGAGCGCGTCGGGAGCATGGAGCTGTGCAGGAGCCTCAGGGAATATATAGATAAGGTGCTCGACGAGCGCGAGGCGGAGATCATTCGCCTGCGCTACGGCATAGGCGGAGGGACGCCCAAGACCCAGCGCGAGACGGCGCAGCTATGCGGGATATCCCGCTCGTACGTATCGCGCATAGAAAAGAAAGCGCTTGAAAAGCTGCGTGAGGCATTGGGGGACGAAAGCGGGAAATAGCACAGAGCCGTGTATCAGACAGGATTTTGATACACGGCTTGTTTGCGCCGATATACGGCAGCGGATAAAAATAGTTGCCCGTTTGTGCTTTCTGGTGTATAATATAATGAATCTTTATGGAAATGGAGATCACCATGAGCAGAAAGAAAAGAAAAGCACAGGCTGCCGAGGTGCCTGATATCGAAGCCTCCGGCAAGGATATGTATGACTGGGTGCAGTGCCTCATAGTGGCGCTTATAATATGCGTTGTCTTTTTCGCGTTCTTTGTTCGTATTATCGACGTCGTTGGCACGTCGATGAACCCGACGCTCAATAACAGCGACAAAATGCTCGTCTCCGGGCTGCTCTATAAGCCGAAAGTCGGGGATGTGGTCGTGTTCAAAAAGGACGAATATAATCCCAACAAGGCTCTGGTGAAGCGCGTGATCGCTATCGAAGGGCAGGAGATCAATATAGACTTTGACAAGGGCATTGTCTACATTGACGGTCAGCCTATCCAGGAGGACTATATCGCAGAACTCACCAAGACTAAGGAAGACTTCATCGGCCCCAAGACGGTCCCGGAGGGCTGCGTGTTCGTGATGGGCGATAACCGCAATATGTCCACCGACAGCAGAAAAACCGAGATAGGCATGGTAGATACACGGTTGATCCTCGGGAAAGCGTATATGGTCATATACCCGCTCTCCGAGTTTAGAGTTATAAAATGATGGAAAACGGCTACGAAAAAATGAATATCCAGTGGTTTCCCGGCCATATGACGAAAGCGCAGCGGATGATCGAGGACAACGTCAAGCTTGTTGACGCCGTGTGCGAGATACTTGACGCGCGCATCCCGTTCTCCAGCCGGAACCCTGATATAGACCGGCTCGCCGCAGGCAAGCCGCGCCTTGTCATACTCAACCGCAGCGACCTTGCGGATCCGGAATTGACCGCGCGCTGGAAGAAGAGCTTCCAGAAGCAGGGGCTTGCTATCCTTGAGACTGACGCGAAGAGCGGCAGGGGAGTGAACGGCTTTGCCCCGGCGATACGGGAGCTCCTCAGCGATAAGCTGAAGGAGTACGAGGCAAAGGGGCAGGTCGGCCGCCCGCTGAGAGTAATGATCCTTGGCATACCGAACGTCGGCAAGTCGACGTTTATCAATAAGGTCGCAAAGCGCAAAGCGGCAATAGCCGGCGACAAGCCGGGCGTTACACGCGGCCGCCAGTGGATAAGCATCGATACCGGACTTGACCTGCTCGACACTCCGGGCATACTCTGGCCGAAGTTTGACAGTCAGGAGGTCGGCGAGATGCTGGCCATCACGAACGCCATCAAGGCGGACGTTCTCGATAAGGAGACGCTAGGCGCAAACTTCATGCTCCGCCTGCGCGATATGTACCCGAATGCTCTGCGTGAGCGTTATAAAATGGAACCCGATCCGGAGCTCAACGGCTATGAGCTGCTTGAGCAGGCGGCAAAGAAGCGCGGCTTTCTCGTTTCACGCGGCGAGTATGACATTGAGAGAATGGCGAACACTCTGCTCAAGGAATACCATGAGGGCAAGCTCGGCCGCCTGACTTTGGAGGCTCCGAATGACTGAGCTCTGGGAACTGGAAAATGAAATTTACGCCGAGGGCTTCAGCCTTATCTGCGGCGTTGACGAGGCCGGACGCGGGCCGCTGGCAGGGCCGGTATATGCCGCCGCCGTTATTCTCCCGCGGGATGCTGTCATCGACGGCCTTAACGATTCCAAGAAGCTGACCGAGAAGAAGCGCGACGCGCTCTTTGACGTTATCACCGAGCGGGCGCTGACCTACGGCATTGCCTCAGCTTCGGTCGACGAAATAGAAGAATTCAACATCCTGAACGCGACCTTTCTTGCGATGAACCGTGCTGTCGCAAAGCTCGACCCCGCGCCGGAGCTTGCGCTTATCGACGGCAACCGGAACACCGGCATAGCCATGCCGAGCCGCTGCATTGTAAAGGGAGACTCGCGCTGCGCGGACATTGCCGCCGCGTCGATCCTCGCAAAGGTCAGCCGTGACAGATATATGCTCAACCTTGCGGAGAAGTACCCGCAGTATCATTTCGAGCAGCACAAGGGCTACGGCACAAAGCTGCATTATGAAGCACTCAGAGAATACGGCCCGTCGCCTGAGCACCGCCCGAGCTTTCTGAGGAAAATGCACTGATGGAGAGGCGGGAGCTTGGTGCGTGGGGCGAGGAGCGCGCGGCGAAATATCTGCGCAGCAAAGGGTATACTATCCTTGAGCGCAACTTCCGCTGCCGCGCGGGAGAGATAGACATCATCGCGCTGCGCGGCGGCGTCATTGCCTTTGTTGAGGTGAAGCTGCGCCGGGACTCGGAATTTGCCGAAGCGCGCGAATTTGTGACCCCGGCAAAGCAGCGGCGTGTGATCCTGACCGCCGAATATTGGCTCGTCTCGCACCGGACGGAGCTTCAGCCGCGCTTTGACGTGATCGAGATATACGCGCCTTACGGTGAGAGGACGCTCTTCCCGAAGATAAATCACCTTGAGGACGCTTTCCAATAGAAATATGTACGCGGACATGCCGCGAACCGGAGTTTTCCGGTTCGCGGAGCGCAGGCATGACGCTGCTCAGCAGCAGCCGCGCGGACAGAAGGTGGAGCAGTAGGTCTCGCCCTTGGTGCTTGCTTTCTCGTTCTGGACGCTGATCTGTTCTGCGCTGCATCTGCAGTCAACGGTGTTGTACTTGCAGCCTGTGACGTCGCAGCCGACGCCGGGGATGACGTTCTTGGTTTTCTTATCGCTCATGTTCATAACCTCCGTTCCTTGTTGGAAACGGTATTATTATCTGCACCCAAGCCCTGTTTATTCGGAGGACATTTTCTGCCTATGGCGCTCTACACAATAGGAGACACGCATCTTTCCCTTGCCAAGGACAAGCCCATGGACATCTTTGGCGAAAAGTGGAAGAACCACGCGCAAAAATTAAAGGACGGCTTTTCGATAGTCGGGGAGGACGACCTCACCGTCATCTGCGGCGATATCAGCTGGGGCATGGGTATCGAGGAGACAAAGGAGGACTTCCTTTTTATCGATGCTCTGCCAGGGAAAAAGATAATCCTTAAAGGCAATCACGACTATTGGTGGAGCACCGCTGCAAAGGCGAAGAAGTTTTTTGCGCAGAACGGGATAACCACCATAGACATTCTTTATAATAACAGCTTTGACTATGGCGAGTACGCGATCTGCGGCACCCGCGGCTGGTTTTATGAGGAGGAAAAGGGCGGCGAGCATGACGCGAAGATCATGCGCCGAGAGATAATGCGCCTTGAAGCGTCGCTCAAGGCGGCCGGGGATAAGAAGAAGCTCGTGTTCCTGCATTATCCGCCGCTGTTTCAGAGCTACCGCTGCGAGGAGATCCTTGAACTGCTCAAAAGCTATGAGGTCCGCCTGTGCTGCTACGGCCATATACACGGCAAAGGCTGCGCATATGCATTCAACGGCTGGCGCGACGGGACAGAGTTCAGGCTTGTGTCGGCAGATTTTGTGGATTTTACCCCCGTGAAGCTGCCATATTAGGCTTTATTAAATAATTTGTCATTGATTTTACTGTAAGTTTCTGCTATCATAGACAAGTGCGTGCAGACACATAAAGAGGAGGAAATCAACCATGATTCTGAAGAACGTAGAAAACAAAGAAAATAAGACCGCCACTTTTCAGGTAGAGTCCGACGCTGCCGAGTTTGAATCCGCAGTCAACGGCGCATACCTCAAGAACAAGGCTTCGATAAATATTCCCGGCTTCCGCAAGGGCAAGGCTCCGCGCGCTGTCGTTGAGGGCATGTACGGCGCAGAGGTCTTTTATCAGGACGCTATGGACGAGCTCGCCCCCAAGGCTTTCGAGTTCGGCCTTGATGAATCCAAGCTGCGCATGGTCGGCACTCCGTCCATCGTCGATGTGAACGTGACCGATGACCGCACCGCTTCCTACACTTTTGAAGTTACCCTTTACCCCGAGGTCACTCTCGGCCAGTACAAGGGTCTCGAAGCGGAGCGCAAGGATGAGAGCGTTTCCGACGAGGATGTTGACAATGAGCTCAACTCCGTCCGCAAGCGCAACGCCCGCATGATCGACATTGACGACCGCGCCGCCGAAATGGGCGACACTGTCGATATCGACTTTGACGGTTACCTTGACGGTGAGCGTTTCGACGGCGGCAAGGCCGAGGGCTACTCTCTTGAGCTTGGCTCCAACTCCTTCGTCCCCGGCTTTGAGGATCAGATCGTCGGCATGAAGATCGGCGAGGAGAAGGATATCAACATCACCTTCCCCGAGAACTACACGCCTGAGCTTGCCGGTAAGGCCGTCGTTTTCAAGATAAAGCTCAACGGCATCACCACTCCCGAGCTTCCCGAGCTTGACGATGAGTTCGCAAAGGACGTTTCCGAGTTCGATACTCTTGACGAGTACAAGACCAGCCTGCGCGGGGATCTTGAGAAGCGCAAGAAGGACGAGGCTGAGAATGATTTCCGCGCGAACATTCTCAAGCAGGCCGTCAACAACCTCCAGGCTGAGATCCCCGAGTGCATGATCCTCGAGAAGGTCGAGCAGACCATCCGTGACTATGCCTCCAACTTCGGCATGACCGACCGCAGCGTTCCCCTTGAGAACCTCAAGGAAATGATGGGTCTGTCCGACGAGGTCGTCGAGAACAATATCCGTCCCGCAGCCGAGTTCCAGGTCAAGACCGACCTGCTGCTTGACAAGATCAAGGACGAGGAGAAGCTCGAAGTCACCGAGGAAGCCTTCAATGAGTATCTCAACAAGGCCGCTGAGGACGTCAAGGCCACGGCCGACCAGCTCAAGAACTACTTCGGCGAAGCTTTCATAAAGGCTGAGCAGCTCAAGGAAATGGCGACCAACCTCATCGTCGACAGCGCCAAGGTCAAGGCTGCTGAGGCAGAAGAAAAGCCCAAGAAGGCAAGAAAGCCCAAGGCTCCCAAGGCAGAAGATAAGGCTGAGGAGACCGAAGCCGCTGCAGAAGAACCCAAGGCAGAATAATTCTCAGGGAATAAGGATATGCTCTCTTGGATGCTGATATTTTAAAGGAGAGTTTAATACAATGAGTTTAGTACCTTATGTTGTAGAGCAGACCAGCCGCGGCGAGCGCTCGTATGACATCTTTTCCAGACTGCTTAATGACCGCATCATTATGCTTTCCGAGGAAGTTAACGACACTACCGCCAGCTTGATCGTAGCACAGCTTCTGTATCTTGAAGCGCAGGATCCCGATAAGGACATACAGTTTTATATCAACAGCCCCGGCGGCAGCGTTACCGCAGGCCTCGCGATATATGACACTATGCAGTATATCAAGCCCGATGTGTCCACGATATGTGTCGGCCTTGCGGCCTCGATGGGCGCGTTCCTCCTCTCGTCCGGTGCAAAGGGCAAGCGTATTGCCCTGCCGAATGCGGAGATAATGATCCACCAGCCCTCCGGCGGCAGCCAGGGTCAGTGCACTGATATACAGATCCAGGCAGAGCAGATACTGAAGATCAAGAAGCGCCTCAATAAGATCCTTGCCGGGAACACCGGCAAGAGCGTTGAGACCATCGAAGCCGACTGCGAGCGTGATCATTTTATGACCGCCGAGGAAGCGAAGGAATACGGCCTTATCGATCAGGTAATCTACAAGCGCTGATTTTACCGTTATGGGGGGACCTGCCCGACGAGGGTAGCTGTTCCCCCATACTTTATACTGCTCCGTATGCTGCGCATACGGATGCAGGGACAGGAGTTTTTATGGCAAAGAATGAAGACAGACGGAGCATCCGCTGCTCCTTTTGCGGCAAGCCGCAGTCGCTGGTCAATCGCCTGATAGCCGGCAATAACAACTGCTATATCTGCGATGACTGTGTGCGCATGTGCATGAACATAGTCGGCGAGTATGACGAACCCGAAACCGTGCCCGGCTATGACGGGCTTCCTCTTGCTCTCGAAAAGCTGCCGAAGCCGAAAGAGATCAAGGAAAATTTGGATCAGTATGTTATCGGTCAGGAACGCGCGAAGATAGTTCTGGCCGTTGCGGTATATAATCACTATAAGCGTATCCTCCATTCCGCGAAGAGCGATGTTGAGCTTCAGAAGAGTAACATCCTGCTCATCGGCCCCACCGGCAGCGGCAAGACCCTTTTTGCCCAGACGATGGCTAAGATGCTCGACGTGCCCTTTGCGATAGCTGACGCCACGACGCTTACCGAGGCCGGCTATGTCGGCGAGGATGTTGAGAACGTTATCCTCAAGCTGCTTCAGGCGGCGGACTTTGACGTTGCGCGTGCCGAGAAAGGCATTATCTATATCGATGAGATAGACAAGATCGCCCGCAAGAGTGAGAACACATCCATAACCAGAGACGTTTCCGGCGAGGGCGTGCAGCAGGCGCTGCTCAAGCTGCTTGAAGGCACGATTGCGAACGTCCCCCCTCAGGGCGGACGCAAGCATCCGCATCAGGAGTTTATACAGGTGGACACCACCAATATCCTCTTTATCTGCGGAGGCGCGTTCGACGGGCTCGATAAGATAATCGAGAAGCGCACCAATAAAAAAACCATGGGCTTCGGTGCGGATATCACCAGCAGCACCGAGCGTGACGTCGGTGAGATCATGGCGCAGGTGCAGCAGCACGATCTGCTCCAGTTCGGCATCATCCCGGAGCTTATCGGCCGTCTGCCTGTCGTCGCAACGCTCCAGAGCCTCAAGCGCGATGACCTCGTGCGTATTCTCACAGAGCCGAAGAACGCCATGACCCGCCAGTACAAGGCACTCATGTCCTATGACGGAGTCGACCTTGAGTACGAGCCCGCGGCGCTTGAAGCGATCGCGGATAAGGCGATAGAGATGAAGATCGGCGCGCGCGGCCTGCGCAGCGTCATGGAGGGCGTCATGACCGATATCATGTACTCCGTCCCCTCGGATAAGTCGGCAAAAAAAGTCCTCATCACCGAAAAGTGCGTCAAGGACGGCACGAGTCCCGAGGTCATCCACAGCGAAAAATAAGCACATACAGAACTCCGGAAAGGAGAAAAACATGACAGATCAAGAATTACTTGCACAAGGCTATGTTGCACTGCCAATGCTGCCACTGCGCGGACTGCACGTTTTCCCGGGCATGATGCTGACCTTTGATGTTGAGCGCCCGGCTTCTATCACGGCGCTTGAGAGAGCTGTCAAGAATAATCAGGTCATTTTTCTGACTGCGCAGAAGGATCTCACTGCGGATATGCCGCAGGAGGATGAGCTGTACCGCATCGGCACGGTCTGCCGCATCAGACAGCAGCTGCGCCAGCCGAGAGGCAACGTCTGCCGCGTCATGGTCGAGGGCGTTTTCCGCGCCGCTGCCGGCAGCCTCAATACCGACCCCAAGGGCTATACCGCGATAGTCACGCCGCTTGAGGACAAGAAGGAGCGCGTCAGTCCCGCGCGCCGCGAGGCGCTGCTGAGAAGCTGCCTTGCCCAGTATGACGAGTATATCAAGTATGAGCCTGAAATGCCCAATGAGCAGATCCTCAATCTGCTTGCAAATCCCGAGCCAATATATGTTTCAAACTACATCGCGCAGAATGTACACTTTTCGATAGAAGACAAGCAGGCAATTCTTGAAGAGCTTTACCCCACGCGCCGCCTTGCGCTCATCAACAAGCTCCTCAACCATGAGCTGGATATCCTCAGCATCGAGAAGGAACTGAACGACAGCGCGCTTGAGTCGATGGCGCGCAATCAGCGCGAGTATTATCTGCGCGAGGAAATGAAGGCCATCCAGTCCGAACTCGGCGAGGATGACGATATCGAGCAGTACCGCGTAAAAATTCAGGCGCTCCCGGTGAGTGACGAGATACGCGAAAAGCTCCTCAAGGAGCTTGGCCGTTTGCAGAAGCAGCCCTTCGGTTCCTCCGAGGCCGCGGTCCTGAGGAACTATCTTGACGTCTGCCTTGAGATACCTTGGGGCAAGACCACGAAGGAAACGGTAAATATCGCCAAGGCGCGCAAAAAGCTTGACGACGATCACTTCGGCCTTGACAAGGTCAAGGAGCGTGTGCTCGAGTACCTCGCCGTAAAGCAGCTCAGCCCCGATATCAAGGGCGGGCTTATCTGCCTTGTCGGCCCTCCGGGCACGGGCAAGACCAGTATCGCCCAGAGCATCGCCGCGGCGACAAATCGGAAGCTCGTCCGCATTTCACTCGGCGGCGTTCATGACGAGGCCGAGATACGCGGCCACCGCCGTACATACATAGGCTCTATGCCGGGGCGTATCATCAGCGGAATAATCCAGGCAGGCTCCTGCAACCCCCTTATGGTTCTCGACGAGATAGACAAGCTTGCCTCCGATTATCGGGGCGACCCGTCGGCTGCACTGCTCGAGGCATTTGACGGCGAGCAGAACGGCAGCTTCCGCGATAACTTCCTCGAGATACCCTTTGACCTGTCCGGTGTGTTCTTCATCACCACTGCCAACACGACTGATACCATTCCCAGGGCGCTGCTCGACCGTATGGAGGTCATCGAGCTTCCCAGCTATACCGACGAGGAAAAGCTCCAGATAGCAAAGCAGCACCTTATTCCGAAGCAGCGCCGCAAGCACGGCCTGAAAGCAAGCCAACTCAAGCTTGACGACGGCGCGGTCAGGGAGATCATCGCCTCCTACACCAGAGAATCCGGTGTCAGGAACCTTGAGCGCGAGATCGCGAATATCTGCCGCAAGACAGCAGGCGGTATTGCCGAGGAAAAGTTCAAGTCCGTTTCCCTGCGCGCGGGTGGCGTGGCGGAGCTGCTTGGCCCTGCCAAGTTTAAACCCGAGGCCATGCGCCGCCGTGACGAGGTCGGCCTTGTCCGCGGCCTTGCCTATACCTCTGTCGGCGGAGAAGTTCTGGATGTTGAAGCCGCCGTAGTTGACGGCACCGGCCGCCTTGAGCTTACCGGCAATCTCGGTGATGTGATGAAGGAATCAGCCAAGGCCGCCGTTACCTATATCCGCAGCCGCGCGAGAGCGCTCGGCATCGATCCGGATTTCTATAAAAACAAGGATATCCATATCCACTTCCCGGAGGGAGCTGTCCCGAAGGACGGGCCGTCCGCCGGCATTACCGTGACCGTCGCGCTCATCTCCGCGCTGTCGGGTCTGCCCGCGCGCCGCGACGTTGCCATGACTGGCGAGATCACCCTGCGCGGCCGCGTCCTGCCGATAGGCGGGCTGCGTGAAAAGACCATGGGCGCGCTGCGCGCCGGGGTCAAGACCGTCATCATCCCGGCAGACAACGAGAGCGACCTTGAGAATATCGACCAGACCGTCCGCGGTAAGCTCAGCTTCCTGACTGCCGAGAACGTAGATTCGATACTCGAGTTCGTCCTTGTCCGCCCTGCCAAAAAAGAAACGCCGCTCCAGCCGTCCATTCCGCTCCAGTCTCAGGAGCTGTGCGGCACGGTACGTCAGTGAGGTCAGCATGCCTGCATTAAACGTCAATAAGGCGGAGTTCATTAAATCCGCCGCACAGCCGAAGCAGTTCATAAACAGCAGCATCCCGGCTGTCGCGTTTGCCGGCAAGTCAAACGTCGGCAAATCGTCGGTAATAAACCGGCTCCTCAACCGCAAGAATTTTGCCCGCGTCGGCTCAGCCCCCGGCAAGACCATACACGTCAATTACTTCCTCATAGACGGCAGGCTCTATCTCATAGACCTGCCGGGCTATGGCTTTGCCAAAGTCTCGCAGTCTGAGCGCGAGCGCTGGGGCAAGCTGATGGAGGACTTCTTCGCCGCGGGGCTTTTCAAGCTCGGCGTAATGATCGTCGATGCGCGCCATAAGCCGACGGCGGACGACGTGACCATGGCCGACTGGTTCAAGAGCACCGGGCATCCGCTCGTCGTCGTTGCCAATAAGCTCGATAAGCTCAAGAAAAGCGAGATCGAGCCGAACCTTGCACTCATCCGGGAGACGCTCGAACTGCCGGAGGATGTGAAGCTCATCCCGTTTTCCGCTGAAAAGGGACAGGGCAGGGAAGTGCTGCTGGCGGAGATCACTGCGCTTCTGTAAAAAATTTCACAGATTTTCTCGCATGCTCTTGTATTTTGTAGAGCATTTTGCTAAAATGACAATATCTTGGGGGTGACTCAAATAAGCGGATTAAGCTCTGTATGGGATGGCTGGGACTTCAGCTATCTCCTGAGTATTCTCCTCGGCGTCATCCCCTCGCTTATCTGCATCACCCTGCATGAACTGAGCCACGGCTATGTTGCCTATCGCCTTGGGGACGATACGGCAAAGCGAGCCGGCCGCCTTACGCTGAACCCGCTCAAGCATCTTGACCCCGTTGGGCTTCTGATGATGCTGGTGTTCCGCGTCGGCTGGGCAAAGCCCGTCCCGGTGAATATGTACCGCTTCAAAAACCCGAAGCGCGGCATGGCCATCACGGCGCTTGCCGGACCAGTCAGCAATGTGTTGATAACGCTTGTGTTTCTGCTGCTCTATGGGGCGCTGTATGTCCCGCTGCGCGGCAGCTCCGTCGGCGGGTACTTTCTCGAAATGATCGAGCTTACGGCGTATATGAGCCTTGGCCTTGCGGTGTTCAACCTTATACCGCTGCCCCCACTGGATGGGTCAAAGGTGCTCTTTGCGCTGATGAGCGATGAGAGCTATTATAAGCTCATGCGCTATGAGCGCTACGGTGGGCTCGTCCTCATGGTGCTTATGATGACGGGCGTCCTCGGAAAGCCTGTCTCCACCGTCGTTTCCGCAATATATTCAAATCTGATTCCGGTCGCTCAGTTTGCCTGCGATCTGGTCGTAAAACTGTTTTATAAGTGAGCGATAATGGATAATCCCAGTTTCTTTCTGGAGGGCGTTGTCCGGGATAAGGACGAGCTTCAGAATTTTGAAGGCCCGTTGAGCCTGATCCTGCTCCTCCTGTCGAAAAATAAAATAGAGATCCGCGATATCAGCATTTCGGATATTCTCGATCAGTACCTTGAATATCTTGACAAAATGCAGAGCATGGATCTTGAGATCGCAAGTGAGTTTGTCCAGATGGCCGCGCACCTGCTCTATATCAAAACGCGTACCCTGCTTGCGGGGGACGAGGAGGTATCGGAGCTTGAAGTGCTCATGGCCTCTCTTGAACAACTCAAGTGCCGGGACATCTTCGCTTCGATACAGAAGGTTCTGCCGGAGCTTAAAAAGGCATCCGAGATAGGCATGCTGTATTTTTCCAAAATGCCCGAGCCGCTCCCGCCGTCGAGCAAGGAATATGCCTACCGGCATGAGCCGGTCGATCTGCTCAAGGCGATGTATTCCATCTACTCCCGCGGCGGCAAGGCGCCGGAGCCAGATATCAGCGCTGCCGTTCCCAAGCGCATCATATACAGCGTCCGTGATAAGAGCCTGCAAATACTGCACCGGCTTCGCGACGGCTGTGCCAGCTTAAATGAAATTTACCGCGACTGCCGCTCCCGTTCGGAGGTGGTGGCTGCGTTCATGTCCATACTGGAGCTTTGCAGCATGGGCAGCATCCATATCACCCGCGGCGAAAATGACTATAGTCTTGAATTTGTCGGCGGCGATATGGACAGTATAATTGACAAGATCGTTGAGTAATGTATGATTAATCTTACTTCGGCTGTTGAGGCCATTCTTTTCGCCGCGGGCGACAGCGTCCCTATAGCGCGGCTGTCGCTGATCCTCGGCGTTGATGAACATGATATTGAATGCGCCGCGGCAGAGCTTCAGGAGTATTACAGCGCCAATTCCCGCGGCATGCGCATCCTCCGCCTTGAGGACAAGCTGCAGATGTGCTCCGCTCCGGAGTACGCGGCGTATATAACCAAGGCGCTGGAGCAGAGAAAGCCCCCGGTGCTCTCGCAGCCCGCGCTCGAGACGCTTGCCGTCGTTGCGTATTTCCAGCCGGTCACCCGCGCGTATGTCGATCAGGTCAGGGGCGTTGACAGCTCCTATACCGTTAGCATGCTTCAGGATCGCGGGCTTATCGAGGAGTGCGGCAGGCTTGAGGTCCCGGGGCGTCCCGCAGTGTTCCGCACGACGGATGTGTTCCTCAGGACGATGGGCATAAGCTCCATGACGGAGCTGCCTCCGCTCCCGGAGGTAAGCGCCGGTGAGGGCATGGATAAGCTCAAAGAAGCGATAGACAAGCTGCAGGCCGCCGAAAACGGCGAGCAGCTCAGCATAGATGACGTTTCAGGAGAAGCAAGCGAGGAGTGATGTAATTGACAGGATTGATTATCCTCGGCGTTGTGGCCGTGCTTGCTGCCTTTATATTGCTGTGTGTTTTCCTCCCGGCGGTCGGCCTGACCCTTTTGGGGATCATTGTGCTGCTGATCGTGCTGGTGCTCAATGTGCCGGTGGGGGCGGACGCGGCGTATATCGGCGGTGAGTTTACACTGGCCGCGAGGGCGAACGGATTCTCTTTCCAGATCCTCCCTAAAAAGCCGGGGAGCGAGGACAAGCCGCCGAAGGAGAAGAAGCCGAAAAAAGAGAAAAAGCCAAAGCCCGAGAGTGAATCGGAACCCAAGTCCAGGAAAAAGCTGAGCTTCACAAAGGAGGAGCTTTTTGAGCTCGCAAAACGCGTGCTCAAGGGCGTCGGCAAGTTCGGCAAAGTCACCGTGAACAGATTCATGCTGCACTATGTTGCCGCCGGGGACGATCCGTATGACACTGTTGTGACCTATAACTATGTCAACGCGGCGCTCTCCACGCTTATCCCAATCTGTGAGGAGAAGTTCATCGTAAAGGACTCGGACATCCGGACGGATATCGACTTCACAGCCGATAAGACTAAGGTCGATGTGGAGCTGTGCGCGACGATAAGGCTTGCGCAGGTCATGCACATGCTCTTAGCAATAGCGTTCGGCGCGCTCGGAGTACTCATCCGGAATAAGCGCCGGCTCCGCCGTGAGAAAAAGCAGGGCATCGCGTCCGACGGCATCGAGGTCGATGTGGCGCTTGAGAAGGACACGGACGAAGCAGAAACCAGTCAGATAAATAAAGACAACAATACAGAACAAAATACACAGGCAGAGGAAAGGACGGACTCAAATGGACAATAACCCTATCGGAGCTCTTATGCAGAACACTATGGAGAGTGTCAAGAACATTCTCAAGGTCGACACTGTTGTCGGCGATCCTATCTATACTCCCGACGGAATCACACTCGTTCCCATCTCCAAGATAAGCGTAGGCTTCGGCGGCGGCGGAGTTGAATTCACTGCCAAGAAGTCCGGCGAAGACCGTCCCTACGGCGGCGGCAACGCTACCGCTGTCAAGATCGACCCGATCGGCTTCCTTGTCATCAAGGAAGGCACCGTCAGGATGGTCAACGTCACTCCTCCCGCAAGCAACACCGTCGATCGTATCATTGATCTGGTGCCGCAGGTTATGGACAGAGTAGACGCTTTCATCGAGAAGCAGAAGAAGTAATAATATCTATCACGTCTGTCAATAATAAGCACTGCCCATTTTCTGAAGGGTGGTGCTTATTATTAAGTCAAAAATCGCGGCGCTTGTCCTCACGGCGGCGCTTATTACCGGGCTTTGCCCCATGGGCGCTTATGCCGAACAGGGCGCGCCGAACGTAAGCGCGGCTTCGTGCGTGATGATGTACGCTGACGGCAGCTGCGTATATGAAAAGAATGCCGATGACCGCCGCCTTATCGCGAGTACGACAAAGCTCATGACAGCGCTTATATGTATCGAGAACTGCGAGCTTGACGAGACGGTCGACGTCAAGGCGCGGCACTGTTTAGTCGAAGGCTCGTCGATGTACCTCAAGGCTGGGTATGACTATACCGTGCGCGAGCTGCTGCTCGGACTGCTCCTCGCCTCGGGGAACGACGCGGCGCTTGCCCTTGCCGAACACGCAGCGGGGAGCGAGCGCGCCTTTGTGCGCCTGATGAACCGCAGGGCGGCGGAGCTCGGCATGGATGATACGAGCTTTGCAAACCCTCACGGGCTTGACGATAAGCAGCATTATTCCACCGCGCGCGACATGGCTGTGCTCATGCTGCACTGCATGGAGAATCCCGCTTTCCGCGAGCTTTGCGGCACACGCAGTGCCACGATAAACGGCGAAACATACGTAAACCACAATAAACTCCTCGACCGCTGCTCCGGCTGCGTCGCCGGTAAGACCGGCTACACGATGGCGGCGGGGCGCTGCTTAGTTACCTGCTGCGAGAGAAACAGTATGCGCTTTGTGTGCGTGACGCTCTCCGACCCCGACGACTGGAACGACCATATCCGGCTTTACGATTGGGCGTGTTCCGCTTACACTCTCCGTGAGCTTTCTGATAACCTCACGTTTCAGGTCCCGGTCGTCTCCGGTAATGTGAGCTCTGTTTCCGCTGTTCCGCAAGGCGGGCTTCAGCTGCTTGTACCGGCAGGGCGTGAAATCGAGCTGCGCGCGGAGCTTCCGCGATTTGTATTCGCACCGGTAAATTCGGGGGAGACAGCGGGCACATTAAGCGTTATAATAAACGGAGAGGAAGCGGCCTCGTGCCAGCTGGTTTTCGCCGAGGACGCGGTGCTGTCATTCCCATGCTTTCATACTGTCAGTTTTTCGGAGGAAAAACTTTAGATGCAAGAGAGGATCCAAAAGCTTATATCCGCGGCGGGGCTCATGTCCCGCCGCGCCGCCGAGACGCTTATCGCCGATGGGCGTGTCAAAATAAACGGACACACGGCCGCGGTAGGCGAGAAGGCCGACCCGGTGACGGACACCATACTTGTGGACGGCAAGCCGCTGCCCGAGTCCGGAGATAAGGTTTACATAATGCTGAACAAGCCGCGCGGCTATGTCACGACCATGAGCGACGAAAAAGGCCGCCGTGATGTGACCGAGCTTGTCAGAAACGTACCCTGCCGCGTTTACCCCGTCGGGAGACTCGATATGTATTCCGAGGGGCTGCTGCTCATGACAAACGACGGGGACTTTGCAAACTACATGATGCACCCGTCGCACAATGTGGATAAGACATACCTCACACGCGTCGAGGGCGAAGATATCGGCCTTGCGATGGAGTACCTGCGCGAGCCGATGGAGCTTGACGGTTATGTTGTCGACGGTGCGGAGGTCGGACTGCGCAGTCTGTTTCCGGGCGGCGCAGAGCTTGAGATCACGATCCACGAGGGGCGCAACCGTCAGGTCAGAAAAATGTGCGAAGCGGTCGGCCTCAAGGTGCTGCGCCTTAAAAGAATAAGCGAGGACGCGCTGGAGCTTGGAGAGCTCAAGCCCGGCGCGTGGAGATATCTCACGCCAGAGGAGCTTGAGCGTGTCAGACCGAAAGGGGAGCGGTGATACATATGCGTCTTGAATATACCGATCTTGTCGTCATCGGCGGCGGCCCCGCCGGGATGATGTGTGCGTATACCGCGGCGGAGCGCGGCCTTTCGGTCACACTCCTTGACCCGAACCGGCAGCTTGGGCGCAAGCTCAGGATCACCGGCAAGGGGCGCTGCAACGTCACGAATAACTGTGATATTAAGACTTTCATGTCTAATATCCCCGGGGACGGACGCTTCCTTTACAGCGCGCTGAGCCGCCTTTCCCCGGAGGACACGATAGCTTTTTTTGAATCGCACGGCCTGCCGCTCAAGACCGAGCGCGGGAACCGTGTGTTCCCGCAGTCGGATAACGCAAACGATGTCGCCGCGCTCATGACGAAGCTCTGCCGCAATGCGGGCGTGAAGCTCATGCAGGCGCATGCGACCGGCATCGCGGCGGAGGAAGGCTGCGTGTCCGGTGTCTCGACGGATCAAGGCTTCATCCCGTGCCGCGCGGCGGCAGTGTGTACCGGCGGCCTGTCCTATCCGCTGACCGGCTCGACCGGCGACGGCTTCGGTTTTGCCCGCCGCTTCGGGCATACCGTGACTCCGATGCGCGCGTCGCTCGTCCCGCTTGAAAGCGGTGATGATTACTGCGCCGAGATGCAGGGCTTCTCACTTAAGAATGTGACGCTCTCCGCTTATGAAAATGATAAGCTTATCTACCGGGAGCTTGGCGAAATGCTCTTCACACACTTCGGCGTTTCCGGGCCTTTGGTGCTCTCGGCAAGCGCGCATATGCGCAATATGGGCAAGGCTGCCTACAGGCTCGAAATTGACCTCAAGCCGGGGCTTGACGAAAAGAAGCTCGACGCGCGCATCCTGCGTGATTTTGAAAAGTACTCCAATAAGGAATTCAAGAACGCCCTGACTGATCTTGCCGGGCGCACCATGATCCCCGTGCTTGTCCGCCTGTCCGGCATCCCGGAGGACACCAAGGTGAACGCCATCACGCATGAGCAGCGCATGCGGCTGCTGCACCTGTTCAAGGCTTTCCCTGTGTCCGTGACCGGGACAAGGCCGATAGACGAGGCGATAGTCACAGCGGGCGGCGTGAGCACAAAGGAAGTCAACCCCCGCACGATGGAGTCAAAGCTGATGCCGGGGCTGTATTTTGCCGGTGAGGTGCTTGACCTTGACGGCTACACCGGCGGTTTCAATCTTCAGATAGCGTGGTCGACCGGCTATGTTGCCGGTAATTCAATATGAACGGAGACAGTGTAATGAAAGACTTTTATTCTATTGCCATAGACGGACCCAGCGGCGCGGGCAAGAGCACGATGGCGAGAAAGCTCGCCGCGGAATTCGGCTTTATATATGTCGATACCGGCGCGATCTACCGCACCGTCGGTCTGGCGGCCTACCGCACGGGCATAGACCGGCATGATGAGCCCGCCGTCAAGGCTCTGCTGCCCAAGCTCAGTATCGAGATGCGCTATAACGAAGCCGGTGAGCAGCGTATGTTCCTCGACGGGGAGGACGTGTCGGAAGCGATCCGTATGCCGGAGATATCCATCTGCGCATCGGACGTGTCGTCCCTGCCTGCGGTCAGGAGCTTCCTGCTTGAGATGCAGCGCAAGCTTGCGCGTGAGCACAATGTCGTCATGGACGGGCGCGATATCGGTACCGTCGTTCTCCCTGACGCTGACCTCAAGATATTCCTCACCGCCAGCGCCGAGCAGCGCGCGAAGCGCCGTATGCTCGAGCTTGAGGCCAAGGGCGTGGACGCGAGCTTTGATGAGGTTCTGAAAGATATCGAGTACCGCGATGATCAGGACACCAAGCGCGCCGCGGCTCCGCTGCGCGCGGCGGAGGACGCCGTGCGCGTCGATACCAGCAGCCTTAACTTTGAAGAGAGCGCCGCAGTGCTCGCGGGGCTTGTCATTGACCGTCTCAGCCCGAAGCAGGAGTAAGCGCTATGAAAGAACTCAAAGTGGCGCAGAGCGCCGGTTTCTGCTTCGGGGTCAACCGCTCCGTCGGCATGGCGGAGAAGCTGCTGGAGGATAAGGGGATGTGCGCAAGCCTCGGCCAGCTCATCCATAATGAGGACGTCGTACGGGAGCTTACCTCAAAGGGGCTGCGCGTGATAGAGCGCGCAGATGAAGCGCGCCCCGGCGAGGATGTGCTAATCCGCGCGCACGGCGCGGCGCCGGAGGTGTACGAGGAACTCCAAAAGGCCGGAGCCGTGATACATGACGCGACCTGCCCCAAGGTGAAAGCCATACATAAGATCGTCACCGCCGCCAAGGAGAAAAACCGCTTCACCGTTGTCATCGGTATGCGCAACCACCCCGAGGTCGAGGCCATCTGCGGCTGGTGCGGGGAGCACAAAGTGCTTGAAAATGCGGCAGAACTCGAGCAATGGCTGGATGAAAATCCGTGCTATTGGGAAAAACCCATAACACTTGTCGTTCAAACGACGCAGACCAACAGTAATTTTACCGAATGTTGCAATGTTATAAAAAAAAGATGTACAAATCCGGAAATATCTGATACAATATGCCTTGCTACGTCCACGCGTCAGGAGGAGGCGGCCAGGCTTGCCTCGGATTGTGACGCCATGGTTGTCATCGGCGGCAGGCACAGCGCGAACAGTGTGCATCTTGCAGAGATATGCAGGGAGCATTGTCCGTGCGTAGAGTTTATAGAGAGGGCGGATGCCCTTGATATGGACAGGCTGAAAACGGCTGACACAGTGGGACTCACGGCCGGTGCATCCACCCCGGCGTGGATAATTAAGGAGGTAAGAAACAAAATGAGCGACGAAATCAAAGTTGAAGAATCCGCAGTTGAGAAGGAAAAGTCCTTCGATGAAATGCTGGAGGAGACTCTCAAAACTATATATAATGGAGATAAGGTAACCGGCGTTGTTGTTGCTATTACCGGCACCGAGATCAGTGTTGATCTGGGCGCCAAGTATTCCGGCTTCATTCCGACTTCCGAGTTCACCGATGACGGCATCAAGGTCGAAGATACTGTCAAGGTCGGCGATACTATCGAAGCTGTTGTTGTCAGAGTCAACGATGTCGAAGGCACCGCAATGCTCTCCAAGAAGCGTCTTGACGCTGCCAAGATGTGGAACGCAGTTGAAGAAGCTGTCGATAACGAGACCGTTCTCGAAGGCGTTGTCACCGAAGAGAACAAGGGCGGCGTTGTCGTCAATGTCAAGGGCGTGCGCGTGTTCGTTCCCGCATCCCAGACCGATCTGCCCCGCGAGGCTGATCTTGCACAGCTGCTCAAGAAGACTGTCCGCCTCAAGATCACCGAGGTCAACAAGGCACGCAAGCGTGTTGTCGGCTCCATCCGCCGTGTTGCACAGGCTGAGCGCCGCGAGCGCATCGAGAACATCTGGAACGAGATCGAGGTCGGCAAGAAGTATCACGGCACCGTCAAGTCCCTGACCAGCTACGGCGCATTTGTCGATATCGGCGGCATTGATGGTATGGTCCACGTCTCCGAGCTGAGCTGGGGCCGCATCCACCAGCCCTCCGAGGTCGTCTCCGTCGGTGATGAGATAGATGTTTACGTCATCTCCTTCGATAAGGAAAAGCGCAAGATCTCCCTTGGCTACAAGGATCCCAACGGCAATCCCTGGGAGCAGTTTGTCAACAAGTACGGCGTGGGCGATGTCGCACCCGTTACCGTTGTCAAGCTCATGCCTTTCGGCGCATTCGCAGAGGTTCTCCCCGGTGTTGACGGTCTGATCCACATTTCCCAGATCGCCAACCGCCGTATCGGCAAGCCCGAGGATGTCCTGACCGTCGGCGATGTCGTTGATGCAAAGATCACCGCTATCGACGATGACAAGCACAAGATCTCCCTCTCCATCCGTGCCCTGTCTGAGCCCGCACCCGCTGCGGTCGAAGAGGTCGAGGAAGAGGAGTACGCCGATGATAACGGCGAGGACGCTCTTGTTTACGAAGTCGGCGCAGACGGTACCGCTACCGGCGTTGCCCCTGAGACCGAGGAAGAGTAATTCCGATAACTGAATCAACAAAAACCCCTGACCGTAAGGTCAGGGGTTTTAATGTATAAAAGTCAGATCTTCTCGTTCAGCCAGTTGAGGATATCCTGATATACCTGCTCCTTATTTGTCTCGTTGAGCATTTCGTGCCGTCCGCCGGGGTAGAGCCGCATAAACACATCGTGCAGTCCCGCATCGCAGAAGGCCTTGTACGCGCGCTCAACACCCTTGCCGTAGTCGCCGACAGGGTCTCCGTCGCCGGACATGAAGTATACGGGCTTCTCCTTGTTCATCTGCGCGATGTTCTTCTTATCCGTGATGAACTTTATCCCCTGCATCATATCGCGGTACAGACCTATCTTTCCGACAAAGCCGCAGAGCGGATCGGCAATGTACTTGTCCACCTGCTCTGTGTCACGGGAGAGCCAGTCAAACTTCGTGCGTGGGTTCTCTATCTTATTGAGGTACGTGCCGAAAGCCAGCGAATCTAGCTTCGTGCCGTTGCCCATTGCACCGTTGAGCTTGGCCATGACCGATGCTGCGGCGTTCCCGCCGAGGACGAGCGCCGGGCTCTGGTGACCTGTGCCGCTGAGAATTACGCCGTCGTATTTATCCGGGTGCTTTATGAGATATGTGCGCGTGAGGAAGCTGCCCATGCTGTGCCCGAAGAGCACGTAGGGAAGCTCCGGGTACTCTTTCGACATGATGTCGTGCAGCTTGTCCATATCGTCCACGACGCGCCACCAGCCGTCTTTCTCGGCAAAGAAGCCCTGCTCCTCGGGTACGCGTATGCTCTTGCCGTGGCCGAGGTGGTCGTTGCCTGCGGCGACAAAGCCGTTATCCGCCAGAAACTCCATGAACGGTCTGTAGCGGTCAATGTGCTCGGCGATGCCGTGGGCGATCTGCACTACCGCGCGCGGCTTGCCGTCCGGTACACACTTGAGTGCGTGGATGCTTGTTCTGCCGGTGCTTGACTGAAAATAAAAATCCTGAAAACTTGGCATGGAAATGTCCTCCCGTGTGTGATATTATATCGGCATTGATATCTATATTTTACCCATAGCTGGCAAAGATGTCAATAAATACAAAAGTCGGAGTGTTTAGCAATGCAGCTGTTTATAAAATATTTTGATGATGAGATCACGAAAATCGAAAAACTCGCCAAGGGTGACTGGATCGATCTCCGCGCGGCGGAGGATGTCGAGATGAAAGCGGGGGAGTTCCGTTATCTACGTCTTGGCGTCGGAATGATCCTGCCGGCGGGCTATGAAGCGCATATCGCCCCGCGCAGCAGCACTTTCAAAAACTTCGGGATCATCCTGACCAACAGCGTCGGCGTTGTCGATAACTCCTATTGCGGGGACGCGGACGAGTGGAAGGCTCCCGTCTACGCCCTGCGCGATACGCATATAAAGAAGAACGAGCGCATCTGCCAGTTCCGCATCATGGAGCGGCAGCCGGAGCTTGAGTTCATCACCGTCGATAAGCTCAGGGACGACAGCCGCGGCGGCTTCGGCTCGACCGGAACAAAATAACTCGGCGAGGAGTGTGTACTGTGACAGAGCGTGAAAAGGCTGCGGCCGGCTTTCTGTATGACGCCAATTACGATGAGGAGCTTGCGCGGCAGCGCGCCGAGTGTAAGGACAAGTGCCACCGCTATAATCTTTGTCTGCCTTCGGATACGGCGCAGCAGGACGAGATAATGCGCGGCATCCTCGGCAAGGCCGGGAATGGTCTGCGCATCACCGCGCCTTTCTGGTGCGATTACGGGTATAATATTTTCGTCGGCGATGATTTCTATTCCAATCACAATCTTGTGATACTCGACTGCGCGCCCATAACCTTCGGCGATCATGTGTTCATCGCGCCGAACTGCTGCTTCTCCGCCGCGGGGCACCCGCTGGACGTTGAGCAGCGCAACGCCGGCCTTGAGATCGCCCTGCCGATAACCGTCGGCAATAACGTCTGGATCGGCGCGGACGTGACGGTGCTGCCCGGCGTGACGATAGGGGACAATACCGTTATCGGCGCAGGCAGCGTCGTGACGCGCGATATCCCATCGGGCGTCGTCGCTGTCGGCAACCCCTGCCGCGTCCTGCGTGAGATAACCGAAGAGGACAACTACAAGTATAAACTCGCTCCGTGAAAATCGCCCTCGGTGTATATCCGCTCCGGGGGCAAAATTTTTTTCGCAAAACTGCAACATTTTTGCCTTCCCATCTGTATATAGGGCAGAACGGTAAATGTACCGCTCTTAAAACAGACATGTAAAATGAAAGGGAAAAATGATGAAAAAATTATTTGCGGTAATTATGATGCTCCTGACCATTCTTCCTCTTGCGGCCTGCGGCAATAAAACCGATGACAGCACCGAGCCTGACATTATCGGTATGCCGAATCCGTTCACGGATTTTGACACGCTCGCCGAAGCGAAGAAAGCAGACCGGCAGGACGGTGACGAAGCTCCTGTCAATGGCTGCCTGCCTTGCCGTTATCATTGCCGTCGCGTCCGCACTAAGAAGCCCCGCACAGGTGAGTACGAGCGATGATCTGCAGACCAATGAGGGGGACACCCCCGGCTTTGTCCAAGGCGGCGCGGATATTGTTGAGCTTGATTCCGCGGCTGCACTGTCTGCCGCTGTCGGCTTTGGGGTGAACGACATCGACCTGCCGTTCACGCCCGAGCAGACGGAATATATATCCTACTGGCATGAGCTTGCTGAGATATATTATACCGGCGAAGGCAAGACCGCATGCTACAGAAAAGCCGCCGGTACGGTGGACTGCTCCGGAGATTATAACGTTTATACGGATGTGACCGAGTTTGAAGCCGGCAGCATAACCGTGACGCTCAAGGGGGACGCCGGGCAGTATACTCTCGCTATATGGACGGACGGCAGCTATTCCTATTCTATCAGCCTGTCCGACGGTCTGAGCCTCAGCGATTGGCAGGCTCTGATGAACTCCATACAGAGTTAGATTTCCGGTTTATATAAATATACACAGGCGGACCCGTGACCGCCTGTGTTTCTTTTCTCGTGTATATTGTTCAGAGCATCTTATCAAAAAAGCTGATAAGACGCGGGCTTTCTGGGTGGTCGAACAGCTCATGCGAGGGCTTGTCCTCAACGATGTGCCCGTCGTCAAGGAAGATAGTCCTGCTGCTCACCTCGCGGGCGAAGCGCATCTCGTGCGTGACAACGATCATAGTCATCCCGCTTTCGGCAAGCTGCTTCATAACGTCGAGCACTTCACCGATCATTTCAGGGTCAAGCGCACTGGTCGGCTCGTCGAAGAGCATGACCTCGGGATCCATCATCAGCGAGCGCACAATGGCGATACGCTGCTTCTGCCCGCCGGAGAGTTGGTCGGGATAAGCGTCCGCGCGGTCGGCAAGACCGACGCGTCCAAGCAGCTCTATGGCCTTGTCCTCGGCCTGCTTTTTATCCATGCCTTTGATGCGGACGGGCGCTGCGGTGAGGTTTTTCATCACGGTCATGTTGTTGAAGAGATTGAACTGCTGGAACACCATGCCCATTTTCTGCCGGTGCTGGTCTATGTATTTGCTCTGATCCTTCGCGCATATATCCACGCCATTAAAGAGAATCTGACCGGAGCTCGGCTTTTCGAGCAGGTTCATGCAGCGCAGGAATGTGCTTTTGCCGCCGCCGGAGGGGCCGATGATCGATACGACCTCGTTCTTGCTGAAATCAACGCTTATGTGCTTTATAACATCAAGCTTGTGATAGCTCTTGCACAGGTCGACGACCTGTATCAGCTTTTCATTTGCCATGGTTCATCTTCCTTTCAGCCAGCGCGATAATACGCCCGCCCGTGAAGGTCATCGCAAAATAGCACAGCGCGGCTATCGCGAGGCAGGGGAGGCTCTTGTATGTAACGGCAATGACGTCGTTCGTGCGGAACATGAGATCGGCAAGACCGATAACGGAGACGATGGAGGATTCCTTGATGACCGTCACAAACTCGTTGCCGAGTGCGGGGAGGATATTCTTTATCGCCTGCGGCAGAACGACGAGCCTCATGGCCTGAGAGTGGCTGAAGCCGACGCTGCGGGCTGCCTCCATCTGGCCGTTGTCAACAGCCTGAACACCGGAGCGGATGATCTCCGCGGTGTACGCGCAGCTGTTGAGGCTCATTGCGATGATGCCTGCGGAAAAGCGCGAAAAGTTCGGGATCCACGAAATATCCGGTAGCGTGATACCGGCCATCGGAAGACCGTAAAAGATGAACATCAGCTGAACCATCAGGGGAGTTCCGCGGATAAACTCAATGTAGGCCGTGGCGATCCATCGCAGCGGCAGGATCCTGCTCATGCGCATGCTTGCCATGAGCGTGCCGAGGATCGTGCCGAAAAGCACTGCGAATGCTGCTATGATAAGGGTGTTTATTATGCCCTCTTCAAAAAAGCTGTGGTAGCGGACGATGAGTTTTCCGATCGTTTCAAAAAACGTAAATTTCACGGGAACCCCTCCTCAAAGTTTAATCGGGCTTCGCCGCCGAAGTGGCGAAGCCCGTAGTCAGTTTTTGCTGTATATTTCTTACATGCCGAGGGTTGCCGCGAGTGCGACTGCCTCGTCGTAGGCTGCCTGGTAGCTGCCGTCGGAGGTGACTTTATTGACGACCTCGTTCACTGCTGCGACCAGATCCTCGTTGCCCTTCGCGATGACGACGGACTTACCGAAGGAAGCTTCCTCTGCGGAGAACTCGAAGTTGGAGACCTCAAGCTCACCGTTGCTGTTGGCTACGAGGGACTCGCCGACTGCCTGGTCGACTACCAGACCTGCGATGTTGCCGTTCTGTACCTCAAGTGCGAGTGCGGGGTACTTCTCAAGCTCGAAGAGCTCGCTGTCGGGAAGTGCGGACTGGATGAGCTGGGACTGGATGGTGCCCTTCTGTGCGCCGACCTTCTGGCCTGCGAGGGCTTCCTTGGTGGAGTAGGTGTCAGCGTTGCCGGTCTTGACGATCAGCAGCTGTGCGCTGGTCTCGTACAGATCGCTGAAGTCAATTTCTTCTGCACGCTCGGGGGTGTTGGTGAAGGCGGCTATGCCGAGGTCGACCTGACCGGACTGCACCGCGGGGATGATGCCCGCGAAGGACATGTCGACGATCTCAAGCTCAACGCCGAGGCTGTCGGCGATCTGCTGAGCCAGCCACATGTCGCAGCCGACAAAGTTAGCATCGAGATCCTTGAACTCATAGGGGGCGTACTGGGCTTCGGTGCCGACGACGAGCTTGCCCTTGGCCTTGATCTGCTCAAGCAGGGTGGAGGCTTCAGCGGCGGGCTGCTCTTCAGGCTGTGCTTCGGTTGCCTGCTCATCCTGCGGAGCTGCGGTTTCACTGCTGCCGCATCCGGTAAGGACGGTCAGCAGCATCGCGGCGCTGAGTGCCAGCAACAGCATTTTTTTGAGTATGCTAAGGTTTTTCATTTTATCCTCCCTCTCGTGCATTTATATGCACAAATATGTAAGTTATGTGCATAATTATACTCACTAATTCGGATTTGTAAATACTCAGTTCTTATGAGAAACATGAATAATTACCCATCAGAATTGTGCAATTTATGCAAAAACAGGGAGAATAGCTCAGAACGAAAGCTTTTCCATGCGGTCAAATGCAATTTTAAGTGTATCAATACCCACTGTGCATGCAATTCTGAAGTGCCCGGCACCTGCCGTGCCGAAGGCTTTACCGTGGCTTACAAGGACATGCGCCTTATCCAGCAGCACATTGCAGAACTCGTCGTCCGTGAGTCCGGTTTTCTCTATGCCGGGGAACAGATAGAACGTACCCTTAGGCCGCACAAGACTGAGATACGGAATTTTTTCTATGCGGTCTGCTGTATAAAAGATACGGTCGCGGTATGCGGTGACGTATTTTTCGCGTATCTCGCGGCGCATCGAGAGTGCATGGATCGCGGCGCGCTGCGATATCGAGGGCGCGGTATAGATGAGAGAACCGTTAATATCGTTCATGACTTCCAGCAACTCGGGTTCAGCGATGATAACGCCGACGCGCCAGCCGGTCATAAGGAAGTTCTTTGAAAAACTGTTGAGAGTAATAGTACGTTCAGCCATCCCAGGCAGAGTGCGGAGGGGGCGGAAGTCGCCCTCGTAGAGATAGGTAGTGTATATTTCATCTGCCGCGATGAGCAGGTCATATTCCTTCGCGACGCGTGCAAGCATTTCGAGCGTATCATTGCCGTAGGCCATGCCGGTGGGGTTCGTGGGGTTGTTGAATATTATTGCCTTTGTCCGCGGCGTAATGGCGGCGCGCAGACGCGCCTCGTCAATGGCGTAGTCCTCGCTCGCGTAGGTCGGCACATCGACGCACACGCCGCCTGCAAGCTCTATCTGTGTGCGGTACATGGGGAAGTACGGGGAAAAGACGATGACCTCGTCGCCTGGATCAAGGATCGAGAACATCACAAGCGCCATGCCGAGGCAGCTTGACGCACTCACAAGTACATGATCGTGCGGGAGCTTCTGCTCAAAATCCTCCTGCCACGCGCGGCACACCGCGTCTATAAGCTCCGGGTCGCCCTTGGGGTCGCCGTAGCGCGTGTACCCGGCCTTCGCGTCACGGAAGGCGGCGTTTATTATGCCCTCGTCGGTGATGAAATCCGTGTCGCCGATACTCAGGTCAATTATATCCTTATACTTTGCGAGGGCTTCCGTGTCGAGCGTCAGCCCGCTGCCGGCGTTCTGAAATCTTTTTGCGATGTAATTGCGTTTCATGCTTCAGTATCCTCCTTCACATGCGGTATAACCGTGGAGCCGTTCGGTATCACGTAGACCGATTTTCCCTCAAGCTGCGCTGCGGCAAGCAGGGAATCCACATCGGAAAACGCCTTCATCCCCATCGGCTCGACGTCCTTCGAGTCGATGCTTGAATAGAGCAGAATGTTATAGCGCTGCGCCTGCTCGCAGTTGAGGAAGAAGATATATCCCGCGACCGTGAAATGCTCGCGCAGGCGCTGCTCTATCGTTCCCGCGGTGAGATCCTTCGACCAATCGAAGTACTCGGCGGGCCCGCCGCCGTCCCGCGCCTCGATCATCAGTATCAGAGTCCCGCCCGGCTTCAGGCCGGACTCCACATTGTCAATGGCCTTAGTGCCCTGATAAAGGGAAATATCCTTCGGGAAGCCGCCGCAGCTCGTGACGATGACGTCCGCTTTCGCCGGTATGTCCACCTGATATATCTTGTCCACCGTGCGGCAGGCTTGCTCCCATGAGGAGAGATAGTGTCCGGAGAAGATGGCGGCAAGCTGCATCTGCGCGTTCATCACAAGGTTGATGATAAACAGATTCTTTACCAAACCTGCTGCCTCGCACATGTCCTCGTGCAGGGGATTGCCCTTGAGTACGCCGTTTCCGATGGCGGGGTTCGAGCGAAGCTGAGCCGCATCTAAGGAAAACGCGTGATTATGAAATATCGTCTCGCGGCTGCTGATGCCCGGCAGTATGCTCTTGCGCCCGCCGCCGAAGCCTGCCATCACGTGGTGCGTCACCGCGCCGAGGCAGATCACGATATCTGCCTGCGCCGCCGTGCGGTTGATGGACACGGGTGTGCCGTGCGGTGTTGTGCCGAGATACACAAGGTCGGTAGCCTCACAGTCATGGTTCTCGACACGGACGCGGTCATATACCGCATCGGTCACAAGTGTGCGCAGCTCCTGCTCGTCGCCGCCCTCGTGCGTCCCGTTTGCGATGACTATGCTGATGTCTGCTTCCTGCACTCCGCAGCGCTGAGTGAGATAGTCCACCAGATGCGGGACTACAAGATCCTGCCGCATCCAGAAGCGCGACATGTCGCTGACTATGAGCGCGACGGTGTTTCCCGCCTTGACGCGCTTGCACAGCGCCTCGCTGCCGATCGGCTCATCGAGCGATCCCCAAAGTGCCGTCCGGATGTCCTTTATAGGCTCAACCTTGTTGCCGTGCAGCTCGCCGAGGATATCGCACCCATCCAGCGGAAGCGTCACTGTACCGTCACCGTAAGCAAATTGATAATTATTCATGCTTGTCCCACCCATACTGCATATTCGCAATTGAAATAATGCCAAAGTATATTGTAATTCGACGCATATTGCAATAGTAAATATTCATAAAATTTAAGCTTTGGATATATTGATCGCCTTGTGCCCAGGCAGGGGCCTTCACTTGGTGATAATGCCGTCAGCTCCGTAAAGTGCTGGAAATAAAAACGAATCAGGATAAAGTTTATCGCTTCATCCTGATTCGTTTTTATTGTCCCGAAGGACTCATGCCTCCGGAAGCTTGCAGACGTCTATCCAAGCCTTGGCGTTAGAGTATCTGTACAGCTCATCGAGGTTCAGTTCGATGGCGCTGCTCGCGCTGCCGACGGCGGGGAACACCGTCTCAAAGCGCTTGAGACTTTCGTCGAGATACACGGGGATGCCTTCGTTTATGCCGAAGGGGCACACGCCGCCGACCGGGTGGCCGACCAGCTCAAGCACCTCGTCTGCCGAGAGCATCTTCGCCTTGAAGTGGAAATACTCCTTGAACTTGTGGTTGTCTATCCTCGCGTCGCCGGCTGCGAGGATAAGCATGCAGCCGTCATCGGTTTTGAAGGACAGCGTCTTTGCGATGCGGGCGCCCTCGACGCCCAGAGCCTGAGCCGCAAGCTCAACGGTTGCGGAGGAAACGGTGAATTCCTGAACTCTGTCCTCCAGTCCGAGAGCTCTGAAATATGCGCGGCCTTTTTCGATTGACATTTTTCTACCTCTGTTTATTCAGGAAAAGTATTCGGGGAAACTGACGCCGAGAAAATCAGCCCAATTACGGGTTGGAAACTTATCGTATTTGCGCAGGAACTCGCGCACGGTGTCGTTATAGCAGGCGGTGTTTATATCGTCGACGCAGTCGGCGATCTCATCCGAGTATTCGCTCATTGCCTCTTCGTGGCGGCTGCTCAGCCCAGTTGCGTGAAGCTGCGCCTCGACGTCCTTGAGCGCGGAGATGAACTCAGAATACGTCTGATATACGCTGCCGATGTCGCGGCTCCCGGAGGAGACGAGCGTGCGGAGACGCTGGCTGCTGTCAGAGAGCGCGGCGGTGTCTATCCCGTAATTTGAAGCGATAGGCACGATCTCATCCGTGACTGCGCAGAGCGAACTGATCTCCTCGGCAATGGCGTCGTGATCCTCGCCTTTGTATCTTACGCCGCTGTAAAAGCCGTCGGTTACCTTGTCGCATTTATTGTTGAGCTTCGCGCTGACAGAAATCAGCGTGGACGCGAAAATAACTATAAGCGACAAAATCACCGCCACAGCGGGCTTCTTGAAAAAATCCATATATTCCTCCTTACGGAAGCACAGACTATCAGCCCTTCATTTCAAGCAGCTTATCCTTGAGTTCGCCCTCGATACGCGCAAGCTCATCCTCGGCCTGAGCGCGGCGGGCACGGCCGTCGTCTTGGATCTGGCGCACTTCGTCAAGCGTGGCGATAAGCTCAAGGTTGGTCTGCTTGAGCGTTTCCATATCGACGATGCCGCGCTCAGACTCCTTCGCGACGTTCACGCTGCCCTGATGCAGGGTCTTCGCGTTCTTCATGAGCAGCTCGTTGGTCACATCGGTCACGTTACGCTGCGCCTGCATGGCCTGCTCGGAGTGGTACAGCGACAGAGCCAGCACCATCTGGTTCTTCCAGAGGGGGATAGTGTTGACGATCGAAGAGCGGATCTTCTCGGCCATCAAGCTGTCGTTATTCTGCACCATGCGGATCTGCGGAGCCATCTGCACGGAGATAGTGCGCGTCAGCTCAAGGTCGTGTATCTTCTTCTCGAAGCGGCCTATGAGGTTTGCAAAATCATTCGCGGCCTGCGCGTCCTCGGGAAGACCCGTCTCCTTGGCTTTTGCAACGTACTCGGGCAGCTCAACATTGCGCAGGTGCTCTATCTTGAGCTTACCGGCGAGGATGTACATGGTGAGCTCTTTCATGTACTCCTCGTTCTTTTCGTACATCTTATCCATCATGCTGATGTCCTTCATCAGCGTGATCTCGTGCTTTTCAAGCTCCTCGACTATCTTGTCGACATTGACCTCGGCCTTGTCGAACTGCGCCTTTTTCTCAGCGATGGTCTGGGAAGCCTTCTTGAACAGGCCGAAGAAGCCTTTCTTTTCCTCCTCGTCGAAGTTTAGCCCTTTGAGCTCGACAACAAGCTCACTGAGCATATCGCCGCACTCACCGAGATCCTTGGTCTTGACGCTGCTGAGAGCGGCGTCAGAGAACTCGGAGATATTCTTCTGCGCGGCACTGCCGTAGTTCATTATCTGATCGGTGTTCTTGATGTCTATTTTCTCTGAAAAATCACGCACCGCGGCCTGTTCAGCCGGAGAGAGACTGCTGATGTCAAGCTTCTCGACGGGCGTTTGCTCTGCCTGCTTTTCCTCAACAGGAGCCTCCTCAACGGCGGCTTCGGTCTGCGCAGCGTTCGGCTCAAGGGTAAGGGCGGGGATGAAGCTCTTTTCTTCACTCATGTTGTTTGTGTCCTTTCTGTTGTTATCTCAAAGTCCTTGTTACCGGAAAGCCCTTCTCTGGCCAACATGGTATTCATGACTTTTATATCGGTTTCGATATCCAGCGCCTGATCCTCAAACAGGGAATCGAGCCGCTTCTTGAACGCTTCGATGGCGGCGTCGAGCATTTCGTTTATGTTCTTCATGCTCTTGCCGAGATTCTCGCCCTCGATGCCCTGCGCGCTCATCCTGTCATAGGCGTTCAGAAGCTTTATCGTCGTCGGCAGATAATAGTTCATAAACTTCTTTATCTGCGGGATATCCGAGGGATCGGCAATTGCATCCTGCGTGATCTTATCCGTGATGCGCATCAGCTCATTGATCTTCTTGCGCACCTCGGTGTCCTTGATGGACATGTATAGCCTGCCCATCTCGCTGAGCGCGCGATTGCCCTCCTCGACTATCGGGTCGATCTCCGGGCCATAGCTCTTCTTTTCGGCGTGCTCAGGCGCGGCGGCAGACTTGGACACCTGCTCACGTCCCGCTTCGTTTTCTTTCTGCACGGAACTTCTGCCGAGAAGGCATGCGACAAAGCCGGAGATTCCGGCCGCCAGCAGCAGATACCATATGTTATACAGCGGCAGAAATGCAGCCGCGATTATCCAGGCGATCGTGAAGCCGTATATGACCTTGACCGCCTTTTTCTTCTTATCTTTACGCGCCACTCAAAACTCTCCAATCGTTTGTCTTACATTTTTGTATTTTATATCTAATTGCCGCAGCAGTCAAGAGTATTGCAAATTAGCGCAGACCTGTAGTATAATAAATTAGTATCTGCGTGCTGCGCGGTACACTTTCCGCGTAAAGGAGAACCAAGATGATAAAAGTCGCACCATCAATACTGTCCGCCGATTTTGCGAAACTCGGCCGGGAGGTCGGAGAGGTAGCGGCCGCGGGCGCCGACTATCTGCATTTTGATGTAATGGACGGTCTGTTCGTGCCGAATATTTCCATCGGTATCCCCGTGCTCAAATCCCTGCGCCGGGCGACGGATATGTTCATTGACGTTCATCTTATGATAGACAGGCCTGTTCGCTATGCCGAGCAGTTCTGCAAGGCCGGGGCGGATATGGTGACCTTCCATGTCGAGGCCGACAGTCAGGAAAATATTCTCAAGGCTATAGGAATTGCCAGAGGGCTCGGCAAAAAGGCGGGTGTTGTCATTAAACCAAACACCCCAGCAGAGGCGGTGCTGCCGTTCCTGCCGATGGTCGACATTATCCTTGTCATGACGGTGGAGCCGGGCTTCGGCGGGCAGCACTTCATGCATGAGCAGCTGCCGAAGATCAGCCGTGTGCGTGAGCTTATCGACACGCTCTCGCCTGACTGCGAGCTTGAGGTGGACGGCGGCATCGACGGTACGACCGCGGCTCTCGCCATCGAGGCCGGGGCAAACGTGCTGGTTGCCGGCAGCGCTGTGTTCGGCAGCGCGGATCGCGCCGAAGCAATTGAGTGCATCAGAACAAGTAAGATAAACTGAGGAGCAAGCCATGTCCTTTTTTCCCGCTTCACTTGAAAACCTTGTAGATAAATTCGCGTCCCTGCCCGGGATCGGCAGAAAGAGCGCGCAGCGGCTCGCTTTCCATGTCCTCAGCCTGCCGGATGATGAAGCGCAGTCCTTTGCGGATGCGATAGTCTCGGCGAAGAAGAGCGTCCACTGCTGCAAGGTGTGCCAGAACCTCACCGAGGGGGAGATATGCCAGATATGCGCGAGCGACACGCGCGATAAGAGCACCGTGTGCGTGGTGTCAGAACCGCGCGATGTGCTCAGTATAGAGCGCGGGCGGGAGTATAACGGCACCTACCATGTCCTGCACGGCGTCCTCTCCCCGATGAGCCATGTCGGCCCCGACGATATAAAGATCAAGGAGCTTCTGGTCAGAGTGGCGGAGAACGACATTCAGGAGGTAATCATGGCGACGAACCCGGACACTGAGGGCGAAGCGACGGCAATGTATCTCTCGCGCCTGCTCAAGCCTTTTAACGTCAAGGTGACGCGCCTTGCTTACGGCATCCCCGTCGGGTCGAACCTTGAGTTTGCGGACGACGCGACGCTTAACCGCGCCATTGAAGGGCGCACTGAGATGTGATTATTTATTCACGGCATAGGCTATACTCTTAACTGTGAGCACCAATAATCGGAGGCATGGTACATACGATTTTATTTAATAGATTGGAGATAATATGATTTCAAAACTGAAAATTATCCCGCTCGGCGGTCTGGGCGAAATAGGCAAGAATATGACAGCCTATGAATGCGGCAGCGATATAATCATCGTTGATGCCGGCATGGGCTTCCCGGATGAGGATATGTACGGTATCGACATCGTCCTGCCGGATATCACTTACCTCAAATCCAACGCTGAGAAGATACGCGGGCTGATCCTCACGCACGGCCATGAGGACCATATAGGCGGCGTTTCCTATCTGCTGCGCGATCTGGACATTCCCATATACACCACGCCTCTCACGGCGGCGCTGGTCGAACTGAAGCTTGAGGAGCACGATCAGCTCTATAACACTCAGATCTTTACCAAGAAGGACGGCTCGGTTTTCCGGCTCGGCTGCTTCACGGTAGAGTTCATCCATGTGAACCACAGCATTCCCGATGCGGTTGCGCTGGCCATCACGACGCCTATCGGCACGGTCATCCACACCGGCGACTTCAAGATAGACGTGACGCCTATTGCCGGCAGCATGATAGACATCGCCCGCCTTGGTCAGCTTGGAAACGAGGGCGTGCTTGCTCTGCTGAGCGATTCCACAAACGTCGAGCAGCCGGGTCATTCCGCGTCTGAGCGCAAGGTCGGCGAGAGCTTTGACAAGCTCTTCATGGGCTGCGACAAGCGCATAATCATCACGACCTTTGCCTCGAACGTACACCGTCTGCAGCAGATCATAAACGTCGCGGCAAAGTATAACCGCAAGGTCGGCATAACCGGGCGCAGTATGGAGAATGTCCTGCATGTCGCTTCCGTCCTCGGATATATGGATATCCCGGAGAACGTCATGGTGGACATCGACAAGATAAACAAGCTGCCGCGCAATCAGACCGTCATCATATCCACCGGCAGTCAGGGTGAGACGATGTCCGCGCTCTACCGCATGGCCTTTTCCGAGCATAAGCAGATAAATGTCGACGCGGGCGACCGTGTTATCATCTCTGCTTCTGCTATCCCCGGCAATGAGAACATGATAAGCCGCGTTATCGATGAGCTGTTCCACAAGGGCGCGGAGGTCATATACGACCGGCACACCGATCTGCACGTCTCCGGCCACGCCTGCCAGGAAGAGCAGAAGATGATGCTCGCACTCACGAAGCCGAAGTTCTTCATCCCCGTCCACGGCGAGCACAGGATGCTCGTCAAGCATGCGGAGCTCGGAAAGCTCATGGGCGTTGCGCCAAAGAATGTTGTCGTTGCCGAAAACGGCAAGGTCATTGAGATAACGAAGAAGAGCATCAAGTGCGAGGAGACCGTCCAGGCCGGAGCGATCCTAGTCGACGGCAGCGGCGTGGGCGAGGTCGGCAGCGTCGTGCTGCGTGACCGCCACAGGCTTGCTGAGGACGGCATGGTCGTGATAGTCCTCCCGTATTCTAACGAGACGCACACCCTCGTCTCCGAGCCTAAGATCGTGACCCGCGGCTTTATATACGTAAAGGAAGCGGAGAGCATGATGGAGGAACTCAAGCGCGTTGCGATCGAATCGGTCGAAGCCTGTGAGAACCAGCACATCACCGATTGGACTGGCATCAAGGGCAAGGTCAAGAGCAATATAACCGGGTATCTTTATAAGACTACCCGCCGCAGCCCCATGATCCTGCCGGTCATCGCCGAGGTATAAGCCGGGGTGAACATTCAGATATTCGGCAAGGCCAAGTGCTTTGACACGAAAAAGGCCGAGCGTTACTTCAAGGAACGCAGGATAAAGTACCAGTTTGTAGATATTCTGAAATACGGCATGAGCAGGGGAGAGCTGAACTCCGTCAAAAATGCCGTGGGGCTTGACGCGATGGCCGACCCGGCCGATCAGGATTATCCACTTTTCCAGTACCTCGCGTCGGCGGAGGCAAAGCTTGATAAGCTCTATGAGGTGCCGTACCTCATAAAGACACCTATCGTCAGAAACGGGAAGCAGGCCACCGTGGGCTACTGCCCGGATGTCTGGAAAACGTGGGAATAAAAATATCAGGAAGTCCGCAATTTGCAGACTTCCTGATATTATTTATGACTGAACGAAAAACAGCGGCGGAAAATTCCACCGCTGTTTTTCATTTGCGCTTTGCCCGCTCAGATAAGGTTCAGGATCAGAGTGAGGATAACGAAGACAAGTGCGAACCACTTGGTCATCCTTGCAAGCTTTGCATCCAGCGTTTTGGCCTTGCCCTTGGAAAGGAAAGTCTCGGCGCCGCCGGAAATGGCACCGGAAAGGCCGGCGCTCTTGCCGCTCTGCATCAGAACGATAGCGGTAACAGCAAGACCGGAGAGAACCTGAAGAACGGTGAATACGATAGTAAGTGCAGACATTTATCTCGACCCTTTCGATTTTGTACATAATAATCAGCTTGACAAGTATATCATACAGCGCCGGACAATTCAAGCATTTTTTTGATTTTCGACAGTTTCTTGTGAAAACCCTTGTTCTTTATTTACGGGCGCTGTGCAGTGCTCAGCAAAGCGGAGCGAATATGCGCAGTATGCCGTCGAAAGCGAGACGTAGGGCGTACTGCGTCTGGTTATATGGCACGATCTCCCGGCAGCGCTCCAGCGTTGCCAAGAAGTCCGCCATGACCTCTTCTGCAACAGACGAGCGGTAGAACAGGGAATTGTTCTCGAACTGCAAAAACAGGCTCCTGTGGTCGAGGTTCACCGAGCCGACTGTCGCGATCTTCCCATCAATGACGCAGGACTTTGCGTGCAGGAAACCGGGGATGTATTCGTATATCTTCACCCCGCCCATCAGCAGCTCCTGATAAAAGCTGTGCGACATACGGAATATCAGCTTCTTGTCGGGTATACCCGGCATCATTATGCGTACGTCGACCCCGCGCTGCGCAGCCATTATCATCGCGTCGACAAGGTCGTCCCCCGGCATGAGATACGGCGTGCAGAACCATGCGTATTCCGTCGCCTGCGAGAGCAGGTCGATGAAGAGCTTGGTGCTGGTAGAGTCAGCGTTGAAAGGCGAGTCGCAGTAGCTGAGGACATAGCCGTCCGTTTTCTCAGGGATGCTCGGGTCAATAAAGGTGTAGCCGTCCGGGACGGGCTGCTTGGAAAAAGCGTTCCAGAAGCCCGCGAACATCCTTGCGTAGCCCGCGGCGGGCGTGCCCGTTACCCTGAAGCCTATATCTTTCCAGTGTCCGAAGCGCTCTTTCTGGTTTATATATTCATCGGCAATGTTGATCCCGCCGGAATAGGCGACACGCCCGTCCACAATCAGCATTTTCCGGTGATCCCGGTAATTGAGGTTTCCGGAGAGCACGACGAAAGGATTAAAGGTGACGCATTTGATGCCGCGCTCCGTGAGCTGCCGCACGTCGTTTGCGTTGAAAGTGGAGATGCTGCCGAGGTCGTCATACATGACACGCACGTCAACACCCTGCCGCGCCTTTTCGGACATTATATCGACCATGGCGTTCCACATGACGCCGTTTGCGATGATGAAATATTCGACGAAAATGTATTCCTCCGCGCTGCGCAGATCATTGAGCATATCAGGGAACAGCTCGTCGCCGAGCCGGTAGTATTTTACGCTCTCATTTTTCAGGAGCGGGCAGCCCGTTTTCTTCTGCAGCCAGCCCATCGTCTGTGACATGCGCGGATCGCTGTCCTCAAGCTCCTTGAGAACTTCGGGACCTCCAGTGACAGGCGGCAGCTCCGCGCGCTTGAGAAGCCCCTGCAATATCCTTGCCGAGCGCCTGTTGCCGAAGAGCAGATACAGCGCGGCGCCTGCCAGCGGCATCGTCAGGATGATGAGCAGCCAGAGGATCTTGTATGTGCTCTCATCCCGCTTCGTGATGATATACAGTACAAAGAACGCGGCAAATATGGACAGTATGAAGTTTATCACTGCCGAGTACGGTGACAGCCATCTTATCAGCAACACCAGCCACAGCGCCTGAATGGCGATGACCGGAATTATCACCAGCAGCCGCACGAAAGTTTTCTTCACGCATATCCCTCCTATATTATTATTTCAGCTCAAAGCGCTGTGCCCTTTGCGGGCACGTACAGCCCGGACATATCCGCGCCCTCAAGAGAGAGCAGCCTGATCTTCCTGTCAATGCCCCCGGCATATCCGGTGAGACTGCCGCCGCTGCCGACGACCCGGTGGCACGGTATGATTATCGATATCGGGTTGTGCCCGACCGCCCCGCCGACTGCCTGAGCGGACATATGCGAAAGAGAGCGCCTTTCCGCTATGGCTGCGGCAAGCCCAGCATAGGTCACGGTTTTCCCGTAAGGGATAGAGCAAAGCAGCTCCCAGACCTCCCGGCGGAACTCTGAACCTGCCGGCGCGAGCGCCGGCATGAAGTCAGGCTCTCTGCCGCCGAAGTATATATCGAGCCAGTTTTCAGTCTGCTCAAAGACCGGCAGCGCCTTTTCCTCGTGCTGCTTATCCAGCGCCGCGGCGTAATACTTCTGCCTCTCAAACCAGAGCCCGGTCAGCGCCGAGCCGTCGCTCGCAAGGAGTATCCTGCCGAGCGGTGAGTCATAGCTGTGAGTGTACTGCAAGAGCGCACCTCCTGATACTGTTCATGCTAAGAATTTTATCACAATATAAATCATACCATAAATTTCCCGGAAGTAAAACACTTATCACAGAAATTCTTGGGAAATTCTGCTGAAATATGCCCCTAATAAAATTGGGTGCGGCCGTCCTTTCCGGTTGGCTGCACCCAATTGATTTATGATCTGTGATCAGAGAGCGTCGACAATAGCCTTGGTGTCTCTTGCGATGACAAGCTCCTCATTCGTGGGGAGGACGTAGACCTTGACCTTGGAGTCGGGAGTGGAGATCATGATGTCCTGACCGCGCTTTGCGTTTGCCTCGGGATCGATCTTCACGCCGAGATAGCCGAAGTATTCGCAGATAGCGGCTCTGGTGTAGGAGGAGTTCTCGCCGACACCGGCGGTGAAGATGATGGCGTCAACGCCGTTCATCGCCGCAACGTAGGAGCCGACGACCTTTGCGACCCAGTAATGGAACATATCGAGCGCGAGCTGTGCTCTCTCGTTGCCCTCTTCTGCGGCCTTGTCCAGATCGCGGAAGTCGGAGGACACGCCGGAGATACCGAGCACGCCGGACTTCTTGTTAAGGATGGTCAGCATGTCATCGATGCCGATGTTGTGCTTATTCATTATAAACTGCATTGCGCCCGGATCGAGGTCACCGCAGCGGGTGCCCATCGGCAGGCCGACCAGAGGCGTAAAGCCCATCGAGGTATCGACGCACTTGCCGCCGTCGATCGCGCAGATGGAGGAGCCGTTGCCGAGATGGCAGGATATGAGCTTCAGTTCCTCAGCAGGTCTGCCCATGACCTCGGCGCAGTGACCGGAGACATAGCGGTGGGAAGTGCCGTGGAAGCCGTAGCGGCGGACGCTGTCATTCTTATAGTATTCGTAAGGCACAGCGTACATATATGCCTTGCCCGGCATGGTCTGATGGAAAGCGGTGTCGAACACTGCGACCATGGGCACGTCGCCCATGACGGCCTGGCAGGCCTTGATGCCGGTGAGGTTCGCGGGGTTGTGCAGCGGTCCGAACGGGATGCACTCTTCGATAGCGTCCATGACCGGTCCGTTAATGAGAACGGGCTGGGAGAACTTCTCGCCGCCGTGGAGCACACGGTGGCCGACAGCGTCTATCTCACTCATGGAGGAGATCACGCCGTACTCGGGGCTTACGAGCTTGTCGATAGATGCAGCGATAGCCTCGGCATGCGTGGGCATGGGGATATCCGCTTCAAAAACCTTCTTGTTGCCGACCAGTGGGGTGTGCTTGAGATGACCGTCAATGCCGATGCGCTCGCACAGGCCCTTGGCCATGACCTTTTCGGTCTCCATGTCGATCAGCTGATACTTAAGAGAGGAGCTGCCGGCATTGATAACAAGGATCTTCATTATTTATTTTCCTTTCTATTGTAAATCCTGCCTGAATTAGATAAAATAGCATCAATAACTATTCTAATACATTTGCGTGAAAAATCAAGATTTTTTTATTCGGAGACTTTGAGATGAATATAGCCGGTATCGTATGTGAATATAACCCTTTCCACAGCGGGCATTTGCACCAGCTCGCCGAGACCCGCCGCGCCCTCGGCGCGGACACACTGACTGTGTGCGTGATGTCCGGGGACTTCGTCCAGCGCGGGGAAGCAGCGATGTTTTCCAAATTTGCCCGTGCTGAGGCCGCCTGCCGCGCGGGTGCCGATCTTATGCTTGAGCTTCCGCTGCCGTGGTGTCTGTCTTCCGCTGAGGGCTTTGCTATGGGCGCGGTCTCGCTGCTCGCCGCTGTCGGCTGTACGCAGCTGAGCTTCGGCAGCGAGAGCGGTGATGTTGAGATGCTTAGAAAGCTTGCCCGGGAAATACTCGATCCGGACACCCAGCGGGAGATCGCAGCGCTGCTTCAGCGCTTGCCGGAGCTGTCCTACGCTATGGCGCGCGAGCGGGTGCTGACGGAAAAGCTTGGGGAGTGCGGCACACTTCTCTCGCAGCCGAATAACATTCTCGCCGTCGAATACCTCAAGGCCATCTATAAAAACGCCTATCCCATTGCCCCCATCACGGTAAAGCGCATCGGCAGCGGACACGATAAAACAGGGGAGCAGGGCCCCAAGTCCGCGTCGGAGCTTAGGGGACTGATGGAGACAGGCGCGGATATTTCGGAATATATCCCGGAGGCGGCTCTGTCCGTGTACCGCCGTGAGCGCGCGGCGGGGCGCGGACGGGACAAGGCGGTGCTTGAGACAGCGCTGCTGTCCCGGCTGCGCATGCTCGATAGAACCGTGTATGAAAGCCTGCCCGACGGCGGCGACGGCGCGGGCGCGCGGCTGTGGAAAGCCGTCAGAGAAGAGAGCACGCTTGAGGACATCGCGCAGGCGGCAAGGACAAAGCGCTATCCGCTTGCACGAATGCGCCGCATGCTGCTGTGCGCCGCGCTCGGCGTTAGTGCAGAATATACAAAGATGCTCCCGCCGTATGCGAGGGTGCTGGCCGCCGATTCTGCGGGCTGCGCATATTTGCGCGAGATCGACGGAAAGTCAGCCGTCCCGGTGCTTACGAAGCCCGCTGCTGTCCGCCGTCTGGACAGCAGCGCAGCCAAAGTGTTCGCGCTCGGCGCATCGGCACATGACGTCTATACCCTCCAAAACGTTACAAATAGTGACAAAAAATGCGGCCAAGACTGGCGAAACGGACCTGTTATTGTGTAATTTCCATAAAATGTGTTTTTGCGCGGAAAGTAATTTAGTAATTTAAGTTTATTGCAATTTGACTCGTCATAGTGCATAATCATCATATCGTTACCGAAACACATCTGTCCGCGAGACAGAGACAGTTCCGGCAACATAGTAATTTATAGGAGGAACCAAAATGAAAAAGGTTATTGCACTTGTTCTGGCACTCGTTATGGTGTTTGCACTGTGCGCCTGCGGCAGCAGCGACAGCGCCAGCAGCACTAAGGCGGCTTCCAGTGATGAGAAGGTCGTCAAGATAGGCGTCTTCGAGCCTACCAGCGGTCAGAATGCCGCCGGCGGCAAGAAGGAAATTCTCGGTATCGAGTATGCCCACTCTCTCAATCCTACTATTGATATTAACGGCGAGACTTACAATATAGAGCTCGTCTATGCGGATAACGCATCCGACGCAGCCAAGGCTCCCTCCGCGGCTCAGCTTCTTATAAGCAATAATGTCTCCGTTGTTATCGGTACTTATGGCTCCGGTTGCGCCATCGCTGCCGGCGATCTGTTCGCCGAGGCCAAGATCCCCGCGATCGGCACTTCCTGCACCAACCCCCAGGTCACTCTTGGCAATGACTACTACTTCCGCATCGCTTACATCGACCCGTTCCAGGGGGCGGTCATGGCAAGCTACGCTCTCAAGAACGGCTGCAAGAACTGCGTCGTTATAGTTGAGGCCGGCGATGACTACTCCGCAGGCTTCGGCAACTACTTCTCCGAGGCAATGGTCAACGGCGGCGCATCCTGTGATACCGTCACTTTCCAGACTGGCGAGACCGACTTCTCCACCATCATGGCAAACATCAAGTCTAAGGGCTATGACGGCATCTTCGCTCCTGTCTCCATCGAGACCGCTCCTCTGATCATCAACCAGGCTCGTGAAGCCGGTGTTGAGTGCCAGATCATGGCCGGCGACACTTGGGACGATATCTCCATTGCTGAGCGCGCAGGCGCAAGCGCAAACGGCGTTTTCTTCTCCGCTTTCTTCGATGCTTCCGATACGAGCAACGAAGCCGGTGTTGAGTTCAACAAGGGCATCCTTGAGTGGATCGCTGCCGACGCGACCAGGACCGAGAACAACGGCGGCGCTGCCGACGCTATCTCCTCCGTCACCCCCTGCGGCTACGATGCTTACATGGCAGCCTACAACGCCATCCTCGCTGCACAGAGCACCGACGGTGAAGCCATCCGCGACGCTCTCGCAAGCCTCGAGGTCAAGGGCCTTGTCACCGGCGACCTGAAGTTCGATGAGAACGGCGACGCTATCAAGAACTATGTTGCTATCAAGACTTTCCAGGACGGCAAGATAGTCTTCTCCGATGCTTACACCGGCTGATAGTTGATCCAGTGCTTTTACTAATGCAAACGTAAGCGTTTTCCCCGGCGGTCTTCGTCGGGGAAACGTTCCGTTTTTTCTCGCAGATATAGAATTGTTAGGAGGCTGTAATATGCACACTGCCACATATTACATAGATCTGCTGCTGTCCGGCATTACGGTCGGCAGCCTTTATGCGTTGATTGCCATCGGCTACACCATGGTCTACGGCATCCTTCGCCTTATCAACTTTGCCCATGGCGATATCTTTATGATGGCCGGCTTTTTCATGGTTTATATCAGCGCTTCAATGCCTATGGCAGTCGCTATCCCCGTCGTGCTCATTATGACGGTGGCGCTCGGTCTGCTCATTGAGCGCGCGGCGTATAAGCCTCTGCGCAGCGCCCCGCGTATGTCGGTCATGATATCGGCCATCGGCGTGTCATACCTGCTGCAGAACCTCGCAACCTACATAACCGGCGGCCTTGCAAGACCGTATCCTGAGATACCCTTCCTGAAGGGCACCTTCATGCTCGGTGCGCTCAAGATAAAGATCATCACGGTCGTCACCCCGCTGCTCACCATTCTGCTTGTCATCGCACTTGTGCTTTTCATCAACCATACCAAGACCGGCATGGCGATGCGTGCCGTGTCCCGTGACTTTGATACTGCCCGTCTCATGGGCATCAAGGTCAACAATATCATTTCCGTGACCTTCATCATCGGCTCTTTCCTTGCCGGTGTCGGCTCAATTCTTTACTTCAGCAATTACGGTCAGGTCAGCCCGACCATCGGCGCCATGCCCGGACTCAAGGCCTTTGTTGCCGCGGTCTTCGGCGGCATCGGCTCGATCCCCGGGGCTGTCCTCGGCGCATATATAATCGGTATCTGTGAATCTCTGATCAAGGCGAATGACGCGATCGCTATCTTCAGCAACGCCTTCACCTTTGCTCTGCTGATTCTGGTGCTGCTGTTCAAGCCCAACGGAATGTTCGGCGAGAAGCTTGCGGAGAAAGTGTGAGATCATGACCAATAAGAAAAGAGATATTATACTTTCAGTCGTATTCGCGGCAGTGATCGTTGCGCTGCTTATCTATATTGATAAGGAGCAGCACTATTCCATGCTCGCCTCCGTCATCCAGAAGGCGTCCATCTATGCTCTGCTTGCCGTCTCCCTGAACCTGCTCAACGGCTTTACCGGCCTGTTCTCACTCGGCCAGGCGGGCTTCATGATGCTCGGCGCTTATACCTACGCTATCCTCACCATCCCCCTTGAGCAGCATGCAAGCGTTTATCAGTACTTTAACGGCGGCGTTGTCAATGTCTGCCTGCCGCTCATCGTCGGAGTTATCGCCGCAGGTCTTGTCGCTGTCGTGTTTGCGTGGCTCGTCGGCAAGCCTTGCCTGCGCCTTAAGAGCGACTATCTCGCCATCGCCACTCTCGGCTTTGCTGAAATTCTCCGCGCACTTATCCAGTGGGATGTCCTCGGCCCTGTGACCAACGCCTCCAACATTCTCAAGAAGTTCCCGAAGTTTGACAGCATCCTCACCCCTGTCATCATTTCCGCGTTCTGCATCTTCCTCATCGTCCTGCTCATCAATTCCTCCTATGGCCGCGCTTTCAAGGCCATCCGTGAGGATGAGATCGCGGCCGAGGCGATGGGAATCAACCTTGCCAAGACCAAGATGCAGGCTTTCCTTACCAGCTCCTTCTTCGCCGGTATCGGCGGCGCGCTGCTGGCGATGTTCCAGGCCAGCGTTCAGGCGAGGTCGTTTACCTCCGCCATGACTTATGAGATACTGCTCATCGTCGTCATCGGCGGCATCGGCTCTGTCACGGGCTCGATAATCGGCAGCTTCCTGTATATCGCGGCCTCGGAGTGGTGGCTGCGCTTCCTTGATGACTCCCAGACCTACCTCGGCGTGAACATCCCGTTCATGCGCGGCGGCTTCCGTATGGTCGTTTTCTCAGTCGTCATCATGCTTATCGTTCTGTTCTACCGGCAGGGCATCATGGGCACGAAGGAATTTTCGTGGCAGGGAATAATCAACTTCTTCAAGCGCATCTTCAGAAAGAACAAGGGAAAGGCGGTACAGGACAATGGCTGAAAACGTTCTGCATATTGAAAATATAACCATGCAGTTCGGCGGCGTTGTCGCCGTCAATAACCTGAACCTCGATGTCAACAAGGGTGAGATAATCGCCCTTATCGGCCCGAACGGCGCGGGCAAGACCACCGCGTTCAACTGCGTCACCGGCGTCTATGAGCCGACCAACGGCAAGATAGACTTCATGGGCGAGACGATCGTTGAGAACTACCCGCAGGGCAAAATGAAAAAGACCTATGCCGGTGAGAATATGGGTATGTACGATAAGGTCGTCTCCCTCACTCCCGATGTGATAACCGGAAAGGGCATCGCCCGTACCTTCCAGAATATCCGTCTGTTCTCCAAGCTCAGCGTTTTCGAGAACGTCATCATCGCAAAGCATATGCGCGCAAAGCAGAACTTCTTCTCTGCCGCCCTGCACCTGAACGGCGCAGAGGAAAAGCGCATGCGTGAGGAGACCATGGCTCTGCTTGAGGAGCAGGGGCTCGATAAGTATAAGGACGATGTCGCCGGCAGCCTGCCTTATGGCATCCAGCGCCGTCTTGAGATCGCCCGCGCTCTCGCTACCGAGCCGAAGCTTCTCCTGCTTGATGAGCCTGCCGCCGGTATGAACCCGCAGGAGACTCTTGAGCTTGCGGACTTCATCGTTGAGATCAGGAAGAAATATGATCTCTCCGTTTTCCTAGTCGAGCACCACATGGATCTTGTCATGAACATCAGCGACAGGATATATGTCCTCGATTTCGGTAAGCTTATCGCGGAAGGCGTTCCCTCCGAGATACAGAACAATGTCAAAGTCATAGACGCATACCTGGGGGTGAGCGAGGATGAGTGATGTTATACTCAGCGTAAAGGACCTTAAGGTCAACTACGGCGGCATCGAAGCCGTCAAGGGCATATCCTTTGATGTTCCCCGCGGTGAGATCGTCACCCTGATCGGCGCAAACGGCGCCGGTAAGTCCACAACGCTCAAGGCCATCGCCGGGCTTGTCAAGCCGAGCGCGGGCTCCATTGAGTTTAACGGCGCGAACATTACCGGCAAGGATCCCTCCGCTATCGTTGGCTCCGGTATCACTCTTGTCCCCGAAGGCCGCCGCGTGTTTGATAATATGTCCGTCCTTGAGAACATCAAGATCGGCGCATATATGCGCAGTGACAGTCTGGATGACGATATCGAGTGGGTGTATTCGCTCTTCCCGCGCCTCAAGGAGCGAAGCTGGCAGTTGGCCGGTACGCTCTCCGGCGGCGAGCAGCAGATGCTTGCCGTTGCCCGTGCGCTGATGAGCCACCCGCAGGTCATCATGATGGATGAGCCGTCGCTTGGTCTTGCTCCGCTGGTCGTCAAGGGTATCTTTGATATCATCAGGGAAATCAACAAAAACGGCACCACCGTTCTGCTTATTGAGCAGAACGCCAATATGGCGCTCAAGGCCGCAAACGATGCCTACGTGCTTGAGACCGGCAGCATCACCCTGTCCGGTACCGGCGCGGAGCTGCTCGCAAATGAGCAGGTCAGAAAGGCCTACCTCGGCAGCTAATACAAAGCTTTTATACGGACGGATATCCGCTCTTTGGATATCCGTCCGTATTTACTTTATCCATTGCCTGTGGTAAAATAATCTGTAAAATCCAATTATCGGAGTGACACATGTTCGATAGTATTAAACAGCTTCAGCGGCAGTATGAGCTGCTCTGCGCAAGAATGGAGGAGCCTTCCACATACTCTGACCCGGCGGCCTATTCTAAATATGAGCGTGAAGCGCGTGAGCTTCAGCCAATTGTGAATGCGTATACCGAGTACCAGCAGGCTGATTCACGGATGCAGGAAGCGCTTGAACTCATGGGCGACAGCGAGATGCGCGAGCTTGCGCAGGAGGAATACTCTCAGGCCAAGGCGGATAAGGAGCGGCTTGAGCAGGAGATAAAAATACTTCTGCTGCCCAAGGATCCGAACGATGCGAAGAACGTCATCATGGAGATACGCGGCGGCGTCGGCGGGGAAGAGGGGATGCTTTTTGCGGCGGATCTGTTCCGTATGTATTCGATGTATGCCGAGTCCAAGGGATGGAAGATCGATGTTGCCAATGTCAGCGAGACCGAGCTTGGCGGCATAAAGGAGATAAGCTTCGTTGTCGAGGGTAACGGCGCGTATTCAAGGCTCAAGTTTGAAGCCGGCGGTCACCGCGTCCAGCGCGTCCCGGTCACGGAGTCCGGCGGCAGGATACACACCTCGGCCGCAACGGTCGCCGTCCTGCCCGAGGTCGAGGAGGTCGACTTCCAGCTTAACCCCAATGACCTCAAGATCGATACCTACCGTTCCTCCGGTGCCGGCGGTCAGCATGTCAATAAAACCGAGAGCGCGATCCGCATTACCCATATCCCTACCGGAACCGTCGTCGAGTGTCAGGATGAGCGCAGCCAGTATAAGAACAAGGATCGCGCCATGCAGATCCTCCGCTCAAAGCTCTATGAAGCAGAGCAGGCGAGGCAGCATGCGGCAGTCGCGAGCGAGCGGCGGAGTCAGATCGGGTCAGGTGACCGCAGCGAGCGCATCCGCACCTATAATTTCCCGCAGAACCGCGTGACGGATCACCGCCTCAGCGGTGACAATAAGAATTTCAATATCCAGAGCATAATAAACGGGAACCTTGACCCGCTTATCGACTGCCTTGTTACCGCCGATCAGGCGGCAAAGCTTCAAGCGCAAACGGAGGCGTAGCAATGAAAACACAGGTCTTTTCCGGCACATCAAAAGGTGCCGCGGAAATAATCAAAAGCGGCGGCCTTGTCGCCGTCCCAACGGAGACAGTATACGGCCTTGCCGGCAGCGGATTGAACGAGCAGGCAGTGGGCATGATATATGAGGTCAAAGGCCGCCCGGCCGTAAAGCCGCTTTCGCTCATGGTTCACGGCAGCGAAGCCATGGACGCGCTGTGTCTCGATGTTCCCGAGCAGGCGCGCACACTTGCCGCGCGCTTCTGGCCTGGGCCGCTGACCATTGTGCTGAAAGCGAAACCGGAGATACCATCCATCGTTCTTGCGGGCGGCTCGACCGTTGGGCTGCGCTGCCCGGATCATCCGCTTACCCTTGAGCTGCTGCATGACTGCGGCCTTCCGCTTGCCGCGCCTTCGGCGAATCCATCAGGTGAAGAAAGCCCCAAGGATGCCGGTAAGGTGCTCGAGTACTTTGACGGAAAGATAGACGCTGTTATCGACGGCGGCAGATGTGGCCTTGGCCGTGAGTCCACGATAATAGACATGAGTAAATCTCCGTACCGCATCCTCCGTCAGGGTGCACTGCCAGCTGAGGATATTGCCGATGCGCTTGTCGACGGGATGAAGATAGTCGGCATAACCGGCGGCACCGGCTGCGGGAAAACGACTGCGCTGCAGGAGCTTGAAGCCATGGGCGCACTCGTGCTCGACTGCGATGCGATCTACCATGAGCTGCTTGAGAGCAGCGCGGAGCTTCTGGGTGAGATCGAAAATCGCTTCCCGGACACGGTGCAGGACGGTAAACTCAATCGTAAGGCGCTCGGCGCTGTTGTGTTCGCGGACTCCGCGGCGCTCAGCGATCTGAACGCGATCACGCATAAATATGTCGGCCTTGAGCTTCAGCGCAGGCTGCGTGAGTTTGCCATGACCGGCGGTACGCTTGCCGCAATAGACGCGATAGAACTGTTTTCAAGCGGCATAAACGGGCGCTGCTTCAAGACCGTGGCAGTCCTTTCGGATAAGGAAAACCGCGTAAAGCGCATTATGGCGCGGGACGGCATAACGCGGGAGTATGCGCTTCTGCGCATTGCCGCCCAGCATGACGACGGCTATTATGCCGAAAAATGCGATTACACACTGTACAATAACGCTGACATGGACAGCTTCAGAAACGACTGCCGTCAGCTTTTTAAGGAGATGTTCAGCAATGGATGAGATCAAAAGCAAGCTTTTTTATGAGCCGAAGAACGGCTACGACCTGATAGACGCCGCCGAGCATGTCGCCGTTGAGGACTACTGCCGCGGCTATATGGAATTTTTGAACACTTCCCGCACCGAGCGCGAGGCCGTTGCAAACGCGATAGCCATGGCGAAGGAGAACGGGTTTGTCGAGTTCCGCCCCGGCATGGAGCTGCGCCCCGGCACAAAGGTCTATTACTGCAACCGCGGCAAGGCGCTTATCCTCGCCGTTATCGGCAAGCACAGTCTCTCAGGCGGCGCGGTAATTGCCGGTGCCCATGTCGACGCGCCGCGCGTCGACCTCAAGCAGAACCCGATGTATGAGACGGACGAGCTCTGCTATTTCCGCACACACTATTACGGCGGGATAAAGAAATATCAGTGGGTCACTATCCCACTCGAGCTGCACGGCGTTGCCGTGCTCAAGGACGGCACTGTCGTGGATATCTGCATCGGCAGAGAGCCGGATGATCCGCGCTTCGTCATCACTGACCTGCTGCCGCATCTTGCGCAGGAGCAGGTGAAAAAGACGATGGCCGAGGGCATTACCGGCGAGGGACTTCAGCTTCTCATTGGCTCCGTTCCCTATGCGGGCGAGGGCAAGGACAGGGTCAAGCTCGCGGTGCTCTCCACACTCAATGACATGTACGGCATCACCGAGGAGGATTTCCTCTCGGCGGAGCTTGCCGCCGTCCCGGCCTTCAATGTGTGCGAGATCGGCTTTGACCGCTCACTCATCGGCGGCTACGGCCATGACGACAGGGTCTGCGCCTATGCCGAACTCAAGGCACTGTTTGACGTGCAGGAACCGGAGCGCACCTGCGTGTGCATTCTTGCCGATAAGGAGGAGATAGGCTCCGACGGCGTGACCGGTATGCAGAGCGCGGCGTTCGACTGCTTTATGGAGGATCTGTGCGCGATACAGGGCGTTGATGTGCGCCGCTGCTTTGAGAACAGCTTCTGCCTGTCGGCAGACGTGACCGCGGCCTTCGACCCGCTGTACCCCGAAGCCTACGAGAAGAGCAACGATGCAAAGCTCAACTACGGTATGGGTATCTGCAAGTTCACCGGCGCGCGCGGCAAGTCCGGTACGAGCGACGCCTCCGCCGAGGTGGTCGCGTATCTGCGCCGCCTGTTCGATAAAGCCGGTGTTATCTGGCAGCTTACCGAGATGGGCAAGGTCGATCTCGGCGGCGGCGGAACGATAGCCAAGTACATGGCAAACCGCAATATCGACACCATCGATGCGGGCGTGCCCGTGCTGAGCATGCATGCGCCGTTCGAGGTCGTCTCCAAGCTCGACTGCTACATGACCTATAAGGGTGTGCGCGCAGCGTACTGCGACGAATAAAAATTAATAAGCCAGCAGGACGGGCATTCAGCTGCCCGTCCTGTTTTTATATGCCGCTGTCTGGATAGAATACAATAGAGGTGATGAACAGATGGCGGAAAGCGAAAACAAGACCGCGGAGATAAACGAGGTGACGGAGCTCGGGCAGACCCGGCAGGGGAGCATACACTGCCTGAGCATAATAGGCCAGATCGAGGGGCACCAGATCCTGCCCGAGGATGTGAAGACGACGAAGTACGAGCACGTTCTGCCGATGCTCGCGGCGATCGAGGAGAGCCCGGAGATAACGGGGCTGCTGATCCTGCTCAACACCGTGGGCGGAGACGTTGAGGCGGGACTTGCGATAGCGGAGCTCATTGCCGGAATGTCGACGCCGACAGTTTCGCTCGTCCTCGGCGGCGGACACTCGATAGGCGTACCGCTCGCCGTTGCCGCGAAGCGCAGCTTCATCGCGCCCACGGCGTCGATGACGATACACCCCGTGCGTATAAACGGCCTTGTCATAGGTGCGCCGCAGACCTATGAGTATCTCGCCGGAATGCAGGAGCGCATAGTGAGCTTTGTCACGGCGCACTCCCGGATAAGCCGCAGGGACTATACGCGCCTGATGTCGGACACGCGCAAACTTGCAAACGACGTCGGGACTATCCTCTCCGGTGAGGAGGCGGTGCAATGCGGCCTGATAGACCAGATCGGTACTCTCTCCGATGCGCTTGAATATCTGAAAATAACAGCAGACGCGGAATGAACACGTCTGCTGTTATTTATAAAAATGCCCTGCCCCTGCAGTTCTGTATTACTTGTTTTTGAAGTATAAATGTGATATGATATATTTTACGATTACCGTGGGGGTTTATGCAGATGAGCGTTTGGAATGCTGTGATCCTGGGTCTTGTGCAGGGCATCACCGAGTTTTTGCCGGTGTCAAGCTCCGGGCATCTTTCTATGATAAATAATCTTTTCAACATGTCTGATATCCAGTCCGGGCATTTGTTCTTTGACGTGCTCCTGCATCTGGCGACCCTTATCTCGATCCTCATCGTTTACTGGAAGGATATTGTCAGCATGACATATGAGGCGCTGGCCTTTGTAAACCTCGGACCGCTTGCTGGTATGCCGCGCGAACGTTATCCGGCGGCGCGCATGCTGTTTATGATAGTCATGGCGACGCTTCCGCTTTTCCTGATCCTGCCGATAAAGGATATGCTTGAGACGCTCTACTACCACAATATCTTCATCGGCATCGCGCTCGTTCTCACTGGCTGCATGCTTTATGTGTCGGATAAAATGACCCCCGGCAAGAAGACCGAGCGCAATATGACCGTGCTCGACGCGCTGATCATCGGCCTGTGCCAGTGCGTCGCGGTCGTTCCCGGCCTCTCCCGCTCCGGGACTACTATCACCGCCGGTATCGCAACGGGGCTGCGGCGTGACTTTGCCGTGAAGTTCTCCTTCCTGATGAGCCTGCCTGCCGTCCTCGGCGCAAATATCCTCTCCATCGTTGATGCAGTGCAGGAGGGGATAGAGTGGAGCAATGTCCCGGCCTACCTTATTGGCATGGCTGTCGCGCTGGTAGCGGGCATCGCGTCGATCAATCTGCTCAGGTACATAAGCTCGAAGGGCAAGTTCGGCGGCTTTGCGTATTACTGCTGGGTCATCGGCGTTCTGTCCATTATTCTGACGATGATCTTCTGATCTTGAAAGGACTTTCTATAAATGGCACAAGCTAAGAAAACCACAACCAAAAAGAAAACCTCGTCCTCAAAAAAGACGAGCGCGAAGGCGCAGCCGACTCAGCCGCCGGATCCTGTGGTGCCGGTCAGGCGCGAGGTAGGCGCGGTACTGTCCCTGTTCCTCGCGCTCTTCGTCGGCATCAGCTATTTTATGAATGAGGGCGCGTTCATCCTTTTCTTCTCGAATCTCATAAAGGGACTGATCGGCTGGGGCTATTGGCTCACAGCACCGGTGTTCCTGCTCGTCGCAATAATTCTCGGCTTCCACCGCGGCCGTCCCGTGGCGCTGCGCGTTTTCTGCGCGCTGATGATACCGATCCTCGCCGCGTCTGTTATGAGCCTGATGATGTATAAGTACCAGCTTGACGGCGGGGATATCAAACTCATGTGCAGCCTCCTGTTTGAGCAGGGGCAGCGGCTCGACTCGGCCGGTGTGTTCGGCGGGCTCATTGCCTATGCGCTTGAGAAGTCATTCAGCATATACGGCGCGCTGCCGGTGCTGCTGGTGTGCCTCGTGTTTGCCGTTATCGTCTCTGTCAATGGCAGCTTTAAGAAAGTCGCGGACAAAGTCAAGCTTCAGGTCGAGGCAAAATACGACCCGTCCATGTATGAGGATGCGCTCAAGCCCGTGAACTCTGTTGCAGGCAGAGTGCCGGTAAGCCGTACGCCCAGCAAAATCGAGCGCATAAGCCGCTCTTCCTGCCCGATAGACATACCTCTCGGTGACGACGATGAAGCGCTTGAGTTGCTTGACGGGCGCAGCGCAAAGCCCAGGCGCGGCGCAAAGAACCAGAAGCCCGATACCGCGCTCGCGACTGACGGTGTTGCTCCGCTTTCGATGAAAGAGGCCGCGGCGCTCGCCGGTGTGCAGCTCGCGGAGCCTGAGAGCGCGAAGCCTGAGGTGAAGAAGCCTTCCGGAAAGTCAGTCACCGTCTCGGCTGAGATATCCGATCCGCCGAAAATCAAGAGAATAGACCGCGCGGAGGTCGAGGCGGAGGCGCAGGCTGTCGCCGAGGCGATAAACGCGACCGAGGACAAGCCCGACTATGAGTTCCCGCCGCTGTCGTTACTCAGGAGCGGCGGCGTTTCCACGGTGGATTCGCGCGAGGAAATAATCACGAATAAGGAACGCCTTGAGGGCGCGATAAGAAGCTTCGGCATCAGCGCAACTATCGTCGGCGTGACGCGCGGCCCGACGGTCACGCGCTACGATATAGAGCTTGACCAGGGCGTGAAGCTCGCAAGAGTCACGAACCTTGCGGGTGACCTTGCCCTTGCCCTCGGCGTTGTGAACGTGCGCATTGCGCCAATTCCGGACAAGATATCCACCGTCGGCATAGAGGTGCCGAACAAGATCGTCAGCACCGTCTACCTGCGCGATATAATCGAATCGCCGAAGTTTACCTCGGCAAAGTCGAAGCTCAGCTTCGCCCTCGGTAAGGACATCGGCGGCGACTGCATTGTCGGCAACATCGCAAAGCTGCCGCATATGCTCATTGCCGGTACCACTGGCTCCGGCAAATCCGTCTGCATGAACTCGCTCATCCTGTCGCTGCTGTACAAGGCGCGGCCGGATGAGGTCAGGCTCATTATGATCGATCCGAAGATGGTCGAGCTCGGCGTCTATAACGGCATCCCGCACCTCTATGTCCCGGTTGTCACCGACCCGAAGAAGGCGGCGGGCGCGCTGCAATGGTCGGTCGTCGAAATGCTCAAACGCTATAGGCTCTTCTCCGAGGTCGGCGTGCGCGACCTTGAGAGCTATAACAAGCACTGTGTCTCAGTCGGGGAGCAGACCCTGCCGCAGGTCGTCATCGTCATTGACGAGCTGGCAGACCTCATGCTTGTCGCCTCCAAGGAGGTCGAGGAGAGCATCTGCCGTGTGGCGCAGATGGGACGCGCTGCCGGTATGCACCTTGTTATTGCAACGCAGCGTCCGTCAGCGGACGTTATTACCGGCCTTATGAAAGCCAACATCCCGTCGCGCATCGCGTTTGCAGTCTCGTCCGCGATGGAGAGCCGCATCATCCTCGATCAGGGCGGTGCGGAAAAGCTCGTCGGCATGGGCGACATGCTGTTTTCACCTGTCGGCTGTGGAAAGCCTGTACGTATCCAGGGCGCGTTCGTTTCCGATGAGGAGCGCGAGGATGTCATCCGCTTCATCAAGGAGGGCGCGGGCGGTACGGCGCAGAACAACAGCGAGATCGAGGAGTTTATGAACAAGGCCGCGGAGGACAAGAATTCCGGCGGCGACGGCGGAAAGTCCTCCAAGGATGAAAAAGGCGGTCTCGGCGGCTACGACGAGATGCTGCCGCAGGCGGTCGAGGTCGTGCTTGAGACAAAGTCCTGCTCCGTCTCGATGCTCCAGCGGCGTGTCAAGCTCGGCTATTCCAGAGCTGCGCGCATCGTCGACCAGATGGAGGAGCTCGGAATCGTCGGCCCGTATGAGGGCGCAAAGCCCCGTCAGGTCGTCATTGACCGCGAGGGCTGGAACGAGATTCAGCGCGGTCTCGGCCTTGCGCAGGACAGTGATCTCGGTCTTGCCGCGGACATGAGTCAGGATAATGACAGACTCGGCTACGATGAATGATATAAAAACGGGCGTTTACCGACGCCCGTTTGCCTTAAAAGGAGATATATATGTACGGATTTTTTCCTGAAATGCCCGTTCAGGACGTGAATAAGATAAGCATGCTCGGCCTTGCGCATGTCGGTGACGCGGTGTATGAGCTGCTTTACAGGAGCAAGCTCTGCACTGACGGACACACGGCGGTCGCGGAAATGCACAGGATGACGGTCGCTTTTGTCCGCGCCGAGGCGCAGGCGGAAGCGGCGGCAAAGCTGCTGCCCGTGCTCACCCAGGACGAGACGAGCGTCTTTAAGCGCGGCAGGAACGCCAAGGTGAACTCCGTGCCGCACAATGCGGATATCGGCCAGTACCACGCGGCGACGGGACTTGAGGCGCTGTTCGGCTGGCTGTATCTGCTGGGCAGAACCGAGCGGATAAATGAGCTGTTCAATATAATTACCGGAGGTGCGGACGATGCCTCTTGACGCAATATGCCTTTCCGCGCTCACTTCTGAACTAGGCGAGAAGCTCACCGGCGGGCGCATCGATAAGGTGCAGCAGCCGGAAAGGGATATGCTGCTCATCTCTCTGCGCTCCAAGGGTGAAAACCTGCGTCTGCTCATTTCCGCGGGAACGGGCAGCGCGAGAGTACATCTGACAAAAGCTTCCTTTGAAAACCCCGCAGAGCCGCCGATGTTCTGCATGCTCATGCGCAAGCACCTTGTCGGCGCAAGGATCGCGTCAGTCAGCCAGCCGGAGGGGGAGCGCATGCTCTGCATCGAGCTTGACAGCCGGGACGAGCTGGGCTTTGAAACGCGAAAGAAGCTCATTGCCGAGCTTATCGGCCGCAGCTCAAATCTGATCCTCGTTGACGCCGAGGGGCGGATAACCGACTGTATGCGCAGGATGGACTTCGGCGGGGACGCGCTGCGCCGTATGCTGCCGGGGATGATATACCGTATGCCCCCGGCGCAGGCAAAGCCGCAGATACTCAAGACGAACCCGGAGCTGCGCCGCGCGCTCATCGCGTCGGCGGACAGGGACAAGCCCGTTGATAAATGGCTGCTTGACAGCTTTGCCGGACTTTCGCCGCTCGTGTGCCGCGAGCTTGCATACCGCAGCGGCGGGTATGAAATGCTCCCGGAACTGCTCGACGCATTCTGCGAGAGTGTGAACGCGGGCGAGATGCGCCCGTATATGCTGCTCTCCGACGGGAAACCGGCGGACTTCAGCTTTATGAAGATCGGACAGTACGGCGAGACAATGGACTGCGAGGAGCAGGAGAGCTTTTCGGCACTGCTCGACCGCTTTTATTCCGAGCGTGACAGGCTCGAACAGCAGCGCCGCCGCAGCCATGACCTGACAAAGACCGTCCGCACCATGCGCGACCGCCAGCAGAGAAAGCTTGCCGCCCAGCTTGAGGAGCTGCGCCGTGCGGACGATAGGGAAGCTCTCCGCCGCCGTGCGGAGCTTATAAAGGCGAACCTCTACCGCATCAGCCGGGGAGACCGGAGCCTTGAATGCGAGGACTATTACGAGCCGGACTGCCCGACCGTGCGCATTGAGCTTGACCCGCTGAAGACACCGCAGCAGAACGCGGCGGCGCTCTTCAAGGAATATGGTAAGATGAAGGCCGCGCAGGAGCATCTTACAAAGCTTACAGCGGAGGGCGAGAAGCAGCTTGATTACCTCAACAGCGTGCTTGAACTGCTGGAGAGCGCGGAGAGCGAAAAGGACGTTTCGGACCTCCGCCGGGAGCTTATCGCGACCGGCTTCATCAAGAACAGGAAGAACGCCAAGGCGGACAAAGCGAAGGCTCAGGCTCCGCTGCGCTTCGTCACCGATGACGGGCTTGAGGTACTTGTCGGCCGCAGCAACATCCAGAATGACGAGCTGACCACAAAGCTTGGCCGGCGCACGGACTACTGGCTGCACACGCGGAAGATACACGGCAGTCATGTTATCCTTCGCTGCGAGGGCGTCGAGCCGCCGGAGCGCAGCATAGAGCAGGCGGCGGTGATCGCGGCGCACTATTCGCAGGGGCGCGGCGGCGCGAAGATTTCGGTGGACTATACGATGCTGCGCTTTGTGAAGAAGCCGTCCGGTGCGCTGCCGGGAAAGGTGATCTACACGGACTATAAAACCCTTAATGTCCAGAGCGACGCGGAGCTTGTAAACAGGCTGAGAAAAGGGAAATAGAGACATATAATAAATCCCTCCGAAATGAATTTCGGAGGGATTTATTATATGTGTGCGTTTATTATTCACTTTATGAACATCGCGTCGCCGAATGAGAAGAAGCGGTACTTCTCTCTCACCGCGGTGTTGTAAGCGTTCATAATATGCTCGCGTCCCGCCAGCGCGGACACCAGCATTATAAGCGTGCTCTCGGGCAGATGGAAGTTCGTGACAAGTGCGTCTATGCACTTGAAGCGATAGCCCGGATAGATGAAAATATTCGTCCAGCCGGAGCAGGCTTCAAGCGTCCCGTCCTCTTTCGCAAAGCTCTCGAGCGTGCGGCAGGAGGTCGTACCGACGGCGATAACGCGCCCGCCGTTGTTCTTCGTCTCGTTTATGGCTGCGGCGGTCTCCTCCGGGACTATGCAGAACTCCGAGTGCATCTCGTGCGCTTCGATCTCGTCCTCTTTGACCGGGCGGAATGTGCCGAGCCCCACATGCAGCGTCACATAGCAGACCTTCACGCCCTTCGCCGCTATCTTTTCCAGCAGCTCCTTTGTGAAGTGCAGCCCCGCGGTCGGCGCGGCGGCGCTCCCAAGCTCTCTTGAGTACACCGTCTGATAGCGCTCTGAGTCCTGAAGCTCCTCCTTTATGTATGGCGGCAGCGGCATCTTGCCGAGACGCTCCAGCACTTCAAGGAATATGCCCTCGTAATTGAATTTTACTATGCGGTTGCCGCCCTCTGCGACCTGTTCCACAACGGCGGTGAGCTGCCCGTCCCCGAAGCTCAGCTCGGTCCCCGGTTTGGTCTTGCGTCCCGGGCGGCTCAGGCACTCCCAGCGCCCCTCGCCGAGGTCACGCAGCAGCACCAGTTCCACGCTTCCGCCCGTCGAGCGCGTACCGATAAGTCTCGCCGGGAGCACGCGGGAGTCGTTGAGAACAAGGCAGTCTCCGGGATTCAGAAAATCCGGCAGCTCATAAAAATGATGGTGCTCGATTTCCCCGGAAACCTTATCAAGCAGCAGCAGTCTCGACCCGTCCCGTCTCTCAAGTGGGGTCTGGGCGATCAGCTCCTGCGGCAGATCAAAATAAAAATCCGACTTTTTCAAGTGTCTTTCCTCTTTCAGCACAGTTTTTGTACGCTTTATTATAGCACTCTCCACGGTGTTTGAACAGCACCGCAGTAATAAATCATGGAACTTGCTAATACATTGTGTGATGAAATCTTCTATGTGGAGGCTGTTATGGTTAAAGTACCTGTTTTCAAAGGTTCGTGCACTGCAATAGTTACGCCTTTCAGTGAGCACGGCGTGGACTATGAGAGACTTAAAAAGAACCTTGAGTTCCAGTATGAGAACGGCACCTCGGCTGTCGTGGTCTGCGGCACGACCGGCGAAAACGCGACGCATACGCCTAACGAGCATGACGAGCTTGTCCGCGTGACGGTGCGCACCGTCAACGGACGCATGAAAGTGATCGCCGGGATCGGCAGCAACAATACCGCAAACGCCCTGCGCGCCGCGGAGGACGCGAAATATTCCGGTGCTGATGCCGTCCTCATGGTCACGCCCTATTATAACAAAACCACCCAGAAGGGGCTTATCGAGCATTTCAGCTATGTCGCTGACAGCGTTGATATCCCCATGATCCTGTATAACGTCCCAAGCCGCACCGGCATCGGCATCACCGCCGATACCTGCAAAGTGCTCTCGCAGCACCCTAACATCAACGGCATAAAGGAGGCTTCCGGGGACATCGCCTTGGCCGCTAAGATACGCAGCCTGTGCGGGGACGATCTCTATATCTGGAGCGGGAATGACGACTGCACTATACCTCTTATGTCCCTCGGCGCGCTCGGCGTTATCTCCGTTGCGAGCAACATCGTTCCCGGCGCTGTCGCGAAGCTCTGCGCGCTCTGCCTTGAGGGCAGCTATGCCGAGGCGACAGAGCTGTACGCCAAGTATGCCTCGCTCTTCTCCGCGCTGTTCATCGAGACGAACCCGATACCCGTCAAGGCCGCAATGAAAATGATGGGCATGGACAGCGGCATTCTCCGCCTTCCACTCACCGAGATAAGTCAGGAAAGCTTTGAAACACTCCTAAAAGCAATGCGGGACGCCGGAATAAACGTGTGATTACCTATAACCTGACTTCAATAAACTCCGGTAATTCAGCCGTGAGCGCAGACACAGCGACCGTATAATCTCCCAGCTCCATGATAGAAACGACGCACTCCGGTGCTCCGTCTATTGAAAAGCATCCGTTATCGCATTTTGCGTCAAAGGAACTGAGCGGCCTGTGCATGCCCGTGCCGAGCAGCTTCAGATAGCTTTCCTTGACTGCCCAGGTCTGTGTGAACATCCGATCCTTATCCGCCGCCTGTGCTATGGCGGCGGCTTCTTTTTTGGTAAAGAACCGCTCCGCAAGCGCGGCGTTATATGCCGCGCGCAGCTGAATATCTGCGCCGACGCACTTGCTGCTTATTGCGCACAGCACCATATCTGCCGAGTGCGACAGGCTGAATTCAAGCTCAATGCCGCGCAGCTCAGGCTTGCCGAATTCGCCGACTGTGATTTTGAGCGGGAGCTCAGTCTCCGGATATACCGTGCGCACCGCATGGATGAGCAGCAGCTCCGCAGCGAGGCTCTGCGCCTTTGCCTCAGACCGCGCTGTTTTCTTGAGCCGTTCCAGCCGATAATCCGACAGCGTATGTAAAACGGCGTCAGCGGTAAGTCCGTTGACGCCGACATAAAACACTTTCAGCATCAGGCGCGCATTGCGTCTATCGTCTTGCCGATAAGCTCGCTGAGCTCCATCCCGAGCATCTCCGCGCCCTGACGGATAACATCGCGCGAGCAGCCTGCGGCAAACTTCTTGTCCTTGAATTTCTTCATTACGGACTTTGTCTCCATATCGGAAATGCCTGTCGGCCTCATAAGGGCGACAGCCCCGATAAGCCCGGTGAGCTCGTCGGTCGCGAACAGCACCTTTTCCATGTACTTCGTCGGTTCAACATCGATGCAGATGCCATAGCCGTGGCTGATTATTGCGTGGATCATGTCCTCGTCAATGTCCAGCTCATGCAGTATCTCATTTGCCTTGACGCAGTGCTGCTCAGGGTACAGCTCAAAATCTATGTCGTGGAGCATGCCGACGGCCTTCCAGAACTCCACGTTTTCCGGGTCGTATTCCTTGGCAAACTCGCCCATGACCTTGGAAACGGTCTCGCCGTGCTGGATATGGAACGGCTCCTTGTTATAGCGCTCAAGCAGCTCATGCGCCTGCCCGACTGTAGGAATATAGCTCATGTTTATACCTCCAGTTATTCTTTCGCTTTGTACGGTAAAACATGATAATCCCTCGGCAATGTATAATCAAGCATAAAATATGAAGAGACCGCAAAAAATTTGCAGTCTCTTCATATTTGAGCAATTATGCGTCCGCGCTGCTGCTCGGCATGGCCGATTCTATGGCCGAGCCCGAGCCGTTCCCAGTTGAGCCGCTCACGCTCGGAGAGCTGGTCTGGCCGCCTGTCCCGGCGTCTGCCGACGCCATCGGGCTCGTTGTCGGCATCACAGTCGCCGATGCCGTGGGAAGAGTCTGCGCCGGAGACGAGGACACCATTCCGCTGTCCGTGCTGCTCACGCCGCAGCCGCAGAGCATTGCCGCCATAAGCAGCACGCATATCAGATATACAAAAGACTTCTTCATATCTATCCTCCTTAGTTTGTAACGCTGATATTATTTACCGCTGTTTAATTATTATGTACGCGAATTGCCGAATTTTTGTTTGCCATAAGTCTGCCGCTGTGCTATGATTCACTCATGGAAGATTTGAAGAAAAACGATATATACACCGTAACGATTGAAGATTACAGCTCCGATGCCAGCGGTATCTGCCGCATTAACGGACGCGTTGTGTTTGTTCCCAAGGCGATTCCGGGCGAGGAGTGGGAGATTAAAATCGTCAAGGTCAGGCATGACTGCGCCTATGCCCGCGGTGAAAGACTACTCAAAGCGTCGCCTGCGCGCATCGTATCCGCCTGCCCTTATTTCGGCCTGTGCGGCGGCTGCGACACGCAGCACATCAGCTATGAGGAAGAGCTGCGCTTCAAGCTCGGCCTTGTCAACAGCGCCCTGCGGCGCATAGGCAAGCAGAGCATGCAGGCGACTGAGATCATCGGCAGCGAAAATATTTCGCATTACCGCAATAAAGGCATCTTTGCCATCGGCACAATTGACGGCAAGGCGCGCTGCGGCTTTTTTCGTGAGCGCAGCCATCAGCTCATCGCTGTTGACGACTGCCTTATTCAGGATGAGCTAAGCTGCCGTGCCGCCATCGCGGTGACGGAGTTTATGAACGCGAACGGCATCTCGCCGTATGACGAAGCTGCCGGGACCGGCGCTGTCCGCCATGTGTTCTGCCGCTGTTCTGTTCATGGAAGTGATGTGCTTCTGTGCATTGTTTCCAGAGAGGGCCTCGGCAAAAAGACGCAGGCTTTTATAGACTACCTCAGAAAAGTCTGCCCTGAGCTTACCGGCATTGTCCTGAACATCAACCGCAGCACCGGCAATACTGTTCTCTCCGGGGATTTCTACACCCTGTGGGGGCGCGGCAGCATCAATGACACGCTCTGCGGTTTTAAATTTGATATCGCTCCTCAGGCATTCTTTCAGGTGAACCCGCCTCAGGCGGAGCGGCTTTATGCCCGTGCCCTTGAGTATGCCGCACTGACACCGGACATGCTTGCGCTCGATCTATATTGCGGAGCGGGAACAATAAGTCTCTGTCTTTCAGCACACGCGAAAAAAGTTATCGGCGCAGAGATCGTCCCCGAAGCGGTGGACAACGCGAACAAAAACGCACTGGCCAATAATGTGGCCAATGTGGAGTTTATATTGGCCGATGCGGGTCAGGCGGCCAAGGCCTTGTATGAGCGCGGAGAGCGCCCTGATGTTGTCGTTGTTGACCCGCCGCGAAAGGGTCTGCTTGAAAACGCGATAGAAGCTGTCGCTGCAATGCAGCCGCAGCGCATCGTCTATGTCTCGTGCGACCCCGCGACGCTTGCAAGAGATATTCTTCGCTTTAACGCTTACAGCTATACGCTCGAAAAAGTCACCGCTGTCGACATGTTTCCAAGGACACGACATGTTGAGACGGTATGTCAGTTAGTTCTGAGAAATCCGGTAACACATATCAACATTGATGTGGACGTAGAGGAACTGGTGCAGGATAAGAGAGGGGCGGCAACCTATGGGCAGATCAAGGATTACGTTCTTGAACATAGCGGCTTGAAGGTCAGCAGCTTGTATATCGCACAGGTAAAGCAGAAATGCGATATTATTGAACGTGAGAATTATAATAAATCAAAATCAGAGGATGCCAAGCAGCCGCAATGCCCGCCGGAAAAAGAAGTAGCTATTATGGAAGCATTACGATACTATGGAATGATCAAATAATGCTTTTGAGAAACCGCTGTGTGGCTAAGGTCATGCGGCGGTTTTCTCTGTTTGTAACTTTTCAAAAAATGCCCTTGACATTCTGATGCTTTTTTGTTATCATATGTAGCATACTACACGTGGAGGTGAATCCCAGTGATGAAGAACGATGTCGGATACCTCATTAAGCGCATCAATGATAAGCTGGCGGCGAGAGCCGATGCGGAATTAAAGCAATTCAATTTAACGATGTCCCAATGCCGGGTATTTCTGTATCTGAGCAGCCGGGGCGGGCAGGCAACCCAGAAAGAAATCGAAACCTTTTTGGACGTTGCTCATCCGACCGTTGTGGGCTTGGTTTCCCGCATGGAGCTGAATGGCTATGTAATATGCTGGCCCTGCGAAGATGGGCGCAATAAGTATGTCAAACTGACGCCGCAGGCAGAGGCCATCGACAAGGATATGCAGCGGAATCAGCTGGAAAACGAGGAAATGCTGTTAGCCCCCCTTTCCCCGGAGGATCGTGAGCGGCTGAGAGATTTGCTGCTGACCGTTGCAGAACATTTGACGTAAAAGCCGATGGATAATCGGCTTTTATATAGCTCTAAAGTGTAGCGTACTACATACAAACAAATTGGAGGTTCAACATGATAAAAACCTTATTGAGGAGCCTGCGGGAATACAAGCGAGGCTCCATTCTCACGATCCTGCTCTCCATTCTGGAGGCAGCGTTTGAAATCCTGATCCCGCTCCGTATGGCAGATTTGATCGATCAGGGAATCGACTTGGGAAACATGGCAGCCGTCTGGAAATTTGGCATCGCCATTCTGATTTTTGCCGCTCTGCAATTACTGACAGGCGTTCTTTCCGCACACATTGCGGCGAAAACCTCCGTAGGGTTTTCGGCAAATCTGCGACAGGATATGTATGACAACGTGCAGACCTTTTCCTTTTCCAATATTGACAAGTTCTCCACTGCATCCATCGTCACCCGCCTGACCACCGATGTGACCAATATTCAGAATGCCTATCAAATGCTGCTCCGCATGGCAGTGCGCGGCCCTGTCATGCTGGTATTTTCCATGATCGTGTCTTTCCGCATCAACACGGCCATTGCACTCATTTTCCTTGCGGTTATTCCCATTATGGCGCTGCTGCTCCTTTTGATTATTCGCAAGGTCGGGCCGCTTTTTAACCGGGTGTTCCATACCTACGACGAGCTGAACAATGTTGTCCAGGAGAATGTCAGGGGCATCCGTGTGGTGAAATCCTTCAATCAGGAGGACCACGAGATCAAAAAGTTCAAAGGCATTTCACAGAGCATCTATGAGGATTTTGCCGCCGGGGAACGGCTGTTGGCGTTCAACTCGCCCATTATGCAGTTTTTCATGTACGCCTGCATGATCTTGATTTCGTGGATCGGGGCAAAAGCGATCGTTGCCAGCGGCAACAACGCAGTGTTGGGCATGACCACCGGTGACCTGACAGCACTCTTTTCCTATGCAACACAGATTTTGATGGCGCTGATGATGCTCTCCATGGTCTTTGCAATGATCACCATTTCTCTTGCATCAGCCTATCGTATTGCGGAAGTGTTGGAGGAAAAAACGGATATTGACAATCCCGCTGACCCAATCATGGCAGTCAGGGACGGCTCGATTTGCTTTGAGCAAGTAAGCTTTGCTTACTCGACCGAGACCGACAAAAAGGTGCTGAGCGACATTGACTTCTCTATCGCCTCCGGGCAGACCGTTGGCATCATCGGCGGCACGGGCTCTTCCAAGTCGAGCCTCGTACAGCTCATTCCGCGGCTCTATAACGTGAGTTCCGGTCAGTTATTGTTGGGCGGCGTGGATGTGCGTAAATATGATTTTGACGTATTGCGCAATGCCGTTGCCATGGTGCTGCAAAAGAACGAACTGTTCTCCGGCACAATCAAGGAAAATCTGCGTTGGGGCAATGAAAATGCCACGGATGAAGAAATCGAGGAAGCCTGTCGTCTGGCCTGTGCAGATGAGTTCATTCAGAGCTTCCCAGACAAGTACGATACCTATATTGAGCAGGGCGGCACCAATGTATCAGGCGGTCAGAAGCAGCGGCTTTGTATCGCCCGCGCTCTGCTGAAAAAACCAAAGGTTCTGATTCTGGACGATTCCACTTCTGCTGTTGATACCAAAACGGATGCTTCCATCCAAAAATCTTTTGCGGAGTTTATTCCGAATACGACCAAAATCATCATTGCTCAGCGTGTCAGCTCCGTACAGCACGCCGATCGAATCGTTGTTATGGACGATGGTAAAATCGCAGCGTGCGGAACGCATGATGAATTGCTGAAAACCTGCGATATTTACAGAGAAGTGTATGAATCCCAGAAGAAAGGAGACAGCGACCATGAATAAGAAAAACGGACAGGTTTCGGGAGATAGGATGCAGAAGCAGCAATTTGACACCAAGACACTGCGGCGGCTGCTTTCTTATATGAAGGACTATAAGGGACAGCTCATTTTTGTGGTGGTTTGCATTTTGCTCAGCGCCATTGCGTCCGCTGCTTCGGCGCTGTTCCTGCAATCCCTGATCGACGATTATATCACACCGCTGCTCACAAGCTCTGCCCCGGTATTCACACAGCTTTTGAAGGTGCTGGTCGTGATCGGCGCAATCTATCTGATCGGTGTTCTTGCCACGCTTTTTTATAACCGTATCATGGTAACCATTGCACAGGGAACGCTGAAAAAGATTCGGGACGAAATGTTTGAAAAAATGCAGCGGCTTCCCATCCGCGCCTTTGATACCCGCACCCACGGCGATATTATGAGCCTTTATACCAACGACACCGATACCCTTCGCCAGATGATCGCACAGTCCATGGCGCAGCTCATTTCCTCGGTCTTTACCATCGTGGCGGTATTGGTTTGTATGCTCTATGTCAGCTTTTATCTGACACTGGTTGCAGTGCTGGTCATGCTTCTGATCTTGCAGATCGTCAGGGTGGTCACTGAAAAGATCGGCGGTTTCTTTCTGATGCAGCAGAAAACGCTTGCGGATGTCAACGGTTATGTGGAGGAAATGGTAAACGGGCAGAAGGTCATTAAGGTTTTCTGCCATGAGGAAACCGCAAAAAAGGAGCTTGCCGAAAAAAACCGCACATGGGCAACTGCCGCCGCCAGTGCCAACGGCTACGCCAACTCCATGATGCCTATGATGAATGCCCTTGGCTATGTGCAGTATGTCATTATTGCAATATTGGGCGGCTATATGGCAATTTCCGGCGGTACCAACATCGGTTTGCAGGGAACGGGGGCGCTGACACTTGGCGCAATCGCTTCTTTCCTGACGCTTTCCCGCAATTTCAACAACCCCATCTCTCAGATTTCCAACCAGTTCAACTCCATTGTGACGGCGCTGGCAGGCGCTTCCCGCATCTTTGCATTCATGGATGAGCAGCCGGAAACCGACGAGGGCTATGTAACGCTGGTGAACGTCGAGGAAACGAACGGCGAGCTGCGGGAAACTGAAAAGCATACCGGAATGTGGGCGTGGAAGCATCCGCATCACGATGGAACGCTGACCTATACCAAGCTGGAGGGGCGCGTTGTATTTGACCATGTGGATTTCGGCTATACGCCGGACAAGACCGTTCTGCATGACATTTCCCTTTATGCGGAGCCGGGGCAGAAGATCGCCTTTGTCGGTGCAACGGGCGCAGGCAAGACGACCATTACCAATCTCATCACCCGTTTTTACGACATCGACGACGGCAAGATTCGCTATGATGGCATCAACATCAATAAGATCAGGAAAGCCGACCTGCGCCGCAGCCTAGGCATTGTCCTGCAGGAAGTGAACCTCTTTACCGGAACGGTGATGGAAAACCTGCGCTACGGAAATCCGGATGCCACCGATGAGGAATGTATCACGGCTGCAAAGCTGGCAAATGCGGACGGTTTTATCCGGATGCTGCCGCAGGGATACGATACGGTTCTGAAAGGTGACGGCAGCGGTCTTAGTCAGGGGCAGCGGCAGCTTATCTCCATTGCCCGCGCTGCGGTGTCCGACCCGCCGGTGATGATTCTGGACGAGGCAACTTCCTCCATTGACACCCGAACCGAAGCGTTGGTACAGGGAGGTATGGACAAGCTGATGAAAGGGCGGACGGTGTTTGTCATCGCTCATCGCCTGTCCACGGTACAGAACTCGGACGTGATCATGGTGCTTGACCACGGACACATCATCGAACGAGGCAATCACGAAAAGCTGATTGCTGAAAAAGGCACCTATTATCAGCTTTATACCGGCGCGTTTGAGCTGGAATAACCATTACTCACTGGTGTCGGTGGGTATCTTTTAGAACAAAACGATAGCACACTATCGCGTTTGGAGGAAATTATGGAAAATAATAAGTCGATGGAAGTCTTTGCGAAGGCACCGATTCGCAAAGCGGTTTTACAAAACGCACTGCCCGCAATGGCGGCGATGCTCATGGTGCTGATCTACAATCTGGCGGACACGTTCTTTATCGGGCAGACCCATGACGATCTGCAAGTGGCGGCAGTTTCCCTTGCCACGCCAGTTTTCTTGCTGTTTATGTCTGTGGGAACGGTCTTCGGTATCGGCGGCACATCGGTGATCTCCCGCGCCTTGGGCGAAGGACGGAAGAACTACGCAAAAAAGGTCTGCTCATTCTGTATGTGGAGCTGTGTTGCTGTCGGAGTGCTGATGTCTGCACTGTTCCTGATTTTCATGGATCAGATCCTTGCGCTGATCGGCGCAAGCGCGGAAACCTGGGACTATGCGAGAACCTATCTGACGATTGTAAGCTGCTCCGGTCCGTTTGTCCTGATCGCCAACTGCTACTCTAATGTCATTCGTGCCGAGGGACAGTCCGGCAAGGCGATGATGGGGCAGCTTTTGGGAAATCTCTTGAATGTCATTCTTGACCCCATTATGATTCTTGTGTTCGGCTGGAACATTGACGGTGCAGCCATTGCAACCGTTATCGGAAATGTGGTGGGCGCGGGATATTACATTGTCTACTTCCTGAAAGGCTCGTCCTCCCTCAGCATCAGCCTCAAGGACTTTTCCGTGAAGGAAAAGGTAGCCTCCGGCGTTCTGGCAATCGGCATTCCTGCTGCCTTGGGAAATCTTCTGATGAGCCTTTCCAGCATCCTCATGAACAGTCAGATGGCAAAATACGGTGATATGGCGGTAGCCGGTGTGGGCGTTGCCATGAAGGTCACAATGATGACAAGCATGGTCTGTATCGGACTTGGGCAGGGCGTTCAGCCGCTGCTCTGTTATTGTGTCGGTGCGAAAAACTGGGAGCGTTACAGAAGTTCCCTTAAATTCTCGCTGATATTTGCCTTTTTGCTTAGTGCCGTGCTGACGCTGATCTGCTACCTCTTCACCGGACAGATCGTCAGCGTATTCCTCACGGATGCGGCGGCGTATGACTATGGCGTTTCCTTTGCCCACATTCTCCTTTGTACCAGTATCCTGTTTGGCGTATTCTATGTGCTGGTCAACGCGCTGCAAGCCCGCGGCGCGGCAACGGAATCCCTGATCGTCAATATCTCCCGTCAGGGGCTTATCTACATTCCGGCTATGTTCATCCTCGGGGCGATCTTTCACGAAACAGGACTGATCTGGGCACAGCCGGTAGCAGATGTTCTGTCGTTGCTTTTGGCAATCGTACTGTATGTGAGGAAAACCAAAAAGATGCTCTGATAGAAAAGCGTTGGGAATTATGCATCCCGACTTCTCGCTGGCGTTGGCAATTGAAAGTCGCGCTATCGCAATTTCAGATTGTCAGTAAAAAAGGAAGTCCGCCCCTCATTGGCACGGACTTCCTTTTGCATTTTCTGAGCAGGCGTTCCAAACTGCATTTTTGTAGTTTGGATACCCATCTGCGAAGAAAATATGGGGAGTTCAGAGGGGAGAATCCTCTTTGACGCTGGGTTTCCAATAGGGGCGCGTAGCATCCCTGTTGGCACACGATTTTGCTTGCAAAGTCTAGTGTGTTATACCTTTG
>ENA-UONT01000291-UONT01000291.1-human-gut-metagenome-genome-assembly--contig:-CS20-NODE-291-length-67647-cov-19.922639_pt1 | contig 67647 bp, 69 predicted proteins | sample MGYA00242459_ERZ724006 | MGnify/ENA metagenome assembly ERZ724006 | reverse complement strand
ACATTGTCAACACCTATATATTATCATATTACCTCTTCGTTTTCAAGTGTTTTTTCGATTTATATATAAAAAAAACAGGGTACCATTTGGTACCCTGTAAAATATTAGCAAGCAATATTTGCTATCGAAGCATAGCGTCTGATGTCTGATTTAGCAAGAGTATATTTATATGACACATCAGATACGCTTATGTTCAGTATTTGAGCAATATCTTTATTTTTTAATCCATGTACAGTTCTCATTTTAAATACATCATATGCATGAGGAACTTTAGCATTGTAAGTATGTTCTCTTTCGTTGATTAGGCGATTAACAGTTGCAAGAAATTCTTTAGTTTCACAGCAGAATAATTCATCACATTCTTCTCTAACAAAAGCATTTAAAATATCATCTAAAGAACTTTCTTTCTTTTTGAAATACTTCTGCATCTGAGAATAAACATAATTATGTACAACAGTAGTTGCATATCCTTCAAACGGAATATTTTTTCCATAATCAAAAGTAAATGCTGCCTTGCAAAGTGCCAAATAACCATCCTGAATTGCATCTTCTTTGCTATAATCAGGAGTGATATTATCTCCTTGAATGTTACGCATAAACTTATTGATAACTATCTGAACAATAGATAGATTTTTTTCTACTAACATTTTTTGAGCTTCGTTAAGAACGATTTTTTTCTCATTCATCAAATCACCATCTTTATACTTTAATACCATTTATTCATTATAATTTCTTAAAAACTCAAACATACTCTGTGTCAGAAGAAACATACACGATGACACAGAGTTTCTTAATTCCAAAGCGATCTTCACTTTCGTTGTAATGGTCTTAAGCAATCCCCATGTGTTTGCACGGTTTGTTTTGTGTATGTTTTAAAAAAGAGAAAGTCGGAATCCGGTTATGAGCCGTAGTCAGTATCTAAATAATTCCGACATATATAGCAATCTATTTCTATAATTACATTATAGCCATTATTACTTATTTTGTCAATACTTAAAAAAGCTTTCATCAAAATTTTGTGAAAGCTTTTTTTAGGTATTTACATAGCTTAGGCTATGTTAAATTATGTAAGTATTTCATTGTCATCAAGGTACCACACACCATCAACTCTTATGGCAGATTCGACAAGTCCGTCATGTATTCTTTTCCTGATAATACCAACTGATACATTATGGTTATCAGAATATGTTTTAATTCGTACAAGCCCATAATACAACGGCTTTACTTCTTCGCTATTAACATACCACTTGCTACCAATCTTTTTTGCAGATGGATACTGTCCATTATGAATCTTGTGTAATATCGTTGATTTCTTCATATTAAACTTTTCTGAGAGTTCATCAACGGTAAGAAAATTTTCATCTGATACTTCAGTTAATGAATCTATTACACTCACATCATCTTTATGAAGAAACCATTTTTCTTTTCTAGCCGGAAGATTGATTAGTATACTTGTTTTATATAATCCTCTGCGTACATCATTAACTACTTTCATCCTGTCTATATTATGAAGATTAGCGTACTCTTCTATAGATACATATCCCTCAGGTAATGACATATCTAATATTTCTTTAATAAAAGGATCATCTTTTGACACAAACCATTGATTTTTAGCTTTTACAGCAGTTTTAAACTTACCCTTGGTAGCATATGCAATTATAGTATATGGATTCAAGTTGTTTTCAATAGCAAATTTTTTGACAGATATATAGTCGGGCGAATTAGCGACATCATGCAAGTGTATTAAAAAGTCAACATCTTTTGGATTGATGTAAGTGCGATATCCAATTATTTTAGCAGGAATTGTCCCTTTGTTAATATGCATTTTAAGTTCATAAACATTGATATTTTTATTTTTTGCCACAGTATTAACCGGCAAGAGATGTTCCCCATCCTCATTAATAGGAAGATTTGCATATAATTCATCTAAACTTAAATATTGTACACCGTCTATAGTTTCGAGTGTAGTATATCTGTTACGCTCAATTTGTTTGTAAAAAGCATTAGGATCTTTACCGGTAACATGGGCAAATAATCTTACAGCTTCGGACACCTTGATTTTTTTCTCATTTTTCATATTCAATCTCTCCGTCCAACAAGAACACATTCAGCGGTACAACAATGAAAAGTAGTACCGCTGTGTAAAAGGATAGTGTAAATGCATTATTATCACTATTTTACATTATATAGTGTTCTTAATTTTTTGTCAAACGGTGTCCGACTGATTTGTTAGCCTTGAAAGCACCTTTTCAAATATATTTCTGATTTCCGAAACCTCGTTTTTATTTAAGGTAATTTCTTTTTCAGATGCAAACAATCTCATTATTTTTGCAATTTCTTTGCAAAGATCGTCTACCTCTGAAATTGATGCTTCGGGAATAACTGTATCTGAAACAAACTTTTTTTGACATTCATCAAGTACATTTTTCAGTTTGTCATCTTCTGATGAAAGATATTCGTCATTGTCAGACATAGTGCCAACAGTAGGCTTTGAGGCATTTTCGTTATCTGATATTGGAGTCTTTGGCATTACAGACATTTTAGGCTTTGCCGCTGCGACTGCTTCTTTTACCTCATGTGTAGCAATCGGCTTATCGTTATCTCTTGCATTTTGGATAAAATCATCTTGTGTTTTCTCATCAGCTTTTGACAAATGATAAGCGGTTTCTACTGTAATCTCTCCTGCATCAAACGCATCTTTAACAGAATCTGTAGCATTCAAGTTGATTGAATTAAGTTTTTTGGCTTGATGAACACTTATATTCATATCTTCAGCTATGAGTTTAATTAACTGTCCGTTAATTTTTTCACCGTTAGCTTTTCTTTGTTCAAGTTTTTCCTTTTTCTTTGCAAGTTCTTTGGCTTTTTCAGCATCAGTTTTTTCACGATTATAAAAATTGGCATCAATGAGAATTTCCTCGTCATCGTCGTCATTTCTTATAATACATGGTAAAACTTCAAAATCTGATGCCTTATCAGGATTTCGCTTGCAAATTATTTCAATAGCAGCTAATCTACGGTGACCACTCAACAATGTATATGTACCTTCGTCATCTTTTTTGACGATTAAAGGTTCGAGTAAGCCTTTATCTTCAATACCATAGGATAGTAAAAGAGTTTTGTCAGTTGAATAAATTTCCTTATTGTGTTCATTCGGAATAATCTTGCTTCTTTCTATGTATTGTACTTTATATGAATCATTTGCCTGAGAAAGAGTTTTAGAATTAAAAATAGAATCAAGTTTAAAAGCCATAAATAATTACCTCCTGCTATTTAATCAAGTGAAAGATATTCTGCTACGAGTTTTTTATAATCATCAGCCGCTTTACATTTAGGTGCATACGACAAAAGAGGCTTATCAAAGGTACTTTCGCCGACTTTAACTGTTTGAGAAATTGTAGTTTTAAGAAATTTTAGTCCGAGTGCATCTTTCAGGCTGATTTCGCCCTGCTTGTAAAGATTGGAACGAACATACATCGTCAAGAAACAACCCTTGAGCTGAATATTAGGATTAAATACCTTTACACTTTCAATCGTTTCAAGTGCGTACTCCATACCGTCAAGACCATATCTATCAAACTTTATTGGTACAAGCACATCGTCAGTAATAACAAGACCGTTGACAACTGCCATATTATCTTCAATAGAATGATCAATAATACAATAATCATAATCATTCTGAACTTCCTCAAGCTGAGCCTTGAATCGTGTTTGCTGAGGACGGAGAGCATCGTACAGTACATCCTTATTTGCCTTGATGAGGTTGTAATTTGCCGGTATTACATCAATACCATACTCGCTGTGCTTGATAACATCACGGACAATATTCTTCTTAGATACAAGTAAATCAGCAGAGGAAAGACCGTCTGCATCATAACAGCCGAGTGTTTTGGTTGAGTTTGCCTGCTTGTCAATATCAAATACAAGCACACGCTTACCGTAATCGTTGTGAAGTATTTGTGCAAACGCAAGAGTACTTGTCGTTTTTGCAACTCCGCCTTTAATGTTGTAAAAAGATATAGTTTTCATATTATTCTCCTTTTTTATCATTGTTAACATCTATATAATCTACATTTTTATGTGCAAGGGGATTTTTTTCAAGTGCTTCACGCACTTGTTTGTTATCAATATGCGTATAGATTTGCGTTGTGCTTAATTCTTCGTGTCCTAACACTTCCTTGAGTGTTAAGACATCCACATCACCGTATTGATACATCAGAGTTGCAGCTGTATGTCTAAGCTTATGAGTCGAATACCCTTTGCCGTCAAGTCCGGCTGCTTTGAGCGTTTCGGATACTACAAGCTGTACAGCACGGCGAGATAATCTAGTACCTTCGTTCGCCGAAATAAAAAGAGCATTTTTATCTTTTACAAAATACTTATTTGATAATCTTACCTGTAACCAATTTTCAAGTGCTACCATGCAAGATTCATTCAAATGCAGGATACGCTCCTTGGCACCCTTACCCATAATACGAAGAGTATTGTTCTGGATGTCCGAAATATCAATATCGACAAGTTCAGTAAGACGCAGACCACAATTAAGAAACAGAGTAAGCATGCAGTAGTTACGGTCATAATTTTTTCCTTCTTTAACGCTTGCAAGGAGTTTCTCTGATTCTTCAAGAGTAAGGTACTTTGGTAACTTTTTTTCCTTTTTTGAATTGGTAATAGTTTGACAAGGGGAGGAGTCAATAATTTGAACATCATTGCAACAAAATTCAAAAAAGCTTCTTATTGCTGATAATCTTCTGTTTCTTGTGCTGGCTTTAACTTTTCGCCTTGCCATATACATAACAAACTGTTTAATATCATCACGGCTGATACTCCTAATGAAATCAGTGTCTATAACATCAGATACAGCCTTAATTATCTCGTTGTAGTCATTATTTCCGTGTGTATGCGGTAAAAGAATATCACCTTTATATGTAATCTCAATACCTTTTAAAGCAACTAAATATCTAAACAGCCAAAAAATATCGCCAAAATAACTCACAACCGTATCCATAGACTTGCCTTCAATAGCAATCATGTTAATTATGTATTTCCTCAAAACGATAGGGGCAAGGTCGAGCTGTCCTGCAAAATAGGCGTCATATCCGGTTTCACTTTTCATGTTATAATCATCCCTTTAGTTTATTTATATCATCAATTAATTCATCATCATAGACAGCCGGCAATGTTATTGTGCCGTTATCATTAAATTTCTCATCATCACTATACAAGAAATAACCTTTTAATTTAATGATTATTGTCTTGTTTTCAATTTTCAGATTGGTAATACTTTCTATTCTGTAAATTGCAAATTGTTCCCTATGCCGATATAAAACGGCTATGACAAACGAACCGTCTGAGTTTTTGGAAATGATAAACGATTCAATTTTACGGTTCTTCTTATCATAATCAATCGTAGCAATAAGGCAAAGATACAGCAAAATAATTAACACACAACAACTGATTAAAGCAAAAGTGGGAGAGAGAACCCCGGTTAATAAAGCAAATACTTCTAACAATAAATCAATAAAAATCAATAAAGCGGTTCCTCTCTTAATTACTGACTCAAATCTAAGATATTTAGTGACCAATAACGGATTATGGTAATACCGTTTGCTTTCAGAAAGACTTTCTGTATAAAACTCTGAGTATCTCTCTTCAAGCAATCTTTTAAGAAGTAAATCTATCAGCATAGTGGTTAAGTTATTCATATCTTTATTTGTATTATAAAAATCTTCTTTTTTCATATACATTCACCTTTTGTCATAGTTTTTGGATCCAGCGGCACTTTCGGGGCGGTAGGTACAGCAGTCTTGCTCCATACGCTCAGCAAACTCGCAAATATGAAAGAGATTGCGTCCGACCTCCAAATGATAGTCGTCAATATAGCGGCAGGGATAGCTTTTCATCTTACCGTAACGATCGGTTACAATGATGTGCTCACCGTCCGGAATACGGAACAGTTCTTTATAGTGACTGTCAATAAAGCGAATGTCCCGATTAGCTTCCTCTATATGCTTATCCAGCCATTTTCTCACATAACAAAAGCAGTAGAAGTTATAGTCACCTTGAACAGGTATACAACGAAGCAGGAATGCATACTTCTCAGAATCTGCTCGAAAGCCGAACTCAGTTGTGTAGTTACCTTTCATTTCGCTGTCCTTATTTTCCCGACAAACCGAGTACATAGTGGCACGGTCTCGGAGTAATCCGTAATTATGTGAACGCAAGGCGTTGATTACATCGTCCAAGTCTTGCTTAAACTCATCACTTTTCCATTGTGAACGGGTATCAAACCAAGTGGTGTAAAACCAGTTGCCGTTAGAGCCGAAATCACCACGTAAATAACCGATATTGCCGGTCTGCCCTTGAATTTGAGGGCTTTGTACATAACTGTACTTGCGTTCGGAAACAGTCATTGGTCGCAGTGTGAAATTTGCCATAATTCCTTACTCCTTTTTAATATCATGTTTAATAATCTCATCTTTTGTAGTCATAATTATTTTCCTTTCTCAAATAGATGTTTTTGGGTTTATTACTTCACAAAACATAGATTTCACGCAGGTGTTAATAATAGTCTCTGCCCTCCTCCGAGAGGGAAGAAGTATATGAGAATTTATCCTGTCAATTTTTATACTTCAGAAGATTTGAACTTTCTGACCTAACTACTTTTAAAAAGTCAATGAAATTTGGTATCATCAAATATCACATTTCAGTAATTACATTATATCAGTAGTTTTTTATAATGTCAAGGCACAATTGAACATTATGAACATTCAATTGAATAATGAAGGTTGATTTGTTATAATCAAACATTTATATCTATAATTTGTTAGACGGTACCGTATGGTACCATCCAAACAAATATAGGAGTTTAATTATTGAAGAATGTCCGAATAAATATTGAATTAAATATTCAAATGTTTAAAAGCATTTATTGATACAGGGATTTGCAATTTTACATTTTGAGTGTTTATTGAATAAGTATTGAATAAGTAAAGATAACATCGCCACAAAAAGGTATATACCTTTTAAATTGTGACTATTTAAGTTATACGACATTAAGAGTCTTAGCGATATGCAGTTTATTTGAACAAGGATAAGCAAAATCTTCTGAATGAAAAAGCGAGGAATAGTCTGACGAACAACCATAAAATCAAAAACTGACAATTTATAGCGACTTTTAGGCTTATACCCATATGTGTATATTCCCCCCTGCGTGAAATTAGGATTATGTGCATATACAAATACTGAATAAATACACTCTCTCCTACCTGACAATTCTTCAATTATTCAATTTATTCATATTCTAATTGACATTACAACATATTAGTGATATAATATAATAAAGCATTTAACTTAGCAATGCACATATATACGGGTAGCTCATTTAGAAATAAACGAGTTCAAATCTAAATTAATACGAGCTGCTCGTATTATGATGCATGCTTCTTTAATACTGACAATTTAATAAACTTTTTTCTTAATACTTTTCTCACTAAAAGCGGGTATGTGTCTTAATCACATACCCGCTTTTGTGTTTCTATGCAGTTTGAAAAATTTCTTTCTTTGTTATATTGATTCCCTTTAAATAACTGTCATTTCTACAAGGAATTCTTATTCTGTTACGATTGAGATCTATTTCTACCTTTTCTACATCATCCCGAACTTCTGATTCTAACATATAAAGATAGTTATATTTATGTTGGTCCTCAGAACTGTAATACAATCTAAAAACAGCTTGATTTCCTACCATTTTTTCAAATATCAACTGTTCAAAGTTTCTGTTTTTAACTCTGTTGTCTGTCATCAGACTCAACTGGATTATTCGGTGAATGTTAACATACTCGTCAATACCTACTTCATCACTAATCCACTCTTCATTCTCATAATAATCTGAGAAACTATTGTTATTAGCTATAATTTCTTTTTTTCGTTTCAGTAATGATAACAACTCATTTGAAATCAAATATATTCCAACACTTACTATAATTATTGCAAGTACTGATAATGCAATAAGTGATGCAAGGTCATTACTCCATATTAACATCATAATTACCGCTGCCGATAGGCAGGACATAGGAAAAATTGAAAGCAGAACCGCCAGTAGTTTCCATTTAAAATTCTTAATGAATTTCTGCTTTTTGATATTATCTTCGTCATATTGTTTTTTTGCAAAATTAATATATTTATTTACTACCGCTTTTTTTAGCGGTACTACTGTATAATCATTATTATTCATATTTAACCTCGTTTTTTACCTTTCACAAATTACTACGCACCGATTAAATCCACCTTTACCATCCGATACGCAGGTTATTAATGTTAATTTATCTTTTCCTTTATCTATGTACATATCTTGTCCATCATTTGGAGATCTTGTGACTTTACTGACAACTTTGTATTTTACATCGCCCCAGTAGTTTTTTACAGTTACCGTATCTCCTGTTTTAAGCGAAGGAATGCTGTCAAAAATCCATCTGCCGATATATCCTGTATGTCCCGACAAAACCACATTAGAATCCTTTCCGCCGGTTGGCAACGAAGTATAGCATAGATGAGCCGCACCATATGCCATATTACTATTGTTTGCACCAAGGTATACAGGAACATTAAGACCAATTGAATCAGCAGTTATGTAAGCATACACGCCGTTTGTAATACCATAATCAGTTAACTTTAACGCTGAATATGTGTATGACTCCTTATTTGTCAGTAAGTTGCTCTGATTTGATTTCAATTTTCGGTTGTATGCAACACTATCTTCATACAGCTTTTGAGAATCAACGGTCATTTTACTGCTATCATTGTCATTAACATAATTATCAGCACTCTTTGATTTTTGATTATCTGATGAAGATTTTACATTATCGGAATTATCATCGGAACTACTCTGAACTGATGATGTTGTTGCAGTAATACTTCTGGCTTTTTCAAATTCCGACTCTCTATTATTATTGGATAAATCGGACAGAAAAAACGAACAAGCAATTGCCGCTGCTAATGCACATCCTGCACCAATAAATAATACTGCAATTATGCTTTTCTTATTATCACCGACAGATTTCTTCTTTTTATGCATTTTGACTCCTAGCTTAATATCTTCTAACGGTAAATGCCACATATCCGTCTTTCAGACCTTCAATCTCTTTAAGTAAATATGTGATTTCAAAAATAGCGTTGCTGATTTTATGCTCTACTTCAATACCGTTAACAACGGGGATATATATAATCTTATCCCCCACCTCAAAATTTTCATCGTTTTTCCGAATTTCAAAACTTTTTACTTCATACAGGATATTATCGCAGTATTGCCTTTCAGTTTTTAGTTTATGCATTTTCATATTTTTCTTTTTCCTTTCAATTACATAATTTAAACAAGCACTTTTTGTAAATATTACTATTCACAATTATATTATATCAATTTTGCAGAATTGTAATTATTGATTTTGTTGCTCTCAAATACAAAAAGGCTATCATCTCACAATCTCAATTGCGAAATGATAGCCCTGCATATTATTTCATGCTTTCTTTAATTTGTTTTCTTCTTCGTTGCGAAAGAATATCAAGCCATTCCTGTTCTAACCAACGATTTGCCTTATAAGCTGTATAGTATCCGTAACTTAGATGTTTGCCGTATTTCTCGTTATATTCGTTACACTCGTTGACATCTCGATCTAATTTATTTTGATTGTCAATATTTCTCATACAAAAACTTCCCTATTCTTCCGGACTAATTGGCTTTACATCATCAAACAATGATTTCTGAGGATTCTTCTTGATAATAGGCTTTTTGGTGGCTTTCTTTTTTGCAGTTTCTGCACTCTCAGTAATAGCAGAAACAAGACTTGTAACATTAGATAGTTCCGTAGGAATTATTAACTTGGTTGCATTTCCGTCAGCTACACGAACGAGTGCTTCATAACCCTTCAAAGTAAGTATCTTATCAGATGGATTTGCGTTCGTTAATATTTCAAGAGCCTTACCTTCGGCTTCCTGAGTTCTAAGTAAAGCCTGAGCCTTACCTTCGGCTTCTTTTATAAGTCGTTCTTTTTCTGCTTCAGCGGCAAGAACTATAGCTTCTTTATCAGCCTGAGCATTAAGTATTCTTGCCGTCTTATTACCTTCGGCTATCTTAATTGCACTTTCCTTATTACCCTCAGCTTCGATAATCTTTGCACGGCGGTCACGCTCTGCTTTCATTTGTCTTTCCATAGCATCTTTGATTTCTTTTGGCGGATCAATAGACTTGACTTCAACACGAATTACCTTAATTCCCCAAGGATCAGTAGCCTCATCAAGTATAAGACACATCTTTTTGTTAATTTCATCTCTTGAAGTGAGTGTACTGTCAAGCTCCATATCACCTATTATATTACGCAAAGTTGTCGCTGTAAGATTTTCGATTGCTCTTGTAGGATTGTCTGTACCATAAGCATAAAGCTTAGCGTCTGTAACCTGTGAATATACTACTGTATCAATCATAATCGTTACATTATCTTTTGTGATTACCGGCTGAGGAGGAAAATCGAAAACTTTTTCTTTAAGGTTTGCCCTTATGACAATCCTGTCAATGAAAGGAATCTTAATGTGTAGTCCTGCCTGCCAAGTTGTCTGATAACTTCCAAGTCTTTCAATTACCCATGCCTCAGTTTGAGGAACAATGCGGATATTAGTTGATACAACAGCTATAACCAATGCTAATATTGCCAATAATATAATTAAACCATACATATAAATTCTCCTTTTTACTTTACTTCTACCTTACATTTGTAAGTTTTTCCATTATATTTTGCTACAACATTTGTGAGTCCTGTCTTTTTTGCCTTAACTATAATATAATTTCCTGATTCTTTCACAACCGTTACAACATAAGGATTACTAATCTCCCAACTGCATTTTTTAGCTCCTTCCAAGCGTATTGTACTTTGTTGCTTTTTATAAAGTGTTGTTGAAGTTACATTAAGCCTGCAATTATCAACAGGAGTTGGTGTCACAGCTTTATTCTTGACTGTAACCGTACAATAAGCTTTAACACCGTTATTTGTGCCTGCTGCAATTGTGCAAGTACCGGCAGACTTTGCACTAACTCTGCCATTACTGACAGAGGCTATAGAGTTGTTAGTGCTTGACCAAGTAATGCTTTTATCTGTCGCATTACCGGGGTATGCACTTGCACTAAGATTAGCACTCTCCCCCACAGTCAGCGATATACTGCTGCGGGAAATGCTTACACTTGTGACCGATACGGTTTTATCTTTGTATTCATAATGACTCTGACTGCTACTCTTGTTGCTTATATTGCTTGAGTATGTGCCATTATTGCCCAAATTGTTATTACTGTTATTGCTGTAATTATTTCCGTCATTATAATGTGACTGAGCATTATTCGAGCTTGCATTTGAAGAACTGCTTTTCGTAGATTTTGATGACTTAGATGAATTGCTGCTTTTCTCATCTTTTTCTGAGGAAGATGATTGTGATCTGCTTTGGGAAGAATTTTTGTTTGAATCCGAATTTGTCATTTGCGGTACAGGCGACATTGTTCCTACATATAAATTATCAAGTTCTGATTCCGATGTATCATCCTCATCTTCATCATGCCCAAAAACATCATCATAATTAAGGCTTTCTTCAGTTGTTGTCTGTGTTGTTGATTGTTTAATATCATAGTCAGGATTACCACTCATTGATATAATAAGAATTATTACAATGAACACGACAATAAAGGCACCGACACCGATTACTAAAATCATCTTTGGAGATACCTTAGTTCTTTTATCAGAATTATCTTTATTATCGTATCCTTTGAATCCGGCATTATTATTATACTTTGGCATCTTTGTTTCCCCTTCTAAACAAGCCCTTCTTTTTCTTGGGTTTCTCTATTCCGAGTATATCATAATACATATCGGCATTCTCATCAGATATTTGAGCAAAGCAATCAGGTGAATAAGGAGCAAAATAGCACTTAGATTTTCTTTCGCTCATTATATCAAGCACATTTTGTTTGTCATGATTGGCAACAAATGAGAATACATAGTATATCTTATCATCTGAATATAATTGAGAAATCATTGCAGTAAGCCTGTCAATTTCATCAGGGGATCCCCCACATACAACAATACGGATATTCTTTTCAAAAAAATCCGACGGTATATTTACAGGGCATCCATAATCATACACCTCTACTTCATATTCTTTGTCATAAACAAGATTTTTCTTCCTATTAAGATACAAGCCATCATACAGTATACATTCACTTCCTGTATCTACATTTACATCATAATAATATTTTATCAACATGTCAAGAAAATTGCTGTTGTTATCTTGAACATAACATACACTTTGTCCAATATTACTTAAAAATCTTGTAATCTGTATTGCTTGAGTTGTGGTTCCAATTCTATCAAGTGAACCGATAACACCAATCGTTCGTTTTTGAATAGGAATATCAAAATCCTTTTTATTATCGAAAGACTCTGGTTTGACTTGAGTGTATGTAGCAAATTCAGAGTTCTGTTTCTGAGGGAAAGAAGTATTTTCAATAGGTTCTGTATTCATTGTAAGCGTAGTAGGTTGAATATTTTCAACCCTCTGCTGTTTATCCTGAGAGTTAGATATTGGCTTTTCCTGTGTAGTATCATCATTTAATTTCTTTATATTTTCTAGCTGAACAGGCATTTTTCCAAATATCTGATCAATAGAATCTAATGAGTCTGAAAGTGTTACAGGCTTAGTTTTAACTTTTTCCTCACTTTTTTCTTCAGAAGTTTTTTTAGAATCTTTTGATATATCGGACTTTTTAAGCCGTTCAATCTTCTCTACACTTTTTTCTTTTTCTTCAATACTCATCACACGAGGTTTATTTGCCTTATCATCTGATTTTGTTTCTGCTTTTTTAAAATCAGGCAAGACAAGAGATTCAAGTGTCTGAGGCTTACTGCGATTTATTGTTGAAGAATCAGTTTGTTTATTCTGTTTTACTGTTTGTGCGTTTTCATCTTCTTCCTTTATGATTTTTATATCGTCAAAAAAATTATTTGATACCTTTTGATTAGGAGTATCACTTGTTATTAAGGATGAAAATAGGTTTTCTTCCGCTTTTTTAGGAAGAAGTTTAAATCCGTATGCCGCAAACCACTTTTCAAGACTTTTTCTGTCGGCATTCACATCAGAAATTATTGGATAGCCTATGTCTTTGAATTTTGGTGGTATATTTCTATATAGTATTAGTTCCGATTTAACTTTTTTATACTGCTCAAAGCAATCATAAAGAAAGTCGTCATCAATTTTTTTGTTATGCAAACAATCGAGATTAACAACTATAAGATTGTATTTGAACGCACTCTTTAATGCCGACACAAGACTTTCAGAAGATTCTGCACTTTCATCATATTCAAAAGTACAATCATATCCTTTACAAAACTCTTCAAAAGCCTTGCTTGGCTCATCATGTGTTCCTATATAGCATATTTTCATTACTTGCTACTTCCTTTCTCTTTGATAATATTTTCGAGTTCTTTGATTTTAGCCTTGGCTGTAGAAATATCGTCATTCTTTTCATCAATAGACTCCTCATATCCGGATATTTTATCCGTATAACTTTTGTAGCTTGTTTCGTAAGCAGAAATTTGTTCGTCAATCTTTTTTACTTCGTTGACAGTCATATACTCTTTGTCCTTATTAAGCTGATCAACCTTTGTTAGAATTTCCTTTTGGGATTCTTCTGCATCTGAAATTTTTTGAGTGAGATTTTCAATATCGCTTTCATAACCGTCTATTTCGTCATTAAGCTTGTTTATGTACATTTCTACAACAGATAACGGCTCAATTTTATCTGCATTTTCGACCTTATATTTATTAGTGTAAACTGTAGTATAAGCCGCATTTTTGTTTTCACCTTTTTTGGCAGACTCATCGGTAAGAATATCGTCATCTGCAACATATCCTACATTAAGTGCAAGCTCATTAAAGTCATCAGGAATATTGTACAGCATAACATTAACAAAACTGCTTGATTGATATGTAACTTCATATTCAACTTCTTTACTTTCTTTTACAACATTTCTTGATACAGCTTGAAAGATATATTCTTCCGATGCGTCAATTGCTGTATTATCAAAGCTTAATATTATCTGCATTTGCTTCTCTTTTTGAGAATAAATCCAGTTTTCGATTGTTACACTATGATCTGAATTTATTACTACCGGTGTCCTTAGGTTGGTATAAAGCAAACTATCTTCGCTCGGCAGAAAAATGCGAGGTGAAAGAAAGAAAAAAGCATATCCAAAAACAATTACTGCAAGCATTCCTATAATCGCTGTATTTCCTTTTATAGCTTTTTTCATAGTTTTAGCTTCTGACAAATCAATTCCCCCTTTTAGGAAAGTATTTGTATTTTCATTAGTATTAAAAAAATTATCCACAGTACATCAAATGTGATGCACAATACACATATAAATTTTATAAATCTTCTGAAAGCAATTCCGTGTGGTTGTTTTCCGGATTTGGCAAGAAAATAGTATTTAAGCGAAAATGAACCCGCTTTTTTCTTATTGCATTTTTCGCAGGCTGGAGCAAGATTTTTTGGATCATTAACGCTATCTATTCCGCAAGTGACCAAAAGATTTTTATAAAAGTCAGATTGTTGGACCTTTTGAATCGGAATAACATGATCAACAGTTATTTTATCTTTACTCATTCTTTTACCGCAGTACACACAGCGATATACTCCTGTATCACTTGGATAAGCGTGAAAATATACACTTCTGTACTTACTGCTGCGTATATATTTGTTTTCAATAATATTAACTGTAAGGTGCTTTCTGTGGCAAAACGAGTTAATATAGTCAACTATATCATTATCGGATGTAGTAAGAGTCCATTTTCTGCCTTTTGGTTTCAAGCCGAAATACGAAAGCTTATGACGATACCTATATGTGGTTCGTCTGCCGTCGGTAACCTCAACAAGCATTACTCATCATACCTCCGCCAACGATAAAAATACCCCTTAGCAAAATAGCGATAATTAAGCTTATATATCTGCTTCTGACTGTATAGCAGAATACCGCTTTCAACTAAATTACTAATCTGTTCTTTGACCTGTCTTACAGAGATTCTGAGGCTTTGGGCAATTTCGCTTTTTACATTATCGTTTAAGTCAATAATCTGACCTTTGCCGTCCTCTGTTGTCGGCTCAACCCTGTACAGAACTTCAACTAACACAGGATTCATAACAGCTTTTGCTTCTTTGCTGTAGTTAATGTTGTTGATATACATTTTGAGATAATACGGCTCTTTTTTAACCTTCTTTCCACCGTTGTTACTCTCATCAACGCCGTCATAACAGTTTTTATTATCTTTTTCGGGGTTTTGATTTTGCCGATTGCTTTTGTAATTGTTGTTATAATGACCTCTGTTATTGTATTTTTCGATGTCATTTTCGCTCTCAAATGTTTGATTTTCATTTTTTACGGAAGAATTTTCAACCGTATTCTTAAATAAGTTTTTAAACATATTTTTTCTCCTTAATCTTTGTCTAAAATGTCAAACCCGTTAACTCTCCAACCGGTTGTATCTGTTTCGACGAGAGATACCGTATAGCTCAAACCGTCTCTTGTTTCGCAAAATATATGTACCGTGTCTTTGTCAAAATCAGCAAACCAACAATTATAAGCTAAGTAATTATCTTTTTTTACTTTTCTGTCGCATAAATCTTTATAAAAATCATCGGTAGTATATTGACTTAGTGCTTCCTTGTTAGCCGGATTCTGTACAAGAGAATAGCTTGTATATGCGTCTGCAAAATCAGAAACTGCACGAGTAAGTGTTGTCATAAGGTGGTTATCAATTTCATTTATTCTTTTGTTCATCCAATCAATTTCAGACTGTTTTTCTTTATACTCATTTGTGTCCTTATAGGTCGTTTCTTTTTGATTATCAAATAAATCAGAAGGACCTGTTGATTTTTGATAACCGGCAACTTTATCCTCTCCAACTTCATTTATGATGTTTTGACAGGATATTAATGTTTGCATAGGCTGTATAGTGATTACAATTGCCGTGCCAATTACCATAACACAAGCTAATAATGTAATCAAAACACCGTTATAATGTGCGTACAGAATATCGTGCAATTTTTCAAATCTTTCTCTCATAATCAATCCTCCAAATCGGATATTTTCTCTGCTTTATCTATCACCCAAGTACCGCCTGACACTACCATTGTAATTTTATACAAGCTTTCTGTGTCATTGATTTGTACATCAAAAATGTAATAGATATTGGTCGAGTAAGCATTCAACTCCTTAATATCCGTTCCGGTAACATAAATACGCTTTATTTCGCATTTACTTCCATCGCTATTTGATTTTTCAATATCAGATCTAATGTTATCAAGGAAATCAGAAGAACAATCCTTTTCAATGGATTTCACTATTGAATCAAAATTATCTTTTTCTTTACCTTCATAGTTATATCTTGATTCAAAATAGTTCTTAATCTTATCTGTATTCTCTGTTTCGCCGTTTGCCGCTTTTTGCAAAGTCATTTCCGCCTTTTTATAGGCTTCATCCTGACTTGCTTCATAATCGGTCAGTTTGACAATAAGTTTGCCGTCTTTATCTCTTGATACGCTTGATATATCAAGGCTATTGACAATCTCAGATTTTTGCTCTGCCATATTACTTGATATGCCATATATAATTACACCGCTGACAGCAAAAGCTATCAGCAATATAACTATAATCGGATTTGTAATATTTTCTCTGATTCGTTCTTTCATTTTTGGCTCCTTAAAAAATAACTCAGCTTAAATTATCCCAAGTCGTTGCGGCAAATTCCATTCTGTCTGCTGATCCGGTTGCCGACCGTTCGTAATAATCGTGAAATATCCGTGCCGCCTGTCTAGCTCCGTCTTTCGTGTTTGGAACAGCTTGCATTCTTGACAAACATCCTGTACACCAATAGTAATATTTGTCATTGTAACTTCCCTGTCCGTCTTTAATTAGTGTTTGATATAGATACTCAAACTGAGCAGTTACATCAACTCCCCAATTCGGACAGTCTCGCTTAAATCTTGTACAGTTATCTCCGTACCACATGCATATGCCACCGGAATTTCCGACTGCTCCAAACGCATCAGGCACATAGCCCGCAAAATAGTTTGAAGGCAAATAGCTGGTTTCCCTAAAAATATTACCGAGCATTCCACAAATCATTGCCTTATTAAATCCCTTAGCTTCAAAAAATGTGGCAAATTGTCTTTCAAACTGAGGTGCAGAAAGATTATTAACAATTCCGGAACTTGTATTGCTGATAGGCGGTGTATATGCGTATATATATCCCTGTAAAGTCCAATCAGTTGCTCCAACATTGCCCGGATCGGATAATGGTGCAGTACTAAGATAAAAATTAGTACCGTTATACGCTGAGTTAGAATATGTAACTGTATTGTTTTCAATTTTTTCGACAACCGCAACATGACCTCCGCCCGGATGAACCCAAACTGCAACAGCACCAAGTTTTGGCGTGCTTCCGTATGGGTAATAGTTATGGCTTTTGTTATAGTCATACCACATTTCTGCATTACCTGTGCATAGGTTAGGTCTTGAACCGTTAAGTTCGTAAATTCTACCGAAGGCATATGCCGTACAGTTTGGCATACCGTATGCCGGATAAAACGGATTATCTGTACTGTAATAGTATCTGCTGCTTGTGGATGGTGCGGTTAATCGTGGAACAAATTGAGATGATCCGCCTACAGAAACTCCGTTTGCACTCGAACTGCTTCCGGCTGTCGCACCAAACGCCATAAAAATGATGACTACGAAACTCAGCACAATAATTCCGATAGGACCTAAAATTGATATAAGACCTGCTATAACCATTTTAACCAAATGTGCAACTTTTCTGATTGCAGCGGCACTTTCCTTTTTCGCCTTTTTAATAGCCTTTTCCCGCAATCGTCTTGTTGCCGCATTTGCTATTTTCCCGGCACCTCTTAAAGCAGAACCACCAACACCTGCTAATTGTTCCGCATCATTATAGTCATCCATAACATCCTCCTATTATGTACCACCGCCAAACACAGCCAGTTCATCGTCGCTTGCCTCAACTTTAAACGCAACATTTTTATCACCTGAAATATTCAGTATAACTTCGCCTCGATTTAGAGTCGGAATCATAGCAAGTTCAGATTGTGTGAGACTTCCGCCGAAAGCACTGTCTATGCTCGGCAATGCTTTACTATCTTGTTTAAGAAGGAATTTATACTGACACTGTGCAAAGAGTGTATTTATCATTTGCTGAGAGTCAGCATTAACTCCTGCTGGAATAAAGTCGTTTATGTCCTGAGAGGCAAATCCAAGCCCAGCGTAAAATTTTCTGCCCTGTCGTACATAGTTAAGCACCTGTTCAACAGCTTGAGGATTTTTACGGTTAATTGTTCTGTGCGACTCATCAATCAATAGCAAAAAGTGTTTCGCATCTATAAGGTCAATTTGACCGCTGTTAACCATTTTATTTGTTATAGTACCCACCTTTACGGCATTTGCCCAACAGAGCGATAACGCTGAGAATACCTGTGCTTTAAACACTTCGTTATCATTTTTCTTATCAAGCTTTTTTAAATTATAAACAACAACCTGCGTGTCAATAAGATTATCAATATCCGAATAGCTGTTAAATATATTTGCATTTGACTGAATGACATCTACGATAACAAGCTTGATGTGCAAGAGTATTGTTCGCATTTCTTCATTCTGCATTTCCTCTTTAGACATTGCACCTTCCTGCAATTCGCCATGCTGTATTTGACTGAGGTACCAATCAATTATCGGTAGTATATCTTCCATACGGGGATATGCCTTTGCCGGCAATTCTGTAAGGTTTGGTGTGTCTTTAGTAATTCCAAACTGTTTGTACAATTGGTGCAAGATATTCTTGAACATACGCTTTTCAATATCAGAGGCTTCAGGAGCAAGAAAGCTGTATATATTAGCCATTTTGGTGATATTCATATCATATGAACCTGCATCAGTATCATCTGCCTTATTAATCTGCAAAGGATTAAGTCTGCCACCGTCACTACCGTCAAGATATACAACCTTACCGCCGAGAGAATGACACACCTGAGTGAAATCACCTGCAACATCAATTACCCTCAGATAATCTCCTCTTGCTGCTCTGTCAACCATTATCTTTTTCAGAAGAGTTGATTTACCAACACCCGATAAGCCAACCAAAAGAAAGTTATATGATGACCTTGACTGTCCTGCTTCAAACATATCAAGCAACACTCTGCCGTCATAACCATTTGAGAGAGTATGTCCGAAATCGGAGCCAAATTCATCGTTAAGAGAAGTAAAATGAAAAGCATCACCGCCGGCAAGCGTCGAGGAAGCTATTGCTTTTCCTGTTCGCCTTGAATAGTAATCTGCACTTTGCATAGAATATGATTTAAACATTGATGTCCACTCATATTGCATTTCATTGAGGTTGATTGCTACTTGATACTCGTTATCCTCGAATACATTTTTCTTATAGTATCTTACGGTTTTCATAAGATTTTCGTAATTGGTGTCAGCAAGGAATACTCGTGTAGTCATTCTCTTGATTACTTCACCATAATTTACATCTCTTACAAGAGTCGAGAGTTCATCTCTTTTATCAGCGGCATCCATAGCGTCAAGTGTGTTCTTTGCAGTTCTCTCTCTTCCTCGATATTCCGCAATTGACTTTCTTAGGTCTTTTTTTACATTGTATGAATCAACTGTTGTAACATCAATGGTCGTCACAGTACCACGGTTGTTGCAAAGTGTGTTAAGCCAATGTCTGTCAACAATTTTCGGATAGCCATACACATACAAGCAGGTCACATATCCATCGCCGGTGCGGATATAATCATCATTTGAGAACTTGATACCGCCCATAGGCTGTATAGCTTGCAACAAATACGGATTATATCCGTACTTTTCGACAAGTTCTTCTTTATTTGGCGGATTTATTCTTCTATCGGCGGTGTCGTCATAAAATACAACCGACGCCATATTAGTGACAGAGAACAACATCTGTATTTTCTTAGACATAGAACATAACTCAACAAGTGATGTTCCCAATGAAGCGGTAATAGTATTGAGATTGTTAAGTAACCTCTCATATGTTTTACCGAAGTACATAATGTAATGCTCACGATTTGTGCTGTGAAGTTCATCATCAACGAGTTTTTCATATTTTTCATTGAGTATGTTTTTGAGTAATGGGTTAGCTGTATGATTGATTTTGTGCTGAAAATAAATCTGTTGTGATTTCGTATTTGTGGGGAAATTAAGAGAAATGATTTTTAAATCATCGGTATAAGCTCTGTACAGTTTTGTAAGAGAGTACATATCAAAGTTGACATCACTTTCGGATGCATTAACAAGGTCTTTACATTTGACTTGTACGATATCCATGAAGGTACCGTCTTTGAGCTTAAAACATCCTTTAAATGTGTCAACAATCGGTATGATATCATTTATACTTTTTGTTTCTAAGGCAGTCTTTTTATCTTCTTTCTTTTGTACATAAGCAACTTCTCTTTGCCTTTTAACAGCTTCTTTATGCTTACTTGCCACTAATATCCCTCCTTTATAAATTTATCGTTGTACATAAATTTGCTCTCAAGCACTTTGTCAGCCTCGTTATATTCGCAGTCCGACAAAGCATGATAAACAACTTTTTTGTGACAAAAATTTCGTATAAATAAAAATACACTTTGATACACTAATTTTCCTTTATTGAACGGGCTTTGCATTGACAATACAAATCCAACAACTCCATTAAAAACTATATACACAAAAGACAGCATCTCGTGTACGGCTCCGCTTGTGAGATAGCCAAATAATGTAAAGCCTATTGTAATAAATAATGTTTTTAAATTTATGAATTTAAAAATTTGAGTTTCTGTCTTAATTTCTGAAATCATAACAAACTGGTTGTCCACTACTTTCACCTTCTTTCATCACATGTGTCGGATATGTGCAGTAAATCAGCACATATCCGACTACGGCATTTTATCACTTGATTTTTTTAGTTTTATCAGGTGACTTTTTCTGCCTTTTGATTTCCTGTTTGCGAGCCTTTTTTCTGCCGCTTTCGTATCCGGCTTTAGCTATTGTTTCTAAGCTTCTGCCCTTCATGTAGCCAAGACCTACATATGTAGCGGTTTTAAGTCCCGGACTGAGTTCAAAATTATCTCTGCCGTTTCTGAGACCGTCTGAACGAGTATTGATTTGAGCCTGTTCTCTTGCAATATTGTTTGCTGTTCTGCCTCTTACAATACCTTCTTCAAGACTACCGTTTGCAAGTATTGTAGATACAGCATTATCAAGACTTCCGTATCTATTGTCATAATTGCCCGAACTGTCAGAACTGTAATTTACAATAGCCTGTTGTACAGCCTCTTCATCAGTAGCTACAGCTCCTGAACTGTACAAAGCATTTGCTTCATTACGGATTAACTCCTGATTATCTTCAAGCATTACATTCTTAGACAATCCTGTAGATTCGTTAATCTTAGAGGCTTCGCTTGCACTGAATCCGAGAGCCTGTAAATGCTGTTCGGCTGCATCTGCATATGCATCAGCACTTGACGCATAACTTAACGGTGAATCCTGTATTTTTTCTTTAGCCGCTGCTGAAATACTGTTTGCAAAGCTTTCTTTCTTTTCGGCAAAAGAATTATTTTCAAGATCTCTGTTAGCTAAGCGTAACGCATCATCTTTGCTGAATCCTGAACCTTCATAAGCTTTAGTCAGAGCGTCTTTATCGCTCATACCACCTTTAGCCTGTCCTTTAACCTGTTCGGCAAGTGCGGCATTGTGGATAGCACCTCTGTACTTATCAGCTTGCTGAGTTGTCCTCTGTTCAGGTGTGGACTTTTTAACGACACCATTATCAGTTGCAAATTTTTCAGCTTTGTCCTGCTGAATATTGTCTCTCTGAATAGCCTCACTAATATCTCTGCCCTGTCTTGCAACATCATTATTAGCGGCTGAATTACCTGATGCGTCTTTATTGTTATTTACATTTGCGGTTGAATTTTGAGACTTTTTAGACTGAGCCATTTTGAACTGAGAAGAATCACCGGAACTGTTGACCTCGCCGGTACTACTGCCATGAATTCTGTCATTATTTCTCTCATTTTCTCTGTCCTTGCGTTCATCATGCTTACCCTTAGCTTTTGTAATGCCGTAAACAGCTCCTGCACCTGCGAGTATCGCAGCACCCTTAACAACTTTACCTGTTGCTCTTGCAACGGGTTTAACAGCAGTACGGTTAAGCATACCTGTTTCACGCCACTCATCACCAAGACCGCCGTTAATTCCAAGAACTTTTTCAAGAACAGACGGTCCTTTGATTGTAGCCATACCGATAAACACATTGATTAGAGTCTGAATCCATCCATTGGTTGAACTATTGCTTACAAATGTCAAACCGTTAACTGCTGATGTAAGCAAATAATAGAACTGTACAAGTATTACTGCAAAAAACATTGATGCAAGTAACGAACAAGTAGATTTCATGACTTCCTTTGCTCTTTGTCCGTTTGATAAATCAATCGCACCAAAAAACAATACCAAAAGTTGATTGACGGTAACTTCATAGATAAGTTTTACGATTTTATAGCTTGTTAGATATAAAACTATAATGGACATAATGAGCGAAATTATCATTCTGCCCCATTCTACATGATATCTGAACGGATATGTACTTCCGACATCAACGAACCACATACTTGTCTTTGTTTTTCCGTTATTGTCAACAAAAACAAAATTGGTTGTGCCGTTATCGTCAGAATCTATCTGCCATACATTGTTGTGTATTGTTTGAAAAAAGAATATTCTCGCCTCAAGATCCATTTTATCGGACAAACTTACTGTGGAAACCGGTTGGTTACCTCGTTGATTGATAATATTGATAATGTTGTCGGGAGTCCAATAAGGAACTCGTCGGGTACTTGCTACAGAGGCAAAAGATGTCTTGTTGTTGGTATCTGATGAAAACACACAATAATCGTACCCATTAACATAACAATCTTCCATTTTGAGGTCTTTATCATACTTATCATTATCATCAGCATCATCAGATACAATGGTATCCCACGGTGTTATATTCATAACAGCGTCACCGTTTACTATGTTTCCAGATGTGTCATAAAATGAATTTTTTCGTATTGTTCCGTCATCTATCATACTGCTCCAATTTTTTGTAAAATTGCCTTTATTTCGAGCCTGATTAAAAATAAACTGCAAATCATATATGTTCTCAACAACCGTTCTACTTGTGTTCGATGTTGTGCCCATATTTCCAGCCATTTGACTGACACCATTTGTTATGCTGTTGTTGTTACCACTTCCCTGAAATAGCTTTACGGCAAAACTTGAATCGCTGTTACCACTTACCCCGGTGAAAAGAATCGGAATACTTGCAACAACAATAACCAGCAAGCAAAGATTTCGCATAAAGGTTTTCATTCTTAATGAACCGTCGCTGTCCTCGCCCATGATAAGGTTGTAACCAAGTATGATAATGGCAATGGCAATCGGAATCCACAAAAAGCCTATCCAACGACCTATAAAGCTCGAAACACCGCTTGAATATATGACAGAAAAGACTTTGAAAATGTTATTGTATAAACTCTCAATTACGGATGCCGCCCATACAAGAATATTCGTTAGCCACCAAAGGATTGTTCGTCCAAGTCCAAACATAGCTCCCATGTCACAATATTCCATATTGGAAACCATCCATTCAATAAATGACAATCAGATCAACCTCCTTTCTAAGTTTTTAATTATCCACTTGTTCCGAAATTTTATCGAAACAACGAAACAAGTGGATATTTTTAATGTTTCATCTCGGTTAAGTTACTTGACATTTACCTTAACCCACGCTGTTTTACCGTTGTACAGCTTTACGGTGATTTTTGAGGTACCTTTTTTAACGGCTTTGATTTTTGCGGCACCGCTGAATGTGCTGTTTTTGGTAACTGTTGCCACCTTTTTGTTTGATGAACTGTAAATAACATTTTTAGCATTGGCGTATGATCCTTTCGGTGTTGATTCATACACGGATAATGTCTGTCCTTTTTTTAGTGTTACAGTTTTGCCTGAAATCGAACTTTTATTGTCGTTTCTTTTTAAGGCAACAGATGACGGTGCGTCATACACACTTACAGCAACAACAGGGTAATTCATGTTAAGAACATAAGCATCTTTATATCTTCCTCCCCTAAATGATGACTGCCGGTCAGATGGATAATTGGCATTGAAAGAATATAAATCATAAGCGATCAAATTGTAGGTACACTTTTTATTACCCTTAATCTGTACAGTAGATTTCCACTTTTTGGAATTTACCCGTCCAAGAGTCGATACATCCGTAGTTAGATTGCCGGCAGTATCCAAATTAGACCATTCAGCCTTCTTCTTCAAATTGATGATTGATTTATAGGCACAGGCTTCTACTCTTACCTTGTCTCTGTCGCATCCTACATTGCTGCAAAGAGTATACTTAAATGTTTCGCCTTTTCCGAGCTTAATCTGTGCCATTTTAAAATCTTTTGACACAGTAATATTGGAGTTTGGAAACTTATATCCTTTTTTGCAAAGTACGGTTTGTCCTGTTGAATTCAACGATATAACTTTTCTACCGTATCCGAGTGAACCTACCTCTGAATCATCAACAACAGCAGCGTTAGCTGATACAACTGAGCCAACTGCCATTACTGCACAAAGAGCAATCGCTCCTATTTTGGATACCAACTTTTTGTTTTTCATAATAATAACCTCACATCAAATTTCAGTATGTATTTTCTTGATTTAGCTGACTGTAAAGTTGCCCATCGTAAGTAAATCTGCAACACCCTTGGCAAGATACATTGCACCGAGTACAACACCGCAACCGATAACAACATATACAGCCTTAGATTTAGCTGCCTCTTTACTTCTTTCACTACCGATGATGCACATGAGGCCAACGCCAATTAAGGCAAGAGCAACGATAATCCATACAAAAGGCAAGCAGGAATTAAGGAACGATACAACCTTATTCTGCACCGATGTAAAGTAACTTGTTGCACCGCTTGCAGCGGCAACGGGAATGAGTGAACTGATAATAGCATTGAGATTATTCATAAAATCATATCCTTTCAAATTAATTTTTTTGCTATTTGACTTCCAACTAAGTTAATTTTGTATGTTTGTTCACCTCCAAAATAACAAAAGAGGACCTACGCAAATACAGTTATCCTGTATCTGCACAAGTCCTCAGTTACTTGTGTTTTTATTATTTTTTGCCGTCCCTTTCAGCTTTTATATTCAATCATCAGAATCATCATTGCCCTCGATTCGTCGTGATGCAAATATACAATGTCGTGTTTTATTTTGTGGTTCTGCAATCATCAGCACTATTATGTCCTTGCCCGGAACTATTTTCAGCGACTCTATGTCATCAGCTGAAATAAGCACTAAATCATCTATTTCATATGAGATTGTATCCCATATTGTTTCAAGAGTGATTACATCACCTTTTGATATATTAAATTTATTGTCTAAACCGAGTCCCTTTCTCGGTCTGCCATATAAGACACTCAGAGTGTTTTCACCGCCAACAGGCATTGAAGTATTTTTGACCGGAATAAAACAGTTTGCAAGTGTAGCCCTATTCACTTCCATACTAACTGCATATTTCTGTTCCTTTTTTTCTTTCTCTTTCGATCTTATACGAGTAAAATAATGCCCTTGTATTGTAATTTGTGCAATTGTCTTTAGTTCTTCATCTTCGAGATACAACTGTAAGTTTTCACTCTGCGGTAACGGTAATTCTCCCGTAAAAGTATCCTGTCCGTTTTTGTATATCAATTCGTTATAACTGCTTATGGCATCATACAATTCGTCATATTTGGTTTTCTCTCCTTCAGACGATTCTGCTTCCAACTTTTCTTTATTTCTTTGCAAAGTTCTTAATTCATCTGATGTAGATAACTGATTTGCTTTTTGCTTTGCAACTTTCACAATCGGAGCAAAAGATACTAATATACCCACAATCACAAATCCGCCTGTTATTATTAACTGCAATATACTCAAGTGTTCAACACCTCTTCCGTATCCGTGCTGAACTGACCGTCATATATCATTTCGGTAATCGTATTATTAACAGCAGTAGTCAGTACTCCATATACCTCGCCGTTAATTTCATACACCATTTCGAATACGCTGTATCCGCAATTAAAGTTAATTGTTGTAGCTTCATCTAAATCAGGAAATGACTTAGACATATCAAAATTCACTTTTAAATTGGTAGGAATAATTGCTTTTGCAAGCATATTAACAAGTTCGCTGTATGAAATTGTCTGTCGTTCCTCGGCATCGTATTCAAAGGGTAGTTCAACCACCCTTTCTTCGGGATTCTTTTTTGCAATCGCATATATAAGACAATCAGTTTCATATGCTCCGATTTGTTCCGATAAGCATCTCTTTATAGTGTTGCCGTCAATCTTCTGTTCTGACATTGTAACTTCTCCAATCTTTAATTCTTTTTGAAAAATTATTTTCCGGAAATGCAGGTATGAACGAAAACTCTTTGCAATTTTCCGTCGTAATATTGTTTGCTACAGCCCATTCAGGCATCTGCAAAATGCCGTTACCTTTTATGTAACAAATTTCATTCCGAACGCACAAACTTGCAATATCAGACTTGTTTATTGTAAATGTAAACTTGTCCTCATCTCGGTATACAGCTCTTGTACTGCTATAAGCAGCGGGTTCATGCGGTCCTACTCGCCAAAACACATATTCCAAAGAGTCATCGTTTAGTAAAAGTGATGCATTAGCATAACTGCTGTACGGGAAACCGCACTTGTATTTTGCTGTGTTTTTTACCGAAAGAGCAATAAAGAACGGAATAGAAGAAAAACAAATGCCGGCACCGCTGAAAGCCAAAATTCCCTCTATTGTTGTTGGATTCATAAGCAACAGGATTGCCGTTCCTACTATAACTGCCGCCGAAAGAACAAACAGAAACACAGCTAATGCAATTCTAAACTTCCATTGCTTATGAGCGTGAGTTATTATTTTTAACAATTCTTTTCTTTTGCTTAAACTTGGTGTAAAAACAATAACACTCACTACGATACACCCCTAATACGAATTTCCTCTGAAAGTTTTTTCTTCAAGTTTTGCAAACGATCTTTTCCTAAAGCGTCAATGAGTCGAGCGACTGACATTAAATCTGTTACGGAAATCGCATTTGACAACATCTCAGAATCAGTAAGTAGGATTGAAAACGCAAGCTTAGCTTCATTCGAGTAATCTTTGAATTCCTCGGTAAACAATTCCCTCGGTAGATATATATTTTCCATTTGAGTTCCTCCTTGTTAAACATTGTGAGTCATGTTTCTGTTTTGCTTAGATTTTAGCTGTATTAAGTTTTATTGTTTAGTAGTAAATTTATATTATCAAGCAATAAAACCGTCTATTTACCCTATTTCTGACGATTTGTGATGAATTTAGATTGCTTTTGTTTTGCTATTCATAATCATCAAGTGAATGAAAATTGCTCACAAAATCATCAAAATCATCTTTTGGTTTTAATTTATCAAGTTTAAGATTTTCCGCTGCATTGTATAAACAACTCGTTATGTATGACCTTACATTTTTGACTTTTTTGCTTTCTGCCCTGTACTTTTCACAAACATACAGTACTTCTTCTTCTGTTATTGCTTTAAATTTTGCCTGCAACTGACTTATCGGTACGCTTATGCTGTTGATTTTAATTGCACTTTTCACATCATCTGCCATATCAATATCGCACATTATGCGAACTATCTGGTCCACATAAACAACATTATTCGTATCAACTATCATATCGTATCCAATTTGCTGTTTGATTCGTTCAGAAGATTCTTCGTATTTACTGTCGTTACTTTTGATATTTTCAAGTAATACCATACCTCCGATAGACAGTATCGTAAAAGTAAGAACTCCCGATGCAGAACCTTTGCCTCGAACTGCCTTGTAGCTATACTCAACCTTTAAATCAGTTTTTTCGTTTATGCTTTTAATTGACGGAGATAAAACCCTGCGATTAAATTCCTTATAACTGTCGTAAGAACTCATATTCTCTGCTTCTTCAAGGAATAACACTTTTTTTAAATCATTGAACTTAGTATTCCACTTTTTTAAATGCTTCTGTTTTTGTAAATACAAGTACATTCGTATTTCATATTTAGTCGATAAAGCTAAAGTGTTTTTTAGTTGATACTTGATATATCCAACCGTTTCAAGATTAAAAAACAATCTTTTTGCTTCTTCCGAACACTTAACATGTAAGAACACCTCTCCGTTATCGTTATGAAAAGCATGTACAAAACTAAACAAATTGAGTCTCAAATAATCTTTACTAACATTTCTGCAACAAAACTTTAAATCGCCAAGTTCGTTTGCTGTAATTATCAAATCAGAAGTCTTAAATCTTTTGAGTCCGAGCATGTCACTAATGTCTGTTTTGCGAATAATTACATCACAGGTATCATCTTTCTGCGGATTTATACACGAAAGGTATATGTCAAATAGTTTATAAGCTTTTGCAGATAAAACACCTTCAACTGTGTTATAAAGAGGTTGTGATCTTGAAATCATATTTTCAGTTGATAACTTTGCGGCTTCCAATGTAGATTCGTTTTTATCAGCCGGTTTTATATTTTTCTCACACATAATATTTATCCTTTCAAAAAAGGTTTTTCCATCCGTTATTCAGCTACTATTTTCCCTATACTATATCTAACTACCTATTATATGATAGAAGATAGAATATACTTGTTTATATATCTTGTTTATATATCTTGTTTAGGGGATAAAAATGTCCGCTGTTCATGGGACTTTTCAGATTTAAGGGTGTACGGTTTAGAACACCAAGAGTGTACAGTTTGGAACACTAAGGGTGTACGATTTGGAACGGGTGTACAATTTGGAACCCCAAAGGTGTACGGTTTAGAACACCAAGAGTGTACAGTTTGGAACACCAAGGGTGTACGGTTTAGAACATCATGAGTGTACAGTTTGGAACACCAAGGGTGTACGGTTTAGAACACCAAAGGCGTGCGATTTAGAACACCAAGAGTGTACAATTTGGAACACCAAGGGTGTACGGTTTAGAACACCAATCTTACTTATAAAAACTCATGAATATTTCCTTTGGAACCGGATTGAGTTCCGCTGTAAGGCTGTATGTACCTTCAAGATGGTACACAACACCAAATAGCGAATAGCTTGATACACACTCGTATATCTCGCCTTCTGACTCAACTTCCTGTTTAATCGGAATTGTGAGCTTTGAAAACTTTTCCGTGAGTTCGCAATAATTCACACCTTGTCCAGATGTGCAATCAAGCAGAATATCAATGTCCGACACATTGCTTTTTGATTGTCCAAATGCTTTAAGTGCCTTTTCGAGCATTGAAAATTCGTTGTTATCAAGCTGTTTGTGTAATGATTCTACGATGCTTTCTTCTGTCACTATTGTATTGATTCTTTTTTCTTCCATTTTTGGGTATCTCCTTTTTTAAATATTTTTTGAAAAAAATCAGCATTTTTTTGCTGACTGCATATTTTTGTTTTTCTTTATTTTAGCCTGTATTACAATTTTATCCTTTAGATGAGAATTTATATTCTAAAGTATTAAAAACGCCATACAAACTAACCTTGGGTTTATTACCGCTATTTTTGCGACTTTTTTCTAGCCTTTTTGCAAAAGTGCCGTACTATTCTCGTCGTTATGCATATCACAAAGATCGCACACAACCCAATCGGCAAATATTTTTTCATTGCGTTATCTGTTTGCTCATCAATCAAAGTCGTTTTTTTTTAATAATATTTGAGGTAGTTTTCGTTGATGAGCTATTGCTCTGTGATGTAGATTTAGCATTAACGCTTTCGTTCTCACTTTTCTCTACCCTCTTACCATGTACAAGTAATCTATGTGTATTAACACCAATAGGAGTGCAAGTCATCAATGTACAATAACCTTCTGAACGATTATAGCTAAGATGATTTGTTACCTCTGAGGGTTTTACTGTTTCAATGCTATATATCTGGTACTTAATTTTTTCGTCAAGAAAATAGATATAAAAACAATCTTCTGTTGTAAGTTCAGGCAAATCAGAAAACATCTTACTCATTGTCAGACCGCTATGCCCTGTTATAACGCTATGCGTACCATTCTTGCCCGTTGGTAGAGATGATTTTTCAAGCAATCCTGCTCCGAGTTCAAGTGTTTCATCTTTTGTGTTATCGTATATAGGCAAATTAACATCAATTGCCGGTATGTTTATGTAACCAACAATTCCGTCTTTAACTACAGCATTATAAAAATTGCCTGTATTCCCTGAAGAATTGTATTCATCAGCCGCCTCTTTTGCGGTTGCAATATCATCTTTAGTCATATCTGATACGCTTTGCTGATACGACTCAATCTGCGTATTAGCGGATTGCTGATTAAGTATTCTTCCGAGAATCGGAATAATAGCTAATGATATACCGACAAGAATTAGTAGTGATGCAATTGATATTGTTGCTATACTTTTCAATTTTGATTTATTAGCTTTATTATTTTTCACAAATTGCCCTTCTTTGTGTCTTCATGACTTGTATTTTGTAAAAGCTATTATATTCTAAATAGTTTTTTGTTTATCACCTTATTTAGTGAATTTAAACTTCCTAATTTTCAAAAACTATTACAATGAATATAGTTTTTAAGTTTTCCTTATTATCTTTGTAAATATCGGCTATTTAATCGTGTTTTCAGGGCTGTCAAGAAGTTTTGCTACAAATTGCAAAGCTTCTTCTGACGGATCTTCGTTGTATTTGGAAAGCAGTTGTACACAATGGTATTTATTTCGTGATATGTTAAATTCTATTGTGTGTCTTAACCCCTGCGAATCCACATAAGAATATATTTGACATTTATCTTTTTTTACTTTATTTGCGTATGAAACAACGCAATTACCTTGCATTTCACTTTCTAATGCTAACCTTTCTTCCGTCATTAACCACTCAAACTTTTTAGGAAGTAAATTTCGCAAATTGTTGTATCTTGTGTTTGCTGACACTATACTTTTTGCCGACCTTTGTCCTTTTTTTAAAATTTTGGTAACAAGTGCGTTATGTGCTTCTTCAATCTTTTTTATTGATGTGTATTTAAGCCTGATTTTCGTTTTTGTTTGATAGCACATATTTATGTAATCATCAATAATGGTATTTTTTGCCGATACCAAAACTCTGTCCGATAATAATTTTCCCAATAAAATTTTTACATTATCATTAAATCTACCAAACGGATTGTAACCAAAATATGATTGTCCACATCCTTGCTTAGCTTTATCGGCACAATATTGAAACAATATACCTACACAGTCGTTATCAACCTTTGACATTGCTTTTACTGCAAGATACGATAGGTTAATATCCCCTTTGTTAAAGTTGTAATTCAATTTTTTAGTCTTTGGATATTTATTGTGAAACAACTCCTGTAAATTGTGATAAACACCTATTTCTTCTATTGTCAAAGGTAGTAAGCAGCATATATTTAGCTCCAAACACCTCTTGAAATCTTTATATATTGAGTTTTTCATGCTGTAATAATCAAGTATTTCAGCAATTATCTTTGAAAACATAGATCTGGAAAAAAGGTCATTTTTAAGTGTCAACGGCACGAGGTTACCTTTTTGGGAAATGAACACTCTGTCATTGTCATATATCGCCAGTTCAGCATTGATTCCGATACCTTCGTGTTTCCATAATAATTTTGTTTCGTTTTTGTTACGGTATAAAATTATAGATTTTCTGCAATTCATTCTTATTAAAAAAGCATCTGACGGATAACTACTCTTACGAAAATAAATCATCTGATACTCATTTTTTAGATCAACTTTCAATGATTTAATATATTCAAAATTAAAACAGTTTAACTTGTCAGTAATTCCATTTGCTTTTTCCACGAAACCTTCTTCATATATTGTTGTTTCAATGTTACTGATATTGTTAATATCGTACATATATTCTATAAGTGACATACTCTTTATTTCTTTCAATTTAAAGTTGCTTTTGACTTCGACAATGTATTCAGGTTTTCTGTCGGGCAGTATGATTTGGGATATACTGCCCGACAAATGAAAGGAGAAATACCTATAACAAATACTTGTCTTGCTGTCAATTACGATACCAATTTTTGAGAGTCGGGCGGTGTAGTATGTTATCTGCACCGCCCATACTCACAATATGGAGTGAAAAATGAAAACTTTGAGTTTTCCTTGCTGGCAAAAATCTTCTTTGTAGGCAGTACAGTTTTCTTGACTGTACTGCCTACAAAAACTAAAGAGGATAGATGTAGCTCTATTAGAGCCCATTAGAGAGTGTGTCTTGTCGGGTATTAAGCTATTCTGTAAACACCCGACAAGACGAGGTATGGTATATTACACAAATATGAGGAGTTATCTTTTGTTAGGAGGGCTTGCAAGACAGCTTTACTCACTGTCTTACAAGCTATATGATCAACACAAAATATGTGGAATTTTCAGGTTATAATTACAGTTGACACAAAACCGATGTTACTTTTTCGGGATTTTACCCTGCTTTTGTCAACTGACGACTGTATTCCTCCCGAACAGCACAATAACTGTACTGTTCGGGAAATGTCTAATACAAGTATGGGAAATGGAAATTTATAAGATTAAAAATCTTAAATAGGTCAATCAGCGGTCACGCTTTTTACGGCGAACGCTGAGAATCAATACACCTGTGCCTACAAGAGCAGCGGCAATTACAAAGAGTGTTACTGTGCCAGCCGCACCGGTTACAGGAAGTTCAGGAATTGTGTTATTCTTAACGCTTTGAGTGTTTGAAGAAATATGGCTTGTAGCATTTACAGTTACCTCAAAAGGAGCTGAGAGAAGTACATAACCATTAGGTGCTTTTGTCTCGGCAATCCAATACTTTGTACTACCGTTCTCTACGCCGTTCTTATTTTTGCCGTCCTCATCAACTGAGAAAGCACCGTACTGTAAGCCCTTGAACTCTACAACACCCTTACTGTTTGATGTTGCTGTGAGAATTGCATTTGTGCCGTTCTTAGCATCAACCTCAGTCTTGTAAATAGCAAATTCTGCTCCTGCAAGAGGCTTGCTACCGTCAGTCTTTACAAATGAATAACCACCTGTATGTACGGTAGGAGTCTGAGAGTTCTTTGTGAATGTGCTGTCTGTACCGATGTCGTTTGTGTAAATAAGCTTTGATGTGTTAGGAACATCCTGTGCAAGAGGAGCGTCTGTTGTAAGTTCTGTGTTGAAATATACTTCAACTTCCTTACCACCCTTAATACTTGCAGGCTTGATAGTGAATGTTACTTCAAGACCTTTCTGGGATACTGTATAGTCTGTTTTTTCTTTAAGCTGTTTTGTGTCATCAATCCAAAGTTCAGCAGACTGATACTTGAGTCCCTTTGACATTGTATCTACGATAGTGTATGTTTTGAGCTTTTCAGCAGTTTTTGTCGGGATTGAAGTCTTAATCTTCCAGTAAACTGTGTCACCGTAGTTTGCTGTATTATCAATACCTTCTGCACCCTTCTTGCCGTCAAGTACATACTTTTCAATGTCAACTGTATCGTTTTCAACAACTACAGTCTTATTGTCAACGACTTTATCGTTGACAATCATATCGCCGGTAGCATCAATATAAAATTCGTAGCCTACTGTTGAGTCAAGAATGTAGCTTGGATCTGATGCAGCTGTTTCGACAAACTTGTAATAAGTCTGTGACGGAAGGCTGTTAACCACAGCTGTTCCGTTATCACCTGTCTTGAGTCCTGTCATATACTCTGTATATGTCTTACCGTCCTCTGATGAATAAAGAGTGAATGTTGCACCCTTTAAAGGTTTCTTCGTAACTGAATCAACCTTCTGAAGTGTAACTCCGCCGTATGCAGTCTGATTTTTCGGATAGCAATGAACATCATAGAGCCACTTTGAACCGTCAACGCTTGTCATAGGAAGTGAAATAACAAAAGGAGAAATCTTCTTTGTTACCTGTGCAGGACCGTCAGTTTCTTCAACATAGTAAATGCCGAGAGGAAGGTCAGTAAATGTTGCTACACCATCCTCACCTGTTACAGCAGAAAATGTGGCTGTTGCTTCTGAGGTTTTTACCGCAGATGCCGCAGGAAGTTCAATGCCGTCAGGCTTGAAATACTTATCAAGTTCAGCTACTTTATAAGCTGTAAACTGTACATTTGCGAGCGGCTTTGCATCGGCAGGAACATACTGAGCGTCGTCTGTTGTGCCTGTTGCCTTATGTGTTGCAAGGCTTGTATCCGACATTTCATACTTATGAAGTGTCAAGCTTGCTTTTCTTGTTGTGTCAATATGGTATTCCATATTGGCTGCGTTTGCTGTTGCAACGCAAGTTGTCATTGTAGCGATTGATGCAACTGTAAGAGCTGTTGCAACAATCTTCTTAGCTAATGATTTCATTAAGATTCTACCTCCGTTTTAATTTTATCTTTCTTCTTTTTATTCTTAATGAAGAAAATTGCACATCCGGCAATCAGACATACCGCTGATAAACCGAACATTACGCAGATTGCATTTGCACCGCCTGTCATTGGAAGGACAGGAGCATATGTTTCCTTCACATTGAATGTATAATACAAAGTTTCTTCGCTGTCACCGGAAATAGTGATGTCGCTTGCTTCTTTAAGAAGATTAAGACCGGCAATAGTTTGTGTCTCTTCAAGTGAATAATCACCCTGCGGAACATCGGAAATAATACCCTTACCGTCTTTATCGGTTGTTACAGTAGCAAATATCTCGCCTGTTTCCTTTGAAACAAGATTAAACTTTGCACCCTCAATTGCCTTGCCGTCATTATCTACCTTATTGATAGTTACAGAGCCAAGTTTAAGAGTGTTGTTAAACAATGCAGTTTTAGTCATTGCAGTTTCTGTCGCAGTATCGTATTTAAGAGTTACAATCTGCGGTTTAACCTCGTTATAGCGATACGGAATTTTGTATGTACCGTCATCCTGCTTGATTCCAAGTTCTGTTACGGTATATTTAATCAGATTGTCATCATCATCATAAACAGGAAGCTTTGTATAATATGACATGCCACTTGAATCTACAGTCTTATTACCGTAATCAACACCATTAGAGCCCTTAACATTGAAAGTAATACCATTGACAATGTTATCTTCGGAAGTCTTTTTAACATTCAAGCTTGCCAGTCTAAGTGAATTATGGAGTGTGTAGGTATAAGTTGCTTTTCGTCCGGGCTTCATATTGTCAGCGTTAAACGAAAACTGTTCCGGTTCTTTACTTACATAACGCTTTGGCAGTTTATATGTGCCGTCAGCCTGTTTAAAACCAAGCTCTCTGATTTCATAGAGTATTTCTTCACCGTCTGCGTTGCATACTTCCATATTCTCAAGCTGTGCCATACCTTTTGAGTTTGTTGCGACATACTCATCGTACTCAAAACCGTCAGTAAGTGACTTAACTTCAAAATAGATACCGTCTACTACCTTATCGCTTGATGATTTGAGAATAAGCAAAGAGCCTTTCTTATGTAGATTCTTAAAATTTACGGTTGTTGTTGTATTCTCCGTAAGCTCAACGGTCTGCGGTTCATCGTGAAAGTAGTATTCGGGAATTTTGTATGTTCCGTCACTCTGCTTAAAGCCGAGTTCAGTTACAGTATATTTAATCTTCTCCCCTACTTCGTTATAAACCGGTAGACTGTATATAGACCAAATGCCTGTTTTTCCTGTTGAGCTGATTGCACTGTAGTCGTTGTAGTCTGACTCAATTTTGAAGTAGATTCCCTGTACTACACCGTCATCTGATGTTTTGGCAATCTTTGCAACACCCTTTTTAAGATTGTTTTTGAAAGTCAGAGTTCTTGTCTTAATAACAGATGTACCATCGACAAATTTTACTGTCTGACTTGAAGGCTTAACATATCTGACCGGAATTTCAAATGTACCGTCGTCCTTCTTGATACCCAACTCTTCAACGGTATATGTGATTACATTATCTTCTGTATCATATACAGGAAGTCCTGATACACTTGCTTTACCTTCGTTATCGGTAACAACAGTATAAGTCTTGCCCGTAGAGGCTGTAACCTTGAAATAGATACCGCTTACATTTTTATCATCAGCACTTTTGATGATGTTAAGAGGTACTGTATCAATGCTGTTGTTAAACGATACTGTTACTGTTCCGTCATTTTTAAGAGTTACTGTTTTCGGACCTTCAGTTTTGTATCTTTTCGGGATATAGTAGTTGCCGTTATCATCTTTAAAACCGAGTTCCTCGATTGTGTATTTGACATACTCATTGTTGTCATTAACAATATCGAGGTCCTCAAGATTGATAGTACCCATCGAATTGGTTGCAACATCCTTCGAGTAACCGTTATCGGAAGTAATTCTAAACCATATATCCTTGATGATAGCATCATCAGAACTCTTATGGATTGAAAGACCGCCACGAACAGTTTCGGATTCAGGGACAATTAACTGACCTTCCGGTGTAAGGAGATTCGTTGTAAGCCAAGTCAAGCCACCTTCTTCTGTGATTTGTCCGATATATAAATCAGGATTTAATTCATAGTTTTCAGGGGCTTTGGTTTCCTGAATGGTTACTGTACCAAGAGGCAATGCAGGTCGTCCGGAATCAGTTGCATAATAGAACTCATCACCAGATACAAGGTAATCTTTAGTTAAACTTGCCCTACCATTTTCATCTGTTTTAATCACCCATGAACGAGTAGCTTTGATATCTTTCAGTTCTTCTTCTGTCTTGTAAGTGCCAGCGTAATATTTGAGAGCAAATTCCGCTCCGGCAAGTCTTGTTGTTGCTTGTCCAGTTTTAGCATCTTGTTTTTTTAGTACTACACCGATAGGATCGTTTGCAGGCTTATCAGAACAAGTAAAGCTGTAAATTGATACGCCGTCAACGGTTTTCTTGCCGGAATCTTTGAAGGTATAAACTGTGGTGTCCAGCTTATAGCCCTTTGGAGCTTTGGTTTCTTTAGCGTAATAGGTCCTATTAGTAACATCAGAGCCTACATGTTTGCCTTTAGATTCAAGACCGTCACCGTACACGCCGAAGCCATTGGCGTCTGTTCGAATAAAGCCAAAATAGCTGTCTTTAGAACACGACTTATTTGTATAGATACTATACTCTGCTCCGGCAAGGCTGTAGCAACTGTTGCCTTTTGTTAATTCAGGGTTTGCAGATGTTTTCTGTAACTGAATCTTAATGAGCTTGTCATTCTTAAAGGTTACTGTTATTGCACCTTTTTTTATGAAATTAGCTGTCTGTGATGCAGAATTCAGCGAATAATTTTTAGGTGGTTTAGTTTCTTTGATAACATAATTACCCGGGGGTAAACAAACCTTAACTGTACCGTCACTACCGGTCGTATAAGAACCCATAGATTTTTTGCTGCCAAAACTATTTTTTCCATCAGGCGTGTATGTTACCGAAAAAGTAGCACCCGGGAGACCTTTGAGTGTCACAGAATCAACCTTTTTGATAGTGAGTGTGTTCTGTGCCACCATGAAGAGATTCTGATAAGCATCATTCTGCGGAGTTACGAGATAGCAGAGAAAGTTATTTGCAGACGGCAGTGCCGTTTTATTAGCCTTAACTTCCTTATAAATTGCCGGAATACAATAATAATAATCCTGCATATTATATTTAATGTGCTGCGGATCACTACTCAAGCCGTTTTCATTTCCGCCTTCGTTAATGTAACTAAGCAAATAATGCATCATAATGAAAGTGGTATTTGCTGTCGGAGCTGCGAAGCCCTTCTTCTTCATTACATTTGAAATTGTAGTTTTCAAATCCTTATGACGATAGAGATACACAGCCTTTCGCATCATTCCATATTTAGATGACTTAGGATCCACATAAGTATATTTGTACTTACCTTCACCTGATGGAGACCATTTATTTGCATTAATACAAAAGCCTTCATCACCGTTTATGATAAATTTACATGTTTCTGACGCAGGTATTCCCGGCAACGTAATTTTATTACCTTTGGATACCGTAGTAGTTACCCATTGACCGCTTGTTGTGTTCTGAGTAGCAGCCGCCGCTGATCCCATTGATATTGACATACCGGACACAAGCGTTACCAGAGATAATCCTACAGCCATAAGCTTTTTAAAAAATTTTCTCATGGGCGTTCTCCTTTTTTATAAAATTTTTGCTGTTTATCGTAGCATACACGATTGTATCAAGCACTTCGCTTAATACGACTGATAATAAAACATTGGACTATAGCCCCCCTTTTGTTACAATATTCATCGTTTTATTCATTCCTATAACCATTATAGCAAACTATTTTACTAATTTTTATATTTTTTGTTGCTCTGTGTAAATAATATTCATCTTTTTATTCATTATTTAAAATTTGCAAAATAATAGAGCAAAGTCACATATGCAACTTTGCTCAGAAATATTTATTTATTCTATTTTAATGTTATGTCGTTTCTCCGCACAAAAAAAGGAGTTATCTGTTGACAACTCCCCTTTAATTACTGACAATTAGTAATATTCTACTTTACCGCAACCCGAACATTTTCTGCCGATTGTTTTAGTCTCATAATGGCTTTTCTCAGGGACATTAACTTTTTTTGTACCTACCTGTACATTAACCCATTCATCATGATATGAGCCTTTACCCCCGTTTTCAGCATGTTCACAGATATGATTTGTCAACTCAGAATCACTCATATTAGTTAAATCTGCACCACAGTCATTGCAAATAGTCCTACCATGCTCCTCATAAACCGGTTCTTCATAAGTGTATGCTTTCTTGTCAACAACTTTTACCTTTTCGGTAATGTTTGTCCAACTGTGTGTATGCTGAGGCTTAGGAGTCGGCTTTGAAGATTCATTCTTAGATGAGTCAGCTTTTGAACTTGATGAACTGCTCTGCGGTGTTTTGGAGGATTCAGATTTTGAACTCTCCTGCTTTGAGCTTTCGCTCTTAGATGAAGTGTCCTTTTTGCTGTCAGATTTTGAAGCATTTGACTTTGAGGAAGAATTGTTATTCTTGCCTGATGTGCTTGTGTCCTTCTTCTGAGAAGATGAGTTTGTCGGATAGCTGTCAACCTTTACCTTGTTCTGATTTGCCTTTTTCACTTCAGAAGAATCTACCTTGACGGTTTCACCCTTTTCGTTTTTAATCTCAACCTTACCGTCCTTATCAACTTTCACTTCTTTACCATTCTTATCAGTAATTTTGCCGTCAGCACCTACTTTGAGTCCTGCATCGGTAATTGCTTTATCTGTTTCAGAAAGAGTCGGTGCTGTTTCAGAAACTGTTGTTTCTTCTACGCTTGTAGTCTGAACTGTTGTTGCAGTCTTATTCATTGCATTACTATCGTCACAACCGCAACCTGAAAGCATTGCTGTTGCTGTAATCATTGCCGCTGCAATTGCAATTGTCATTGTTCTCTTAATATTATTAGTCGTTTTCATATGTCATTCTCCTTTTATGTAAATTTGTGAAGAGATACTTTTTATTTACCTCTCTATAATATATATACTCACTCGCAGTCAATTTTTAAAATAATATTTACAAGATTACATTATTTCGTTACTTTGTTATAATGTCAACATATACTTTTGTGACAAATGCACAATTAGAAGCAGTATTGAATGTTTTAATGAATATTCCGTTTATACAGTCGCCTTGATATGACTTTACGCTAATTTGTGGATTAGATGTGTTGTATGTATTATCTTTTTTAACGATGGTCTTTAAATAGTTATATTTTTTTGGAGGGTACCATTTGGTACCGTCCAACGAATTATAACTATATTTATTTCATGTCATACAGCAAGCAATTGCTATATTGACATTATTTACTCGCTTCATTATATTGTCCAATGTTTTGAAATAATGTTAATAAAACAACTTTCTATTTCGTATTGTAGTAATTTTTTTTACAATTGTCAAGGAGTAGTAGCTAAACAAGTTATTCTCTGAAAAATTGTAGCTTATTCAAATGTGGTGTAAAATCCCTTTTTAGGTACTAATTTTTTTGAATAAGTATTGCAATTTTTTGAAAAATCGCATATAATAATATTGCAGGTAGGAATACGCTGTATACTCATGAAACCGAATTAGCGTTTAAGCGACATGTGTTGTCGTCGGACATAAGGGAGCCACCTTTCGAGGTGGCTTTTGAATTATATTGTCACAAATTTTGCGGAATTGTGAAGCAAGAGTCCGTGTTAGATAGTATATTTGAAAGCAAAAAAACAAAACAACGATACTTAGATTATGTATACAAGATTTCTGTAAAAAGAGCATTTGAACAGCTCATATTAAATAAGCAAATCATCCCTAATGAAATAGAAAATATTTATTTCTTTGTTGATGAACATACTACTGCAACAAATGGCAGATACGAGTTAAGAGAAGGAATAGAACAAGAGCTTAAACACGGAACACATAATTTTGAGTACAATACATATTATCCGCCAATTTTCCCTAATGTAAGGTCAATTGATATGAAGTTTTGCAACTCTGAAAGCACATTACTTGTTAGAGCCGCTGACATTGTTGCAAACCGAGTATTTTATTTACAACGCAATGATCTTATTAAGTTAAACGCAATAAATGATATTAATCTGATATATTTTCCTTGAAAATTTGTAAAGTCGTTAGTTTCAAAGGTTTATAAACGAATGTAAAAAATCGCCCAACAGCCTAAAATAGCAGTAGCTAAAACTTTGTTTCTTAATCAGTATACAAACATAAAAAAGGTCGCTCCTTAATGGAACGACCTTTCACTTTATGCAATTATTTTTAAGCAACTGAAACGGTGAGTTTTAAACCGAGCGGCTGCATAATTTTCAATAATGTATCAATTTTCGGAGTTGTTTTAAATGTTTCTATTCTCGCAACAGATGACTGTGGTATTCCGCACATATCTGCTAAATCGCGTTGACTTATTCCAAGTGCTGTTCGTTTTTCGATAATTGCACCGACAATTACCGCAAGTTCTTCCATTTCTTCCATATCCTTTTTTGCCTGAGAATCAATTTTCTTAACATAAGTTTTGTAATCGTTCCAATTTCGCATAACTAATTCTCCTCTCTGCGTTCCAAATAATCCTTGCGTTCTGCTTTAGCTTTTTCGATTTCTCTTCGGGGCGTCTTTTGAGATTTTTTTCTAAAATGATGAAGAAGTACAAAAGTATCTTTTTCTATAAAGAAATAGAATACCCTGTTAGTTCCCGGTCTCAATTCCCAAATTTCATTATCAAGATGTTTTGTGATATTTTCGCCTAATCTGGTGCCATTGTTCTGTAAAAGCTCAATGTAGAACATCATTTGTTTGTATTGTATGCGTGAATCTTTGTTAGTTGCCGCTTCGTTTCTTAATTTTTCAAGAAAATTCCAAAGTTCGGATTCGCCACTTTGATTTTCATAAAATTCAATGTTATACATATTATTCCCTTTTATCTAATTCTTATTACACACTTATGATAGCACAAAAGCTATCGTAAGTCAATATTTTTTATTTAGCAAGAACATAGTTGATTATCAATAACTTCCATTACTATCATAAGGTGTTTTTTGCACTATCAAAAGGTCATAATTACAACTGTCAAAAAGTCATAGTTAATACGACCTAAAATTACGGTTGACTGTCAAAAGGTCATAGTTACGACTGTCAAAAAGTCATAGTTAACTGTCAAAAGGTCATATTTTCGCTGTCAAAAGGTCATAGTTAGAGTTAAAAAACGGCTTAAATACTGGAGTTTTTCGTCCTCTAAGTAATATAAGTATTATAAGTATGCATATCTAAGTAGTGAAACGCTGTTTCACTATTTGTTTCCGACCGATTTTTTGTATTTTTTTGAGTCAAACAATATATGATTCTTTATCTAGTTAAGCTATGTCATTACCTTAGCAAAACACCCCCAGTACTTTAGGATACTGAGGGCAAAACTTTTTGCTATGCAATTGTTATAATCATTTTTCGGCATCGTTTAATATGTTGTACGCATTGTTAAGCACTTCAAATATTATGCTTGTTATGGCTCGTCCTGTTTTTTGATATGTAGGTCTAACCCAAATATCTGATTTCTCGTTAATTTCCCTTACTGCTATATCTATTACCTTGCGTTTGAAATCGGCAAACAGTTTGTATTTCTTCTCACAATCAAAGCAAGCTCGCAATTCTGTAACTGAAAACTCTAATTCTGACTTTGTGTTTTTGCTTTCACCATCTCTACATTTCAGAAGTTCATACAGTCGAATAGCGTAATAACTTGAGAATTCTAATATGTTTTTTAACTGGTATTGTGTAAACCACTTTTCCAATTCCAACACATACGGTTTGATTTCGTCTGATAGACGAAGTGTAATTGTCCCCTCTCCGTCATATTTAGCCATTGAAACCCAATGGAACATCTCCCAAGGTTGTTTTGGATTATCTGTTCCAATATAAACTACTGATTTCATAGCACAGTCACATATGGTTCTAATATGTTTGTATAGATTTGAACTGTCTATATTTAAAAATTTTGCAAGATCTATTATTCTGCATGAGTAAGTTTTTAAATTCTTATCCTCTTTTACAACCTGAGTAATGAGTAATCTGATTAGTCTCGCTGTTTGGAGAGTCATTGACTGCTTGCCTTTGATTATGTCGTTAGCTGCTACTGTATAATGTTCTGCATTGTATGTCATATCATAATCTTTACTTTTAGCCATAGTGTCAATTCTCCCCCCTATTTACAATATTCATCGAATTATTCAATGCAAGAACCATTATAACAGACTTTTTAACTGATTTCTATATATTTTGTTGCTAAAAAAACAATATTCATTATTTTATTCATTTTTACTTCGCAACACAAAAAAAGCAGGGTTCCAATTGATACCCTGCTGCAAACTTGTAAATTGAATGTGCTATACATATTTATTTTAATAGGCAGAGATTAAATAGTTATATCTTTTCGGATGGTACCGTACGGTACCGTCCATAAAATTATAGCTATATTTATTTCATATCATACAACAAATAATAACCGTGTTGACATTAGGTGCTTACTTTATTGTATCGTCCAATATTTTTAGAATAATGTAAATAAAGTGACCTGCTATTTAACTTTGTTATGATTTGTTGTAATCACCATAAGAAAAAAACACGGTAAATCTGAAAATTGCTATTGATAAAATATATATCTTGGTATATACTAATGGTGAAAGGAGTGATTTTATGCTTAAAGCTAAAATATTTGAAAATGGCAGAAGTCAGGCAGTAAGACTTCCAAAAGAATGCAGATTCAATAGTGATACTAATGAAGTGTCCGTCAATAAGATCGGTGATATAGTTATGCTTATCCCTATGACCAATCAATGGAGTTCTTTCATTCAAGCAGTAGATATGTTTTCTGACGATTTTTTTGAAAACGGCAGAGATGATTCAGAAAAGCAGGAGCGTGAAAGTCTATGAGATACATGCTTGATACTAATATTTGCATTTATTCTATTAAGCATAAACCAAAACAGGTTTTTCTTAAATTACAGGAACATGATCCGGCAGATATATGTATCTCATCGGTAACATATGCTGAGTTAGTACACGGAGTTGAAAAAAGCCAAGCTATTGAAAAAAACCGATTAGCTTTAGCTATGTTGCTATCGAATATTGAAGTTCTTGATTTTGATTCAGCCGCTGCAGAATCCTACGGAAAAATAAGAGCCTATTTAGAAAAGCAAGGTACGCCAATTGGTCCGCTTGACACAATGATTGCAGGGCATGCGAAATCTTTAGATTATGTGTTGGTTACGAACAACACAAAAGAATTTTCGAGAGTACAAGATTTAAAACTTGAAAACTGGGCAGAATAATTTAAGAGTAATCGTGAAATTCTAAAAAGACCACCTCGAATTTGTTCGAGATGGTCTTTTTGCTATTTTTTTACCATTATTACAGCCTGTTTGCCGAGTTCGGCATAGCGTGAATTCACAACACTTTTCGAGTAACGGGTTCGAGCATTAGTCCACGGATCATTGAAATAGTAATAATAGTTATCATATCCTGTCATTACAAGACAATGCTCTCTGGCAATCCAAGTATAGTAACTGCCGAGTTTATATTTTGCGTTTTCATCGGTGTAGTTTACTCTCCAAGTGGTTGTTTTGAATGACGGCAACATATTAATTGTTGCCCAAATCATAATCGGCTGACCTTGTGCAACATACTTACCCGAAAGATATTCAAGACTTTTCCCACTGATTTCGACAGCCTTGTATGATTTGTCGGAAAGGTATTTATTCATACATTTTACCATAATCGGTGCATACGCTCCGTAGCTGTTGGAACTGTATGGTGTTCCAACAAAGGCACAATTAGGATCCGGTCCTGTGTATGAACCGTTCGAATAACCGAAGGGTTTTTTAACCAGATACTTATCTGCAAATGTTGTTTCGGAAATATTGTATCCATAGTGTTTAAGTAACATTGTTGCACTACAAGTTTCGCAACCGGTTGGCAATTTGCTCTGACCAATCAGGGGAACATTTGAAATCTTCTTGGCTTTTGGCACTACATACACATCGCAAATAGCTTTCTTACCATTATTAAGGGTACAAGTTACTGTCGTTCTGCCGACGCTTATTCCCTTTACTATTCCCCCTGCTCTTGTTGCAGTAGCAATCTTTGAATTGTTTGATGAGTAAAGTCTGTAATATGCCGCTGTACCTTTTGGAATACTGCTGTTGAGGTCAAAGCTTTGACCTATGTACAGTACAATTTCACTTGCATTAAGTTTAAGAGATGTTGCAAGCGGCTTGACCGTTACATTACAGGTTGCTTGTGTACCGTTTGGCATTTTACATCTAACAGTTGTGGTTCCTGCCTTTTTTGCGGTCATCAAACCTCCGGCTTTTTGAACAAAAGCAATGTTCGGATCATCTGAATAATAAGAACGAAAATAAGCTGCTGTTCCACTCGGCACATAGCTTGAAAAATCATACTGTTCACCGATTCCAAGTGTAATACTTGTCTTATCAAGCTTTATGCTATTGGCAAGTTTTTTGACGGTAACCTTGCATTGGGTTTTAAGTCCGTTATATGTATTTGCGGTAATTGTAGCAGTACCTGTACCGACAGCAGTTATTTTTCCGTTATTGTCTACAGTTGCAACCTTACGGTCACTTGTTGTAAAAGCAACTTGCGAAATATCTCCATTTTCAATAGTAGTAATAAGAGTATATGACTCCCCTACCCCAAGTGTTATTCCATTCTTATTGAATTTCACACTTTTAGGCGGAACAGTTGGTTTTGGCTCTGTAGTAGGCTGTTCAGTAATCTGCTCAGTATACTCTTCCGTAGTTGTTTCAGTCGATTCTGTTGAAGGTTCAGTAACTTCTTCCGTAGTTGTTTCAGTCGATTCTGTCGATGGTTCATCAACAATTGTTGTTTCCTCAACACATTCTGTAGTAGTTTCAGTATATTCAGTTGTTACTTCAGTACAAGCAGAGGAGAAATCCGATATCGTTGTTTCTGTGAATTCCATATTTTCTGTTGTCATCTTTGTACTTTCTGTGGATGCTTCAGTTCCGTAAGCCGAGGTAGTTTCTGTCAAAGATGACGGTTCTGATGTATCGAATTGAGAGCCAACAATAATTTTCTGAATATTAGTGGCATCAATAACGGTCAACACATTGTCACCATTAGTATCGTAAAGGAATTTCTCATCATCAGTTAAGTCAATCATACCTACAACATACTTTTGGACCTTGGTTGCATCCACAACCGTAAATTCGTAATTACCACTGTTAACGATAGTCGCTGCATATGGTATTGTACATATCGCAGATAACAGCGTTATGATCAACAATATTGATATTGCTTGCATTATTTTTTTCATGTTTTTTGCTCCCTTAATATTAACTTAATATTCATCAACATAATTTTACTATTTATTTAATTAATTGTCAAAATATTTATTGGGGTACCAATTGGTACCCCAATATTATTTTTGATAATTAAATTTTGCGGTTATTTAAACTCTTTTTCAGATAAAACTTCTCCGTCGCCATTTTTGTATCGTACGATAACCGTGCAATCGTCTTCCACAACCTCATTAATGCTGTCAACTACGCTTTTAAGTGAGGTATTCATAGAGTCCATTGCTTTTTCAAGATAGGATTTCATTTCATCCTTTGCATCGCCGTCATAAGTTTGTACCATGCGAAAGTTATATACAATACTGTTACCTTCACACGTAATACGCAAAGTGTATATGTCATTGTTATAGGCGTCATCAGCTGAGTTAATCACACTTTTCATTTCATCGGAATTGTAATAATCGACAAGATGTTTATACTTTGTTCCGCTTACCTTACTGCCGGCAGAACTTTCAGAAGAACTGCTTACTGCATTTGTACTTTCGACAGTTGTTTGCGGAATTGTATCACTTTTTACATCAGATGATAAAGAAGAGGTTGTGCTATCAGGAGTATCTGAAGAACTTTCATTTTTTTTGCTTGTGTTACAACCACTTAAAAATACTGTTGTTGCGAGTACCGCTACCATAGATACGGCTACAATTTTTTTCATTGATGTTCTCTCCTTGAATTTTTAGATTATCGGGGTACCAATCGGTACCCCGACTTCGCAAAATAGGGATTGTTTTGCGAATGTAGCACTGAGGATTTAAGTGGATTAAGGGCAATTTTAAGCCACCTAAACGCTACTCAATCATCATAGCATATAATATAAACGCAAAATTATTGATTTTGTTGCTGTATCGCAAAAAGAAAATCAGGATGCCGATTAACACCCTGATTTAATCAATTAACTTTTATATTTTGAAATAATATTACTAAACAGCTCAAGTATTGCTTTAAGTTTCGGATATGCTGAGCAGTACCTGTCGCTTAAATCATTACTAGCAGATAACTCAATATCAAATACCGAGTTGTTAATTTCCTCAGTTAATTCAACAAGTCTTTCTGCCTCTGAATCAATACTATCGTATATATCATGCACGATAACCAATAATGCGTTTGCTATATAGCAGTTGTTGGAATGTTTAGTTTCCAAAACTCTGCCATTATCATCGTAATTATTCATCAGTAAATGTACAAGTCCCGTTCCGGTTTCGGCAAGATATGTAATTTTAACTTCATTAATTTCTTTTTCCATTTTTTATACTCCTTTAAAATTATTTTCATATGGTATTATCAGCAAAGGTGGTCCTCTTACGCTTATTGCCAAGCTTTAACTCCTTTTTAATAATTTTCGGATTTTAAATCTTAAGCAATTTCGCCCCATATTATATATATACTGTTTAAAACGGCTTTTTTAAAATTATTTTTTAAGTGCTTAATCTACTACATTTAAGTTATGAATATAATTCATATCTACACTTGCACTTATGCCATTAACCTGTCCTTTTTCGCTATACTGCCATATATCGCAAGGTACAGAGCAATAGCTACTCCATTGAGCGTTCCAGATTGACACACCATTATTTATTAGTGTTTGACGATTTAATAAATAGCCGTAAACACTCGCCGATGAGTACACGCCAGATTTATAGCCGGCTTTTTTAATTGTGCTGCAAAAATTAAGAGCCATTTGTGTGTAGTTACTGTTACTCATTGACATAGCCGGCTGATATTCAAGGTCATAGTACACCGGCATATCAAGTCGTTTGCCATTAAGACAATACAGGCAAGCATTTGCTTCTCTGTATGCATCTGAAGGAGATGTTGAATAGGAGAACCAATACACACCAACTTTAATACCTGCGGCTTTGGCATTAGCATAATTCCGCTCGAAAGTATTGTCTTTTTGACTGTTTTCTCGTCCAAAACCGGCTCTGAGAATCACATAATTATATCCGGCTGATTTTACCTTGTTAAAATCTACATATCCCTGCCAAGTTGATATATCAAGGCATTTAACGGCTGAACCTGACACCGTGAGTTTAAACGATGCGGTTTTGTTGTTATAAGTCCTGTACGAAATAGTCGTACTGCCAAGCGACTTAGCATAAATTTTTCCATCAGAATTTATCGTTGCAACATATTTATTACTGCTTGTCCACTTGTTTTTGAAGCTGTAAGCGTTATTATTGTATGTAACTTTAATGGCTTCACTCTGCCCAACTTTTAATGTGCTTGTTGTGTAGTTAAGCGTTACACTTGACGGAGCAGATTTGACTGTAACTTTGCAAGTAGCTTCTCTACCGCTGCTGAGTCTACATCTTATCGTTGTGGTGCCTGCTGTTTTCGCCGTCATCAAACCGCCTGATTTTTGTACAGTTGCAATTGCAGTATTGTCTGAATAATATGACCTGAAATAAGCCGCTGTACCATTTGGTATAGAACTTGAAAAGTCATACTGTTCGCCAACACCAAGCGTAATACTTGTCTTATCAAGCTTTATGCTATTGGCAAGTTTTTTGACGGTAACCTTGCATTGGGTTTTAAGTCCGTTATATGTATTTGCGGTAATTGTAGCAGTACCTGTACCGACAGCAGTTATTTTTCCGTTATTGTCAACAGTTGCAACCTTACGGTCACTTGTTGTAAAAGCAACCTGCGAAATATCGCCGTTTTCAACTGTCGTGACGAGAGTATATTTTTCGCCTATACCAAATGTGATGTCGTTTTTATTAAGCTTCACACTTTTAGGTACGCTTGTAGGTTTTGGCTCTGTAGTAGGCTGTTCAGTCGTGGGTTCTATGGTAGTTGTAGCTTGTGTCGGTTTTGTTGCTGTCATTGTTGTTGATTCAACAGTTGAAGAAGTCGGATTTTCTGACGGAATATCAGGAGCTAATCCTACGACTATCTTTTGAATATTAGTTGCATCAGTAATTGTCAGTTCACCGTTTTTATCAATATCATAAAGGACTTTTTGTGTATCAGTTAAATCACCAAGTCTGACAAGATATTTCTGTAACTGTGTTGAATCGGTAACACTATATTCATATTTACTTGCCGTAGCGGCAGATACAGACATTGTTGAGCCAATTACCGAACAAATGAGTAAGCTGCCTGCAATAGTTGATGATAATATTTTCCTAAATTTACTCGTCATGGCTTCCTCCGTAATCTTAATTTAAAACTTTACGAATCTTACACATAACGGTCGTATTTTGATTTGATTTGCCGGTAACGATAACATATAGTTTTGTTCCGTTGTGAATTTTCACATAATCATCTTTTACATAATAAGGAACTTTACCTAGTGCTCCATTCGGCATTTTCAAATAGTATTCACCGGTAATCGGCTTAACCTCAATAACTTCCGCCAGTAGTCTATCACCGTGTTTGTATTGAGCTGCAAGATTGGCTTTGATACTTTTATCTTTTACATCAATTGCAACTACAGACACTCCCTTTTGAGGATCAAATTTTGTAATTTCAACATCTATAGTCATTCCAACTGTATATTCCAATTTTGTGTTGATGCGTAATGATGATATATTCTTAGGACGCATTACGCATGTGTAGCCGGATACCTCAACGAGTATACTCTTTGCCATAACATTCAAGATTCTAGCTCTAAACTTACTTCCGACACGGAGAGACGGCACAGGAAATCTTTCCGACTTAACAAATCTTGACCGTCTATACTGCATGGCTGTTGCTCTGTCTCCGACAACAACATTAAGGTCTCTGATAGCTTCATCTACAACATAATCCACAGTAGCACCCAACATAGATGTTATGTAAGAGTAATATTCTCTGTTCAGCACCTTTTCAATCGTTTTTACGCTTCTGACTTTTTGGCATTTTTTTCTAACTCTTTGATTGATAAGCTCTTTTACATTATTGTCAAAACCCATTTTTGTTGTCGGTATAAATACCTGAAGCGGATGATTTTGAACTTGCGTAGTTACCTCTACTGCCATGCCTTTACTTGTCATTCTCACGCCTGTCACAATACCGGTCAATACTGTTCGCATTTGTTTAGCTGACATCAACATCTTATATACCGTCAACGGCATTACAGGCATACCGTCGTTTGAATTTACAGCATGGCCATCATCTTCTGTACTATTCAGTATTGAATCGACAAGTTTCTGGAAATCATCGTCGTTTGATTCTGAAATACCATCTTCATTATCAGAAGTAGTATAGTCTATAAGGTTTTTTACTTCTTTGTGTATCATGGGATCGGAAAGATTATCAATAGCTTTATCTGTTGCGTCGTCGAGATTTTCAGATTCATCTATCAAGCCTTCCAAATCATAGCTTTCCTCTTTGTCAGCATCTGTGTTGTCAGAGCTTTCAGCTTCATCTGTCAAAGCTTCATCATCGTTGTTTTTCTCTTTGATAACTGTCGTGTCGCTTTCATCAAGATTTTCAATGTCATCTGTCAAACCTTCAACAATATCATTTTCCAATTCAGCATCTGTTGTACTGTCAAAGTTTGAGATGCCACCTGTTAAAGTTTCTGTCCCATCAAAACTTTCAAGTTCATCCGTTATAGTTTCGGAACTATAACTTCCTGATTCAGCATTTGCTGTATCACCGTTATCAAAATTTTCGATACCATCAATCAAAGCTTCACCCGTATCGTTTCCTGCCTCGATATCTGCTGTACTTTCAAAGCTTTCAGATTCACTTGTTAAAGCTTGTGACTGCTTTAATTCTTCTTCAAAAAAATTATTTTTCTCGTTATTGAACATTTTTCGTCATCCTTTCTAAAATTAAATTGATCTAATCTGTCCAACTTAATAATTATTATATCATTCACATATCGCTATTTTTATTGATTTTGTTGCTCAAAACATATAAAAAGAGAAGGTACCATTATAGTACCTTCTCTTTTTTAAAAACACGAAAGGAATGCTTTGATTTCCTCTGTAATTTCTGATGATAATGTTTTTTTCTGAAGTTTGCGTTCCGACAAGAAGTCAAAGAGAACAAAAATGTCATATTTTCCGAGCTTAACAATCTCATACAATTTATCTTCAATCGAATCTAATGTATCTTTGGTGCACTCTGTATTGCTCGCCTGAGTCATTAACTCTGATAACGAATTTATTACATTTGTCAGATCACATCTATTCTCTTTCGGAGCATTTTTCATTATGTGGATGGCATCTTTTTTTGCTATATCAACAATTTCTTGATATTCACAATTATATAACTTTCTTAAAGGCACCCTAAAATATCTGCACATTCTATTTTTGTATAGGCTGTCAATTACGGCGTCATTATCCTTAGTGATTTTTTCCCATCTAATTATTTGTGTTCTTGATACTCCGATTATTTCAGATAATTTATCCTGTGATATATTTGCATTATTTCTCAGTTCTTTTATTCGGTATTTACTCAACATTGTATATTCCTCTCTTGATTTCTTGTCCTCTATATTATCATACATATCATTCATTTTATGTCAAGTATATTGTATATTTTTTTAATTTTTCATTTTATCTACCCAATTGTCGTGTCGTTTGTTCATTTTTGTATTGACTTTGTATTGCATTGATGATATACTGTAATTAAAGAAAAGTCTTGTTAATGTAATTAAAAAGCGAGGTAATATTATGCTGTTTGATATAATAATTCTAATTGGTATTATTGCTGTAATTGTCGGTCGTCACAATAGCAAAGGCACAACACATGAGCTACCAAATTATACAATCGTCTATGTCATAGGAATACCGTTTTTAGCAATAGCTGTATTTAGTTCTTTTTTAACTCAGTACACACCGGACTTTATTAAGAATGTTTTTTGCATATGGTGGTGGGTACAATGTTAAGTTTTGGCATAAATTTGAGAACATTGCGTGTACAAAAAAATTTGAGTCAACAGGATATTGCTGATAGACTTTCAATTAACCGAACAACATACACCAAGTGGGAACTGGGAGTTTCAGAACCGTCACTTACAATGCTTCTAAAGCTCGCAGAGATATATGATGTTGACTGTAATCGGCTTTTAGAAAAAACAGAGTGCGAATCAAGCACTCTGTAAGTAGGAGGTGTTTTATAATGGATAAACACGATATACTCATCGTTTCAAAATCTGACGACAACAGTATCTATGTAACCACGAAAGGTGATATTTTTGAAATTGCAGCGGCAATTAAAGCAATTACAGGCGGTATAGTACACCATACAATGGAAACCCGAGGAAAAAGTGACGCAATAGCCACAGCATCATTATTTGCGGAAGCTGCAATGAAAGGTGCTTGCAAAGGTTTACTTGACAGAGATGTTTCAACTAAAGAGCTTAATAAGTTCTTTTCTTCATATAGCAATGATAATTAGGAGGCTGTAATGAAAGGACAGAAATGGTACTATCTACTGATAAAAGACAATACAGAAGATGCGGTTGCGTGCATTGAGTCAAACCTTCCAATAAAAGCAGATAAGCTATGTACCGAAGTTATTCATTTAAACGGTTATCACGCAATATCAATTTCAAAAGAAGAATACTTTACTTGGAAGGAAGAAAATCAAGATGTTGAGTGCTAAGCATACGAAAGAGGTGTAAAGAAAATGAACAACATTTTAATTAGTATCAAACCACAATGGTGCAACTTAATTTTAAATGGTCGGAAAACGCTTGAAATTCGCAAATCAAAGCCTAACTTAACAACACCTTTTCGTTGTTATATTTACTGTTCCGAAAAGAACGCCCAAAATCCTCATCATATACTCGAAATACACAATTCGGACGGAAAAATTATTAAAGCCAACGGAAAAGTCATCGGAGAATTTATTTGTGATTACATAAAAGAATACAGAACAGAATTATACGAATCTGACGGCGAGTACTATGAAAACATCCGAGAAGTTTGGCAAAGTGAAGATGATTCTTCTGAAGAGGAGTACCGAATAATTGCCTCAAATGACAATGGTAATCTTAATCATAACGAGATATTACAAAAATCTTGTTTAAGCCTTGATGAACTAAAAAAATATGTAGGTTTAGGAGATTCACACTTTTTTTCTTGGCATATATCAGATTTTAAATTGTATGACAAACCTATTTCAATAGAAAAAGCACCGCAAACTTGGTGCTATTGTGCAAAAATAAAAGGAGAACAAAATGAAAGCGATAAAAAAAGAAGTCAATAACCCTTGTGAGGTTATTGACATTGATTGTAGATATGCATGTGATGTCATTAAAGCTGTGCCGGAGCTTGGGTACATTGAAAGGGTACCTATGGAAAACAACATTCTTTTGCTTGCGGATGAAGAAGGACACATCAAAGGTTTACCACATAACTTCTTTCTCTCTTTTCCAAACAGTAAACATTTCCCTGTGCAGGATATAATTGGCACAGTTGTGTTTATTAAAACAAAGCCTCTTCCCCCACTTGATGAAGAAATTTATGACTACGAGGTTGACGGCTTATCTAATGAGGATGTTGAGCTTATAAAGAAAATATTTACAGAGGATAATCAAGCGAAGCTGTCAAAAAAGTTCGACGAGATATACAAAGACCGTGATTATTGGAGTCCTATTGTAACAACTTGGTGAATAGAGAGGAGTAATAATATGATGCCGCAAAGTGATTTCGGAATATGTGACCGAATAAATCATCTGATGAATGAAAAGTGTCTTACCGCTGCCGAATTCGCAAAAAAGACAACAATTCCCTACAAGACTGTAAACCAATATTGTAATTACATCAATTCACCCTCAACAGCAAACCTCAAAAAGATTGCTATACATATGAATGTGTCAGCTGACTGGTTGCTTGGAATTAAGGAGTCGTAAAATGATTGTTCCAAAAAGAAAAAGCCTGATAAAAAAATTGCTATCAGTCCAAACACTTATAAAAAGTATTTTACAGACAAAAGCAATGATGAAATTCAACAAATAGTTGAACAAGCTCTTGAAATGTTTTACAGCGATAGAAAGGAGCATACATAATGAGTAATGTTTGGGATAAATATAAATCAACAGTCAGAACACATATCAGTGTTCCGGAAAGTAGGACTTTAATTACTGAAAATCAATGGAAAGCAAAGCACTTTATAAAGATTGACGAACAGAGTGGTAAGTATTTATGGGTTAATGCTAATTGTCCGTCTAAAAAGCTGTACTTGTGGGACGAGGAAGTTCGCCATATGACTGAGCAGGAGCTTGCAAAATACCGAGCAGACAAAAAAAGTAAGCGTATAGCTCAGAGAAAAGCTCTTCTAAAGCGAAAAGAGGCGAAAAAGCAAGAAGAATTACAGTTGTTCAAAAAAGAGTTCAAAAAAGAAATTACTCAGAATATTATACAAAAGACTTTCAGCGTTCCGTATAAATCCGAAATTATCTATGACGAAATAGTCATAGATACCGAAACAACAGGTCTTAATCCTTATGACGATGAGCTGTTACAGGTGTCAATCATTGATGGTCAGGGCAACACTCTTTTCAACAGCTATATTAAGCCGCTTTATACAGATAATTGGAATAAAGCTATGGCGGTTAATAACATAACACCCGAAACGGTTGCCACTGCACAGAATATTCTTGAAGTGAAGCAGAAAATCAGTCGTATTATCAATTCTGCTCATACTATCATAGGGTTCAATGTATATTTTGATTTAGGATTTCTTTCCAATATAGGGATTAAAAATGAAAACGCTGCTATAGTAGATGTTATGGAGGATTTTGCTTATATATACGGAGAATGGAGCGAGCAATATGGCTGTCACGAATGGCAAAGACTCACTAAATGTGCAGAATATTACGGATATGATTGGGGAACAGACATTGCTCACGATAGTTTAGCTGACTGCAGAGCTACTTTGTATTGCTACAAAAAAATGAAAGAACAAAAGGAACTGGAATCTTAATGTTATTTTACTCAGAAATTTTTGTTACGATTAATGTGTGGGCAATAATGTTTACCGATTATGCGGAATATGATACCGGTACAAGATACATAGTAGCCGAAAATAAAGAAATAGGATTCTGCTATATTTGCAGAATCCTTGATAAATCAGAAATAAAGGAGTCGTAAAATGAGTGTTCCAAAAAGAAAACAACTTTCTAAAGCGACTCGTCTTGAAGTCTTAAACAAGTATGATAATCATTGTGCATACTGTGGATGTGAATTAACTTACGAACAGCTAAATGTTGATCATAAGATTCCGCTATACTATGCAGAATTTGGCTACGACATAAACTATCTTGAATCAATGGACAATTATATGCCTTCCTGCCGCAGTTGCAACAAATATAAGACAACATATACCATCGAAACCTTTAGGAAAATGATTGAAAAACAGCCTGATATACTCAACAGGGATAGTTCTACATACCGACTTGCCACAAAATTTGGCGTTGTTACCCCTACTCCCCACAAAGTAAAATTCTACTTTGAAAAAGTTGAAGAAAATTTGAAGTAATCTTTTGATACCATACCCATAGTGTATGGCAAGTGTCCTTTACAAACTCAATTAAAATATTTAAAACATAAAAGGAGTGATAAGAATGCTATTATCAATAGTGTTTATAATAAGCATCGTGTTTGCAATCGTATTTATTATAATGAAAGCGTGTGATTCTTCCGATATTTTAAAAATTATCATTGCTATACTTTCAATAGCGAGTGTCATAACATTTTTTATTATAGCAAGTAAATCTGTGTCATACACCGGCAATATCAAAATGTCTGAAAAAATCGAAAGTACTCAAAAAATTGTTAATCTTAAAGACAATCGTGATACTAAAGGTCATTTTTTTATTGGAACAGGTTATGTGGGCACAGAAGCATACTACTATTATTACTACCAAACTAAATCCGGCAGTTATAAAGCTAACAAAATTGAAACTGATAAATGTGAAATAATCTACACCAACGATACTCCCCACATTGATACTATCGTCCAAGTACCTGATGAAGAGCAAACTAAAAACTGGCTTACTTTATCATGGCTGCTATCTATACGAACTTCTTTAGGTGAAGGGTATAAAATTTATGTTCCTGAAGGAACTATCACGGATGATTTTTCGATTGATATGGAATAGTAAAGGAAAAATTAAATTATGTTATTTTTTATTATCTTTATTATCAGCATAATCTTGCTGATTTTATCTCTCATCGTCTCTGGCTTCATTCAGAGAAAGTATGATAAATTATGTTGGTGTGACGATGAGAATAACAATAAATATAAAAATAAAAAAATAAAGATATCAAAAGCCCTTGAGTGCACAGACAATATATTTTATACAGGAATTATAATAACTGGTTTGGTATTTATCTGTTTTATGGGATGTGTAATATACTCATCAATGATTAGTGGTGGCAAGATGGAGCTTGAAAGTTCTGACAAAATAACCCCTATATCAAGTACAGCATATTATTTAGAAGATGATAAGTATTACTATTTCAATACCTCTGACAAAACAGTGAAAGTTCCAAAGAGCAGTGCTAAGACGAATATAAAATATGTTGAGTCAGGAGATGCAAGAATTGAAAAATATTCGACTATAATTGACGATAGCAGTGTTAATCCTATTTTTTATATTTCGTGGGTTAATTCTGATGTATTTGATGAAAAAGCAATTTACAACATCTATGTACCAAATAATGCAAAAGCAAATAATGTGGAGGAGTAAAAATGGCGAAAATTGGAATTACCGTATCAGCTGACAAAAAATCAATTTCTAAGGTTAATCATACGGTTAATGATGCTTTAAAAAATGAATACAATGAGTATCTTCGTAAAATTAAGACTATAAGCCTGCTAAAACTAATTACAAGCCTTCTTGGAATAATTATACTTTTAAGTGCTATATGTTTTTTCACTGACATTTTTCTTGATTTTATTCCAAAATCGCTTTCGACATATATTACGATTATTATTACCGTTTTTGCGTTGAACGGGATACTTGCTGTATTGCTTGATGTGGTTAGGCAAAAATCTACCGACATTGACCAACTATTGTACCTATTGTACCTCACAAAAGGCAAAAATATTACATATGAAGATTTTGCAGAGTATAGAATTTCTCCTTTTGCAGACAAATTTAAATTATATTTTATGTACTATTTAGCTTACACGAAACCACACATATTATCAGTTGATGTATATGTTTTGCAAGACAGCAAAAACGCTGTTTTAAACATTGTATATGTTGACGGCAGTACAATAACGAGTTTTACAACGAAACTCATTGACATACTAACTGATTGCAATTATATCAACGAACCCGAACTTCACTATGATTCCGACTTTAAACTGTTTCTTCCTCACAACCAACTCAGGGAATATTACAGAGTAAATACAGAAGACTTTAAAGCACTTGTTGACAGTTTCAAACTCAGTTAATAGGAGGAAAGTTCACTATGAACATTACTGATTTTCTATTGCCTATCGCTGTCGCTTCTTCTTTTAGTTCAAACAGCGGCAATAGTGATAATAACGATAAGAGTGACATTTCAAAGAATAATGATGAATGTTTTGTTGTAGATAAAACAGATATGGAAGAAAATCTGAATTATATGATTAGCGATCGTGATTTTTCTAAGATTAACGAAAACGCTATCAACGAGCTGAGAGTAAATTATTCACTCAATCAAGATACATATATCAAATACCGCAGAAAGCGAATAGAGGCTTGCATATATGCTGTATGCTTAGCTTTACTTATCATAGCATTAGCTGTTGAATGGTTTTGTATAAGCGACAATAGCGTTAAAGCAATTGCAACTATTAGCTTGACAGTAATATCTATTGTATTTAGAGTTTTAATGGTGGTTTCCGATAAAAGGATATCCCAATTTTTTGAAGAGGAAGACGAAAACGGAAACTTTAATGGTAACTGTTTGTATGGATTAACTTCCGAACAAATGGACCATATTTTCAAGTATAGGTGCAAAACATTTGATGAACTGCTTACTTTTGAATTTTATTCCTCTTTGGCATATGAATCGGGTTATGTAAAAATCACGCATATCAAGGCTGATAAAATCATATTCATTGAGTTGTCAGGAAAAAAGACTTCACAAATCAGATTGGCTTACGATGAAATAACATTTTACTTTCTTTCTGATAAAAAAGATATCCAGAAAGAAACTTTTCCTTTACACGCAATTACCGTTGACAATAAACAGCCTATGCGGTTATATTATGCCGAAAGAGAATTTTGGCTTGAAGTTCCCCTACACTTCGTACACAAAGGCGAAATTTCAAAAATAAACATAAATATCTCATCTTTAAAATGTTATAACTAAAGAGGTATAAAATGAAATTAACAAGCAAGATATCTCGTATAGCTATTTGTATATCTGTATTAGCAATTATATTATCACTAATTTCAGCCATCGGAATTTTATCAAACATTATTCATAATAGAAATCAGAATCGCAGTTATGATTTGAGTAAATATATTTCAGCAGTAAAAATCCATAATGAAAAGGAATTTGCAGCGGCATTATCCAAATATAATGATGTAGACATTCTCGCAGAAGGTACACTTGAAGCGGTTGATACGGTCACATACAATGGTGTTCCCGGAGTGTATTCTCAAATAAAAGTTGATAATCAAACTTACAACAGACATTATTCAGGAAGTATTATCAGTTATAGCTGGGATACAACCGGTACCGAATTCATACACTCAAAGGAAATACGATTTCTAGGTCAAATTTATCCTTATGGCACTATCCCCTTCTCAGAACCGAAAGATAACGGTGCTGTATATCCTAATGTGAACGGATGGTTTTATGGAGATACAAGACATGAAATATATACCTCGCCAACCAACGAAAAAGGAGTCCTGTACGCAACGATTAAGAACAAAAAAATTATCGACACAGAATTTTTCACAGATCATTCTTCTATTGATGACTTTTTGAATAGCTTTAATTAAATTTATCATTTATAAAAAACAGCCCCTTCATCTTAATTGATAAGGGGCTGTTAGTTTGCGTATTTATTTTCATTTGGATTTTTGGTGAATGCGTCAATAACGGCACTTGCCCTTTCTTCGCTCACTTCATATTCATCAAGCGTTGCTTTGAATAAATCAACTCCGGAGCTTTTCAAAAAGAAACGCACCTGATTTATTGGTTTTAATCACCCCCTGCCTTTACCACAGCGTTTTTTGAACAAGAACAATATAATTTTTCTCCTACTAGCTATAAAATGCAATACAGACCGTTTAAGAGCCTTTATCCTTCAAAAATCAAATCGTCTCCCTGACATTTTATCTTTCAGAAGAAAATGCTTTTTAGAGTGATTTAAGAATAATTTAGGTCAAATGTAATTATAAGATTTTTGGACTTTTATTACCTCTTGGCTTTTTGTTTCTTGGTTCCTTCGTTTGACTTTCGTCATCGTTGTCATTGCCAACATCATCTCTAACTTTCCGCCTATAATTACTGTATCTGTCAATTACCATTTTATCATAATCAAGACTTGGAAAATCAATCTTAGACTGATGGTCTGTTACATTTGTTTCAACAATCTCTTTTGACATTGGATGTTCCGTAAAATCCATTTTTGTCAGCGTCATAACCTGATGTTCAGCAAAAAACACAAGTTCCTGTGACCTCGGCATTGTCATTACTTGATTCGGTGTCATTACCATTCTTGTACCTGATGAAGATGTTACCCTCATATCAGCATTTCCTATCATTGCAGAACTCATTGTCTTGTTAACTGTCGCTTCACCCGTTAAGTCGGAGATAAACTTAGCTGTTTCCGGATCTTTACCGGATCCCAAAAACAGAAATGTGTCACAACAGCCGATTATGCTTCTCCAAGTGTCCTTATATGTGAATTGTATTTGTGGTATATCCTGAATACACAGAATACTGTCAACACCCCTCGAACGGACAGTCGCAATCTTTTTCGGAAAATCCGGTATTTCGCCTATATTACAACACTCATCAAGCAGTAAAGCAACTTTGACGGGAAGAATTCTCTCTTTCAAGGAGTCTGCATATTCTACGAGGTCAATGTACATAAAGGAAAAGAACAGAGAGGTTACAAACTTGTATGTGGAATGCTGATCGGAAAAACGAAGATAATATATACACGGCTTTTGTCCCGGTGCCGTAAGGTCAATTTCCGGAGTTCCTAATACCTTTGAAAGTTTTATATCTTGAAAAAGTTGTAGTCTGTTTGCAAGTCCATGAATTATCTGTCCTCTGATTTTATCTGCACGCCAAAACTCTTTGAACGGTATTACAGCAGGATGAAATGGAAAATTGCCTTCAAGAACATCAAAAACTCTTTTCATATCATCGTCGGATAAAGTCATAAACTCACATACTTCTCTCATCGTTTGTTCTTTACCTGTTTTGTTTGATATATCCGCAAGTCCTACTGATTTCAGCAAAACAATTGATTTGAGTAAATTCTCTTCGGCATCCGCCCAAAAGTCTCGTGTATCTTTTCCTCCTGTATTATCAATAATAATTCGAGCAAGTTGAGCTGCTTTTTCCGGACTGTTACGAACTTCACCGAGTATATCCCAACCATCAGAGTATTCAAGTTCTACAAGATTAAGTATTTTTACATCATAATTATGCTTAATAGCAAGTTCTGATGTCCAACCATATATTTCTCCCTTCGTATCTGATACTACTACGCTTTCTCTTCTTGTAATTGCCTGTAAAATGTAATTTACAACAAAAGACCTTGATTTTTTAGATCCGGGATTACCACAAACTACGATGTTATTGTTATATTCTACGCCCTCTCTCCAGTCTTTTTTTGGAAAAGCTACAATCTCCTTTTTCTTGTCGTTAAGATAGCCAAGTATAGGCAATCCGTTAATCTTATCAATCTGTTTTTTTGGTACTACTTTCATAAATTCACGAATCTCATGCTCATTACTTTGCTTTGCTGTGCCGAAATCGCCCCTATTAGAATATTCAAAATTAGCAGTTCTGTCTTTTTCACTTTCACCGAGTACTCCTCTATGATCGCTCATTTTTATTGCGTAAGCAAAAATAAGTACTCCTATTACACCTTCGGCTATCCAAGACATTTTACTTTTTGAAAAATCAAAAGCATATGCGAAATTTACAATCGGATTAAAATCAACAGCAATAGCTTGTCCTCTTGTAACCATTAACAATACCTGAGTCGATAGTCCGGATATGTATATTGCTACAAAGGCTATAAATACTATAAGCAATATTCTTAAAGTATTTCTTGTTTTTCTGCTGGGTTCATATAGTTTCATTTTTTATGCCTTCCTTTCTGCATTGATATCTGAATTACAAAGTCTAAAAATACAGGGTACTAATAGGCACCCTGTATTAAAGAGCATTGAATCGTCGTTAATTCTTTACAACTCATCAAGGTAAGCGGCTCTGTCTTTAATGTTTCAAAATATTTCAATCGTAATTCAATATTTTCACGAGCCGCCTACACTCAATCAAGTTCATTTATTTATCTTGTCTGAGTAATTGCAGAAATTACTGCTTCACGGGATAAGTCATATACCAACACCTTTCCTTTTAACGATTTGTTAATTGAGATGATATTTGATATTGTATCAACCTGTTCTGTAAAGCATAAAATCAGCACTTGATTTCGTGTTTGAATTATGTATTCAATAATCTGCATCATCTTTGTAGGATCAAGATACCACATCATTGATGATAAAGTTTCACCTCCATATACCCCATCGCAAAACTGAGTATCAATTGTTGGATGATATGGTCTGAGGTCACACTCATCAAAAAACACTCTGCTTATTTTATCTTTCATTGCTGAATCTAAAACATCACTTAACTTGTAATTCATATTATCCATTATCATCGAATAATTATGTATATAATTAAGCTTTTGATAGCAGCGGCGAGTTTGAGGTGACCTATTATCAATACGAGTAGCATTTACTTCATATGAGTCTTTAGCTGTAGGTACATCATTATATAGATATAACACTCCAAGATTTTGACGATTGTTATATGGCTCAACTGCCTGTTCAAGTATGTCGCACACAACTCTTTTCCATTCAACTTCATTGGACAACCATAGGTGATGTTCCTTATCCGGTGCATATATAATAGTAATATTTTGTTGTGTTACAATACAGCCATATGACGATGATGAGAAAATTGCACCAAGTCGAGGACTAAAGCTACGCATTTCTTTGACACTCACAAAGAAAGGCTTTTCTACCTTAATTTCGTATCCTTGAAATAACTTCTCTGCAATTCCTGAATAGTTTTCTATGCTGACACCTTGCTTTACAAGACAATAGAGAACGCTTGTTAACGCTCTGTTTCTTTCTCTTATTTTTTCATTATACATATTGACTTCGTTATAGTCTTTGTATAGTTCATAATTATATTTATACGGAAACTTTATCATGAGGTATTCAAAGCCTCTATCCGTAAGCATATAACTGTAACTTTTTCGGTATCCAACTTTCTTAATTAAACCCCGATGCACAAGATTATAGATGACATTTCTTCGAACATTGTATTCCCCATAATCCTGCTTAAAAAGTTTTACAGTTTTAGGTGACAACTCCCTGCCGACAAGACACAAAACTAAGAACAACTCTTTCGTATATGAAATAGGTCTTGTACTGATTTTATATTTTCCTCTTTTGTTATTTTCCTCTTTATTCATTCAATAATCACTCCATTATATGCCCGCCCATAGTTTACCCGATTCAAGGGTACCTATCACGCCATTCAATATTAAAGTTGTACTTTTTAAAAGGCTAAAAATGCGATTATAGCAGGCTTTTATTTAAAACGAAATATACAACATTTCTCATTTTATAATTTTCAAAAATGTTGCCCATTTCAGTACATAATCCGTTGTACAATTTGTGGTTTTCCGTTGCCCATTTTCCCACATTATGTTGCTAATTTTGATATTAAGGATTTGACCTTTGGCAAGATATACAATTCCGTGTATGCAGTATCTGATATAACGCTGTCGTAACACAAAGAAACTAATAGACCATTATCATCAGATGACAGTATGTACTTGTTGATAAGGTTAATGATGTCATGAGAATCGCTATTATCATTATCTCTAATTTTACCTTTGGTGTTAGGCTGATGATCTACAATTATAATTGTAGCATCGGCAAGCTTATCTATTTTGTGTTCAATATCATACTGCATAATCAACTTCTCAAAAATGTAATATACATATTTCTTTTTATTGAAATACATTTTAGAACGATTTCCTCTGTAAGATACCATAGAAGGTATAACTGCTCTATAACCTTCACTGTACCTTTCAAACAGATACTCACTTTGCTTATGTTTTAAGTCTTGAGCATACTTAACAACTTGGTTAAGATCTTCCTCTGACAAAGATTTATTCATATAATCACAATAATTTTGAGACTCAACATCACTAAGCTGTGTTGCAAACAACAACTCAAAAATATTAAGCAGCTCATACTCATATTGTACTTTTTTGCTTTCTGTTATATTGGCAGAAGACGACTCAAAAATTATATTTTCAATGGTATTAATTTTACTTCTGATAAATGATTTATTCATTATCCTTACAACTCTCCTGTTCTACTAATTCTTCGGGATTATAAAATAATGCACTCTTCGATGAGTCATATGGCATGAAAACAAATGAACAGATATTTGGTATATATTCCATAATTTTTGAGGCTTCGTTATATAGCATCCATTTGTTTTCGCAGATTGCAAATCTTTTTACATTATATTTTTCATCATATTCTCTTTCAAAAAAGAATCCCATACGCTTAACTAACTCAGCATTCTCACTATATGGTAAATATATAATTTCAAACATATGTTCTTCACTGTTTTCATCTTCAATGATTAACTTAATTGTAGATGGATAATGACTAAGTTTATGATATCTCACCTTATACAGTTGCGTAAGTCGAGCTAATACTAAAAAACATTTGTTTATTATTTTAGCTTCATTATCATACACTATGTTATCGTTGTGCGGATTGAAGTTTCTGCTATAGCAAGTAACATCATCGTTATCCACATGGATATAAATCCGTTTTGAACGGACCAGTTTGTTTATAATCGAGTTAAACTTCATTCTATCTTTAATAACAGATGATGCCATTTCGTATATTGACTTTTTAGGCAGTACCCTGTAATTGTCGATAATATCAAGTATCATATACTCTACGCTGTTCATATCTTCACCCTCACATATATCTGTATTTTCAATCAGTTGGATATACATATTCTTCATCATAAGAGCACCTGTTCCTAATAGTACCGTCATCATACTATTTATGTGCTTATCATACTCAGATTTGTTTGGCAGTTGTTTCTTTGTTATACACTTTATACCGTAATTTTCGTAGCCGTAATAATCTACCAATGCTTTGATGATCTTCGGATATTTAGCTAATTTTCTTACATCAAACTCTTTGCTTGCAACCTTACTAAGCACAAAATTTTGTTGTAACAAAATATTCAATCCTCGACTGAAATACATCTTTGCTTTTTGAGTATTAGCATATATGGATGCCTCGGACTTAAAACATAATGAGTGAGAAATGCTTAATACTGACTGTGAATTGCAATACCTTTTTTCTAACAACAATTTATACTCCGGATTGAATGTAGCAATGTAATCTAAACCTCTTTTTATGCTATCAAGACAAATTTCAATGCTTTTTTTGGCATCATAATAATCCTGACCTATTTCATAATCCATAAGCATACAAGATATATCGTCAGCTATATCATCATTCGTTGCATAGAATTCATATGCTAATTTGAAGTTTTTGTATTGACATAAGATATAAATGCATTCTTCGTTAGTCAGGCACATATATTACAAACTCCTCACATTGGCTAACACATAATTATAAAATTCATTTTGAGAGTCTAATACCGTGTGATTACTCACACACAATGTTTCAGTTATTTTTCTAATATTTTCGCCTTGAAGTGTGTGCATGATAATTTTGTTAGTCTTATCATTGTGGTACATTGAGAAGGTATAGGATAATTTTTCAATAAGACTTATAAAATCGCTCATGTTGTATTTGTCCAAAAAATCTACTTTACCTTCAATGTAATCTGCTATTCTGTAACTATGTAATATGTGAAACTGTGTTTTTAATAAGTTAAAGTTTTTAATTACATATTTAATTGTATTTAATTCTTCTGAACGCATACAACTCCTCCTCATAATGTTCTTAACACATCAACAAACTTACTTGTGCCACAAGTGCTTATTAACGCAATTATAATCATAATAGCCATACAAAGAGATAGAGTGCTGCACAATAATATAGCTATTGTATATACAATTTTTTTACTACGGGGTTGTGAACCCTTTGCATAATGCAAAATAAAAACAAATACAACTACAACATTAAAGAAAGAACATATTGCATGGACTAAAGAACATACAGAAAGTAATACAGTAATTAAAATCGTAGTTGGAACAAACGCCTTATTCGTATTTTTATCTAATTTTGTTTTTATGTTTTTGCTTTTTAAAAAATACAACATTCATCACCTGATAAAAAGAATAACGGCACGAAATCAGGTATAATTTCACGCTGAAATTCGACTTTATATTGAATATTTTGTTGAATATATGCCTTTTCTTCATTATACAGTTAGGTTAATAAGATGTCAAGAGTTGCACTTAATGATTTAATTATTTAAAAGTTTCAAAAAAAAGATTATTGACAATGTTGCAACATCGGGTATAATAATATTGTATTATTATGGAGAAAATTTCAAAGTTAAGCTATGTGGAGCGTTAAAGATTGGAGTTAATATGAATGGAAATTATTGATATTTCAAAAATTAACAAAATCCGTAAAAATAAAGGTATCACAATCAAACAGCTTGTGGAACTGTCCGGCATTAGCTACACTACCTTATCAAAAATTTGTGCCGGCTATGTTGCTAAACCAAATACAAAAACATTAAATGCAATTGCTAAAGCTCTTGATGTGCCTGTCTCAATCTTTTATAAGGATGATGATCCATACAACAGTTCAATCAATTGGCTTAGTATGTTGCCGGCAAAAACAGGTAATGCTATAATCAAATTTTTTGCTTTAAATGAATCATCACAGAAGTTGGTCGATGCCTTGTTTTCTGAAAGCCCTGATGAATTGTCTATAGCAGAAATTAATAACCGCATTCCTCTATTTGAAAGCTTATTGCAAGTCAAAGATGTAGATACTGTAAAAAACTTGTCTACCGCAATTGATATAATTCTAAAGAATCCAGCAGTCATTGATGTTGTGGTAGCTTGTGCAGATCAAAGCACGGACGATTTGAAAAAAATCGCTTCAGCTATCCCCTGCCTCTATCCAGAAAAATCAAATGAATCCAAATAACATAAATCAAGGCTCAGTTAATACTGAGCCTTGATTTATTATATTGTTTCCTTTTTTATAGCTAATTTTTGCTATTATCACTGTGAATTTGCATTTTTTAAAACGATTATATCTCTATCGTAAGAAATACAATAAAACACAGAAAATGCCCGCCTGTTACCAAGCGGGCATTTAATAATTCTAAGCATTAGTATTCAGCACTTAACAGGAAGTCTGCTATACAAATCATCTTGACATCATCAACACCTATCAGTAGTAGATTAGTTTTGCAATTTATAACCGCAAAACATTTCGATAATTTATTCTATTGCGATTATTTCTTTAAAGGAAAGTGAGAGTTCTGCCCCTTAAAATGGAGCATTGAGAAATGATTTATGCAATCAATCATCTCTCGCCCAGACCATTCAACCGTTTTTTTGTCACCCATTCTTGCAACACGAAAAATGGGTTTACAATAATTTTAGGCATAAAAAAAGAGCCCAACGGCTCAGATGTTAAAAATATTAAATAAGTAATTGTTATTGATTATCTTCAATTTTCTGATATACACTTACTTTTTAAGATTTACAAGAAGGTATCGTTTTATTCACTCCATGCTGTGGAGGGAAGTCGATCACTTGCTCTTTTAATGAAACTTTCTTTGAGATTTTGTCGATGAACGGAATTTTTACATGCAAGCCTGTTGACCAAGTTACATGATATGTTCCGAGTCTTTCAATTACATATGCGTGTGCCTGCGGTACTACCTTGACATTGCTTACGATTACTATAAGCAGGATTAAAAGGATAATTCCTAAAATAATAAGTCCTAGCATTATTTACCTCTCATTCTGTTACGGGTTCTACTATGAGCTTTACGCCCTCGATTGCAAGAACCTTAACTTTTGTTCCTTTTAAAAGCGGTGCTTTGTCGGACTTTACAGTCCAAGTTTCCGCACCAACTTTTGCCTGTGCTGTTTTGTCAATATCGGTTAAATCTGTGAGCATAAACCCGACTTGACCAATGTGGCGGTCTGCGTTTGTTCCCGTTGTCTTGTTACGCTTTTTAAAGCGTTTTACAAGCGGTCGTGTCACAATCAGCGAAACAAGTGACACAACAAGGAACACCGCCGACTGGATTGTAATGTCGCTTGTGAATATAGTTGTTATTGCGGCACAAACCGAGCCGAGAACGAACCATATTGACACAAGCTGCGTTGTAAAGCCTTCGCAGATTAACATAAATATTGCAAAGCCTATCCACACTATCGGCATATATTGCTCCATAGAG
>ENA-UONT01000287-UONT01000287.1-human-gut-metagenome-genome-assembly--contig:-CS20-NODE-287-length-68676-cov-11.148439_pt1 | contig 68676 bp, 88 predicted proteins | sample MGYA00242459_ERZ724006 | MGnify/ENA metagenome assembly ERZ724006 | reverse complement strand
TGCCGTGTGCGGCAGTACCTTAGACTGCTTTGCACAGCGCCCTATCTGGGCGCACGTCCACATTCTGTGTGATGCCGGTGCAGCAGGCCCGGTATTTGCGGACGCGCTTCCAGAGGGTGAACAGGAAGTTCGCGCTGTACTCATGCTGGAACAGCAGATAGATCTCGTCAATATAGATCCAGGTATTCCGCCCCTGCTGGCGGTTGCGGATGATACGGTTGAAGATGCTGTCCAGCACCACCAGCATGCCCACGGGCAGAAGCTGACGGCCCAGGTCCCGGATGTCATAGCAGAGGATGCGGGAATTGGTGTCCACATTGGTGGGTTTGGCGAAGGTGTTCAGGCTGCCCTCGGTGAACAGTTCGATGGCCAGCGCCACGTCCCGCGCTTCCGGCTCCGGCTGGCGGAGCAGCTCGGCATGGAAATCCTGCAGGGTGGGCACCGCGCCGGTGTAGCCCCTGCGGATGTACTCCCGATAGCACTGGGCGGCGCAGCGGTCGATGATGGACTTCTCCTTGGCGGAGAGTTTCCCGGATCCCATGAGCTGCTCACACAGGGACAGCAGAAACTCGGACTTCAGCACCACCGGGTTCTCCCCGTCGCCGTAGCCCTGCTCCATATCCATGGCGTTGATGTGGTTGGGCGAGGTGGCGGACACCTCGATCACCTCGCCGCCCAGCCCCTCGATGAGTGGCCGGTACTCGCTCTCCGGGTCGATGACGATGATGTCGTCCGGCGCCCCGCCGTCACCATTCTCCGCCGCCAGGGCCAGCCCCACCATCTCCCGCTTGGCGGTGAAGGACTTGCCGGAGCCGGACACGCCGAGGACAAAGCCGTTGGCGTTGAGCAGCTCCCAGCGGTTGGCGAGGATGAGGTTCTTGCTGATGGTATTCTGGCCGTAGTACACGCCGCCCTGATGGAGGATCTCCTGGGCCTTGAACGGCATGAGGACGGCCAGCGCCTCGGTGGTAAGGGTGCGGAGGGCATCGATGCGGCGCAGGCCCAAGGGCAGCGCCGTCACCAGCCCCTCCGCCTGCTGCCAGTTGAGGGTGGAGAGCTGACACAGGTGCTTGCGGGCAATGGACTGGAGGGTTTCTGTGTCGCTGTCCAGTTCTTCCTTGCTGTCCGCCAGATGCACCAGCGTCACTACGGCGAACATCATGCGCTGGTCACGGGTGGTGAGATCGTCCAGCATCTCACGGGTTTCCTTGCGCTGCTGTTCGAGGTCATATGGTACAACGGCGGAGAAGTTGTTGTTGCTGTTCTGCCGGCGCTGCCAGTTGGTCACATTGGTTTCCACGCCCAGCAGCCGGTTCTGCATCTCACGCACCGCCTCGTCCGTGGGGACGGGGATCACATCGATGGACAGCATGAGCGTCCGGTTTAGTTCCGTCAACTCGTTGATCATGGAGTCTTTGATGTAGGAGGCGTACTCCTTGAGGAACAGGACCCGCCCGAACTTATCGCCCATGACAAAGTGGTCCTTCTTGAACTCCATGCTGTCCGGGCAGATGGCATCCTTATAGGAGGCCCCCTTCCGCATGCTGTCCTTCAGGTTGAAGTGGAACTCCGTTTCCTCACCTACCCGGTAGAAGTCGTGGAGGATCCGCAGACGCTCGATGGCGTCCAGTTCCTCGCTGTGGGAGTCCAGCTTATTGAGCCGGCTGGTGACGTCGCCGATGACACGGTCAAAAAAGGTCCTGGCCTCATCTACATTTTTCTTATGGGTGGATACGGTGATGTACCGCTCCTGCACCACGCTGTTGGACGAGTCGGTGACCTTGTCCGTGAGCATGGCATTGTACTCGGCCCGGTATCCGTCCAGAAAATCCCCGCGGGGCGGGAGAAGGATGGTTTCCTCGAAGTTCTGGCGGTTGAGCCGCTTGTTGTTGATGGTGATCTTGGTGGTAGAGCCAGTGTCCAGCGCATTGAGCAGTTCGGAATAATTTAGGAACATCGCCGTCTTGTCCTCTTTGGAGGCGATGGCGTAGTTGATGTCCGAAAAACGGATGCACTTGGAGAACTTGCTCCCAAACTGAAAAACCCCATCCGGCCAGATACGGCGAATGGGGATGGCGTCCTGTACGGATTTTGGCACGGTAAATTGTTCTTTGTCCTGCTTTAATGTATTTTGCAGGGTTTTAATCAATCTTCAGGGCCTCCTTCATACTCGAACGCTCCATGAGTTTTGCGTACAGGTTGTCCGATTGGAAGACGAGCCGGTGAGGATATATAAATTCCGTGCGGATATAAGCAAGTAGAAACCGCTCCAGCGTCATGCCGTTATACTGGAAAAATCCGCCGAGAGCGAACGGGAAAGCGCACAGGACGCAGACCCATCCGATCTCGGCGGTCGCCAGCACAGAGCGCAGGCCAAAATACACGCCTACGGCAACAGCGACGGCCAGCAGCGCAAAGATGAGCTGGCGGAGCGACAGCCCGAAAAACAGGCTCTCCTGATAGTTTCGGACCTCTTTGTTGATGCGTACCTCGATTGGATTTCACCTCCGTTTCCGTTCCTGGACTTTTGGCAGACAGGAGTTGCCATGTCCGCCGGGGTATGCTAACATCAAAGTGAAAAAATAGCGAGAGGGGTGTACCCATGTTCTATGCATATATTTTTCTGGGGGCCGGGATCCTGATCCTGTCCATCCTGTTCCGCCTGGCCGCGGTGTTCCGTCTGACGATCCCGCTGCTGTATGCGCTGGTGGTGCCGACGCTGCTGAGCGATTGGTACTACGCCCACTACACGCTGGCCAATGTGATCTGGTACATCCTGCTGGCGGTGACGGTCCTGTCCTGGGTGTACTCCCTGGTGCGGAAACTCTCCGCCATCATGGAGCGGCGCCGGCGCGGGAAAGAAAAAGAGGAAATTTTGATCCAGCGGGTGCGCGAGGCCGGCCTCAACGGCGGCGGTATCGTCCATATTGACGACCTGCAGGATTAACCAAGGCCCATCAGTTCCCGCACCAGCCGGTCGCTCATCTTGATGGCGCCCACCAGAACCAGCATATTGAAAACCAATTCCCCGATATAGTTCCAAACGATGGTAGCGGCAGCCATGGTGTCGTCCGCAATAGCGGGAGGCGCCGCGGCAAATTGGGAAAAGATAATACAGGCCAAAACGATCATACAGCCCTCCAGGCAGATGGCGGCGTAGCTTTTGATAAAAGCCACGCCGATGCTGCTGGAGGGCTGCCCCGCGAAACTGGCCAGGGGGATGGGCGCGATGGCCGTCGCCATATAGAGTTTGAAAAAGCGGGAATAGACGGTCAAAATCATGACCAGCGACAAAACCCAGATAAACAGGGATCCCAGGAGCGTTACCGCCCACAGCGGGATACTCTCCAGAAAGCCCACGTCCTCGATGATGGTCACCATCTCGTCTGGCAGGGCCGTGTCGGACATGGCCGTGAGGCCGGAGGCGTCCATAATGGTGGACACCGCGCCCTGGGCGATGCTGAACAGGGTCATCATCAGCTCCAAGCCGTAGGTGACGGCCCCCTGCGCCAGCGCGAACCGCACAAAGGTCTTGACCGCCACCTCCGGGCGCTTGAGTTCCGTAAAGCTGCCGCAGGTCTTGACCACGCCGGCGACGAAAAACAGTACCAACAGAGCGTAGCCGATGGCTCTCAGCGCGTCATGGATGTTGAGAATGACGTCCCAGATCCCGCCGCCTTTGAATTCTTCCGGCGACGTGGAGATGAGCGTCCAAATCTCGGTGAGTTTTTCATTCCAGGTAGCAAGGGCTGAGTTCAGGTTGTCAACGATCCAGTTTCCACTTCCCATTGTGCATCACCTCCGTGTGGGAAGGGAGCGGGAGGACGCTGTGTGCGCCCTCCCGCTTTGCCCACTCAGCCGGTGATGAGGGTGAGGATCTCCTTGGTAAACGTGATCACAATGCCGCCCGCGATGGTGAGCATGCCGTTGGCGCGCTGGGAGGGGTCGTGGCTCTTGAGGGACAGGCCCAGCTGGAGGACGCCGAAGCCCAGCAGGATGAGGCCGATGGCCCGGATGAGGGAAAAAATGAAGTCGCTCAGATTTGTCACAACCGCCAGCGGATCGTCCGCCGCGAAGGCAGGACAGACGGTCATGACCGCGACCAGCACAAAGCAGGAAAGCATGGCGTAAATGCGCTTGACCCGCTTTTCGAATTTATGATTCATGCTGCATTCTCCTTGTTTTCATTGGCGTCATCGGTGGAAAATGCCGCAAAAAATTCATGTCCAGAAATCACCGGTGCTTGGTTCTGCCTGTGGTGAATATAGGGTGGCCCGCCAGCCAGTGAGGTTTGCCGGACGGCGGGATGTTTCATTAAATCGTATTTCAGGTCCATGACCGGTCCGGCACCGCGAATGAGCAGGATGGCGTACCGGTTGTCCAACCGGCGCACTTCGTCCGGCGTCAGCAGCTCCCGGCCGCTGATCTGCATGTTGGTGGACCATGAGCCGGACTTACCTTTGGTTTCCCCATGAGTCTTGGTATCGATGGTGGATTTGCCCAGGGCCTCGGAAATGTACTTGTGGGTGCTGGACTCGTTGCCGCCGAGGTACAGCAGGGTGTCCGAGTTGCCGGGGATGGTTTCCCAGGAGTCCTTGAACTGCTCCTTGATCTGCGCCATGTTTTGGATGATGGTGCTGCAGGAGATGTTTCTGGACCTCATGGTTGCCAGTTCGCGGGGCAGCCCCGGCAAATTGACCGAGGGCGCCTCATCCAGGATGAAGTGGACATGCCGGGGCAGCGGACCGTGGTGGATCTGGTCTGCACAGTAGTAAAGGGTCTGGAACACCTGGGAATAAAGCAGACTTACCAAAAAGTTATAGGTATTGTCATTGTCCGGGATAACAGCGTACAGGGCACATTTCTTCTCTCCCAGCGTGTACAGATCCATATCGTCGTGGTCCGTGATGGCCCGGATCTGGGGCAGGTTAAAGGGGGCCAGACGCACAGCGGTCGACACAAGGATGCTCTTGGAAGTCTTGCCCGCCGCCATCTTAAAGACCTTATATTGCCGGACGGCGACGCTGTCCGGCTTCTCCCGTTCAATGGCGCTGAACAGCAGATCCAGCGGCGAGACGTGGTCCTCGTCGTCCTCTTTTACCTCCGCGTATTCCAGCACCCGCATGACCATGGAAAAGTTCTGCTCGGACTCCGGCGCCTCCTGAAACAGCATGAGGATGATGGCCTGCAGCAGCGCCGTTTCGGCCTTGGTCCAGAACGGATCCGACTCATGGCTGTTCTTGGGTGTTGTGGCTTGAATGAGGTTATTGACAAGCCGCAGGGCATCCTTCTCGTCCCGGATATAGCGGAAGGGGTTGTATCCGTCCGACTGCTCCAGATTGACAAGGTTCAGCACCCGCACATCGTAGCCCTGGCTTTTGAGGTAGCCGCCGGTGGCAGTCAGCACCTCCATTTTGGGATCGGTGATCACATAGTTGGTGTTGGCCTCCAAAATGTTAGGCAGGACATAGCTGCGGGTCTTGGCCGCGCCGCTGCCGCCGATGACCAGTACGTTGAGGGACCTGCGGTGCTTGTGGGTATCCAGCCCCAAACGGACATTTTGTGTCAGGGGCTTATTCTGCTTTTGACAGAACATAGCGTTGACCTGTTTGGGAGACGCCCACTGTGCCGAGCCGTGTTCCTCGCCGTCACGGGTGCGGCCCTGTGTGGTGCAATACAGGCAGATGCCTATGATGTACGCGCCGGTGCAGGCGAGGATGCTCATCAGGCTGTGTTCCGTCCAGCGGATCTTCAAAGGAGTCTGCAGGGCCGCGGTCAGGTTCGTCAGCAGCTCCGGCAGGCCGTTCCCGAGGGACTGGGCAATCAGGAGAGCGGCCCAGACCACGGGGATGTAGAGAAACAGATACGGGAGGATCCCTCCCGATCTGCCCGGTTTATTCAGCGGCATTCACCTCCAACTGAAAAACAGGGGCGCACCGCATTGGTACGCCCCATAGGCTGTTTGGATGTATGCCTGTTTGCTTAGTCCTGTTCGAAGGGATACAGGATGTCCACACCGAGGGCGTGCATGTGATCCTCATACTGCAGGAGGCCCCGCAGGTCGTGGCCCCGGTAGATCCGATCCTGTTTACAGGACAGGATGTAATCCATTTTCTTTTCGGCAGCCTCCCGCGCCAGGAACCGGAGGCTGGGCCTCCGGAGGTCCCATCCGCACATATAATCTTTGTATACGCCGACGATCTGCATGCTGTTTACTTCTGCAAATTGGCGCAGGTAAGTGTCCTGTCCGCTGATACCGATCTCGTCTGCTGCCGGATTGTTCGTGTTCACCCGGAGATACAGCCAGCAGCGTTTCCCTCGCAGCTGCGCTTTGGGCGGCAGGCTCCCGTGCGCAAACAGCCTTTTCAGCAGTGCCATATCCTCCGGGAGCAGGAATCCTGCGCTGCCGGTGCGTCCTCTGTAGTAGTAAACGACCTTCATGGTATCTGGCCTCCTTCACTTTTTCTGTAACGCAACCATACCTGAACCGGCCCGGAATATCCAGCACTTTCCCCAAACAGCACTCAATTATCTGGTCTTGGTCCGCGTCTTGGTTTTCTGCCTGGCCGGGGCGCGCCGCCGCTGTTCCTCCAACTGTGCGCGATAGTCCTGCAGGCGGCCCTCAACGGAGGGCCGCTCATCACTCGTCGTCCTCGCCGCGCTCCCGGCGTGCATAGGAGAGCTGGTGCTGGTATCGCGCGAGGCGCGTCCCGACCGGGAATCTTTTTTTGGCGTTCCAGGTTCCTTCTCCGGTTGCCGCTCCCGTTCCGGCTGCTCCTTCTGGGGGGCCTCCGGCTGCTGGTACATCATCTTCTGGAACACCAAGTTGGCCCGTTCCACCTCTGTGGCCGGCATGACAACATCTACCATGCTTTTGGGGTCATTGGGATCTCTGGAGTTTTGGATGGCCGCATAGAGCAATTTCGGTTCCCGCGCCTTGTGCCTGAACTCCCGGTATTCCTCCTGCGTCATGGGGAATACCCGCAGATCCCGTGTCTGCTGCAGCATTTTGCCCATGCGGACCTTGCCGCTGATCTTCTTGTGGCTTTTCGCCAGCGCCAGCGATATGGCCAAAAGATTTTTCACTGCCGAACCGGTCAGCCGAACTGCGACCTCACCACCAGAGAGCATCATGCGGACCAGTTGGTCCGCAGCTTCACCGCCTCCGATATTCATCTCGTTCCACCTCCTTTGCCTTGGCCTCGGCCACATGGATGTCGTGTTCCATCTGAGGCCGGTTCCGCTCAATGGTATCGCACATGGAAATCTCCTTCCGCGCCCGCCGGATCTCACGGTTGACGTCCGCCAACTGCCGGTACAACTCCGCCTTTTCCGCCATGAGCTGCTCCCTATGGATCCCACACTGCTCCAGCGCGGAGACGGCGTCCATGTAGCGGGCGAAGGGTTCCTCCATGCCGGGCATGCCGGACTCATAGCAATCCCTTGCCGGGGCGAGGGCCTCCGCGTCGGAGAGGGCGTCGTAGAGCGCCCGCCGTTTCTTCTTCCGCACGTTGAGGATGGTGCGCTGTTTCATCAGGCTGGCCAGCGTTTCCTCTGCGCGGGCGCGGACGGCACTCAAATCCTCCGCCGTAGTAATACCATGCGCCCGCAGGAAGGCGAACTGCTCCTTGTAACTCTCGAACTTCATGATCTCCCGTCTGAGATGGGGCGTCATCCTCGGCGGGTACTGCCGCTGCCCGGCCTTGCCCAGCAGATAGAGGTAATGGACATACAGGGCCATGAATCCGGTGTACTTGGGATGCCTGCGGTACGGCTGGTACCGCGGCCGGTAGATGATGGCGGGGCGCGTACCTGCGGCAATGGCATCCAGATTCCCTCCAATGGCGGCGCGGATGCCGTCCTCGGTGAACAGCGGGTTTTTTCGGCCCGGTACCATGAACCGATCTTGGCCCCGCAGACGGAAACCGAGGCGATTCCCATGCTTGATCTCATATCCCTTGTGCTCCATGATGAGGAAGAAGTGACCGATATCGTTGGCATCCTCTATGGCCTCCCGCAGATCCGCCTCCAGCATTGCCCGGAAGGTGGGCTGGCCCCTGCTCTGCCGCAGCCACTCAATGTAGCTGACGGCCTTATCTGCTTTTCCCTCCATGATGACGGACAGGCCATGTTCCCGGCACAGCCGGTCTGAGATGGCGCGAATCTGGCTGTAGTAACTGCGGGCATTGCTGTGGTACTTCTCGCCGGTATCCGCATTCACGGAATTGAAGATGGTATGGGCATGGATGTGCTCCTTGTCCACATGGACGCCGATGACCGCCTGGTAGCCGGGCAGATGCTCTGCCGCGAACTCCCTGGCGATCTCCAGCGCCAGCTCCGGGGTGACCTCGCCGGGCTTGAAGGACTGGATGATGTGATAATACTGGACGCCGTCTGTTTTGCCCATTGCACGTTTCGTATCCAGCATCTGCCTGCATGCGTGGCCGGGATCGCAATTCAGATAGGCTGTAAGAATCTGTTCGTTAGTCTTATCGCCATTGAGCACATAGTGGATGCCGACATCCAGACGACCTTTCCTGGCAAGAACTTTTGTAACAGCCATTTACTTTTTCGCCACTTGGTACATGAGTTCATAGACACGATCCAGCATATACAGCCCGTGTTTGGCATCGTCCGGTTTGGCAATTCCAGCATTGACACTGCGGGCGATTTGATTGATATTGTTGCCGATATGATGGATCTCCGTGCGGAGGGCTTTGATCTCCTGAGAAGGGAGCGCGCGAACCTCCGCCCCCAGAATGAGGCGCCGGAGGTAGGCGGTTTTGGAAAGGCCGCAACATCGGGCGCTGTTCTCCAGCAGCGTTTTTTCCTCTTGGGACAGCCGTAGGCAAATCTCGTATTTCTTCTGCATGCTCACTCCTTCCACGGCTCACAGCCGGCAATTTTCCGCCTGCAGGCGGCATTGGGGCCAGGGGGATCCCCCCTGCAAGCGCGCAAAAGATATCTTTGCGCTATGCTTGCGCCATCGCCGCCGAAGGCGGCGGTGGCCTCGCCGCGCAGGGCGCGGCCATTTTCAAGCGGTAGGTGGATTTCAATTCCCTCTCCTGCGGAAAAGAAAAATGCTCACCGCTCATGGGCCTTGAAGTCCAGGTTATCCCGCGGGACGCCGGCCAGTTCCAGTTCGCGCTTGTCCCGCACATACGCCGCATAGCGGGCGTAGGTGTAACCTTCGCTGTCAACGAGGATGCCGTCCTGCCGCCTGCGGGCGGTGACCAGCAGGCAGCGGAAGCGGCCGAACTTCTCGCTGTACCCGGTGAGCTGGGTCCTTGCGGCGATGAAAGGGGCCTCGGCCAGCAGGTCCGCTTGAAAGCGGCGGTATTTGGATTCCGGCAGGATGATCTCCCGCACCACCGTAAAAGGCGCGGTCTTGATGATCGGGGTGTCGTTTTGCAAATCAGCAACAGAAGCCGCCTTTCTGAAAAATCGTGCTTGCTGCTCTTTTGCTATGGTGCAGACCTCCCTTCAATGGCAGGGCGTGTCATTGGACGTCCTTGCCGTCCACGGTTGAAAAGCAAGGGCGTGTCATTGGACGTCCTCCAGCGCCTGGCGGATCCGGCCTCTGGCCAGTGCGGCATAGGCGTCCGTGACTTCGATGCCGGTGGCGGAGTAGCCCTCCAGCACAGCGGCCAGCACCGTGGTGCCGCTGCCGGCAAAGGGGTCCAGGATCCGTCCGCCCGGCTCGGTGATCTTCACGATGTCCCGCATAAGTTGCAGGGGCTTTTCCGTCAGGTGGATGCGGTTCTGGGGGTTGCCGTACTTGAACACGCCGGGCAGGCAGGGCACAGGCCGGCTGATGGGCATGTCCCCGTTGGATCCCCAGACGATGTACTCCGCCTGCTGGCGGAAGCGTCCCTTCTGGGGCCGGCTGTTGCCCTTGTCCCAGACGGCGGTGCCGCGCCAGATCCAGCCAGCCCACTGGAGGGCGTCCGTAGCTGCGGGAAGCTGCCGCCAGTCGATGAACATACACACCGGGGCGCCGGGCTTACAGATTTTTCTGGCGTCGTACAGCCACTCCGCCGCCCAGCGCGTCCATGACCGCTGGTCCTTGGCGTCCCCGTCAAAGGGCGGCGGAGCATGGTCGCCCATGTTGGAGTATTTCTTGGCCGTGGACTTGTTCTTTTCCGCCTGGGTGCGCCCGCCGGATGCGTAGGGCGGGTCTGTGATCACCGCGTCGAAGGTCCCAGGCGCAAAGCCGGACAGCACCTTCAGCGCGTCGCCTTGGATGATTTCCCACTGGGGGTTATCGCTCATAGGCAGGTTTCTCCTTCTTCTTATTCTTTTTGGGTGTTTGCAGTACAGGTTCCTGATATTCTTCCAAATGCACTGTTCCGTCTTTTTCCGTTATGATTGCAGGCCGGTGGACCCGCTGGCCGAGATCCAGCAGTGTTCCTTCGATGGCATCCGCTACTTCGCCTATATAATGCATATCCCAGGGAAATTCATCTTCCGTCTTGTTGAGGAAGGTGAGGATCGTTTGGTAAACGGTATTGTCAATCGCATCTAACTGCTCGATCTGCCTGCCTGATAATTCGATCTCCAGTTCTTCTGGCGGAATGTTGTCCACCATCACATCATCGCTCCTTCCCTTGCTTGGTTCGCCGGCGCGGGGGCTTTCCCAGCTCCTTTTGGTCTGTCAGGACAGGGATCCCCAGCCTCTCGGCGTGGTTGATCTCCGCCCACATGCCCTCCGTCCAGACGGGGCCGTAGACGTTGACCTGCTGGCAGGACTCCACCAACCGCAGGCCCATCTCCCGTGCCGCCTGATCCTGTGCCGGGTTTTCCGGGTCGGCAATGGGCGGAAACATCAAATGGGGGCAGATGGGCACGTTGCCCGCTGCGAATACCTCCCGCGCTTTATCTCTGGCGAAGGCGATATTCTTCTCCACCTCGCCGCGGAGCGGGGCGCAGATGTAGACGAGTCTTGGGCCATCCTGCCGGCGCTCCGTCACACGATCCCGGAACACTCCCAGGTACTCGCTCACAGCCTGCCGCATGGCGGAATAGTCCGCCGCGGATGGGCGGAAGGCGTACCACTCCACTTTCCCGCTATCTTCCCAGATATGCGGCGCTACGCCATTACGGAAGTTGGGGTTGCCCGGCACTTGCTTGACGCCGAGGACGTCCTTCAGCCGGAGGCGGAGCTTATCTACTACGCCGTCTGTGCGGTTCAGCACCGTAACGCTGATGACGTCATAGTGGTCCGCGTGGCCTGATGTCACAAACTGCACACGGGCACGGAGATCCTTTCCCAGCGTTCCCAAACAGGCCCGGCCTGTAAACTTGGGGCTGCCGATCACCGTGCCGTCTGCAAACAGTTTCCGAAGTTCCTGTTCGTAAAATGTCATCTCGCCGGCCCATCCTTGGTGCGTTTTGTTTTGGATGGGTCCTCATGGTACTCATAGGTGCTTTTATCCGCAGAGAGATAGAGGTCAAAGTCTGCAAGGTCGATCCCCATGATATCCGACGCCAGTTCATACGCCTCTCTGGATCCGGGTTCCGGGATGTTTGCATCGATCATTTCTCCGTTTTTGTATACAGCCTCTCCCACATTGCTCCCGATGTCCTCGTCTGCCCAGCAGTAGGAGATAGTCTGATCCGGGTACTTTCTCGAAAGGGCCTCCAAAATTGTCGGGACGCTGCTCCAGGCAGTAAAGAACTCCAGGGTATCATCATCCTTACCCAGTTCCACACAGGAATACGCATTCCATTTGGTTCCCCAATTTTTATTACACCACTCGTACCAGGTGGGGGAACCGTACTGCTGAATATTCTCATACGCCTGTTTCCCAAGCGCCCATTCCTCCGGATGTTCTTTTTGGAAAGCTTCCGCGCCGGCTTTGTCACCAGTTATAAACCGGCGATATGCGTCAAGGCCGTTGGTTGTCCTGGTTCCGGATTCAATGTCTAAGGCTTTTGGCATAGGGATGAGTTTGTTAAAATCGATGCTCCCGTAAACACCATCCTTCTGGCGCAGATCCCGCAGCATTTGATGGAAAGCGGCGACCTGCTCCGGCTGATCTCCAAATGAGATCAAATTTGTGATATGATTTGGCATGAAACCTCCCTTCACCGCTATGCGGCGTTTTTCCATAGGCTGAGTTGTTCATCTTCACGCCGAAAACCTGCGTCAATTTCCGAAAATGTCGTGGTCCGGTTAAACTTCTCAGTGACCTTTCCCGGCAGGGCCTGCAGTTCCAGCATCCTGGCCCACAGATCCGGGTGGTGGTCATAGAGATGGCGGAGTTCCCGTCGCCTGGCGTTGGGGCAGAACCAGCAGCCGCCCCTGTCGGTGAAGTCATAGACAGGAGAAAGCAGCCCCGCCTCCCGGCAGAGCTGCTTTGCGTCCTGTTCCGTATAGCCATACTTGTCCAACAGGGAAACACGGCGTCCGTCCAGCCGGAGCAGCCGCTCCTGCTCATCCCTGGCGATGCCGATGTATTGGACCGTGTCCGGCGGGAGGCTTCTCTGGTACCGTAAAATCGGTTTCAGTTTGCAGTCCCGCTGGACGGCGCATCGCCCACAGATGGGAAAGGAGCGGAGCAGGCCCTTTTTCGGCCCGCGGGTGATCCGCCCGGTGAACAGCCCCACATAGGTCTGCAGCCCACGAAGAATGCGGATCTTTACGCCCATGCGCTCCAGTGCGGGGATGGCCGTGCCATAGATGAAGTCCCGGTGTTCCGGCACCTCGCCGGAGATATGGCTGTCAAACATAACTTCGCAGTACACCGCCTCATCCAGCGGTTCCCCGTAGCGGAGCGCCAGCAGGATGGTGGCGATGCTGTCCTTACCAAAAGAACAGGATGCTATATATTTCAGCCGCCACCATCTCCGTGATCCAACTGCGCACACAGCTCCGCAAACTTTCCGGCCTGACCGGTCTGCTCCCACGGCAGGTTTGCCCTGGTAAAGTGGCCATAGTTGCAGGCGTCCGCAAAAATCGGCTGGTTCAACTGCAGGGTATGGATCATACCTGCGGGCGTGAGGTCAAAGAAACAGCGGACCGCCTGTTCCAGCAGTTTGTCCGAGTATGTACCGGTGAGGTGGGTATCCACGTCGACGGCCACCGGATCGGCCCGCCCGATTGCATAGGCCAGAGCGACTGTGCATTTCTCCGCGAGGCCGGCGGCCACAATATTCTTGGCGATGCAGCGGGCCATGTAGGCGCCGCTGCGGTCCACCTTGGTCCCATCCTTGCCGGACAGCGCGCCGCCGCCGTGGGGGGCCAGCCCTCCATAGGTGTCCACCATCAGTTTGCGGCCGGTCAGGCCGGTGTCCGCCTCGATCCCACCCAGTACAAAGCGGCCGGAGGGATTGATGAAAATCTCCGTGTCCTCATCCGCGGGGAAGATGCGGAGGGCTGGCTGGATGACGAATTCCAGCAGTTCCTCCCGCAGTTGGGACAGATCCTTATCCTCCGCATGCTGGCAGGAGAGGACGATGGCGGAGATCCGCCGGGGTGCGCCGAAGACATACTCCACAGACACCTGCGCCTTTCCGTCCGGCCGCAGGCCGCTGATCCTGCCCATCGTCCGCGCACAGGTAAGCAGGGCGGTCAGGCGGTGGGCCAGCACTACCGGCAGTGGCAGGAGATTTTCTGTTTCACTGCAGGCGTAGCCGTACATGATGCCCTGATCGCCGGCACCTGCTTGGCCGCTGTCTGCGACAGCGTCTGCAATGTCCGGGCTTTGGGGGTGGATGAGAACCTCCACATCAAAGTCCCTGCAGTTGTATCCGGCCCGGCGCACCGTGTCGCGCACGATGGAAGAGATATCCGGGATCGTCAGCGCGCTAATCTCGCCGGCCACCACAAATTTGCCCGCCGTCGCCAGAACTTCACAGGCGACGCGGGCGTTGGGGTCGTGTTCCAGGCAGCAGTCCAGCACAGTATCCGCTATGGTGTCGCACAGCTTGTCCGGGTGGCCCGCTGTGACGGACTCCGCTGTCAGAATGGTCTTATCTTTCATGCTCATTCCTTCTCTCTTTCTTTTTGGGGAGTGGGAACAACATCTCCCGGCTGTACAGGGATTCATATTTTCGAAGCTGTTCCGGCGTCAAAGACACAAAGGTTTCCCCGCCGAGGCCGGCGAGGAAAAAGGTGCCGCACACAACATCATACGGATCCCCGTTTTCCAGCCGGAGGAGGCGGTTTGGCTGCAGGCCAGCAAACTTGCCGCTGCTGTTAAATATAAGCGCCACGGGATCCTCATAGGGGTATGTGGCGTCGATGTCCCCGCCGACAATCTCCTGCATGGCCTGCAGGGTGTCTGGGATCTGCCGGGGATATGGCGGTTTCCCCGGCTCTACAACGAGGATTGTCAGATGGTTATCGCTCATGGCAATCCTTCCTCTTGGCGGGAGCGCCCTGTTGACTGCTGCGGCCTGTATCCCGTTGCACAACTTCGCGCTCCCGTTCTATCTGTTGGAACATTTTTAGCGTTTCCCGAAATGCCACATATTGCCGGATCCGTTCCGGGTCATCTGTAATGGTACGCACGGTTTCCCAAAAGGGACTTCCATGCAGGCTGACATCTTCCTGAACAACCAGTGCCGGCCGCTCACCATTCTCCAGTGTGACACGGCAATCCCGCAGATCTTCCGCATGGTCATAAACACCATATGCGATACCAACGATTTTCAATGTTTCCAGTGCATCTACGGTTACGGAAAATCCTGTGGCATTCATGTGTAGTTCTCCCGTCAGAGAGATGGTTTTTCTTGCCATACCGCGCCTCTCTTTCCTTTATCGCTCATGGTGGCCCTTCTTCCTGCCTGGCTTTTCGCCGAAAAACAGGTCCATTTCCTGCATGCGCTCAAAGTGCCGGGCCTGCCGCACCTCGTCGTGCACATTTTTCAGCGCGGCCTCCAGTTCCGGCACCGGCAGGCCGTTTTGGCGGTATCCCTCCAGAATGCCGCCATAGTAGGCGGGAGAAGGGATAGTGGGATCCCGCCATAGTTCCCCTGTCATGATGTAGGCCATGACGACCACGTCTTTGCCGTCCCCGGTGCGGACCGTGATATTCTCTTTCTCATACAGGCGCGGGTATCCCTCATAGACGTCCAAGGATCGCTCACACTCCGGCGTCAGCTTCCACAGAAGGCCGTGGACCTGGCTGCCAGGCAAAGGCTCGATGGTAGCGACGCCGGTTCCGCGCCGGTTGCCGCGGAACAGCAGTTCATAGCCATCCAGCACCGCAGGTCCAACCACTTGAGCGGCGGGACAGCGGACAGCCATCTGCTCCAGATTGATATTGCTGCCATAGGCAAAATACAACCGTTCCGCCATATCAGTCCTCCAGAATCGTGAGGGCACCTACTTTCGCCAACTGGGAGAACATCATGCGGGCCTGCTGCTCCACATCCCCCTCTGGCAGTGGGAAGTCCAGGCCGGTGGTACGCACCACATTGTTTCGCAGGAACCAGATGTAACTCTCCGTGTCAGGGAACTCCGTGGGGTCAAATACACGGGCGCGCAGCTGGTCCATGATCTCCGCCCCGGTACCGGACAGGATATCTTCTTCAATGCGGATCTTCATCTCGTCACCTCTCCATCTCTCGGTTCTTTTTCTTCTTTTTGTTGACTTCGTAACTGTCCTTGTCGTAGCGCCAGGCACGGTCACCATCTAAGTTGGCCAGCAGATGGTCGCGGGTGTTCTTAAACTCCGGCCCGTTGAGGCCCAGGCGCACCAGCCATACACGGAAAGTGAATAGTTCATTGTCGCTGTGGGTTTTCCGCATGACAGTGCTGCGCTGGGCTATGGCCTGGGCCGACATGGCGAGGCACAGGTTGATGTACGCCGCGGCACGGCCTGCATGGAGGGTGGAGTTGAAACAGCGCCACTCCACCGTGCCGCGATAGAACACCGAGTGCAGGTTTAAGGCATAATAGCGTGTCCAGTTGTAATGCTCTCCTGCGCTGACCTCCCCTTCATACCAAATGCTCTCCAGCTGTGTCAGATCCTTGGTTTCCTCAGCGGAGAGGGTGCGGGCCTGCCGCAGCATGGGTTCCCGCACCTTTTGGCACCAGCGGGCGGCACGGGCCTCATTCACCTGCAGGGCCTTGAACAAAATGTCCTCTTTGGCGTACATGATGCTCAGGAGGTTTTTCAAGCTCTGGCGGTTGTGGTTGGCCGCGTCCACATGGATGTGCAGGCCGCAGGAACTGTTGACCTTTGCCCCCGCATGCCGGATCTGCCGCACACACTCTTGGAACTTTGGCAGCTCCGCATAGGTCAGTTTGGGCGAAACCATCTCCACTTTATATTGCCTGTTATTTGTTTGTTCGTAGCCATGCAATGTCTTTCGCTCTGCACGGATGCTTCCGTCACTCATCAGTTTCCACTCTTTGTTTTCTGTGTCTTTGACGACCCATGCATCATAAACCCCACCTTTGTACTGTGGGATCGTTCCGAAATAATCTGCCAGCGCCTGCGCGGCCTGTTCACGGGTGATGCCGGTCATCTCCACCTCGACGCCGAAATACTGGTCCTTCATCCCGGTCACGCAGCCGCCTCCTTTCGCAAAGCCTCGTCCACGGCCCGGATGCGCCGGCCAATGGCCTCGATCACTGTAACGGTGACGCTGTTGCCTGCCTGCTTGTAGGCTTGGGCGTCCGAGTTGATGGCGAGGATCTTGTCGATTTGCTCATCGTCAAAGCCCTGCAGGCGCAGGCACTCCCTGGGCATCAGGCGGCGGATGCGTCCGCCGCGCTCCACAATGCCCTGCACACTGGCGGCGTCATGGGCGACACCGACCCCGACCCGACCGGCGCGTGTGGCGCTGCCCGGATAGCCCAAGTCCACGCTGTCGCCAGGCGCCGCCTCCTGATAGCCTTTTCGGGTGGCTTCCTTGATCAGCAGCGCCCCGGAGCGTTCCGCCTTATGATTGGACAGCGTCGTCTGCCCATAGCGGGCAGTGATGCATCGGGATTGCTGCGTCCGTTTCGGATGCCCCGCACACAGATCCACAAAGGGCGCGTCCGGCGGCAGCAGGTATAACCCGGTTTTCACACCGAGGCCGCCACCACCGGCTGTCTGGGTACAGGCTACTCCTTCTGGGTCATAGACCCGGTGTCCTTGCGCCCCGCCGATGAGTTGTATAAGAGCTTTTGCACCATTTCCGAAGACAGGTAATATTTTTCCGGCGCATCGGGGATCAAGATAGCAGATAAGGAACACCCTCCTCCTTGACTGCGGGACTCCAAAATGTTTGCTGTTAAGCACAGCCCATTCGACATGGTACCCCAGGTCAGAAAGCGCGGAGAGGATGGCCGCAAACGTCCGGCCGCCGTCATGGTTAAGCAGTCCTGGCACGTTCTCGAGCAGAAGATACGAAGGCCGTCTGGTTTCAGCCAGGCGGGCAATTTCAAAGAAGAGAGTACCTCTTGCATCGTCAAATCCTTTTCTGCGGCCAGCGAGAGAAAACGCCTGGCAGGGGAATCCCCCACACAAAAGGTCGAAGTCGGGCAGGTCGTTGGGGTCAATGGCTCGGGCGTCTGGATAGTATCGCTCCTCCTTCCTGATGTCGTGGATCGCGCGGTAACTGGCTTCGGCATATTTGTCGATCTCGCAGTGTCCGACGCACTGGAAGCCGCCGACGCGGGTCAGCCCCGCCCGAAAGCCGCCGATCCCGGCGAACATATCAAAATATCGAATCAGATGGTATCATCTCCCTCCTGCAGCGCACGGAGAAAGCCGAGGACGTCCTCATCGACGGCCCCGGCCTGCTCCTGCTGCGTAGTGGTCTTTGGGAAGGAAACGCCTGCCAGTTCCTCCCGGATAGCGCCGCGAATGGCCTCCAGCAGTTCCTGTTGTTCCATATAGCCGTTGATCATCCTGCACACGGCGTCCATGCGCTGTCCGGGCGCAACGGCGGACAGGCGCTCCCATGCGTTCCGCTGCTCCCGCTGAGTCAGGGAGAAGGAAAGACTGAGCCGTCGCTTTTCAGGCATGGGCGCCGCTCCCCGACATCTGCCGTACAAGCCGTTCATAGCCCTTGGCGTTCAGGGATACATCATCGAGGATCACGGGCCGACACAGGCCGTTTGTGGCCGAAACACGCCGCTTCATGAGCGCCGCTCCGCCGCCTATAAAAATAGTAGGCATGGCGCGGGTGTCCAGGCCGCACTCCGTGATGGTGGAGAGCAGGTTCTGCACATACAGGTCCGCCTGGGCATGGATGATTCCTTTCGCCTCGTCCGGGAGGCTGCTGGCATCACCCCGCAGGACGCACTCGATCTGCGCCGTTGTCAGAGAAAGACCCAGGACGCGTCGCACCTGTTCGCTGATCTCATCGATGCAGCGGATCATGCCCCACTCCAAGCTGCGGCAGGTGGCGGCATTGGGGAGGCGGTTGTCCAAGCGCATCAGGTCCACTGTCCAGCCACCGATGTCCGCCACGATGACGGACGGTTCATCCAGCAGCTCCGTCTGGGTCAGCACAGCGGCATAGCCCTGGGGGAACAGTTTCACATCCCGGACGGTGACGGTATAGTCCCGGCCCTCATAGCGGAAGGGCACCGGTTTGCCGTCCCGCAGCAGATAGGCACGGAACTTCTTCTTGTCCCGGCCAAAACTGGTCAGGGGCAGGCCGGCAGCCAGAATGACGGAGCAGGTGCGCTCGGCATTGCGGCAGTCCAGTTCCCTGGCGATGGCTGCCAGGGTCAGCAGATAGTAGTCCTCCGTCCGGGTCTTGTCTTTCTGCAGAGGCTGCCTGCCGCTGCCTACCACATAGTACGTACCGCCGTATTCCAACACATTCTTCTGGGTGTACGGCTCGTGCTCATAGGCCACCAGCCCCGAGGGGAAGGAACCGTGGACAGTTTTCATGGCTGCGTAACCGTGGTCCACGCCGATGACGTATCCCTCGCTCACCGAGCGCCGCCCCCTTTCTCTTTTTTGGTAGCCATGTCCTGGACCTTGCCCTCGTCCAGCAGCCGGCGGATCTCATGGAGGTCGTAATTCCATGTGGATGGCGCCGCCAGGAAACGCTCCGGCCCGCCGTATTTTTCGCACAGCCGGGGTAGGAACCGTGGCAGGTCCTTCGGCTCCCTGGGGTATTGGATGCCGTCTTTGTAGACGATATCCTTTTTTAGCTCGTCCCGCATCTTCTCGATCCTGTCTGGTTCCATCTCGTCGTAGGCGCTGCGGCCGGTGAGCTGCTCATAGGCGTAATCGCCCACATAGGACAGGCACTCGAAACAGCAATCGCCGTATGGCTCTATATCCGCCAGCGTGTCGGGATCCCTCAGCGCATTCATGTACACCTCTTTGCCCTGGGCGATCAGCCAGGCGCGGAAGTCGATAAAACCGTCATCCGAACAGCCATACTCCTTGATCACGCTGACGGCGTCCCACAGGCCGTATTGGTCCGCCAGATCCTCATAGGTTTGCAGAATGTCATGGAAATTTTTCGCCGCGGCAGGCCCCATAGACACAAGCTGCTCCCGCAGGTAGTCCTCCATAGCGTTCAGATCCTGGCCGCAGGCGGTTTTTGCCTCCTGAATCAGCGCCCAGAAGGCATCCTTGCTCATCCCATTGTCAGGTTTCTGTTCTATCGCTCAGCACCTTCCTTCCGTTTTTCTTTTTGCTTGCCGATCCGCCGTTCCTGCTCCTGGGGCAGAAGGCCCTGAAAACCTAAGTCACGCAGGGCCTGCGTATAGAGCTGCTTTTCAAAGGCCCGGTACTCCGGGGTGGCGGTGTCCACATCCAACAGGACAGCCTTTTCATAAGGTGTCCCCGGCACGACCTCCCACCGAACGGCATGGAAGTGCAGGGCGGTCAGGTACTTCAGCAGTTGATGACCGTCCGCCTCATCAAAGACACCGCGGTTGTCCTCATAGGGGAACTCGCCGGGGAGATTGGGATAGCCGGAGATCGCCAGGGCGGCGTCGTAGAGGCGGAAACCACCATCATCAAAATCCGGGGCGATGGTGTCATAGAACCGCCGGAGCTGCTCCGTGCTGTCCAGGGCCGGGCAAAAGGACGCAAGGGCTTTCTTCAGTGTTTCCACTTTCTGGCGCTCCTGATTGGCGGCATATTCCTTACCGCAGCTCTCCTGGTAGTATTCATCGACGAGCGGTTCCAGTTCATTGATCTTGCTCTGCAGTTGCGCGCATTCCATCCGGCTGAGGTCCAATTCAGTGTTGGATTCCTCCAACGCCTGCCGCAGAGCGGGGTAGTCCCGGACCGCGGCGATCAGATCCTTGATCTTCATGTCACGCCGCCTTTCTGAGCCGGGCGATCAGGCGATCCAGCACAGCGATGCGGGATCTCACCTTGCCGGCGGAAGCGTTCAGGCCATGCGCCTGATTTTGAATGCGGCGGCGGATGGCCGCGAGCTGTTGGCGATCCCTGCAGCACTCCAGCACAACATACCGCCCCTTCCCATTGGACAGGACCTCGCGCTCACCAGAGGCATCCCGGAGGCTGGCCATGAGGCGCTGGCCCAGCTGCCTGCGGTAGCGGTCCTGCAGGACGTCGGCGTCGCAGGAGACATGGTGTTTTTTCAAAATGGCCGCGATCTCGTCGCCGCTGATCTCCATGTTGGCAAACAGCACATGGAGGATCTCATCCTTGGCGTCGGGCGGCAGCGCGGGGCGGCCGTGGGATCTCCTGGTCATCGCGTCTGCTCCTTCCTGCGCTGTGCGCGCCGCACCACATAGTCGGCCCTGTCCAGAGCGGGGGCCTTGCTTGGGAAAACATAGAGCATGCCGTGCTGTTCGGCCCGCTCCGCGGGAAAGCCCTGGGGAACATTCTCCGGAGAGTCCGAAACCGCGACAGTCCGATATTTCCAGTCGCGGGAGGATTGGTAGGCGAACAGGTGATCCCCCTCCCGCCGGATGCTGTAGGCGGCTTTCCCTTCATGCTGCCGGACATATTCCCCCACAGCCGCTTTCTCCAGCACGAAGCGAGGCTGGATCCCCTGGGCCAGTTCCGGCGCCATGGCGTTGATATAGGCGGTCATCTCCCGCACATTCCCGCAGCAAAACTCCGGCGCGTCATAGCCATACCGCTCTGTGTACAGCGTCCACTTGATCAGTTCGTGGTGGCTGTCCAGGGCAACAAGAAAATATTTCCCGTCGCGCTCCCCGGTGAGAGGCTCAAACCGGACGTCGTCATAAAGCGGTCCCTCCAGCGGGCAGTTGTTCTTGAACCACACATAGTAGTTGTCCAGAATGAAGGGGTCCGTGATCCCCAGCACCACGCTGGAGATCTTCTTCAGGCGTCCGGCCAGGGCGTCGTCCCGGCAAAACCAGTCATACCAGCCGGCCTCGCACTGCACAGCACGGTCCCGGCTGCTGAAATCCCCGGCACGGAACCGCTCCTGCCATGTTCGCACACTCATCTCATTCATAGCGTCCCCCTTTCCGGCAGGAGGTGTTCCATGAGGCCGGCAATGGAGGTAAACACCCCGGCCAACTCATGGGACTCCTGGATGGTATCCTCCATTTCTTCCTTAGTCATGCGGGTGCATTTGACCCAGATGCGCACATTTTCCTCTGTGGGCGTCAGCAGAACGGCCTTTTCATAAGCCTTGCAGAACACGCCGGCGATCTTGCTCTGGCGGTCGATCTCCGCATCCTTCTCCCGGATCTCCTTTTTCGCTTTTTCCAGCTCCACCAGGTCCAATGCCGCCTGCCCCTGCTCGTCCTCCGGCAGATCCTGTACCTGCCGGGTGATCTGATACCCTTGGTTGACGGACAGTTCCTTTTTATCCAGGGCCTCCTTCACGGCGGCGGGGGCGTGTTCGTCGATCTGCATCACCTTGCCCATCGTGCGCTCTCCGAGGCCAACGGATGCAGCCAATTTTTTGCGGGTGTCCACAGGTGCGGAACCTTCCGGCAATGTTGCCGAAAGGTCTGTACGGGCACCCTGGTTGGCCTTTGCCCTGGCCTCGATCTCCGGCCGCAGTTTCAGGGCGATCTTGCCCAACTCCCATTTATCCAGGTTGCGGCGGCCCTTCTGGGTATCCAGCGCCCACTGCTTGGCCTCCAGCAGATCGTCAAAGGCAAACACCGCCATCTTGTAGGGCAGGTCGTGCCGGGTGCAGATCTGCTGCCGGTTGTGGCCGTCTACGACGACCAGATCCTCATTGACAATGATGGGCGCATAGCAGCCGTTTTGCAGGATGTCCTTCTCCAGCGCGGCAAGCTGCTCCCCGCTGAGAGGGGGGAGCAGTTCCGCCAGTTCCGGTAGAATGGTGGGGGTGCGTTCCGCACTGGTGTATTCAATGCCTGTATTACGCATGGCGCTCAGGCCGCAGCCTCATCCATACCGTCCGCAGGCATGGACACGGCGCTTTCCTCCACGCGGCGGGGAGACAGGAACTCCACCTCCGTGGCTTTGATGAGGAAACCGGGCTGACGCTCCGGCTCGTCCGCGAAGGTGATGGTTTCAAAGTCGCCGGAGGCGGCCAACTTGCAGCCCTTCCATGCAAACTCCGCGCAGCGTTCCGCCAGCGGGCCGCGGACCTTAATGGAGATGAAATCCGTCAGGCGGTTGCCGTCCTTGTCCCGGTAGCGGCGGTCCGAGGCGATCCGCAGGATGGCATAGGGCTTGCCGGTGGCCTCATGGACCTTCAGTTCCACATCGTTTGTCAGGTTTCCGATTGCTACGATCTTCAGCATAGGTGCATTTCTCCTTCTTTATTTAATGTAGAGTGAATTGTGGGATAAAAGCGCCGCGGCCCACAGTGGGGCCGCGGCACAGCGGTTGGATCACTTGTCCCAGGTTTCAGGGGCGGTGAGGATGGCGGTGTGGGCGTTGGCGGCCTCCAGCACGTTGTAGTAGGCCCAATGGCGGGAGGACACGTCGGGGAACATCACCAGACGGCGGTGATTATCGGCAATATAGTCCTCGTCAGCCTCGCGGCCCAGCAGGCGGTTGACAATGGTGACGACTTCCGCCCGGTCAATGGGATCGTCGGCCCGGAAGGTGCCGTCGCCGTAGCCCTCTACCCAGCCGTGGATGGCGGCGTCCTTGATATACTCAGCAGCCCAGTAGCCGTCGCTCACATCGTCAAAGCCCTCGTACTGCTCCATGATTTCCTCGGCTCCATCGCCGTACACATCAAAGAACCGCGCCGCCATAGCGGTAAACTCGGCGCGGGTGATGGCCTTATCACCCCGGTAGGTGCGGTCATTGTAGCCCACGGCCACGCCGTAGCCAGTGAGATATTCCACATAGCCCGCATACCACATATCCGGGTCAATATCCTTGAACTTCACATTATTTCCGCTGGGGATGCGCTCGTCCAGCCGGTCAGAGAGCAGGCGGGCAAAGATGGCTGCGGCCTCGCTCCGGCTCATGCTGCGCTCCGGGCCAAAGGTGCCGTCTGTGTAGCCATAGATATAGGCCCCGTGGTACTCAGTTTCTGTGACAGCGGGGACGGTGAGTTTGCCGTCCTCGTCGGTTTCTCCGCGCTCACTCTGGCCCAGATCACCCTTGACGATAACCGTCACACCCTCCTGGGGGTCGCGCTCATTGTCCGTGACCGTGACGGTGATGCGGTTATCCTCATCCATATCGGTTCCGTCCGGCAGGGTGACGGTAATATTGCCGCCCTTGCCGATGGATACTTCCGCGTCCTCGATGGGGCGTCCGGTTTCGTAGTCCTCTACAGTGACGGTCAGTGTCCAGCGGTCGCCGTCCTCGTCCTCCCAGCCAACGGTGGTATTGCCGTCCTCATTGGTCTTGCCGCTGGTGCCGGGAACAGTGACCTGCCCATTGCTGTCAGTGTTACCGGCACAGTAGTTATCGTGCTTGTCAGTCATAGTAACGAACATACCCTCCACGGCGCTCTTATCCTTGGTGAGCAGGACAGTCACGGTAGTCTGGTCGGCATAGTCCAGCTGGCGGGAATTGGGGAGACGGATGGACAGGGTATCGTCCGCATGGAGAGTGACAATAGCATTGGAAACGGGGTCTTTAGTGTCGGTATCCGTGACAATTACCAGATAGCCGCCCACAACGGCCTCGCCCTTACTGTCCGTAGTGGCCTGATTGTAGATCTTCTCAATGGTTTCTTCCTCTAACTTCTCACCGCAGACCTCGCACTCCCTGTGCTTGCTGCCCTCGCTGTCGGTGGTAGGCTCCTTGTCGATGATCCAGTCGCCGGGCTTATGGCCTGCCGCCTCGGTGTAGTCGCCCTTGTAGGCGTCGCCGCAGCGGGTGCAGGTATAGGTGGTGTAGCCCATCTCGGTGCAGGTCGGCTCGGTCACTTCCTCGGCATAGTCATGGCCCAAAGCGTTCTCAATGACGGCGCCGCAGCGGGTGCAGAGTTGAGGATCGGTGCAGGTGGCCGGGTCGCCGGGGATATGGCCCGCGGCCTCGTCGCCCTCCAGACGGGTGGCTCCGCAGCGGACGCAGGTGTACTCGGTCATGCCCTCGCCGGTGCAGGTGGCCCCGGTGATCTCCTTGCCTTCGTCCCAACTATGCCCCAGCGGGTCGGTGTAGTCGGTGATGAACGAACTGCCGCAGCCCTCGCAGATATGGAGGGTGCGCCCGCCGCCCTCACAGGTGGCCGGGGTGGTCTTGCTTACATAGTTGTGAGGCAGCGCGGCGGTGATGTCCTCGATGTGGCGCTCCCCACAGACGGTACACTCCCGCAGGGTGTAGCCAGGGCTGGTACAGGTTGCCGGAATGACGGTGGTGGAGAACTCATGCTCGGTCTGAGGCAGGTCGGTTTCTTTCACATTGCCGCACCGCTCACAGATGTCAATGGTCTTACCGGGGACTTCACAGGTGGCGTCCCGGATGACCACACTCTGATAGGCGTGGCCCAGCGCGGCCTCATAGTCCCGCTTTTCAATCATGCCGCAGTCCACGCACAGATAGCGGTCATAGCCCAGGGTCAGGCAGGTGGGGTCTACGCTATCCAGCAGTGTCCAGTTGTGGTTCTCGCCGCAGCCCTTGTCGTCACAGCAGCAGCCGTCACAGTCCGGATCCTGGCAGCCGCAGTCAGGATTGCCGCAGCCGCAGGAGCAGGAGCCGTCCTCGGTGGTGGTTTCATCCCTGAGATGGACATACGCCACACCGTCCTCCACCATGTCCGTGTCGTGGTAGGTGTAGGTGATCTCGTAGTAAACCGGGTAATCCCCCGCCTCGGTGTAGTTGGGTGCGCTGGTCAGGGTGCAGGCATCTGCGCTGTGGCCGTAGCGGATAGCGGTGGTCACGCCGGCCTCGGACAAGTCCGACACGGTGACGGTGTGGGGCTGGCCGTCCACCACGCCGAAGTAGTCCGCAATGACGGCCTTGGCGGCGGTGTAGGAAGTTTCAGCATAGCCGCAGTCGGCGCAGGTATCCATCTCCACAAAGCGGTCATGGGCCAACTCGGGCCGGATGGCATTCTCCATGTGGTGACGCTCCAACGTGGAATTTTCCTCCTTGAATGTGCCGTAGCAGAACCCGCAGTATTCGCCGCTGGTGGTGATGACGCGGTGATACTCGCTGTCCGCTTGCTCAATGGTCTGGGTTTCCGGCAGTTCCTCGAAAAAATTGTTCGCGCAATCGTAGAGCCAATAGACGTTCTTCAGGTAGCCGTAGTCCGTCTTGGCCATGTTGGTGTTGATGCTGCCGCAGGTTTCACACACGGCTTTGGTCCAGTGATAAGCCGTGTAATAGGCGTCCTGTCCCGGTACGCCGTCCAGAATGGAACCCTTGCCGGAACCATCTACAAAGGTGCCGTCCGAGTATTTCACATTCCGGCTCATGGCCGTCTGGCCATCCCTGGTATATTCCGGGGTGCGGAACACGATAAAGGAAGTCTGCTGCTTGCAGACTTTGCAGTTAAAGGTTTCGTGGGTCACGGTGGCGTTGGCGTCCAGTTCGTTGGTGCGGTTGTTGGCCTCCTGCCAGTTCTCAGCGGGGTCGTGGTAACTGTCCTGCTGGGCGGCAAAGGCGGTGGGCACCATGCCGACGCACAGAACCACGGCCAGCAGCAGGGCCGTCATGCGCTTCAGGCCATGCCTGGTTGTCTTGCTTTTCAAGCGTTCTTTCCTCCTTTTGTGTAGAAATTGCTGGTTCAGGTTTTTATTTTCGTTTACTTGGTCACCGCCCCCTTTCCCGGAACTGCTGCACAAAGGTCAGATAGGCGTTCCAGTCCTTCCGGGAGGGAGGGGACAGCGTCTGCACGACATATCCCTCCGCCGCGTATTTCCGGCCCATGCGCTCCGCGGCCTCCTGGCCGGGGCGGTCGTGATCCAGGCACAGGACAACCTTCCGCACTGTGGGATGCTCCCGAAGAAACACCGACAGGGCGCGGTCATCCAGGCAGCACAGGGCAAGTGCATTGCTGTGGAACTCCCGGTGCAAAGTGCAGTAACTCATGAGGTCGATAGGTGCCTCGAACACATACACGGTCCTGCTGTCCGGGGCATACGGCAGTCGGAAACCGATGGATTTGTCGCTGCCGGCGGCGTCGCCCTTGAAACCGCTGCCGTCCCGGTCGTAGGTGCCCCGCAGGCTGGCGAAGGCAGCCTTGCCGTCCCTGTCATACCCTACGAACACGCAGTTGTGATGCTCGGAGTCCTCATACAGCAGTCCTGCGGAAATAAAACTCCGAATAATCTGGGGAGAAACCCCGCGCTTTTTCAGGTAGGCGTACACTCGGCGGGCATCGGTGTGCCTGGGCGGCAATGCAAACGGTTTCGGCGGTTCCGGCGCCTGCTCAGTTTGCCTGCTCCGCTCCGCGGGGGCGTCCCTGGCGCGGCCGTGGAATGCCAGCAGATCCTCCACCGCCTCCGGGAAACTTCTGCCGCAAAAATGCTGTAGGAAGGTGATGGCATCCCCGCCCACTCTCTCGGAGTAGCGATACCAGGTGCGGCGGTTCTTGATCCGCAGGCTGTCCATCTCCTTGGTGGAGTAGTAGCGGCCTATCCGCGTCACGGTGTAGCCGAGAGACGCCAGCAGGTCCGGCAGGTCCGTCCCACGGGCAATCTCCAACTCCTGTTCTGTGAAACGATTGGCTCTCTGTTCCGACGTTTTCTCACCTCCGGTTCTCTTGTGAAACAGACCGCCCGGAACGTCCCTGTCGGGCGCTCCGGGCGGTTCTGGGATCCTGATTTACTTGGTTGTTCTCTTCCTGGGTGGCCGCTCCACATACTCGGAGATGTCGCAGTCGCAGCTGATGAGCTGCCCTCCGCACACCGGGCACCGCTCCGCATCACACCCCACATGGTGGTAATGCCCAGGCCTGGCGCCGCAATCGTGGCAGCGGGCATCGCCATGCGCCATGCCATCCTCGCCGTACTTAATGCGGCGGTAGTACCGGTTGCCGCATTTCACATGGGTCCAGGTGCAGCCGTCCGCTTTCAGCATCCGCTGGCCGCAAGCCCTGCAGGGCGCTCCGCCGGCCGCAATCATGGCCTCCAGTTCATTCTGCCACATTCTTGGCTCCTCCTTCCGTTTCTTCAGCCTCCCAGGACGGGGCGCTGTCTGCCGGCTCATCTATGGGATCCAGCGTGTCAGTTGGTGCGCCGGGATCGGCATCCGCTGTTTCCTGCTCCCACCGCTCCAGAGCGTCCTCGATCAGCCCAATCACGAACTCCTTCTGGGTCACTTTCCGGCCCTGGCGCTCATTCTCGTGGGCCAGATAGTCCTTGATCCGCTGGAACAGGTCCTCACTGATTTGAAATGCCATTGTCCTTGTCTGTGCCATGTCTTTTTTTCCTCCATTTTCATAGTAGTTGGTAAGTAGTCCCGTGATGTACTCGCTGAGGGACTGGTTTGCCGCGACGCGCTCCGCCGTCACCCTGGCATGCAGGGATTCCGGGATTTGGCATGAGAGGCCCTTGGTCTGCTCCATGTCTGACTGCCTCCTTTTCTTGATTTGCAACGCAAGTATAGCCGGAAAGCATCACGAAAGCCATTACCAACACCACCAAGGAATGGCGAACAGACGCAGCAAAGGCAACAATTTCATCCTGCGTTGGGGAGCCGGAAATAGCCGGCGTCCTTGTGGGCACGGTAGAAATGTTCCACGGCCCGCAGGCTGCCCGTCACCGGCATCCCCGGCAGGGCCTCTGCCATGCTCTGGAAATATCTCCGGCCGCGGGCGGCGCGGGGATCCAGCACAGCGACAACGCAGGTGTCCGTTTCTGTGCGGATGGCCCGGCCAAAGCCCTGCCGCAGTTTGATCTGCATTTCCGGGACAACGACGGAGCGCAGGAACTCCCGCAGGTTCGGGTAGTCCTCCCGCTCTTTTTCTTTTACAGCGTCCGGGTAGGCGAAGGGCAGGCATGGGATGATGAGCATGGACACGCCGTCGCCAGCGAAGTCCAGCCCCTCCCACGCCGCGCCGGTGGCCAGCAGGATACTGCCGGGAGCGGCGCGAAATGCCGCCAGGGTGAGGGCCGGGCGTTTGCCCATCGTAAATACAGGGAAGGGCAGCGCCGCGGCCTGCAGCCGTTCCTTGACCGCCGACATGGCGAAGTAGGAAGTGAACAGCACCAGGGCGTGGCCGTGGGATGCCGCCGCCAGCTGCCGGATCTGTGCGGCCAGCCGGTCGTAGTAGTCCGCCGCGTCCAGCGGGATCGGGTCCGGGGGAAGATAGAGGAGGCAGTTGTGCTGATAGTCAAAGGGTGACGGACACACAGTTTCCGTCACGGGCCGTTCCCCTGTCAGGCCGGCGGCGGTGCGGAACCGGCTGAAATCCTTCCCAACGGCAAGGGTGCCGGAGGTCAGGACAATGGGCTGTTCCTGCCGCCAGAGCGTGGCCTGGAGCTGCGCGGCCAGTTCCGACACCGTGCCGCACAGCATGGCCCCGCCGTGGTCGTCGTCTGCCGCGTAGAAGATCATCTCGGGATTCCCCAGGTAAAAGAGGGATACTGTGGAGGCGACGGCGGACAGCAGGCGCCAGGTTTCCCTGGTCAGCAGGCCCTCCAGCTGCCGGCAGATCACCGTCAGGACCTGATGCGGCCGCTCCAGGAACATCTGGTAGGCGTCAAATCCGGCCCCTTCCTCCACCGGGAGCGACAGTTTCTCCGCCAGCGGCTCCACGGCCTCGGACAGCAGTTCCGCCGCGAGGACATACCACTCCACATGCAGGCTGCGGATCAGCTCCGCAAAGTCCTGGGCATTCAGCGTTACGCCGAACATCTGCCGTGCGGTTTCCGGCAGCTTGTGGGCCTCGTCTATGATGATGGCCGCGCTGTCCGGCAGGAGGGGCTTTTTCTTTTGGCTGCGGTGGATGAGGTCCGCCAGCAGGAGGTTGTGGTTGCAGATCTGAACCGTGTACTGCCCGCTCTGGCAGGCGTCCAGGAAACAGCGGTATCGGCAGTCCTTCCGCCGGCAATTACACCGCTTGGGAACGCAGATCCGCCCCCGGTCATAACTGCTCATCCCGGACAGCTGGTCCAGATCCAGCACATGCCAGGCGGTGTGCAGGGCTTGGCGGGCGGCGGGATTCTTATGGCTGCCCTCCACCTGACGGACCCGCCGTTCCAGCCGGGCGTCGCAGGCGTAGTGAGCCTTGCCCTTGCGGATGACCGCCTCAATGGGCGCGGAGATCAGCCCCTCGGACAGCAGCACGCTGGACAGCAGGGGCAGGTACTCCTTCTGGATGGCGCTCTGCAGCGCGATGCTGGAGGTGGAGATCAGGATAGGACGCTGCGGTTTACCCTCTGCCGCCCGGCACTTGCCATGCAGGATGCCGGCGGTCAGGTAGGCGAAGGTCTTGCCGATGCCGGTCCCCGCGTCGCACAGGGCGATGCTGCCGTCCAGCATGGCGTCCAGGATGCTGTGACACAGCCGGATCTGTTCCGGCCGCTCCGCCATGCCCCTCTGAGGCAATAGGGTTTTAAAAATATAGTCGATTTCCTCATGGGCCTTTTCATGGGTATATTTCTTCATGGATACTTCCGTCCTTTTATCTTTTTTCGTGTTCCCATCGTATTCGCACTCGCCCCCCCCGATGGGTTCGGGAACAATGCGGGCAGGCCCCTGGCCGGGGCCTCACGGGCATATTTCCGGGATCTCTACTGCTTTCAATCCCGGAGCAGCGCCGCCTGTCTTACGCGCAGGCCGTGCTTGGTGTGTCATTATTCGAGCCGTTCCATCTCTTGTCCGGCCTGCCAGGGCCGACCGCAGGCTGGATCGCTCGCCGGCCGCTGGGGCCGGGTCTTGGCGCGCGCTGTGGGGTGGGTACGGCTGCGTGTTACCCGCATTGCTGGTATGCACTTTTCAAGGAGCAGCGAAGGGGGAGGTATTTCCCCCTTTCGCTGTCCTCCCGAAAAAGGGGCTGGGTGAATACCCTCACGCCGCAAATTTTTCAAAATATTTTTTCATGTCCCGCAGGATCCGGTCCCTGCGCTTGATGACGGCCCGCTGGGTCACGCCGATTCGCCGGGCGTATTCTCTGGTGGAGAGGCGGTCATAAAACAGCGCGGTGATGAGCTGCCTGTCCCGGTCCTCCAAGGCGATAAGCGCCGCCAGCAGCAGGCTGGTCAGTTCTTCCCGCTCCCGTTCCGACTCCCGTGCAAGGACGCAGTCCTCGGCGCTGGGCGCCGTTTCCGCGCCCACATAGTCCGGCAAAACGCCGTCCTCTGCCAGCTGTTCCATGGAGAGGACCTTGCCAGTGGGCAGATCCTCGCTGAGATACCGCTCCCGCCGGTCCATCTGGGCATACGCCGCGAATACGTCCTCTGTGACCGCCACATCCCTACCATCCACGGTGATGATGTTGGCGATGACAGTTCCATTCTCGTCCCTGATTTTTCTGTAGTTGCGATTTTCCTGCCATTTTTCCATAGTCGTGATCTCCAATCTCAGATTTTTTAGGGGAAACTTCTGAGTTGGGGATCACGGGTACTTTGCTATGTAGGGCTGCCAGGCGTTCCGCATTTCGTGCCTTTCCGCTGTTCTGCCGCGGAAAAGCGCAAAAAAGAGCCTTACAGCACAGCAGAACTGCTGCCTGTAAGGCTCCGAACACGGTGGATCCCGCTGCTGATGCGGGCGGTTGGTGCGCTTGACGAGGTCGATACTCTATATTTTATTTGCTTTTAGGAATGTCCTGCCTTTTCAAAGGAGATGCCAATCTGCAGCCCGCACTTTGGACATTTGGAGAACAGCTCCGCCTTGTCCGCATGCTCCGGGCCGTAGAGGTGCAGGCGCCCCGGATCCACGTCGGCTGCGGCATCAATGACGCGCCCTTTACCGCACACAGGGCAGCGCACCGCATGGGTTCTTTTCACTTGTTGCATGGCGTTCCTCCTTCCAAAGTGTTCTCAATTTTGAGAACACCACAGTAAAAAATTTTACAGCAGATGGTGGTTGGTGAGCCGGATCCGCATGGCCTGGCGGGATACCTGAAACACCTCCGACATGGCCTGAACAATGGCCTGATTATCCCGACCGGACCGCATTTGGTAGAAACACCGCTTGACCATTGGCATGGGCATGAGCAGGGCGGACCCAAGCATATTCGCCTGGATCTCCATACTGGTTTCCCTGACGGCAGGCTGCAGCGCCGCGCTCTCCCCGGTGCCTGTGTACAGCCCCTTGTGCAGGATCCAGTGGGACAGTTCGTGGGCCTCGGTAAATCGCAGGCGGCCGGTGCTGGTTTCTTCTTCACACAGCGAGGCATCTATGAGGATCGTGCCGGCTTTCACCGGGAACAGGGTATACTCGCCCAGTTCCATGTCGTACACGGCCTCCAGGCCGGTGTCAAAAACGGTTTTCCCTAGGATCCGGCCATTTTTGCGGAGGTACTGGAACTCCAGCGTCAGTCCGTGGCGCTCGATGAGGTCCTCGATGGGGATGGCGCGGGGCTGCCCCCGGTAGAGGCGCTCATCGTAGGCATCCAGCACACGCCGGGCGATGCTCTCCATCGTCTGCTCGGTATAATACTTCCGCATGTGCCTGCCTCCTATTTCAGTTTCCCGGTTTCTGCCGCTGGGTGATGCGGTCTATAAACTCCTGCCATTCCTCGTCTGTGGCGTCCACTTCCTTGGCTGTCCGCAGGGCGGCCCGGACGATATCCCGTTCCATGATGTACTCCGGCAGGTCCGCGGACACCCGTTGCGTTTTAGATTTGGCGGCCAGATCCAACAGCAGTTCCGTGTCTGCCTGGCATAGCCCCAGGATCTCAATGAGGCGGTCCATCTTCTCCTTGGTGGGAGCCGGCCTTCGGTCATTCTCCATGTTGCTCATGTAGACCGGGGATACCTCCAGTTTCGCCGCCAAACCGCGCAGGGACAGTCCGCGGGCCATCCGCTTTTCCCGCACATAACTGCCGAATGTCTGCTCCATTATGGCGTGCCTCCTATTCTGTGTTCTCTTTTTCGAGAACGGCTACGCTTAGTATACACGCCTCCATCTCATGCCGCAAGAGGCCAAACGCGAGGTGCTCCTTTTATGGAACACCTCGTGCCTTTTCTTAATATGGGTATTCACTTGCCCTGTTTTTCGGGAGGTGGATGAAGGGGATTTTTCTTTTCGGGCATAAACGTAAGGCGGGACCGGGTTTGGCAACGCTGCCGGACCCGATATGCCGTTTCCTGGCCCCTCACATTTTGTAGAGGAGGGACGCAATGCCCAAAGTTATTCCCATGCCCGGCCGGGTGGAAAAAGTTGTGGCCGAGCGCGACCAGCTGAGCCACGGACGGCTGATTCATGTGGTTTCCGTGTTCCCCGCGGACGGCGCCTGCTCGCCGGAGGACAAACTCAAAACGCTCATTGACATGGATCTCAAAAATTCCCACACAGTTGCGGAAAGGGGTGGACAAACCGCCCCGTCAGAGGTAACATCACACAAACTCTGGACGGTTTGACTGGAGAGAAGGAGGCTTTTATGAGTCAGTCAAACCAAGGGAAAATCACCGCCCTGTACTGCCGCCTGAGCCAGGACGACGGTCTGGACGGGGAGTCCAACAGCATCCAAAACCAAAAGAGAATATTAGAGCAGTATGCCATTGACCACCGCTTTCCCAACATCCAATTCTATGTGGACGACGGATACTCCGGGGCCAGTTTCAACCGACCGGATTTCCAGCGCATGATGTCCGACATGGAGGACGGGAAAATCGGGATCATCATCACCAAGGATCTCAGCCGTCTGGGGCGAAACCAGTTGCACACAGGGCTGTACATCGAGGAGCGGTTCCCGCAGTTCGGCGTCCGCTACATCGCCATCAACGACAATGTGGACACGGAAAACGCCGAGAGCAACGACCTGATGCCCTTCAAAAACCTGTTCAACGAGTGGTTCGTGCGGGACACCAGCCGGAAGATCCGGGCGGTACAGCGGGCCAAGGCTCAGCGCGGGGAGCGCCTGGGAACACGGGCACCCTACGGCTACAAAAAGGATGAGAATGCCAAGGGCAAACTCGTTGTTGATGAGGAGGCCGCCGCTGTGGTGCGTCGCATTTTTGCCCTCTGCGCTGCCGGCCGCGGCCCGAGTCAGATTGCTAAACAGTTGAGAGCCGAAAACGTGCTTTGTCCGGCGGTCTACACCTACCGCAAGTTGGGATCCGGCCATACCTGCCTCGATCTGTCCCAGCCCTATAACTGGTCCGACAGCACCATCGCCAACATCCTGGAGAATGAAACCTACCTTGGGAACACGGTCAACATGAAGTTCACCACAAAATCCTATAAGGACAAGCGGTATGTGCAGCATCCCAGGGAGGAGTGTCTGGTGTTTGAGGGGACCCATCCGGCGCTGATCACGCGGGAGGTTTGGGATATCGTCCAGCGGGTCCGGCAAAACCGGAAGCGCCCCACAAAGATGGAGGAACTCAACAAGTATTCCGGCCTCGTCATCTGTGCCGACTGCGGTTCCACAATGGTCCTGCATAGGGCGCGCACCATGAAACCAACGCAAAACAATTTCACCTGCCGAACCTATAAGAAAGCAGGGTCTGAGGTCTGCACGGCCCACTACATTCGGGAGTGTGTCCTCGACGAGATTGTGCTGGAGGACATCCGCAGGGTGACGGCGATGGCGCGGGAGCATACGCAGGAGTTCGCCGCCTATATCTGTGACCGGCAGTCCGCTGAACTGCGGCGGGAGATCCGCAGGCAGGAGTTGGAACTTTCAGGGATGAAAAAGCGCGAGGCGGAATTGGAGGCCATCTTCAAGCGACTGTATGAGGACAGCGTACTGGGCCGCATCACCACGGAGCAGTTCCAGACCCTCTCCGCCAGTTATGTGGCGGAGCAGGAGCAGTTGAAAACTGCCATCCCGCAAAAGGAGCGGGAGGTCGCCAAACTGAAGGCCACGGTGTCCGGCGCAGACAACTTCATTGCCAGGGCCAAACGCTACACAGACATTCAGAAGCTGACGACGGAGTTGCTGCGGCTGTTTATTGAGAAAATCGTGGTGCATGAGAAGGATGTGAAGTGGTCCAAACACGCCAGCCAAACGGTGGAAATCCATTACACGGATATTGGCGTGATTGGGAATATGAACATCACGAAAAGTGCGTAAAGGAACAGGCAGGTGCTGCCAATGCAACACCTGCCTATCCTTAAAATTTGTAGTTGTCCCTGTCAGGCCGGACCTAATACTCCGCGTACTTGTGGTCGGCGGATACCGCCTGTGAGAGCCAGCCAGCCGCCTGACCATAGTCCTGCTCGATGCCTTGGCCTGCCGCATACATCTTTCCGATGCGGTACTGGAGATAGGGGCGCTGACGTTCCTTTGCCGTGGCTTCGGCGGCGCGGAAAGCAGCGAGCGCCTTGGCATACCACTCCCGTGAGGCGGACATGTCGATCTCCATGCCTAAACCGTCCGCGCACATCCTGCCGAGGTCATGCATGGCCAGCGCGTTGCCAGATTCCGCTTCCGAGAGATACAGCCGATAGGCTTCTGCGAAATCCTGCGCGACGTCATTGCCGCCATAGAGATGTTTACGGGCCAGCTTATATTCCTTGTTCCACTCGGCGCGGAGCACAGATTTCTTTGGTGTATCAGACTTAGGCACTTCGTCTAACACTGACAGTGGTTCCTCCCATTCTATCGGCGGTGCTTCTGGCTCCGGCAGAGACTCTTCTGGTTCCGGTACCGTATCTGTGCCACCAGCATCCGGTTCGCCGTCATCCTCAAAAGTAAATTGATGACCGCCGATTTTCATTGCTTCGGCGATCACCATGTTTTTGACGCTTTTAAATTGTGGCTGCCGTGAAAGGGGCGGGAGCTGCGGCAGCTTGCCGGTGTAGGTTTTCAGAATCTCATTCTGCCAGTCGCCCCACGCGGCATAGAGATGCGCCACGCGAGCATCCCCGGCCAACGCATCGACGATCTGATCTACGAGAGCTTTGACGTCGGCCTTGAGATAGCCGTACACCTTTTTCCCTCCGGTGTTTTGCAGCCGTCCGGCGAGCCGCAGGATTTTTTCCTCTACCTCTTTATTTTCACAGACGTCGGTGCTGATCTGCCTGAGCAATTCTTCCATGTGGTCGGAGACGCTCTGCTTCAGATCGGCGCGGGCTTGGTTCTGCCGTTCATAAATATGTGCGAAGTCCTGACGGAAGATATCGTGGGCCAGTTCGGAGCGCATGGCCTCGATGGACTCCTTGGTAAGAAAACCGTCGTTGTCTTTGGCGGAGTAGACCATAATATGCACATGAGGATGATGGCTTTCGTTGTGGTAGGCCGCGTACCAGCGCAAGTTCTCGCTGTCGATCTTCATGTGTTTTGCGAACATCGCCCGTTTGGAGCGCAGCAGCGCCATCCACTCTTTTCCGCTGTCGTAGCCGAGTCGGGCCGCGTCCTCTCGGCGCAGGGAAACCACATGCGTCCAGACCGGCCCTTTGTGTTCCACCACATCCTGCTGCACCTGAGAGAGCACCACCGGCACACCTGCATCGGTGAACAGGCCGTGCTTGCCGACACGCTCCACGCGGGGGCGGTTGGCAAGATAATCCACATAGTTCTGCCGCTTACCGAGGAGATCAAGGTTCTGCTCCAACGCCTGCGTGATGAATTCTGAGGCGTTGCCGATGGTGGGGTGCAGACGGTAATCCGCATGCTCCAGCATCTGCCTGCTCTCCGGGATGTCACGTAGGATTTTTTCGATGAGCTGCTGTTGCTTCACGGTGGAGGGGAGTAGAGCCTTGCTCTCATCCAGCTTTTCCACGCCCTCGCGGGTGCCGACGTACTCGACGTAGTTCATGAGGTGCTCGGCGGGCGCGTCCCGCATGTAGTGTGAGGTAAAAATAATTTTTGACATGGCGGCCTCCTTTCTGTGTTTTGGGCAAAAGAAAAGAGCGACCACGGTTGTGATTGCCCATCAACTTGATAAACTGGAACTCATACGTTTGATAACACATGTGCATTTCAAGAAACGTTTCTAAATAAGCAAACAGGTTTTCTTTTGAATCTTATCCTTTATAAGCAAAACGGTTTCTTCAATAGAATAACCCGTTGTAACTATAACATTAGCTTCATAGCTACCCAAATTATTGAATTGTTCCCACATTACTTCTACCAATTCAATATTTGTTTCTCTATCTAATTTTGAACGGTCAATCGCTCGTTTCATGGTTTCTTCTTTACTTGCTCTCAAAATGATATAGTGTACTTGATAACCTTCATGAACGATGTTTAACCACGGTTCCAAAAACCACGAACCGATAATGCCATCAACAATTACGTCATATCCGCCACGGACATAACGCTTTGCGGCTTCTAAAAAAGCTTCAATTACAATCAGGTTTTGCTCATTCGATTCTGGCAAATGTGGTGGTATGGCCCCTTTGCTAAGATAATGATAGAAGTCATCTGTATGCATATGCACAGATTTTTCCATGCTGGATTCTTGCGCGACGATGGCGGATGTCGTAGTTTTTCCCGTTCCCGGCGATCCAGTGATTATAATAATTCTTCCTTGTTCCATTTTTATTTGTCCTTACATATTTTAATTTATCCAAAATTATTCAATAGGTAGATTGTGCTGTTTCAAAAATGAAAGTTTATCCCAATATCCCCGCTGAAACAAAATCTTTTCGTTTACTACATGAAAAAAACCACATCCCCGCAATCCCAGAGGGTCTTTCCACTCTAAAATTGCCCATTGTCCATCTTCAAAAATATTTTCTACAATCGTTGTCATATCTGCAGTAGAAAATTCTACTGTAAACATTTCTCTGATTGCATCAATTCCAATCACGGGGTCATTTGTTACCTGATGATTGGTTGCGTTATCATGGTACAGGCTCACGATTGATTCAACATCGTGACTATTAAAGGCATCTACCCATTTACATATTACTTCTTTTGGTCGCAACATTTTATTCCTCCACAAAATCTGATTTATCGTTCAGTATTGAAACAATTATACCACGTCCACCGACAAAATTCATCACCAATATGTAAAATGGCCCCCACTCTCGCAGAGGCCATCCACCAGTGATGCTTTTACAGCGCACCAAGCTTTTTCAGCAGCTCCACGCAGTCCTTTGCGCCCTGCACATAGAGGTGCGCACACTCATGGTCGGCGATTAGATTGGTTTTCACAAAGTAATCCTCCAATATGCGCCGCTGATCCTCCGGCAGCGTCTTGACAATGTCACGGGCCTGCGTGCTGAGAGCCATCGCCTCTGCGTAGAGCCGCTGTTCCTCATCCGGCAAATTTTCCTTTCGCTTGGCTATCGCATCCTCTGTCAGCTCCCGGATGGCGGATTCAAAAATTTCATGTTTCTCCATTGGTTTTCTATCTCCTTTCGCACGGCGGATTTGCCGTACCCACACATATAAACGAATGGGCCTCAACAGTCCATACCCATACTGAACAAAGAAGCCTCTACTTTTTAGGTTCGCCGCTTTTGGTAATTGTATGCATCCTCAAAATCGACCGCGCCGTTGATGCGCTTGACCTCGTCCACACATTTCCCGTGGAGCCACTTCATATCCTCCGGATCGACTTCGTGGGTGTAGGCGATGACATGCGCCAGCTTGGAAATCTCCACGGCGAGCTTAAAGTCCATCCGGGCGAGGCGGTTCTCGGTGTCCTGCACCGTGCCGGTGAGCACGGAGGAGAGACTCCGCAGCAGATAGTCCTCCGACTGCCGGGACGAGAGGTAGCCGCAGTAAAAGCGCAGGGCTTCGGTGACAAACTCGTTTCGGGATTTCACATTGGCCTGACTGAGCAGGCGGTCACACCAGTCCAGTATCTCTTTCTCAACGTAGAAGCCGGTGCGCGTCATGGTTGGCTTTTTCTCTGCCATTTGGGCCTTCTTTCCCCGGCGATGGTAGCCGGTATGCAGTGAAAATGCCGGAACGGTAGGGCTTTCGGGCCATCCGGCATAAGAAATTCCTACGCGTGGTGAAAAGGTATGCAAACCGCGATCCCCGCACGGCTTTGCCGGGCGGTGTTTTCCGGGGTTAGGCTGCGAAAGCAGCATAACCCCTTTAACCTGCACACTTTTCGACCCTGCCAGTTCCCCCTTAAAATCCAGCTAAAGCAAGGCTTTTCAGTCTTTTTCCGGAGTGGCGGCCACATCGCCCCAACGCTGGCGAAACCAGCCGCAGGGGTACACGGGCCACCCTGCCCCGAAAAAGCCCACACAGGGCGTCACAGGGGCGGACATGGGGGGCAGCTGGTTTTCCCGCAAACGTACTTATCAGGCGTTGTCCTCCGGTCGGGCATCTTCCACCGGACGGGGCGCGGGTCTGGACGGCCTGCGAGGACGGTCTTTGGCTCCGGCATCCCGGATCACCTTATCATCGATGTATTCACGGGTGGCCTGCGGCACATATTTTTCATACAGTTTCTGGATCGTATCGTTCAGCTCCCCCTGTAGGTCGGCGTCTTTTTTACCCATGTGGAAGGTCAGTGCGTCCAGCTTTTCGGTGTTGAACGAGAGCGTCAGTGTGGTGTTTTTCATTCAGGCATCCTCCTTTTCACAGCTTCATTTCCGGGGTCTGCTCCGGTGATTCTTTCAGGGTGGCCACCCATTTTTCATAGTTTTCTTCGGAACAGTAGCCTGCCAGCATGGCGGAAAAATCCTGCAGACGGGACGGTTTCACACCCTCCAACTCCACCTGCAGGCCGTAGGCTCCCTCATAAATCCGGCACACCTTTGCGTCCAGCACATCCGCCCATGCCTGCCTCCCGGCATCCGTCAGGGTGTTCGCAGACAGCTCCACAATGGTGGCCGGATCAATTTCCACCTCCTTGTGGACGAGGTGAACATCATCCCACGGAGTCCGGATCAGTTCTCCAAGTGTCTGTCGGGGTGTGTCTGCCAGCACAGCTTCCGGCTCTGATTCCTGCTGGCAGTTAGGGCAAAAGTCAAGGTAATAGGTCACATCAAAACCGTTTTCCTCGATGGACAGATCCGCCACCTCCGGGCGTTCACACAGCATATCACCTATTATTTCCTGCAGAAATGGCTTCCCTGCAGCACATAGGCCGGTCTGTTCCTCCAGCTCCTCAAAAGATAAAACCCATTGTCCTCCCGTGGTCTGGCCGGTACCGTCCGCCACAATAAAAACCACAGTGTCAGCCAGTTCCCGGTTGATTTTGGAAAGTGACTGGTAACGGAGCGCTGTTGCTTCCGGCACATAGGCGGCGTATCTTGCGTAAGGGTAGCCCTCGCTCTCCACCAGCAGGCCATCCGGACAGCCTTTACCGGTGACCAGCAGGCAGTGGTTCACTCCCGTGCCGTCCTGCCTCATCAATTCATGATGCTCTTTCAGGAAATCCTGATCTTTCATGGGATGCCGGAGCATTTCTTCAAAGCGTTCCGCTGGGATGGATACCGTTTTTTCAATGACAAAATCCCGGAAATGGAAATCCGGCTTGTGTTCAAAGGTTGTTTTCATCTCTGCTTTTCCTCCTGCTTATGGTTTATGGGGAACAGAAACAGCCGCCGTTTTTCCTGCGGCGAGCTGCCTCTGGTAATGATAAACTAAATGGCAATCAGCTTTAGCAGGCGCAGGCCATCCTTTAGTCCGGCCAGATAGAGGGCTTCACATTCCTCATTGGTCAGAATCACATCATCTGACATCCGGCTGTCCAGCCATTGCCGATCCTCATCGTCAAGGGAAAACAGGATATGGTTCAGCCTCTCCATCTGCGCTTTTTTCTCAGCGATGGTCAGATTCTTGTGTTCATCTCTGATCTGCCTTACCCTCTGATTCAGGTAATCTTTCGCCTGTTCCATAAACTCATCCATTCTTGCTCACCTCCTTCCGCGACCGAACATACTACACAACCCGGCACAAGTAGATACCAAAATGTACTGAAAATCAGCTACTGGGGCAGCCGTCCTGCGGCATAAAAATGTTCTGACCAGTAGGCGGAATTGACATCCGCATAGCCAATCGGCGACCCACAATGCAGCATCTGGCCAGCTCCGACATAGATACCAACATGGCTTACCGGGCCGGGTGAGGCGTAAGTGCGGGTAAAAAACACCAAATCACCCGGCTGCAATTCTGCTCTCGGTATAAGAGAACACTGGTCATAGATGCCGGTGGCAGTGGTGCGCGGCAGGTTATAAACGCCGGAATGCGTATACACCCAGCACACAAACCCACTGCAGTCAAACGAGGTGGAGGGGCTGGAGCCACCCCACACATAAGGATACCCGATATACTTCGTGGCCTCCGCCATCAGCGCCGCAAAGCTGCCGTCTCCCATCGATACACCGGGCGGCAGGCCGTTTCCTCCGCCCGGAACAGCGGCAGGGCCATACATTGCCAGCAGGTAAATCCGGGCGGCATTGGATTTGTTCTCTGCGGTGATTGTCCTGCCAAGCGCGGCGGAAAGATTCCCATACACGGTTTCTAAGTCTGTGATTGGAACAGCCACAGTATAGGTTTCGCCGTCCTCATCCACCCGTTCCTCATAGGTGACAAAGCAGTCCGCAAATATTCGGTAGTCCCCGTCATTCATGCGGGGCTGATTCGCGCCGAAAAACAGAGAATAAAAAATGGCTTTTACCCGGTAGACATCCACCTCTCCATCCTCTGCCATGCCGTTGATCTCAGCAATGGCCGTATCCAAATCAGTGAAGCTGTCCCGCATTTTTTCAATGTACATCCGATATTCCGCGGGGAGCTGAGACGATAAATAGCCGCCGTGGAATGCCAAGTCCACAGCGGCATTGTTGTGGTTTGTTGTGCCGGACAGGGCGCTCAACATGACCACAATGATTAAAATAAACGGAGTCAGTATTGCGACCACCACCGAGGCGATGGCAGTCCATGTACGCTTATCCGTAGCCGCAACGAGGGCGGCCTTGACCGCCAGTACGGCGGCGGGTGCTGCCATAGATGTTTCCTCCTTTCGAGGGCGCTGAATACAGACCCTCGAAAGGAGCGCCTGCTATCTCGCCGTATTCTGTTTGTTTTCTCTGGTGATTTCCAAAGTTACTGAGTCAATAATCGTGATATTCCGTCCAAGTTCTCTGGCATAACGGACGGTTTGTCCGGTTCCGCTGCGTGCCGCGCCATCCCATACAGCCAGCACATAGCCGCTTTCCTCCACCATGTAGCGGTTGCGTTTGCTCATACAATCCTTGGTATAATATCCTTGAAGCAGGTTTTCATCGTTACTCCGGACGATGATGTCATAGTAGCGATCTCGTTGGGGAACCGTCCACTTTGCCGCCTGTTCCTCATAAGGGATTGCACACTCCAACCTTATCTGTGGGTAGGTTTCCTTCAGTTCCAGCACAAGCTCGGCACAGATCTGGTCGATGCCCAACGCCATCCCGGTTATAAAGCCGGTCACTTTTTCCTCCGTAATCAGACGCACCAGCTCCTGACGAAGCAGTTCCTTCAAACGCACACACGCCGGATGCTGCTCGTCAAATTTGAACGGGAGCCGCCGCGGGCGGTGTCCCGTAAAACAACAGGTTTTCTGTATCTCCTTCTCCATGAATGCTTCCTCCTTCGTCTATCCACACATAATTGTATAGCCCATCAGCCTATGTTGTCAACGTCCATGAATGATGTATTAGCCTAATAGACTGGGTTACAATATATCCATAGGCTATAAAGGAGGTGATGCGGTGAAAAAGGAAATCAATATTGAAATTGGCGGGCGTATCCGCACAAAACGGGAAGCCCTCGGATTGACACGCGAGCAGTTGGCGGAGGCCGCTGACATATCCGCACCGTTCCTGGCGGATGTGGAGCTTGGCCGCAAGGGTATTTCGCCGCTGACCATCCAGAAACTCTGCGATGCACTCCATGTTTCAGCAGATTATCTGGTGCGGAGCCGTGAGCTTAACACAGATTTCCCTGAAATTATTGAGCTATTATCCGGCCTTGACGCTGCGTATATCCCTCTGGTGGAGGAGTTGTTGCGCACCTATGTCAAAACCGTGGATTTAAAGAAAATATCGGATTAGGCTGCGCCAGCAATGGCGCAGTTTTTCATTTCAACTGATCCCAGCCGCCCATCTCGAACAGCGTCTGCTGGATGGACTGTCCCTGCTCCTGTACCAACTCCCACGCGTGTTCAATGGCATCGTCCAGCACCTGCGTATCAAAGCCTGCCGACTTATAGCCTTCCCGGATCACTTCGGCATAGTAGTCCGAGGGGACGCCGAACTCATGGCCGGGCGTCATGATATAAACCATCGCAGACACAGTCTTGCCATCCAGCTCCACATCCATCATCTGCTTGTCATAAAATCTGGGATATCCCTCATAGCGGTCAAGCGCCGCCTCGTCTGTCTGGCGGATTTTCCAGAGAAGCACGGGGACGGAACTGCCCTCCTTGGGTTCCACCGTAGCGACCGCACCTTTGCGGCCGCCACGGAATAACAGTTCATAATCCTTCAGTTCACTTGTTCCCACCACCTCTGCGGTGGGGCAGCGGAACGCCATCTGCGGCAGGTTCAGGTTGCTGCCGTAGGCGATATAAAGCGTGGGTTTTCTGCTCATCTTTTCCTCCTTTATGATACGCTGTGCGGATTCACATCCGTATGACAAAGGCCGGGGTTTCATCGGAAACCTCGGCCTGTTCTGTCTGTTCGGTTGCCTGATCCTGCGGAACAGCTTCTACGGCGGCCCGCTCCAGCCTCGCCTGCTCCCGTTCCTTTTCTCTTTTCTGCCTTAAGCGTTCCTTCTGAGCCTCGGCCTGTGCCGGATCGCGCCATGCAATACAGCCGGGGAGGTTGGCCAGCAGATGCTGTCTGGCGGTGGCGAACTCATCGCCGTTTAAGCCCAGCCGAAGCAGCCATGTCCGGAACGTATACTTCTCGTTGGTGGTCTGGGTTTTCCTCCGGCTGGCGCAGGTCTGATTGAGCGCCTGCGCCCCAATGGCGAGACAGAACTGGATGTACGCCTTGATCTTTCCGGCATGGAGCGTTCCATTGAACAGCCGGAACTCCACCGTACCTTTCTGGAATACTGAGTGGAGATTCAGACAGTGGTAACGGCTGTTATCATAATGCTCATGGCTGCGGCTTGCTCCGTTGTACCAGATCCGCTCCACCTCCCGCATATTTCTTGGCCTGCGGGCATTAAGCTGGTCGAGGAATCGCTGCTCCACCGGCTGGCACCACCGGTTCTGGCGGGCCACGGAAACCCCCAACGCCTTATAAATCAGATCCTCCTTGGAGGCCATGATGTTGGTGATGTTTCGCAGCGTCCGGGCATCAAACGGGGATGCGTCAATATGCACATGGATACCGCAGCTCGTATTGGTAATTGCCCCGGCTTCCTTCAGTTTGCGGATGATTTCCTGCACTGGGATGATATCCTCATAGCGGCAGATAGGGCTGACCATCTCCGTCTGGTATTCTCTGCTGGCTGCAACCTTCTGCCTGCCCTCCTTGCGCTGCGCTGTAATACTTGAATCACTCATAAATTTCCACTGCCGCCCTTGACTGTCCAGCGCAGCGTAGATATCATAACCGGAACCGACATAGCGTGAAGATGTCCCGAAATATTCAGCGGCGATCTCGGCAGCCCGCTGTCTGGTGATGCCGGTCATTTCAATTTCAATGCCGAAGCGTTGGTCTTTTAAATCCATGCACTGTCACCTCCCCCTTACCTGCCGCCCGCCTTACCGAACAGCTTTGCCTTATATTCCGGGGCGTTTACCATCAGGTTGTACCGCTCATTGCCGCATTTATAAAGGCACACGCCTCGCTGGGGGTAACGGATCAGGTTGTATTCGCTGTCCTCAAGCTGCAGGGTATCCGTATAAAACTTCGCGTCGATGCTGCCCGCATTGAACAGAAACTGGTGCGTGGGGATGGAGAACAGGGGCTTGGTGTACTCCCGGACACCGTCCAGATTGAAATCCTCCAGATTCTGACTGGCGATAATCACCGCCGAATCCTTCTTCCGCACACGCTTCATAAAGTTGCGGACATATTCAACGGCAGTCAGGTTGGACAGGAACAGGTAAAATTCATCAAGACTGGCGGCAGTGTTACCCTCGGTCAAAAGCTCATCGCTCATAAAGGACAGGACGTTGAACAGCAGGGCGTTCTTTAAACTCCGGCTGGCCTGCAGCAGTCCTTTCACGCCGAAGGTGACAAAGCTGGAATCAGTGATGTTGGTGTGGCCGTTGAAGAATTTACTCTCCGCACCCACACACATGGAGTTTAATCCCAGCAGGATGCTCTGTAGCATTTCGGCGGTGTAAAGCTGCCGTTTCCCCTCATCAAACGCTTTGTATTCCGTCTCCATAAACGCATACAGGTCGGACAGGATCGGGTAATCCTCCGGGAGAAAACGGTCAAAGTCACTCTGGTCACTGATACCCCATTTGGCGTACAGCTTCTGGAGCATAATCTCAATGACATCGATTTCCCGGTCGGTGAAATCCTTATAGGTTCGGAAAAAGTCTTTCAGGAAGCTGATGTGCTGGGACAGACGGGAGCTGATGCGGAAGGTCTGCGGCGCATCCATGTCCTCCGGACTGCCCGCTTCATCCCATGTTTTCGGCTCCAATGGGTTGATGATATACTTGCCGCCCATCAGGTCAATAAAGCAGCCGCCGAGGTTGTTCGTCAGATCCTCGTACTCCATTTCCGGATCAAGCGCACACACCCGCATCCCGGATTCCCGCAGGTTCGTCAACAGGAGCTTTAACAGATAACTCTTACCTTGTCCGCTGTTTCCAAGGATCAGGATGTTGGCGTTGGTCTTGTCATCTGCACGGCGGTTAAAATCCACCAGCACGTTGCTGCCGAACTTATCCCTGCCGATATAAAAGCCCTGCGGATCAGTTTTGCCGCTGTAATTGAATGGGTACAGGTTGGCCACACTGCTGGCAGGCAGGACGCGCTCAAACTGATCCCGGAACAGGTTCCACCCGGTAGGCATCACGCACTGGAAGCCCTGCTGCTGGCGCAGCATGAGCCGGTCAACATTTAACTTGGAGCGGATCAGTTCCGTCAGCACCTCGGTCTGCAGGAGTTTAAGCTGGTCGAGGTCATGGGCGCACAGTTCCAGATAGACCGCCGCGTGAAGCAACGGCTCCCGGTTCCGGTGCATCTGCGCCACGATGGTGGTCACATCCTGCAGGTTTGATTCTGCCAGCACTGTCTGCTGGAGATCGTTGGTATTGCTCCGATCCATGCGGTTTTTGTTGGCAGCGTTGCTGATAATTTTCTTTTCTTCCACCGGCGTGACATGGCGGGTATAAATCCGCAGGGTGACACCGTCCTTTTCCCCAAGATGCGACAGGATGGCCTGCTCATCAGTGGCTGTCGGATATTCCCTCAAGGCCCACACGCATCGGTAGGTGTTGCCGCAGATAAAATGGTCGGTTTCAAACTTGATGACGGAGGGCGCGATCATATCCAGAAACTCCTGAATATGCACATCCTCCGCAGCCACCACAGGGGCGGTTCTCGCTTTTTTCAAATGGATACCTCCTTGGTTTTGGCATAAAGAAAGCACCAGAGCTGTCCTGCCCTGATGCCAATAGTTCGTATCAGTCCTCCGGTATAATCCAGCGGTCCCCGTCAAAGTCCTCAAACTTCTCCGTGGTCACGTTCTGCTCATAATACACAGCGAGGATGCGCTTGATGTCCTCCCGGTCGGCTCGTTTCACGGAAAAGCCCTGCTCTTTTAAGGATTTTTCAATTCGGGAAAGGTAGGGGAACACCTCGGATTCCTTCTCGTCCTTCAGCCGGATCATGATTAAAAATTCACGGGCGGTCGCCATCTGCACCTGTATCCGGTCGAGGTGCGTCTGGTCTTTTTCAAGGAGTTTCCGCACCACCAGGTTGTCCTCCTGCTCCATCCGGGAGCGCAGGAACCGCTTGTTGTCCTCGAAGCTCTCCCGACTGTTTAAGCACAGCATTTCAATCTCAGCCACGCCTTTTAGCACCGTCATCAGGGCATAGATCCGCGCCCCGACGCTGGCCTCGGAAAGCACAGAGATGTTGGAGGGCTTTACGATAAAATACACCAACTCGCCATGCCCGTGGGTGACGAGGCTGTAATCCGTGACGGCCTCGGCCCCGATGAGCTGGCGGGTGGAGGCTTTCTCACGGGCCTGTTTCTTCTCTGTTTTTCTGCTCATTACCTATACCTCCATTCGTAAAGCTGCTGACAGGTGAAAAAGAACCTGCAGGCATATCTGATAAAATCCAGAATGCTGGTGTCCTCAAAGCGGATCGTCAGAAAGGCAAACACCGCCGTCAGGACGATGGGCGGGAAGAACCCCGCCTGCGTCAGCGCCAGAATGGACACCACCGCGCACACACCGATGATGCCGATGTCCTTCAGCTGCCAGAGCCACAGCGTGGCCTTGGATTTTAAGTTGTCCGGGTAAATATACAAAAATGTTCACCTCCAAATGAAAAACCCCGAGGCTCTGTGGCTCCGGCGGTTCGGGATATCTGTCATCATTCTTCCTTTTTCTGTCCTTCTGCGTTTGGTTCAGCGGCTTCCGCTTCCGCAAGCGCCTGCTCGATCAGGCTGATCACGAAGTCCTTCTGGCTAAGTCCTGTCTTTTTCAGATGATCCTTAATTCTCCCGAAAAGTTCCTCCGTTACCTGAAACGCCAGTGTCCTTGTCTTTCCATCCATTGCTTTTCCTCCCATCTCAAAGTGTTCTTTCAGTACCATCTCGACATATTGGCTCAGTGTCAGTTCCAGTTTTTCCTGCTCCGTCCGCGCCTGCGTGTGCAGGGATTCGGGAATCATGGCGCAGAGATTTTTTCGTTTTTCCATATGCTCGTTTCCTTTCTCTTAATTTTACAAGCCAAGTATATCGACAATGTCAGGATAAAGCTATGACGATACCCAACAAGGATTTCTGCAAAAGGGAAGCAGATGTACCAATGTTACATCATCAGCGCCGCCGTCATCCCCGCAAGGATTTCAGCCGGTTCCAACACTTGCTGCGGGATATCAGTGATCCGGCGCACCGGAATGTCAAGCTGTTCGGCAGCGGCAAGTTCGGCCCGCATCCCGTGTGATATCCGGTCGCCGCACAGCCACAGCTCATCACAGGCTTCCAACACCCGCAGGCCCATTCTGATTCCTGCCTTGCGCTCTGCCGGAATACTATCATCCAGTATCTGCGGATACAGTAGATGGACAGCTATGGGCGTGGCTCCCTGTTCCATCGCATAGTGGCAGGCCGCTTTAGCGAAGGCCACGTTTGCCTCCACATCCCCGGCATAGGGAGATGCGATATACACCAGTTTATTACTGCTCATTCGCTCACATCCTTTCTTACTTCGCTACCGTCTGTACGATGGTTCGCGTCAGGTTTACCGCTCCCTGCGCCGCATACACGGCTCCCATCACGTTGGCCCTTGTGCCGGTATCCAGGCCAAACTGTCCGGCGATACGGGGGATTTCACCTGCGGACAGCATCAGTCCAAGTCCCAGCAGGGCATGATCCTTTATGACCATCAACCCGGCTATCAGCACGGTCGCCTGCAGAAAGGTGGTCAGACACAAACCGATGACCTGCTTACACCAGCTTACAAAGCCGTCGATGTATCCCCGTGGAACACTGAACATATAAAGGCTGCCCACCGCAATCTGGATCAGCAGGATACCTCCACGTTTTAAATTGGCAAAAAACACCTTTATAATGGCGTATCCCATCATGATTAAGATAAAAATCATCAGGATCGGGCTGGTGATGCTGGTCAGACCGCCCAGCGCCCCAGAGGTGGCCGCCTGCTCCCATGTCCCTGCGTCCTGCAGGGAAGTGATAATGCCGGAGGCTACCGTCCCAAAATCCTCGCCCAGACCGGTGATTCCCACCGTGAAGCTGCCCTGCAGGGATACGCAGAGTTTATAAAGCTCCACCGGCACAACGGTGAACAGGCTGACAGCCATAAACCCTTTAATGGCGTTTAAGGTGCTTTCCTTTACGCTGCCGCGCCCGGTCTGATACTCGATGCCGCATTCAAAGGCAGACACCACAAGGCCGGTGACATACAGCGCCCAAGCCAGATAAGAAAAGAACAGCACGATGGACTGTACCCAGCTCATCTCGAACAAATCCGCTCCCATATTTCCCATCTGCATGAAAAAGTCGCCGAGGAACCCTACGATCTGGCCATAAATCCAATCAATAATCTGACCCAGTACGGTTTCGGCGACGAAGTCCCATATAAACACGTTTGATTCTCACTTCCTTCCTTGGCTGAAGTGTTCGATTACTTGTATGACCGAATCAAAATACGCACCACAGTTGTAAAACCAGCCATAGAAACACAGCCGCCGCAAGGTCAGCACATCTTTTGTCCCATCTCCTGACCCTGCACCGGCTCCTGAAACACCTGCAGGTATGTCCCAACCGCCTCGGCAAGCTGCTTGTAGTCGGTCTTATTCGGATGATACACATACCAGCTTGCTTTCCCATAGTCATCCCAGATATGGGGGCTGACCCCATCGCGGAAGTTAGGATTACTGGTGGCTTTCACACCCCACAAATCCTTAAACCGCAGCACCATGCTGTCAATCGGCCCTTCATTCCGGTTGAGAAGCGTCACCTTCAGCCGGTCATATTGGTTGGAAGTACCGCCGGTCTGGAAGTTGATTTTTACCCGGATGCTATCGGTCAGCCTGCCGTAGCAGGCGTTGCCGACAAAGCGCGTATCTGCAAACACCGCGTCATGGTCAAAGAGTTTGCGAAGCTCCTGTTCAAAAAAAGTCATAGCATTTTCTCCTTTTCTGCCGATTTCATTTCATACACAATCCTGAGTTACCGGTCTGCGCCTGTTCCGGCATATAGGCTGCCGTTTGCGCCGCTCCAGAATATAGTTCCAGCGTGGAACCATCTCCAGCAAGCACCCCGTCCAGACGTCCAATCAGCACAGCCATGTGGTTCTGCCAATCTATCCAGTCTTTTTTCTGAAACCAGCCGCCCCATTTGTGTCCTTTCTCCGCATTTTTCACAGCATACTTTAATGTGTCGCTAAGATAATCCCGGAGCCATCGGACGGAATCTCTGGATGCGGTAAAGGAAGTAATGGTATTAAATTTCTTATCCTGTGCTGCCCAGTCCCCATCATAGTCCAGTCCGTCCAGATCGCGGTCGAGAAATTTCACCACGACCTCTGCCAGCGCCATCGGGCTGGTATGTGACTCGCCGTCTGTAACATCGGATGGTGCGTTCCAGCTATCCTGCCGTAAAGCCCCGATCAGTTTTTCAAGCTCCAGTCTGCCGTCCTCCGGCAGATGGTCACGGATAAAGCCAGCCGCATCCAGCCCCGCATCCGACTCAAAAGCAGTTATTCCCCAGCATCCCATCGTTCTTTCCCTCCGTTTTTACATTCCGAGTATCTGCCACACATAGAGCGGAGCAGTTAAGGTAAACACAAGGCAGGCGAACAGGATTGCCGGAGCCGCCCATTCAAACTGTCCGTGCTTCCTGTAATCAAAGTAAGCGGTACCGAGTTTGGCGAAGAAAAACACGGCGAGGATTAGGTCGATGGCAGGGAACACCACGTTGTCCACCACCGTCTTGATCTGCTGGGATGCGGTTGTCCATGTACCCTCGATAGCTCCGGCCACATCACCGGAAGCCGCATAGGCAGGCACACAGAACACGCTGGCCGTCAGGACAACAGTGCAGACAAGCAGAGCGATTCGTTTCATTTTCATCTGATTTCTCCCTTCATTTTGAGGTTCAGGAAAAAGGAAAGACCGCAAGAACCAGAGCAATTCCGATTCTGCAGTCTTTGTTCTTTTTCTGATGTTAAATGGTTACATGGTAAGATGCTGTTGCGGCTCCTGCTCCAGAAGCAGCGCGGCTACCTCGATGATCTCCGGATGTTCCCTGAATTTCAGATCTCCGCGATAGCCCACCTTCAGGCGGCTGAACGCCCGGCCTGCCTCCAGAAGTTCTGGCGGAGCGCCGGGTGGAAATCCCTGATTCCAATGCACCCAATCGCCGCTCTGAAAACGCGGCTCCAGCTTGAGAATAACATAATCCTCCGGCGCAAAGGCAGGATAACGCTTCAGCACACCGCCAAGTCCATAGTATGGCTTGCCCTCCATCATCACCGTATTTTTCATCAGCGTCAGGGTATCTTCGAGTGAAGTACAGAACCAGCACTCGGTATCGCCCATTCGCCGGATACGTCCATCCTGCAGAATGTTGTCCAGATGGTTCCGGGTAGTATAGTGGTAAAGGCAGCCTTCCGGTCTGTCAATCCGTTCATAAGCCATAATGGGTTCCTCCTTTAATCCGGATTCTTCGGCGCGATGTGCCAGTCGCTCCAGAGGTTTCCGTTAATTGTCACCGAATCCGTAAGGTTCATGGAGAGCATCCCGGCAGGCGTCCAGCAATCAATCAGCCATGTATAAGGCGTGTAACTCCCATCCGGATACCAGATCGGTGTGAAATGGGTGCGGCGGTTGTAGGTGCTGTAGCGGTTTTCTTTGAATTCGTGCGTCATGTTATAGCCGCCGCCCATCCGGTCGAGCAGCCGCCAAAAGCCCTGATACTGAAACTCCGGGAAATAGGTGACCGCATTCTGTGCCGCCGTGACCGCCGAGCTTTGGTTGGTGCTGACGCGGGTGGTGACTTTTTCATTGATTCCGTACCCGGATTTCAGTGTCCTGCCGCTGGCTGTAGGGGCTTTGATGTCCGGTGTGATGCTCATGGATGCTGTCAGGCTGGCAGAATAACGGTCGAGATCAAACTCCCACCAGCCGTGGTCGCACCACCAGCCCCCGCCATCGCCATCAGAATGCCACACCCAATAGGCATACCACCAAGGCCTCCAGATGCCCCAACTGGCCGATGTGACCTGTGCATTGTTTGGCACAGATGGTCGAGTGAAGCTATCGTTGCGGTCATCCGCATTAGGATCGGGTGGCGGGTTTTCATCCAAGTCGATGATGTTTACGTTGATGGTTCCCTTACTGACCGAACCACCGCCATGCACATGCACCGTGATGGTCATAGTTTGCGGTTCATCTGGTGTTGTCCAGCGAATCCAAGCGAGTTGGCTATCGCCGGATGGGTAATAGACGTTATTGACCGTATAGCTGCGGCCTGCCACGTTGAATGTGACCGACACCGGATTGTCCGGATCACTCTGGCCGCCTCGTACATCGACCGCCGTAACGACTTCAGTATTGGTGCGGTACATATAGTCAAAGGTGCTGACCTCCGGTGCATCAGGCGGCATATCCTTAAACCGCACAATGCCAAGGCCGAGGCTGGATTTGATATCCGTGTTGGATGCCGCTGTAGTACGGCTGCCACCCCATGCAGGATATCCGAGGTCTGCCGTTTCGAGGAACATTGCCAGTGGCAGATTTTTATGCGTCAGGGACACCATTTTTCTGCGCAGGCCGCCGCCGAGCTGCTCATCATATAATGCAGCTTCTGTGGCTGTGGTGGCAATCATAGCTCCCTGAAAAGTGTAATATGCAATTGGCTCGATCAGCAGACGGTATTCTCCGTTCACCAACACATCGAACTGCATCCCTGTAATATTCGCAATGCTGCGGATGACCTGTTCATCGGTAAAATAACTTTTTATGGCGGCAATATTATTGCTGCCGTTGCTGCTGATGATTTTGGGCAATGATTGTGCCGGATTCACATACTCATATGCACTGGTGTTCGGCGTCAGAGAAAATCCTCCGGAATATGACACCTTACTGACCTTGCCAAACGAATAAGCAATGCTTGGTTTCTTATTTGTCAAATCAATCGGGCGGGTTACCGGCGCATGATCACTCACCCGCACCACGGTCACCCGGACACCTTCATTTCCGGAATTCCAAAAGTTTTGGCTGGTACCATGCCCCATTCCGCCACCGCCGCCGTCCAGATTTCCCTCGCCGACAGCATAGGCCGGAACGGTGAACAGCAGGGAACAGAGTATGACCAATATCAGCGCAAAACTGATTCTTTGCTTCATGTCGGCCTCCTTTCCACGAAAAAAGCACCGTATTTCCACGATGCTTTCTCGATTTCTTTTATGTTATTTTAGTCCATGCTGCCGATCTTATTGCCATTCTCATACATATCGTTTGCTGTTGTGCCGGAACCGCCGCCCCCATTGTTCTCGACCCAGCCAAAACCCGGAATATAGATTTTCCCGTTTTCCGTATCTCCCGCCTGTGGCTGGTCGGGCGCAGGCTCCGGTTCGGTAGGTGTTACAACACTTTCATGCTCCACCGGCGTGGGCGGTGTATCCACTCTGGTTCCGTCCGGTTTTTTAGTTGCATCTTTTTTCGCTTCCTCGCTCGGTTCAGCGGGTTTGCTGACTTCCTGCTGGATGCTCTGCTCCGTCTGATCCGTCTGCGCCGGTCTGGTATCCACCTGCTGGCTGGATTCGGTATCCCCGGCAGCCGCATCCGTATTGGGCTTTACAACTACTTCTTTTTCTTCTGTGCTTGGTTCTGTTGTGCTGGTGGCAAGGCTGCTGGGATCGACCACAATCTCCGAGGATGTAGGGCTTTCCTGCGGAAGCGTGTCCTCGCCTGCGGGCGCTTTTCCAAACTGCAGGCTGATGGCTGCAATCAGTCCGACACAAATCACTGCGCCGCCTCCGATGGCAAGGTTCCGTTTCATTTTCTCTGTCAATTTCATATGGGATTCCTCCTTTTCAGGATATTGTTTTTTGTGTAGTTCACAACATACTATATACTTTTCCGGAAGTCCAGCAATTTCCCTGTTTCCTCCCGAAGTTTTTTAGAATACTTCGATATACCCGGCCTGCACTTTCAAAGTGATGTGCATGGAGGGCAGGAGCCTACCGCCAAACCGCACCGGTACTTCCAGCCGGATCACCGCGTCCGCCTCAAACCGCTGGGCATTACGGGGATCAGACGGGGCCAACGGTGCATTACGGATCGTCACGTTCAGGCTGTCAATGGCAAACTCCATTGCGTTGCTGGAATCACCGACATATTTGATGTGCCTGCCACCGGAAAGTTCCGTACCGATGGTACTGTCAAGGTAAGTATAGATGTCGCTCTCGCTGACCGCCGTTTCCCAGCCGGTATCGCCATCCGGCATATAGCCGCCCGAATAGCCCTCGCGCACCCCGTGATACACACCGGCATAGTTGTCGTTGACCGTAGAGATAATCGCATCCTCCACGGATTCCTTCACTCCGGCAGCAATGATCTGCAGCCGGAAATATTCACTCACGCCGCACAGAACAATGACAAGCGCCAGCGTGACGCCGATCACCAGAGGGAAGGACACGCCGCGCCGGTCTTTAAGCATTTGTCTGATTTTATCTGCCATCTGTGTCCCACCTCACTTCCAGTAAACTTCTGATTTCCCCGTTGCCTGCGCCCGCAGGGTAATGGGGAACGAGCCAAAGTTTCCAAACAGGCCGATGTTGCGGCGGAGCGTCAGGGTGACCGTCACTTCCTCGTTGAGCTGGATTCTTCCGCTTGTTGACCATGAAATAGTTGGATCAATGCCGGTTTTTTCCCGCAGGATGGCGGCACGACGGTTGGTTTCTGAACCGACCCGGCCCGTGACCTCGGCTTCCCGCACCAGCTCCGTGGCAAAGGTGTCAAGCTGCTGCTTGACCACAAACACGGGCAGTATCCGGATTGCCAGCGCCAGTACCAGTACGGCGCACAACACCAGCACAACAACATCAATATATCCCTCGGCCCGCCTGTCTTTCCAAACATTTCGGAGCCGCTTCAGCACATGACCACCCCCTGTCTGGAAGCGGGTGCGGCAGGTTTCTCCACCATCGGATACTCACCCTCGCCAATCCCTTTCTCCGCCATGTTCCAAAGAGCGTGATCCAGTTCTTCGTGGCGGTCATAGTTCTGTTCCGACATCCATCCGTCCTTTAACACCTCCAGCGGATTCTCAAACTGCAACAGGTAATCCGTATAATCACTGAATGCCCCCTCGACGCTCAATTCCTCATAAATAAATTTAGCAGCGGCAATCTCGGACGCCATCTCAATGAGGTCAGGCGCAGGCTTCTGCTTTAACTGCTGAATATAGGCTTCATAGTTTGCCTTTAACCGCTCCTTAAGTTTCCGTTCCTTATCCTGTTCCTGCATTCCTTCCACCTCTTTCTGGTTTTCCGTCTGTTCCTCGTTCTCCGCCTCATCCATAAACATATGGCAGACATGGTTCTGCCGCCGCACACTCAAGATTTTCAGGGAGAGCAGATCCTCCGCGCCGATCCGGATGGAACACTCCGGATCTCCCGGATGCGCCATAACGCTTTCCCCAGCCAGCAGCGCTTTGGCCTGTACCGGTGTGAGGAATACGAAACCGCCCGGTGTCATCATGTCGAAGCTGTCATTTGGGTATTTCTGAATCAATTCCCGCAAAAGCATAGGGTTCCTCCTTCCTTAAAACATCCCGCCAAGGCTGGTCACCGCCACATAGCAGATGATGGCCAGATAAGTCAGCAGGAAGCACATCAGCATGGCAAAGGAGAATACCCGGATTTTCGGAGGGATCTTCTGCGCCTGTGCTTTTAACCGCTGCAGCTCCATCTGCTTGAAATCATGGGACAGCATCTGGAAATACACCGCGCTGTCATCCCCACGCAGCACACCGATCAGCCCGCGCACCACATCGGAAAGCATGGGCGAATTGAGCCTTGCCTCAAACCGGGTGAGCGCCGCTTCATAGTTGGAGGAGCGCATATCGGCCAGCAGGATGTCCAGTTCCCCGGTCAGGGCTGTCCCCGCGTTCTGCTTGAACCGCTCCAGCATCCCGATCACATTTCGGCTGGCTTTCAGCTCCTGCTCGATGGTAGCGACAAGACGGGGCAGCTCGCCCTCGATCTCATCCCGCTTGGCTTTCAGCCGTTCATCGGCTTTCTGGCTCTCCTTAAAATAAACCAGCACCGAGAGGATTACTACTACTGGCGACAAAAGAGGCAGAAGAAACACACAAGGGATGATTCCCAGCAGGATTGCTCCGGATTTCACAAACGCATACGCCTGATAGACCTCCGGCGTCAGGTTCATGCCGCTGGCTTTCAGCACATTGTTCATTCGGCTACGCTTATATTCGTCCATCCGGATGTATTTTGCCAGCCGCACCGTCACCGTCATCAGGTAGGTTTCAATGGTTTTTGCCGCTTTCTTTTCCTGCTTCACCGTCCCCAGCATGGCCTTTGCCGCACCGATGGTGGGCAGCCGGAGCAGGGAGGCCGCCAGAAAGAACAGACCAAGGGCTAAAAACAGCCCGAATAAGAATAACAGTCCCGTCATGGCATCACCTCCTGTACTCAATGGGACGGGTCAGCTTCACTACAAAACTGGCCGAGATAAAGATTACCGCCGCCGTAACGGAAAGGATGATCTGCCCCAGCGGCGTGTCCATCAGGACATGGTACCAGTCCTGATTTAACAGGTACATCAGCGGAATATTGCCCACCACAAAAATCACCATGATTAAGAACTCCTTGCGAGGCTCCGCAATCATGTACTCCAATTCCGCATTCACGTTACGCATATCGGAGAGCTTTGCCACAATAGGCGTGAGGGTGGTTTTCAAACTCCGGTCATGCTGGCAGTCGCAGAGCGCATCGCACCACTCCCGGAACACCTCGTTATCAATCCTTCCCTGCATGGTTTTCAGCGCCGCTTCAATGTCCGGGTTCACCAGCTTAATCTGCATCAGAAAGTCCCGAAACACCTTGGAACCAGGCGGATTCAGATAGGCGATATTTTCTTCCACAGCAGTCACGATATCCTCGGTACGCAGGTAAGCTGTGGTAATGACGGACAACGCCGTTTCCAGTTCTGCGGAAATGTCCCGCTTATAGTGGCTGGCGGTCAGCTTCACATACCAGAACGGCAGAAACATAAACCCCACCGCCATCACCGGGGCCAGAAAGAAATTCCCAAGGAGAATGGCGATAGAGCCGCCAAGGCAGAACATCGCCAGCGAAGCCGCGCAAATCAACGAAAAACGGTTTCCACGCCCGGTCATCTCAAGGACGGCCTGTGCCTCCGTGATTTCCCGGCGAAACGGGCCGGGCTTCTTCCGATTGGTAGAGGTTTTGATGTCCTCCCGGATGCTGTGCTTTGGCCGGAGCAGAAAGGCGAACAGCCCGTCCGTAAACTCCACCGGTTTCAAACCCAGCAGCAAAAATGCGCCGACAATCAGTCCGGCGCAGGCTAACAGTTGAATGGCTGTCATGCGGTTTTATCCTCCTTCCTTTCATCAGGCAGCGTCCGGAGCTTCTCCAGAAGATCCTGCGGCATCCCGTTTTCCATCAGGCGGCGGGCAAGGCTCTCCGAGATGGGATTCACTTGCCGGTGCTGCCCGGTGACAATAAATTTCCCATCCTCCACCCGGTTTTCTGTGATCTGGTACTGGAACAGAGGGCGGAAGTTCCTTGTGCCGTCCGGCAGGATTTCACACTCCATGATTTCCATCAGGCGGCGGTCTTTGTTTTCAAGCTGCTTACAGAACGCCACGATGGGATACGCCTCCGTCACAAAGCCCATCAGCGTTTCATCGCTCATATCCACGGCCCGTTTGCACAGAGAAACCATGCGGCGGTAGGTGGCGTCACAGCTCATGGAATGGATGGTGGTGACCACGGCCACGCCGGTTCGGGCGGCTTCCTGCGCCGCGTTTGCTTCCGGGCCTCGCATCTCGCCCACCACAATCACATCGGGGTTAAAACGAAGCGCCATGTCTAACAGGGCAATCTGATCCACCCGCTGGCGCTCGTTCTCGCTGTCCCGCGTCAGGGTATGAATGACGGAGTTTTTCACCCGCCCATCCGAATCCCGGCGCACCAGCGCCAGTTCACGAGAGCCGTTCTCAATGCTGTAGATACGCTTGCTGTCCGGGATGGTGGTTAAGAGCCAGCCAAGCAGCGTGGTCTTGCCGGAGCTGGTCGCCCCGGCCACACAGACGGAAATGCCATAGCGGATGCACTCTGATAAGAAATCCAGCATCTGCCCGGTAGCCGTGCCGCCATTTACAAAATCCTCTTTCTTCATGCTCTGCGGGTTGACGATACGGATACTCGCCGCAACGCCGACATCCTCATCCACGATGGGTGACTTCAGCACTGCAATACGGATGTTCTTACTTAGGTGGCCAAGAACACTGGGGCTGGCATCGTCCAACACCATGCCCGACACATGGAGCATCCGACGCACCACGTTGATGGCGTGTTCCGGACTGTCGAAGTGTTCCGTGAGCTTCTTTGTGACACCGTCCGAATACTGTACCTCCACATCATCCCATGCGTTGACGTCGATTTCCTCGATGCCCTCGCCGTAGATATATTTAGTCAGAAATCCGAACTCCGCCATCTCGGAATAAATCCCGTCAATCAGTTCATCGGTAGTCATACCCTCAACGGCAATCCGGTGATCCAGAATATACTTGCCCGCAAAGCGCCGAATCTGCGCCTTGACTTCCTCGCTGCCATCGCCGGTGACCAGACTGCTGTACTCTTTGGAAAGGTATGCCTGCACCTCCCGCAGCACCGAGGTAAAGTCCCGGCTGCTGTCCTCTGCGGCAAAGAACAGGTCATGGGTACGCAGCTTCCGGGCTTCCCTCTGGGGCGCGGAGCTTTCCGGTTCCTCATCAGGATCGGTTTGTGGCTGCATAGGTTCCGGTTCCGGCACTGCGGCAGGTTCAGACTCTGCGGCAGGCTCCGGTTTGCCATGTGTAGGTTCGTCTTTCTGTCTTTTCCATGTGCCGTCCCCAACAGGATAATCCGGGCCAAACCGCAGATTGGCAAACCTGTCCGGCTGTTCCAAGTCCGGTTCATGGTGGATGGCGGACGTCGGTTCGTGGCGCACAGCAGCGTCCTTTTCTTCCGAAACACTCTCACCAGATGCCTCATAAAATGCGGCCCTGCTCCGTTTTTCCCCTAACATCCGAACACCTCCCTTGTGATGGATTCGATTGTCTTACGGAATCCACGGCTGTCCTTCAACCCCAGCTCCTTAAAGAGATTTCCCTCCAGCACCTGCGCCGCCACTTCCTCCGAATGAGGGAGCTGAAACACCACGCTGCCCAACACCTGTTCGATGTGATCGCTGGCCTCATAAGGGCGCACGTTGCTGGCTACCTTATACTGCTTCTCCGCGTCCCATTTGTTTTCCCGCAGGAGCGGGAGCTGGCTGGACAGATAGCTGATGGATTTTAAGTCGCAGTTGACCAGACGCAGCACCGCGTCAGACTCCATCAGGGCGATGGCCGAGAGGATGTCGTTGGCAATATAGCTGCCGCAGTCAATCACGATATAGGGAGCAATGCCCCGCAGGCAGTCAAGCAGTTCCTCCGCCTGCTGGCGCTCATAGGGTGGGTAGGTATACTCATTCTCACCTTTCCGCATCCCAAGGATCGTCAGGTGTTTGAATTTCTTGTGGGTGATGCAGTTGTGCCGCACCAGCGATTCCGACACATGGCTGGCGGCGAGGATGCTGCCGAGGGAATGTTCTTCCTCCAGCTCCGTGGGCGGGCAGATACAGGGGAGCATGGGCGTGTTCATGTCGCATAAAAGCAGCGCCACATCCCGCTTCTGCATCGCCAGCCGCGCCGCCAGCTTGACCGCCGTGGTGGTTTTTCCGGAGCCGGGGCTGCCCCAGACGGCCAGCATCTGGTTTTCATTCTCCGGTTCCATCTCCGGTTCCTCACTGCCGCTGCTTCGGCTGAAAATACTGTGCTTCAGGAAATTCACAGTCACTCCACCTCACTTTCCGGCGTACCAGTGGATTCGGGAACCTCGCTTTCTGTGGATTCCGCACCATTTGCCGCCTGCTCAGAGCTGTTTTGCTCTGGTTCTTCTTCCGCAAGCGGATACAGTTCCAGCAGCACAGACTCCTGCGCCGTAATAAACGCGGCGGCGTTTGTCTTATCGCCACGGTAGACGAGAGCAATGTGCAGCTTACCGTCTGCTTCCAGCTCCGCCAGAACCTTGGCCTGTTCCGGAGTAACCAGCAGGGTGACCGTACCGGGCAGCTCCTTTTCCGAATCTTCTTCGGCCTGTTCACCGGTATTGGCATCATAGCCGCTGTTGGCAGTGACCGCAATGACCTCCACATACTGCAGTTCAGCGGGGATCACGGTCGCGCCCTGTTTCTTATAATCCGGGGCGATAACGGAAACAATGTCGCCGCTCTGCAGCTTGCCGGAGAGGCCGTTGGCAAAGGCTTTTACCGACACGGAAATGGCCTGCTTTTCCCCGTTTAAGTTATAGAGATAGGCATTCTCAGCGGCGGGTTCGTCCGCAATCTTGGAAGCAATGATATAGTCGCCGGGAACGAGATCCGCCGAAGCAAACCTGCCGATGGCGGTATCCGTGTTTTTCACCACATCGTCCGGCAGGTTATAGCTGCCGACCTCCACGGTTTTTACCTTGTCGGCGGTGATTTCCTCGCCAACCTTGACCGGCTTTACCACCCGGACGATCTCGGTTTTCTCACTGATGCTCTGGTTGAACAGCGGCGTGACAGCAAAGCAGATCACGAGGGACAGCACAATGCAGACCACGCCAATGACGGTTCTATTTTTAAATAGTTGCAATTTTTTTCCTCCTTGTCTGTTACATTTCCTGCATGGAAAAACCCGTTTGTAGAATGGAGCTTTCCTCCTGCGCCGTATGTCCTGTAATATTTTTCAGGGACTGCATCGATTCCTCATCAAAGAAATGGATGCCCAGCAGGCTCAATTATTCCTTTCCATGAAAAGGAAGCGGATTTTCCGTCAGGATGGCCCCGATGCACGCTTCTTCCTCAACCGGCTTTCGGGAAACAAACGTATTCCGTTCATCCGACTCATCTCCCACGGTATAGAGGTCATAGCAATGCAAACCTTTTGGCACCGTACTGTGATCCAACACCGCACCGGTTCCCCACAGTTCAATCCCGCAAAGCTCCGCCCGTTCATAAAGCCAGCCAGCGGCGTCTGATCGATTTGTCATACACACTCCTTTTCTAAGGCAGCCCCTTAGCGAAGCCGCCTTTCCTTTTTAATATGCTGAATCGTTTTTATGCCTGTGACGGTAGAAAAGGGCCGCCAGTGCGGCCAGAGGAACAGCGGTACAAAGGGTGATAATCATCTTCTTTTTCATAGGATAAGTCCTCCGATTTTCATAAAATAGGCGGTGGCAGAGCCAACCGCAAGAAACGGCCCCACAGGGAAGGCATATTTTCCTTTCCGCCCGTGGAGCCGTCTGATACAGGAGCAGGTAGCTGCATAAGCCAGAAATACGGCAAGACCAAGCACGGAAGCGGTCAAACTGGCTGCCAGCCCCAGCACAAGTCCGGTGGCTGCCGCCAGCTTGATATCCCCGCCTCCGATGCCGTGGATGCCGTCAAAAAACAGGGCGACCGCAAGATACGGCAGTGCGCCCAGGACACCGAACAAATCTCCCGGCGTAAAACGCAAAAGCACAAGTGCCGCAATAGCAAGCTGCAGGCTGTCCGGAATCTCCCGGCTGCGGATATCGCAGACAGAAACCACAAACAGCAGAGAGAGAAATAATCCCGCCTGCACCGGAACCAGTACAGGAGTAAACGCCGCCGTTGCCTCTGTCAGCAGAGCTGCCGGATTATCCGGCATAGTTGAACATTTCCTGAATGCGGCGGGTGAGGGTGGGGAGGACGGTGTCGTTGAACAGGGCGTACAGACCGGCCAGCAGCAGAGCGCCCAGCACCACGCAAAGCAAAATTTTGACAGCGGTGTCCACATACCCCTCCCCGGTATTCTCGGATAGTTTCGCCTTGGCCTGCAGGGCTTTCATGGTGACAGCGGTGCGGAACTTGATTACCTGATTTCTGATCTTCTTCATTGTGTTTTCCTCCATAATTTTAAGATTTTTATTGATTTTACAGTTGTTACATTCCAGCCATCTGCTGGCCGGGCTGGGGTGCTTCCTGCACAGGGGCTGCCTGCTGGGGTGCATCTGCCTGCGCCATCGTGATGGCCTGATGGTAGGCATCCAGCACAGCCCCGTGGAGCTGCTCTCTGAATTCGGCAGTCACGGGGAAGCAGACCTCCTTATAGCCGTCCTGTGTCTTGCGGCTGGGCATGGAAACGAACAGTCCATCCCTACCGCCCTCGACAACTTTGATTCCCCGGACGGCAAAGCAGCCGCCGATGGTCGCCGAGGCATAAGCCCTTGTCCCGCCCTGCGCTCCGGGCGGGTACATGGAAGTGATTCGGATATCCAGTTCTGTCATGGTGGTTCCTCCTTTTTTTCTTCTGCTTTTTCATGGCAAAAGCGTCCTTTCTGCATCTATCCAGCAAAAAACAGGCAGGTGTTCCTGCCTGCTAAAGCTGCATGGTTGGGGCCTGCGTCATCGACTGTCCAGGCGGTTCAAAGTCCACCTGTTTAAAGCCGAAGCGGTCAACATAGTGGAAGGTACTGCCGAATTCATCGTACAGCTCCAGCACATCACTCATGGAGAGGGAATGGCCGGAGTAGCCTGCCGGGTGGTCGATATTAAACTTGGTATAAAGTGCCTCCAGATCATTGGTTTCCACCGCGCCATCATAGACCATTCGGTAGTTGTCCGGGTTGGGCGGGCTGAAGTCACGGCACAGTTCCTCATAGCCAATAAATTTCATCCGGACATTCACATCGGGTTTAAGCTGCCAGACCCGGCAGTTCTTTAACACCTGAATTTCGCGGGTATCCTTGGGGCCGCTCATCAGCCGGTCGAACATTCCGTCCGTCCATTTGACCTCCCGGATATTCCGCTGCGTTTCAAGGAAAGCATTCAGTTCCGGCCCCTCAAACATGGAATCAACCACGGCCCGTCCATCTGTTACCCGACCCACGCGGTTGCCATAGTAGACGATGATGCCGCTTTCAATACGGATCGGTTTCATTGTCCTTCATCTCCTTTATGTCATGGTCATGCCGCCATCCGGCTTCTGCTCCTGACGAAACTTCTCCATGTCCTCCTGTGTGGGGAAGATTACCTGACCATTTACTACTTCCATCACCGCAAAGTCGTCCCGGTCGCAGATCAGCACCCGGTGCTGATAGGGTTTCTGCATCTCCACATAGTCCATGACCTCCTGCGGGGAACACAGCCAGACGCCTGCGGCATACCTTCCGTCCTGCAAAAAGCTGTAACCGGAATACTGCGGCTCATGGTTTTTAAGATCCAGCGCCCCGGACGGGCGTATCTGCGAAAGCTGCAACTTGGTATCATCGGGTAGAAGTTCCGGCTTTACCGTCCCAAGCACATCGCTGCGCGAAAACCGGCATTGCTCGCCATTCGTCAGAGACACCAGAAACACGGTGCGCCCGATAGGGTTGGGATTTGCCCCGTTGCCGCCCGTGCAAAAGAAAAGCTGCCCCGGATGATCTTCAGGCAACACAGATGGATGCAGAACAACCACCTTGCCTTTCAAGGAAAAGTCATAGCCGGTCTGGTCACAGTCCTCATGGGTAAAAGTACGCATTTGCTCATCCCTCCTTCCTCAAGGGCGAATCCGCAAGCGGTGTCGCCCTGACCAGATCGCTCAGTTCGCCGATCAGCTCCAGCCTTGTGCTGTCCGGCATGGATTTGAATGCTGCCCGGACATAGGCTTCCACCGCTTCGGGGGACTGGTCGCCCGCCTCCACAATGTCCACTTTCCTCATCATGACCTTTCCGTCCGCAAGGCCCAGCCGCACAATGTCGCCGTACTCCATCTTGGCGGCGTCCCGCAATGCCTTGGGAATCAGCACACGGCCTTTCCCGTCCACCAGCTTGTAAATGGGTTTATTCATCGAAGTATCCTCCTTCCTCCAGTGCGGACATCACTTCTTCCGGGGGAATGCCCAGAGCTTCCAGCAGATCAAACAGCGGCTGGTTCGCTGTCCGCAGGGGTTCCTCTGTGCCGATCAGCAGCACGCCGGGGATGGCCTCTACGGTAAGGTCGCTGTCCTGCGGGATGCCTGCCGCCTCCAGCATGGGGTTGGGAATGGAAAGGACGCCATAGTCTGCCGCGCCCTCCCTGATTTTCTTTTCTGTCTTTGTCATGCTCCCTCGCTTTCCGGGCTGTCCTGCCCAATGATTTCATAGTGATCTTCTTCGTCCTCGCCGCACAGGGAGAACAGGTGGAGCTGCTGGGGCTTTGACCGTTCCAGCTCTTTCGGATCATAATTGGTGATGATAACCTCCGGGAATTCACAGCCGCCGTCATACCGCTGGGCCAGGTTGTTGATGCGGGTGACGGCGGTGATGGTATATCCCGCATACAGTTCCCGGATAAATTCGCAGTCGTTATAGCTGACCATCCACTTGCCTTTGCTTGCGGCCAGCGCATCCCGCAGCCTCGCATGATCCTCCTTTCGGAACACTACGGCATAGTGGCCCTCTGTTTCGTAGTAAGGCGGATCACAATAGAAAAAGGCGCTGTCCCGGTCATACTGCCGGATCAACGCCTCAAAATCTTTATTTTCCACCACCGTGTCCGCAAGCCTGCGGGATGCCTGCCAGATGGCGGCAAAGCATTTGCGCACATCGAAGGGCTGGCAGCCATACGAGGTGCAGCCGCTCCCATAGCTGTAGCGGATCAGCTTGAAAAAAGCCGCCGCCCGTTTGACATCCGTCACCTTGGCATTTTCCAGCAGGATTGCCTTGATTTCCTCAAACTCCGGGGGCGGCAGGGAATGCCCGGCCAGTTCCAGTTCTTCCTGCAGAAATTGGGTGTCAAATTCCCGCTTGTCAAGGAAGTTCTTGATTACCGTGAATTCATCCCGGCTGTTTAAGGGCAGGAAGCCCAGCTCCCGTAGGAGCGATCCCGTCCGGTTCTTCACGCAGTAGAACAGGTTGGCGAGGTTGGAATTATAGTCATTGTAGACCTCCATGCATTTCTGGTCGGGCGGCTTACCGAACAGCACCCAGCCGCCGCCCCCGAATACCTCAATGTAACGGTCAAACTTCGCCGGGAACATGGTATAGATCAGTTTCCGGAGGGCTTTCTTACCGCCCACCCATGAAATAAAGCTGTTGATACCGCATCACCTCCTTCCTGCGGCGGTTGTTTCTCATGTCATCTTCACATCGTGACCCGGTGGCTCCAGGGCAAGATATGCTGTCAGTTGTTCCGGTGTCGCCTGCTGAAACTTTTCAAGACTCATATCCTCACCAAGAAATCCCCAATCCTCCGGGTAATAGCTGCCGTGTTCATCCAAAGGGAACGAATCTTTACACAGGATGGTTCCCCAGTGGTTGACCAAAACATGGTGCTTTACTTCGGCAAAGCTGCCGTCCAGACTGTCCGAATCCCGGACGTCATAACAAAAAAGCCCCTCCGGGACAGTGTCACGGTTGAGGCGCATATTGGTGAAGCGGACGGGTTTCCCGTCAATCTCCGCCAGCAGATATCCTTCCTTTGTTGCGTCAAAAGCAGCCATAGTATTTTTCCTTTCTCTGTTTTTACTGCATGGTCATGCCGGGTTCCGGCTTGGTATACTCCGGCACGAAGGGCTTCTCATTTCTGGCAATGGAGCCATACGGGGTGGGGACATAACCGACACGCTGCAGGTGGCGTTCCCCATAATCACGGAAATCAAAGCCGGAAAACGCCGGATCGTCCGCATCGAAGCCTGCTTCCTGCAGCAGATACTCCGCGTAGGCTTCCGGCGAAAGGATGACGGGATCATAATCGTAGCAGTCCAGATTCTCCGCGATATCCAGTTCCATGTCCAGATCACTGCAGACCTCCAGTTCCAGCACCGCCTTATATTTGGCCAGCGTCCGGTTGTCCGGGAATGCCTGTATCCGCTCTGCCAGCGTGTTCAGCTTGCCGATATCCTCGTCACCGGCGATCTGGTATTCCAAAGATGGCAGGATACCCTTTGCTTTAGCAATGTAACAGGTATCAAAGGTGTTTTCTCCCAGCGAGATAAGCGCCCAGTGCATGGCCTGCTCATCGGCAGGCAGTTCCAGCCATACGCCCTCATCTCTATCCGGATTACTATCCATCGTTTTCAGCCGCAGGGAAATCAGTCCGCTGTGGCTGTCCGTCTGCTGGGGCAGTAGGACACCGTCATAGACCTCCTGCCAATCCTTTGAGCTGCGGTACACATAGCCCTGTGAGGTAAAGACGCCCTGATCGCTTTTGCGCAGGGCAGCGCCCACTTTTTCTTCATCCAGCAGTTCATACACCTCATCGGGCAGGTCTTGGATCAGATCCAGCATTTCGCCCTGCAGGCAGATTGATCCGAGATTGTAATCATTCACAACGCCGGGATGAAATTCAAAGCTGTCCACGTTATAGGCGGCATTGATCAGCTCCTTTGTGCTGGCCGGGTGGTCGATATCCGAATCCTGCCGGAGTTTCACAATCCCCTCATAAGCACCAAGCTGTGTTTCATTCATCCGGCTGATCTGGCCTGCCAGCAGGTTCAATTCTCCCAGTGTTTTTTCTCCGGACAGGCGCAGGGCGGATTTCATGAAATCCGGCCACCTGTTGAAACCGGACAACTCATAGCCGCCGTTCCCCGTAACATGGGCGCGGGCCAAGGCATCATCTATTTCATACCAGAGGGCGGGCAGTTCCAGATCGGCACCCCTGTAACCGCGTTTCCCTTTGTGTTGATCTGCGGTAATGATTACCTGCATTTACATCCCTCCCATCTGCATCCCAAAGCCTTGGGCCTGCCCGTTTTTCAGTTCCTGCTCTAAATTAATCGTGAAATCGTTGCCTGAGTGCCAGAAGCTGACGTACAGTTCGCCATCACCAGTTTGGATGGGCCGCTGTTCAAAGCCCTCTCCCCAGCCATCACTGCATTGCCCCTCCCATTGCGAAATCAGCTCTTTCATCTCACCAGCAGACAGTTCCCCATGTGTCTGCACCTCCAACACGCCCCACAGTTCGCCCAGCCAGACTTCTACAGTGGGATTCATGCTGTAGACCTTGCGCCCCAACAGCACATTATCTAAATAAACAGCAAGGCCACGGTCACCCTCCGTATCCAGATGTTCCCGTTCAATCAGGGAGAGGATATCTTCCTGATAATCGCAGATATCTCTGCCACTCATAGGAATAGAGTCCTGCTCCAGATCGCCCCACTCATTTTTTTCATACAGTTCCACAGTCAGAGGGCTGAACAAACGCAGGGTAGTCAGTTCCTCCGGAATCTGGCGGATAGGGCGGTCGGTACGAAGCACAGGCCCGAAGCTTGTCTGTGTAACGCCGTGGTCATGAAGCAGCGCCTTGCCCATCGCTTCATAATCTATAAAATCCGCCGCTTCATCAGCGATAAACAGTCCATGATTTTCAATGACATAATGGGCATAGTCGGCAGGTGTCTGGATCTTCTCCGTATCCGGCATAAAATCATAATGCTCCAGATTGTCTGCAATCTCGGCGGCAAAATCCATGTTGTCAGGTGCTTCCGCTTCCAGTGCGGCCAACAGGTGAATCCGGGTTTCCTCTGTGCCATCCAGTACACCTCCCTGCAGCAGTTTTGCAAATCCATTCAGTTCTTCAACAGAGCAGCCACAGGGCAGGCGTTCTTTCAATCCCGGCACGCTGCAGTTTAAGTAAAAACTCACGCTATCACTAAAGTCGGTAATGCCGAGGTTCTTTTTCAGCAGATCCAGCTTTTCCTGTGAAGCAGGCAGAGACACAGAACCATTGCCATTCGGTCTGCCATTATAAAACTGAAGCAAAAAAATGCTGTTCGTTTCATAAGCAGGATCAGGCAATTGTTTACCATCATAGATCGGCTTCAATGCCTCACCCGTTCTGACCGTATAGCCGGAATCCGAAAAACATCCCGCATGGTCATCGGCATATCCACCTCCAACCATTGCGTAATCCACATAGGGGATCAGGTCATCCGGTATGTCGATCTTGCGTTCCTTAAGAAGATACTGTCCCAGCTCCACTTCGTTATGAGCATCCGGGTAAAGGGCGAATTTATCCATATTGCAGGAAAGGTTCACAATTTCAATAATGGTATAGGGCTTTTCGATGTCCAACATGGCTCCTAATTTCATCTGTTCCTGTTCTGTAAGCCCGTTGATGCGGCGGGCGAGAAATTGCAGTTCCTTTATTCCCTGATCGGAAACAGCCTTGCCACGCAAATATTCCGGCAAACTGTGTACCGATGATGCTGCATTTCCAATGCTCGTTTCCAAATACACCGAGTCAATGCCGTCCAGTTCCGCATAGGCTTCCCCAATCTCAGCGGGCGAGGACGGCAGCTTCAACCACACCCCCTGTTCTTTGCTGCGGATTAAATAGATTTCAAGCATGATTTGCCCTCCATTTCCTTAAGGATTACATACGGGCCGTAACGCCGGATCAAGAATGCGGTTATAATCAACCAGAATGCCTCATCGCTCACAAGCTCCGGATCGGTCAGTTCCGACAGGCTGATGTGCTTGGTTCCCTTGTATAAGTCTTTTGCCGTGTGGAACAGGACATAGCCGTCCAGATCCACACCGTGGATACGGATGGCCGTGAAATCAATAAAATCTGGATGCACCGCTGCCTCAGCTTTGCTCCAGAGAAACGTATCCGAAGTCAGCAGGTACAGGGCGGCGCACCAAGCAGCCTCATCCTGCGCTTTCACACGTTCCTTCCATCGCCTTTCAAAACATTGAAAATGTCTGCGGTCAGTGAATAATGTCTGCGGTCTGGCCGACAGGCGCGACACACGGCTCACAAAGGGGCGTTCCCGCACCTCTGCAGTAAGTACGCCCAGCAGCTCGCTAAAGGGGACACAACCCGCCACAAGCCGCTTACGCAGGCAGACGCATCCCGCAGGGCTTGTGCATTTTTCCATTCTGCCTTTATAGGTGCAGCAGCCGCAGTCACAGTCGCGGGCGCTGTACTCAAACCGGCTCACAACCATCCTGCTCCTGCGGGGTGTGAAACCGGGGATCAGTTGCATTTCAAACTCAGTGTTTGCATAGTGGGTGTTGCTCATAAATCTTACCGTCATGATTCTCAGTCCTTTCTCTCCGATTTTTTCTGAAGCTTTTCAGGTTAGGGCAACAAAAAAAGCGATCAAGTTCTCGTAAAACACGAAGAACCTAATCACTCCCATTTGCCGCCCCATAACCTGTAAGGCTGTACGATATATAGAAAAGAGGACGAATGGCAATCATCCTTCCTCTGCATATTCTTTGTCATGTTAAAACGGCTATCTGCAAAAAATAGCCGATATCTGCTTTTTCCTTGGTATTGATTTTAGCTGCTTTCTTTCACTACGCTATACACAATCTGCCCCTTCATCTGTGTATACCGTCTTACTTTCCCGGTATTTTCTTACGCTGTATACGCTATACACATAAAAAACCATACTCCAGTTTAGTGGTGCTGTATTTCAAGGGCTGGTATTCGGGACATATCACGCAGTCGTAGAAT
>ENA-UONT01000284-UONT01000284.1-human-gut-metagenome-genome-assembly--contig:-CS20-NODE-284-length-68915-cov-7.159759_pt1 | contig 68915 bp, 58 predicted proteins | sample MGYA00242459_ERZ724006 | MGnify/ENA metagenome assembly ERZ724006 | reverse complement strand
ATAAGCTCAAAATTGGCCGCCGCCGGCACGCTTTCAATCTCAATGTCGAGCGTATTCTTGTCGGTCGGAACATTCTCTATATTTACCAATACGGTGCCTGTGTCTTTCCACACAATCGGCACAGTGTTCGAGGATATTGTCCCGGTTGAGAGGTCTATCCCGACTTGCGCGAGGTCGTTGGAAGATTCCTTGTCTGGGTATGTCTCTGAGAATGCTGGGTAAATGATTGTCGAATTTTCGGCGGCGGAAGTCGAAGTTTGCACTATCTTTTCCGGCAGCCTCAGCGGGTCGAGCGCGGCGTTTGCCGTTTTGAAGTTCTTTTCAAATGCAGATACTTCAGAAATTGCTTCTTCTGCTGCCGAGCGCGCGGCGACTTTGCGGTAGTCGGCGAGCGGCAGTATGGGGGCGTCCGTCATCAGCCCCGCCCACATTGAGTTTCTGATGTACGAGTACGACGGGTCTGGCGGAGTGCTGGCCGCTGGAGTTGCGGAAACTGCCCCGACCGGCTTTTTGTAGCGTTTCGGGAAGAATGCGGCGTGTTCCCATACGCCCTGTGAGAAGTCTCTCAATCCCTTCAAATCTATGCCGAGGAAAGAGCATGAGTCGCCGCCCCACAAGTATTCGAGCTCTCCGGAGGTTGCCGCAGTTATCATTATCGGGCGCTTTGCGGCGCTGTCGGAGTCGCGGATTGCGGAGGTTGCAGAGTTCAGCCAAGACGAGCGGGTATCGAGCTTTTCGGGGCTGAGCGCATCTATGCCCGAAAACGGCTCCCACATTATTACCGCCTTGCTTGAGCCGAAGCGCGTCACGATGTATTTTACAAGTTCGTTGTAAATTTGCGCGGCGTCCTGCGATTCAAAGAATTCGTCGGGAGTTTTCGCGATTCCGTTTTTTGCAAAGTACGAGTTCGCGTAGTTTACGCCGAAATCGGCGGCTTCAGCAAAGGTGATGATAACGTTTAGATTCCTCTTTTGTGCGGAATCGAGCAGCGTTTCGAGGTTTTTTAACAGCGGCTGGTTGTACTTGCCCGCGTGGGGCCCGGACGCGATTATAAGCGATGTCGGCGCGGAGAGCTTTACCCTTATGATATTTGCGCCGGCGTTTGCGACGGCGTCGAGCGCCTTTTCTCTCGCGTCTCCGATGAGTATCAGCGGGAAATCGACGCCGATTCCGCGGATATTGTCAGAGCCCTTCAAGTAGAAGTGCGAAGGCTCTTTCTTAGACAGCCTATATATACCCAATCCCGATCCCTTTGTTGTTTTAAGCGGGAATTCCGGCGAGAAGAAATTTTGCCCCGAGGCTTTAACCGACACATTGTAGCGGTAAGAGCCCGATTTTGGAATTATGACCGAAAACGACCACGTTGATTTGTCCGAATTGCCGCGGACATAATGCATGGGAACATTCATCGACACTCCGTTTGACACGCCGTTTACCGACAATTCGACAGATATGTCGGAAGAGTCGAATGCGTTTTTAAACGGAGCGCTGATATCCACACTCCCCGAGAATGCGCCGCCGGATACGACATTTTCCGTGTCTATATCGAAAGACAGAAAGCGCTTATCCCATTGGGGTTCGTTGGAATCGGCCGTTTTTGTCTGTTCGGTCTTGGCCTTCTTTACCTTTTTCTTTTTTGTTTTAACTTTTTGGGTGGACTGTTCTTTAACAGTCTCCCTTACTGTCGGTTTTTTATCGCACGAGCATATTGAAACCGCTGCGGCGATGAGCACAGCTATTTTTAAAATTTTTAATATATACATATAGTTAACGTTATATATGGGGTTTTAGGGGGGTAGATTTTTTTAATAGCCTTATAGGCTTTCGAGTTTTCTGCAGACTTCGTCTATCAGAAAATCGGGAGTTGAGGCGCCGGCGGTGACGCCGACTACCGAATATTTTTTTACGGAGTCGATATCGAGCTCTTTAAGAGTTTCGATATGGTAGCATGGCAGCCCCGTCCTTGTGGCCATTATGGCGAGTTTTACTGTATTTGCGGAGTGTTTTCCGCCAATAACGATAATTGCCTCCGCGCCGTCTTGGGCGAGCTGCCTAACGTCTTTTTGGCGCTCTTTTGTAGCGCCGCAAATTGTGTCGATTACCTTTGTGTTTGGGAATCTCTTTTTAAAATACTCGGAGATTTCGCGATAGTCGTCCGTAAACATTGTCGATTGCGACACCATGCATATCTCGCCCTCGATATTTTCGAGCTTGTCGATGTCTTCCCTCGATTTCACCACAAACCCGCGTCCGCCTGCGTACCCGAGCAGGCCGATTACTTCCGGGTGGTTTGGGTCGCCGACTATGGCGATTGTGTAGCCTTTATTTGAATGCATTTTTATGATGCCCGCAATCTTGCCGACGTCTGGGCAGGTGGCGTCTTTGCAGGGCATCCCGAGCGATTTTAGGTATTCGCGCCTTTCGGGCGATACTCCGTGGGCTCTAAATACGAGTATGCTGTTTTCGTCCGATTTGCGGATTTCGTCCTCGATAGAGCTTTCGCTCTTGTAGTCTCCGATTTCGAGAATGCCGTCCTTTTGAAGCCTTTCCATCATTTGCCTATTGTGGATAAGCGGGCCGTCCGTATAGACTTTGTAGCGCCCGCCGTCGGTGCAGCCTATTGCTATGCCGATTGCGCGCTCCACACCGAAACAAAATCCGGCGCTTTTTGCTCTGATGACTTTCATGTACGGTTAAATCCTGTTTAGCTTCCGCTTTTGCGCCGTTTAGGCGCCTAAAAAAAGCGGTAAATGAAAATTTCCTTTCTGAAAATCAAAAAGGCGTTTTTAAAATTGGCAACCATTTTTGCTTCGCAGATGTGTTTTTTTGCAAAAATTGGGAAAGGGGCGTTGGTATGCCGCTTTTTGAGACGGGCTTTTTTTTGAGAAAGGCAAATTTTGTGTTTTGACATGCGCGTAAAATTGTCAATTATACATGAAGTTTCGGAGGCCCGATTTTGCGGGCTGCTTCGGCAGCCGGTTTTGACACACGCGCATGGAGTGCGCCAAGAGACGGTTCTTTCGTCTGAAACAATAACAGATGCCATGCGTTATAAGATGTAAACCTTTATGAAATTACAGAAAAATAATAGAATCCGCGCGCGCGCCGCAAAGACGCGCTTTTCAAGAGCCGCCTTCACGCTTATGGAGGTATTGCTTGCAATAGCAATGATTTCAATGCTGGCGTTTATTGTGGTCGTCAACCTCGACAAAACTATGTCGGAGAGCCAGACTAAGATTACGGAGTCTTTCGTGAACGGCTCGCTCCAGACGCCGCTTATGACCTTCAAATTGGCTGTCGGGCGCTATCCCACAACCGAGGAGGGGTTGAAGGCGCTGCTTGAAGCTCCCGAGGCGGTTTCCGATAGATGGAAGGGCCCGTACGTCCGCAACCTTCCCGCCGACCCGTGGGGAAATCCGTACCAGTACCGCTGCCCGGCAGTGAAGAGCAAGGACGGATACGATGTCTGGTCCTCGGGCCCCGACGGCAAGAGCGGAACCGAAGACGATATCGGAAATTGGTAAGATTGCGTGCGTAAGGTGGGCTTGCGGCGGATTTCTCGCAAAATGGCGCGGATTGCGGAAGATGTGCGGATGCGGCGCGCAAGGGGCGCGTTTACGCTCGCCGAAATAATCCTTGCAATTGCGCTTGCGGCTGTCGTCGCAACGCTCGCGGGAACGCTCGTGTTCCCCGATTCCTCCGCTTTGGAGGACAGGCCCGCCGATTCAATATTAAAGACTGCCGTCTTGAGGGCGCGCGCGGAGTCCGCTAAAATCGGCGAACAGACGGTTCTGAGATTCCAACCAAGGGGCTATTTTAGCGTGTGCGATTTTAAGACCCGCAAGGAAATCGCGAGGCTATATTTGCGCAAGGCCGACGAGCGCGCCGATAAATCCGATTCCGAAAATTCGTCCGGAGACGATGCCGAAAGCAACGTAAAAATATCGTTTTTTACGCGCAATCCTGAGATAATCGACAATCCCGGCGTGGAGTTCCCTGACGGGGAAGTCCGCGAAGTGCGATTTTCGCCTGATGGATCGATGACACCGTTTTGCGCTGTCATAACCTTTTCGGACTATGTAAAAACCGTTTTTTTCGATCCGTTTTCGGGCGACGAAACATATCCTGATAAAAAGGAGAAAGATGATTAGGCGTTCCGCAAATAATCTGCGCAGTGGCGGGCGCGGTAAAATCGGAGGGGAGAGAAATGGATTCTCCCTCGCGGAGGCCGTATTGGCGCTCGCGCTATTTTCGATATCGGCGTTTATGGTGTCGCAAGTTTGCTACAACAGCGTATATCCGCTCGTAATGGAGGGGGAAAACCCGGAATTGGAGGCCGATATACGGAAGGGGGTCGAGGCGGTTTTGGGAGTATCCGATTACGATTCGCTTTCCGACGAAATAGACATAGACGCATTCGACGGCGATATCTACAAGGCGAGCGGCGAGGCCCAATCCACCCCCATAACCGATTTGTTCGAGCTTGTAATAACTGTAAGGGGAAAGTCTTTCGAGGCCGTGCGGAGAATGTTTGTAGTGCGCCCGGGATGGTACGAAATTTCCACCGAGCGCGACGACATAGTCGAGGACCGCACCGACTATCTCGATGAATCCAGAAGGGAGGCCGCGAGATGAATTCCGGCTGCCGCAGCGCGCGCGGTGGGGTGTCGCGCGGCTTTACGCTCATAGAGGCCGTGCTTGCAATATCAATATCGGCGCTTGTGATGTTTGGAGGGGTGGCGCTTCTCTTTGACATGTCTAAGCTTTCAGAGAGCCTTGAAATGGGGGGCTCTTTGAAGTCGCATGCCGACGGTGTCGAAGGGTTTTTAAGATCGGCGTTTTCCACGTCTTCCGTGCAGTCGTCGGGGGATCTTGGCGAAACTTTCGCTTCAAATTCCGACAAGACAGTTTACGTCTCGAAAAATCCCGATACGATAGGCTCAGGCGATTGGCTTTTGGCGTACGGCTGCGCTTACGACCACCCGTTTTACGTTTCCCCCACAGGTTTTTCGCCCGAGAAACTGTGCTGGCTCGAATATAAAGAGGGGGTTTTGTCTGTGATATGGAAGTTTGTAAAATCCGAGGAGCACGACCAAGAGTGCGCCCTTTACAGAAGCGAGATTTCCCGCAGGGTGGCAAATGTCGAATACTGGTACTACGACGATGTTGGGGCGTGGCAGCTCGAACCCCAACTGCGCGACACCACAACCGGCTCCACAATGCCGCAATACGTAAAAATAACGTTTTCCGACGGAGCGGAGACGGACGAACGCCTCATAAGGCTCGATAATTTTACCGACGGAGGCATAAAATGAAACTTTTTGGGAAACGCCGCGCCGCCGCGCTCATTTTTGTGCTTGGGCTGATAGCGATAACGGGCATTGTGGCTGCGGTAATTGTGGAATTTGCGTCGGTGAGGCTTAAGCCGAGGGCGTCGTCGATGCTTGAGCAGCAGCTTAAACTCGATGCCGAGAGCGCGCTGAACGCCGCGGTTGCAGTGCTGCGCGAATACGCGGAAATAGACGGAGGGCTTTACTCCGAAAGCCAGGGGTGGTCGAGACCCCTGTCAGACGGTCGAATAGTTTTCGACGGCTGTGAAGTTGACGTGAAAATAAGCGACGAAAGCGGCAAAATACCGCTTGGAATAATGGACGCCGAAAGCTTCGTAAAACTGTTCGAGGAATGGGGAATCGGCTCGGCGTCGGCGCAGCAGGCTGCCGACTGCATAATAGACTGGAGCGACTCCGACGATGCGCGCGGAGTTTTCGGGGCTGAATACGAGGATTACGAGAGAGGTACGGCGCGCCCCCCCAACAGGAGTATAAAATCGTTTTCCGAGCTTGCGTTTATAGAGAATGCGAAGGAGCTGTTTTTCGACGACGACGGGAACCCCACTGAGCTATATACCCTGTTTTCCGAAAATTTTTCTACGGAGAATTTTTCAAAGGTGAATCTCAATTCGGCGTCGGAAAAGACGCTTGAGATTTTGTGCGTGTTGGAATCTGAGGATTACGATGTCGATTTGTACAGGGCAATAAGGGGCGAAATTGGCACTGTGGACGACGGAAAGTATTGGGTGGAAAATTTGACGGACATAGAGAATCGGGGCGCGAGGTTTGTTCCGCGCAAAAATGCAGGTGTAAATGCGAGCCTTTTAAAGATAGAGATAACTGTAAGGCGCGGGATTGCAGAATACAGGCTGATAGCCTTCTACGGGCAGGACAGCTCGTCTTCGTCGGGCTCGGACGGGGCAAGGCGCACAGGCGGCGCTTCCACAGGCGGCTCTTCAACGTCACGCCCGCAAGGCTCGGGCGGAAATGCCGGTGATTCTTCGGGAGTTTTGGCGTCTCAATCGAGCCGAAGTGCATCTTCAAAGGGGTCGTCTTCCTTGAAAATTTTAAAAATATACGAGAGGGGAATGTTGCAGTAACATTCTAATTTGCGCATTTAGCGCGCGAAGGCCCCCCCGCGCTGATTGCATGCGAAGATTAGGACATTTTTTTCTTTCTTTCATTTTTTTTAAAGCATATCGCGGGTTAACTTGTGGCCTCACCCAAAAAAGCGGTTCAGTAAAATTTTTTATAATGTTACCGAGGTGTGTGGGCGCGCAGAGAAACAGTTTTCCGAACAGTGAATTGCAATATGCTGGTTGCGGTGCTTGGTTCGCGGTTATGCTGGGAAAAATATAAATGATAAAAGTATAAAAAAAGTCTTGATAGAGCGCGCGGAATTTGCAATATTGAACTTTATATCTAAGGGCGATTAGCTCAGTTGGTTAGAGCGTCTGTTTTACACACAGGATGTCACAGGTTCGAGTCCTGTATCGCCCATAGGCTTTTGAAGGTTGCAAGTTAAACACTTGTAGCCTTTTTTATTTCCAGATTTGCTTGTAGGCGAGCCAAATCAGTTCGTTCTACGTCAAAGATTGTGGAATGGTGGAAAAAAAAGGGTCAACACCAAAGGTTGTGGAATAGGTTGATTTTTTAGATTTGTCTTTCATAGATTCACCCCGCATAAATAAAGGCTTTCCGAGTGGAAAGCCTTTGTTTAAAAGAAGTACCTGACCAGGGACTCGAACCCTGAACCAATTGATTAAGAGTCAACTGCTCTACCGATTGAGCTAGTCAGGCATAATTATTATTCTATACAACGTATTTTTTTGCCCACTCTATGCAAGAAAAAAATGAACTTTTTTCACTAAAACAGCAAAAATCGAATGTCGGGTATTTTTATTTATGCATTTTTTATCTATTCGGCACACACTTGCGAATAATTACCGCTGCGCATAGTTGGCATGCGCCGGTGTCATATTTTTTACAGATGCCGCCGCGTTCCGACTATTTTCCATTTGGTGTTGCATGGCAAGGCCCAAAATATATAAACTTGCGTTAATTTTTTATTCCCTTTACTCCTATACGCATGAAACAGTACCTCGATCTGCTGAAATTCGTTCTCGAAAACGGAGAGGAACGCTCCGACAGAACGGGCGTGGGCACAATAGGCGTCTTCGGAGCCCAGACCCGCTTCGACTTGCGCACTTCATTCCCGCTGCTTACTACAAAAAAACTCCATACGCGCTCGATAATCTACGAACTCTTATGGTTCCTGAAAGGCGATACGAATATTAAGTATTTAAACGACAACCGCGTCACAATCTGGGACGAATGGGCAGACGAAAACGGTGATCTCGGCCGCATATACGGCGCCCAATGGACTGATTGGCGAACACCGGATGGGCGGAGCGTAAACCAGATAGACAAGCTCATCGACGGCTTGAAAAAAGATCCGTTCGGGCGCAGGCATATCGTGAGCGCATGGAATCCGGGAGAACTCGACAAAATGGCGCTGCCGCCGTGCCATGCGCTCTTCCAATTCCATGTAAACGCCGCGGGCGAGCTCAGATGCCAACTTTACCAGCGCAGCGCCGATTTATTCCTCGGAGTGCCGTTCAACATAGCTTCATACGCAATGCTTACAATGATGGTGGCGCAGGTCTGCGGATACAAACCGCGCGAATTTATCCATACCTTCGGAGACTTGCACATATATAAGAACCACCTCGAACAGGTAAAGACCCAGCTCTCGCGCGAGCCCCGCAAGTTGCCTGTTCTGCATCTCAACCCCGCGCGCAAAAATATCCGCGACTTCGTCTTTGAAGACTTCGTATTCGAGGGATACGATCCACACCCGTCCATAAAAGCCCCGATTGCAGTATGAGAAATTTTAAGGCAATAGCGGCAGTCGCAGAAAACGGGGTGATAGGCAGGGGGCTTGAAATCCCGTGGAGAATACCGGAGGACTTTCGCCATTTCAAACGGACAACCATGGGCGGCGTATTATTGATGGGTCGGCGAACTTGGGAAAGCCTCGGCGCAAAACCCCTGCCGGGACGTGAAAACGCGGTGCTTACATCGCGCCCGGAGCTCGTAAAAGGCGCGCGCGCGTTCGCTTCTTTGGAAGAGGCGGCTTCAGCCTATCGCGGCGACCCTCGCACAGTCTGGATTTGCGGCGGGGCTGCCCTGTACAAGGCCGCTTTGCCGGAATGCTCGGAGCTCATTCTCAGCCGGGTTAAAATGTCGCCGCAGGGCGACGTGTATTTCCCCGACTTCGCCGACCTGTTTGAGAAAAAAGAAATTATTTTGGAAAATGAGCTTTTTGACGTTATTAGGTATATAAGAAAGTAAAAATTCTCCGAATATGCCGTCGGAGGGTATTTTTGCGTGCAATAAATAAACAGACTATATCGATGGAATTTTTGATCTTAATAATAGTACCAATAATAGTGGGGATTTGGGCGCAAGCGCGCGTATCCGGCGCGTATTCGCACTATTCAAAAATAGCGTCGGCATCCGGACTTACGGGGCGCGACGCCGCGGCGGCAGTAATGCGCTCGGCGGGGATTTCCGACGTCGATATCGTCCCCATAGACGGAACGCTCACAGACCACTACGATCCTTCGAGAAAAGTTCTCGCGTTAAGCCGCGACAATTTCTACGGAACGAGCATTGCGGCGCTCGGAGTCGCCGCGCACGAGGCTGGGCATGCCATACAGCATAAGGTTGGATATGCGCCTCTGAATTTGCGAATGGCGCTTGTGCCGATTACAAATTTTGCATGCCAGCTTTTGCCGATTGTAATGATTGGCGGATTTTTCCTATTCCACAGTGTTGCAACACTCTATGTGGGCGTTGCGATATACCTTGTTCTTACGGTGTTTCAGCTCGTGACGCTGCCGGTTGAATTTAACGCCTCGACCCGCGCGAAAGAGAGCCTAAGAAAGCTCGGAATTATCGGCGGAGGGGAGTCGGAGGGCGTTGAAAGCGTCTTGGACGCGGCCGCTTTTACGTACGTTGCGGCTTTTGTGTCGTCGTTGGGATGGCTTTTGTATATGCTCGCCCGCGCAAATTCGTCGCGCGAATAAAGCGCTCGGAAATATTCGTACAACGGACACTTTAAATCCGCCTTAACAGGCGGTTTTTTTGTCGCGGCATGCGGCGGGGCGTTTTTTTAGTTGCCATTTTTTAGTGCGGATACGTTTAAAATCGCGGCGTTGAGTTATGTTTGATTCCAAAGCGCGCTGATTTTTTTGCGTTTTTTTTTAACTGTTAAAAAAAATATACCATTGTTTTGCTTGCGACTTGCAGCGCAGAATTTATTTCTTTTTACAGGAAAGAATAAGGATTTGTTATGAAAAGAATTTCCTTCACCATAGCAATGTTTTGCGCGGCTTCACTGTTTGCGCAGGACAATTATAAGAATTATTACTGGATAGGTCAATATGAAGGAACTATGACCGCCCTTACGAGTTGGAGCGAAGATGAGACTGGATACGACAATCCCGTCACTGTTGCGCCTGATGAAAACACTATTTTTAATGTTAACAAAGATAATAAGCCAACCCAAGGGCAGTTGTCAAATCCGGCGCGTTTGCAGGGGAACACTACGAAAGCGTTTCGCTCACTAATCTCGACGGTAAATACGGAAATTCACGTATTGAACACTATGAATTTTACCGGCGACTATATTAGCCGGGTAGATTCCGACTATATGTACGACGGCAAGTCGGTTAAGCAGTTGAGGTTTGCCAACGACAATTCCGCCTCGACATTTAACTTTCTAAATGTCGGCGGGGATATGATACTTTCCACGTCTAAATACCACGCTACGCGCGTAAGCTTTGTAAAGGGAAACACAATGCAGATGGACGTGGCCGGCGCCCTAAAATTTGAATATACCGGCGACGCGTCTGCAGACGGAGGCCACGCATTTGATATGCGCGACAACAACTCAAGCACTGGATCCAACTTTTTGGCAAATTTGGGCGGGCTCTCATCGAGCGGCAAAGGCGTACTTATGACCGCCAGCAAAAATGTCGTTGCGGACTTCGTCTTCCAAAACTCCGCCGACGGAACTTTTAAGGGCGGCGATTTCAAGGGAGTGTTTGCAGATTTCTCCACTTCCAGCTCGACGGTCAACTTTACCATGAATGGCGACGGGCGCCAATCCGTGAGCATTTACAAGGCGGCAAACGGGGCTTCAATTGGCATATCGGGGGTTGCTGAAAAGAGCGACATGCAAATCGACAACGTAAACGTCACCAAAGGAGAATTCATATTAAATAGCGAGCTTGCAATAAATACGGTTTCCCTTGACGGAGGCAGCTTGAAGCTCACAACCTCTGAAAAGGTCGGGACGTTGTCGATTGGCGGAGGAGAGCTCGTTTACGGCGGCACGATATTTGCGGATAAGCTGTCGGTATCGGCGGCTGATGCGGTTAAGGTTGTTTTCTCTTCTGAGGACTTGGCCTTGCACGATATCATAGTTGTAGATTTTGAACATCTGTCCGCCGAATTCGATGCAAATTCGGCACTCGTGGCATTCGACGAAAACGGCAACGAGCTTGGCGGTGAGTTCATTCTTAATGGTTCCGTCGGTGAAGGTGGAACTCTCGTTTACAGTGTCCCGGAACCTTGTGTCACGGCAGCGCTTTTGGGAATGATAGCATTGGCAGCGGCAATTGCGCGTCGCAGAAACATCTAAATTTTTTTTATGAAGAAAATATCCATATTATTATTGTTAGCGTCGCTTGCAATATTTGGCTGCGGTAAAGACACGTCGATCAATGACAGCAATGGCAAGGCAAAGTCTCTTGAAAATTCAAAGTTAAATGCCGTTGAAAATACGCCGAAAAACTCGGCGGCCGCCGCGCCCGTTAAGGGAGTCGGCAAGCTAAATGTAATGTTGGATGAAGATTTTGAAGGGGATACTTCAAAATTCACAAAATTGGTGGGGAAGGGGATTGCTTTAAAATTTGTTTCCGGAGATGAGGCGATTTCCGGGAAAAAATCGCTGTGCCTCGACTCAATGGGCTCGACTAATGAATGGATTCTTGCGGCAGAGCTCAACAAAAGCATGAGGTTTAAGCCCGGAAATGTGTATGTTGTGGAGTTTAAGTACAATCTCCTAAAATCCTTAAATCAATCTTCGGATAATTACGTCTCGATGGTTGGCGACAAGGGAGAATTTTATGGTCGGAATCTTTTCGCTTCGGCGTCCGGGCAAAAAGGAAATGTAAAATTGTATTTTATGATACCTTCCGACTCCAATGGCGCGGCGTTTAGATTCTCCTCCCGATGGGGTTGCAAGACAATAATAGACGACTTAAAAATTACGCATGCCGAGGGTATAAATGCCGACTCATGGATAACTAAGTCCGACGCGTTTATTGGAATGCGCAAGACCCCCACAAACCAAAATATGTTTGATATCAAAAACCCATCATACTACCTCCCGAAGGACAAATACTTCCCGATGGTGGACGAGCTTGGGCAATTCAAGCATGTTGAATGGGAAGGAAAGGCGCGCTCGGTCGAAGACTTAAAAAAACAAATAGAGGAAGAAAACCGCTATAATGAATCGAGACCCGATATCGCCGGAAGGGACGAGTTCGGCGGACTTGCAAATTCGGCCTCAGGTGCGCCGAAAACTCCGGGATTCACAACGGCGAAGGTCGGCGGCAAATGGTACTTCCGCGATCCCGACGGAAACTTGTTCTGGTCCATTGGGGTGACGTGCGTTGGCGCTTTTGAATCAACCCCAATTACAGACAGGGAATTTTATTTTGAAAAAATAGATCCCGCGTATGTATCAAAATCGCGCGGATACAAGCCGGGGACGACATACCATAACCGCGAAATTAAGACATACGCGCTCGGTCGCAGGAATATCGAGCTCAAATACGGCAAAGACGGAGTCGCCAACTATTGGAAAATAGCGGCGAAGCGTCTAAAGAAATGGGGGCTGAATACGATTGGAGCGTGGTCGTCGGCTACGGTGATGAAATCGAACACTGTTCCATTTACCGTCTATATACAGAGCGCCGGAACTGTACCGCTTGATACAAAACGCAAGCTTTTTGCCCTATGGGGAAATATGCAGGATTATTTTGCTCCGACATTTGCCGAGAAAACTGCCGAAAGGGTAAAAAAATATTCCGGTCTGCTAAATTTGAAATACTGCATAGGCGCATTTGTAGATAACGAGATTTCATGGCAGCGTAAAATGGGCGTGACAGCTCTCGCCGTTTTATCTTGCCCTGCGACGCAGCCCGCCAAGATTGAAATGCAAAAGATGCTGGCAAAAAAGTACGGAACTGTTGCGGAATTGAACAAAGTTTGGAAAAGCAATTATTCTGACTGGAGCGATTTCCTGGCGCGCACGGACTTTGAGCCAAAGATGGAAAACGCAAAAGACGATTTGCTCGCCTTTGAAAAACTCTTTTTGGAACACTACTTTAAAGTGTGCAGAGACGCCGTAAAGGCGGCGTGCCCCAAGGCTCTTTACTTGGGCTGCCGCTTTATGACAGTAGAGAACGAACTGACCGCGCGCGCTGCGTATGATATATGCGACGTTGTAAGCTGCAACATATACCGCTCGGACGTGTCGTTCTACGCTCCTCCGCCCGGGGCAAAAGACAAGCCAATGATTATCGGAGAATTCCATATCGGAAGGATAGACAAGGGCTCTCCGTACGGAGGTTTGCTTGAAGTCCCCAACGCCAAAGAGGCGGCTGAGGCTTACAAGAAATATATGATTTCCGCGATAGAAAATCCGAATATCGTGGGCGCGCACTGGTTCCAATGGCAGGATATGTTTGTTACCGGCCGCGGGGACGGCGCGAATGCCACATGCGGATTTGTAAGCGTGACCGACAACCCGGATTACGCGCTCGCCGACGCCTGCCGCGAGGTAGCCTCCGAGCTTTACAAAATCCGCGCCGAGGCAAAATAGCGCGGAGCCCGCAATAAAAAGTTGTCTTGGATTCGGCAATCCAAGACATAAGTTCTGCTCCTTGCAAACTTGCGCCACGCCCGAAAAAACGCCTCGAAGATTTGAGGCGTTTTTTTTGTGCAATTAAGTTTGCACGTATATTATCTACGCAGCGGTATGCACTTTTGCGGAGTGCGAAAAAAACGGGGCGGAAAATTTTCCGCCCCCGAGTGTGCGCGTTGGCAAGCCAACGCCTGACACCGGTTAAAGCTTCATTATTTTTACAACGTCTTCCGGAGTTATATCTGCGTTCTCACCAAGTCTATCGTAGTTCTTTGCGATATTTTTGCCGATTGCTTCCGGAGCGTCAGCGGGCAGCTTGTATGATTTCAGCTCAACTCCCGCGCCCATTTTCACAAAGAACTTTTTCATCGCAAGAATTGTGGCGTCGGCCGCCTTTGATTTGCTCTTTTCGTTTATGCCGAACACGCGTTTGCCGAGCTGCACGAGCTTGTCGAGCTTTTGCGCCTTTTTATATTCGAGAACTTTTGGCATGACGATTGCGAGCGTTTCAGCGTGGTCGAGCCCGTACAAAGCGGTGATTTCGTGCCCTATCAGGTGCGAAGACCAGTCTTGCGGAACTCCGCAGCATATCAAGTGGTTTAGAGCCATTGTGGCGGCAAACATTATGTTTGCGCGGCAGTCGTAGTCCTCAGGTTTTTTTAATGCGATTGGCCCCTCTTTGATGAGAGTTTGTGCAATCGACTCGGAAAATCTGTCCTGGATTTCTGCGTTCGCGGGTCTTGTGAGGTATTGCTCCATTACGTGTACAAACGCGTCGATTACTCCGTTGCGCGTCTGGCGCGCGGGTAGCGTAAATGTGAAGGTCGGGTCGAGCACCGAGAACTGAGGGAAAACCTTTTCAGAGGCGAAGGAAAGTTTCTTGCATATTTCCCTGCGGCTTACGACTGCGTTCATGTTCATTTCCGAACCTGTCGCCGGCAGTGTTAAAACAGTGCCGAAGGGCAGGGCTTCTTTTACAGGCAAATCTTTTTCAAGAATGTCCCACGGGTCTTTCCCCTTGTAGAGCGCCGCGGCGGATATGAATTTGCACGCGTCTATAACTGAGCCGCCGCCGAGGGCGATTATAAAATCGATTTTTTTGTCTTTTATGAGTTTTACGGCCTTCATGCATGTCGCGTATTCGGGATTGGGCTCTATCCCCGAAAATTCGACAAATTTGCGCTTGCCGATAGCCGCGACTGTCTGGTCATACGAGCCGTTTTTCTTTACGGAGCCGCCCCCGTAAAGGAGCAGAATTTTAGCTTTTGCGGGAATGAGCCCAGACATCTCGGACGCCATGCCCTTCCCAAAGAGAATTTTTACGGGATTTTGAAATATGAAGTTTTGCATAATATATAATTTCATTAGTATTTTCCCATTGTGTCAACATTCAAAAATTAGCGGAAAATTGTCGGGAGCGGGGAAAAAAGGCTTTACATTTGTAAAATCGGTGTTAAGGTAGTTCCTAAATTATCCCCATTATGAATATGAAGAAAATCACCATCATCACAGTGTCTCTCCTGCTTGCAGGCGCCTCAGCATTCGCGTGGAGCAAGAAGAGCGATAGTCTTGGCAATCTCGGACGCACTTATGTCAGCATTTCGGGCGCCGTAAACGTATCAAAATATAAGTCAAGCGGCGTCACCGACAGCCCGACTGGCGCACAGGGCTCTGCAGTGATAAATGCCCCGATACTTAAACCCGGCATCAACGCCTTCCGCGACATCAAATGGGCGGGCCTCGACGGTAATATATTTTTCAATTACAATTATAGCGGCGAAATCGGCAGCGTAGATTCCGCTAAGCTTTCAAATTACAACGTCGGTGCGCAGTTGACCCCGTACCTGAACTTTGAAACAGGCCTTCCTTTCCTTAAAGCAATAAAACCCTTTGGCTTCGGCTTTGCCGGATACGAATGGATTGACGTTGACACTAACGTTGCTTCCGCAAACGACAATTACTTTATTTACGGCGTTGGCGCGGGCGTAGAATTGGTTCTCCTCGACGAAATCTCCGTCACTCCCTACTGGAAGTGGAATGCGAATGCTCTGGACGATATGCCCTGCTACCACGAAGCCGGCATCGAAGCTTCTTACTGGGTCACAGACCAGTTCTGCGTTTCCGTTTTCTGGTCGCATAACTTTGGCTGGGATGATGGCGATACCGAACTCAAACATGGCGACATAATCGGCGCCAAGTTCAAGATCGGCTTCCTCCGCTAATACGAATTTTAAATTTAAAAACCGCCAAGAATCTCTTGGCGGTTTTTTTTGTCTATTTACTTCCGTCGGATGGCATGAGTATTACTTTTTGGGAGGCACTTTTTGATACCTCAAACAAAGCATATTTGAATGGAATAAAAAATCATAAAAAAACTTCAATCGCACGGCAAACGGTAAAATTTTTTGAGATTTTCCCATATCGCAACACAGGGCTTTTTATATCCAATATGCGATTTCCATCCGCGCAACTGGCGTACTTGCCAAGTGCAGTCCGAATGCTGTTTTGGAATTATAATTTTTCTCCCACTCAGCGCGTATATGGTCTGAATGCTAAAAAAAACGCGCAGGAAAGGTATTTTGTGCCAATTAGATAAATCAAAGGGCTGCCTAAAAAGCGCAAAAAAATACGCAAAATTTTTTTAATTCTGACAATCATCGCCTGTGAAATATCAAAAACTTCAAAAGTATTTTTGCGTTTTTTCGGGATATTGAATAGAATCGGGCATTATGGAAATTGAAAACGCCCGATTCATCGGTGCGGGACTCATGGTTTTAACTTCGCTTCTTGGAGCGTATTATCTCGTATTGAAAATACGCGAATTGCACTCGGAAAAACCTGATCCCAAACTGACGTATGTCACATATTCGCACATGGAAAAAGTCCGCGCCGAAATAATGCACTGCATATCCGACGCCGTGCAAGATTTGCGCAGCCTCCGCTCGGAGATTCGCGAGGAAACGCGCTCCATGCAAAAACAATACTCGCGCAGCCTCGACGAAGCCCGCGAGCTAATCAGCCGCAATTCCCAAAACATAAGCTCTCTCGTCGCCCAAGCCCAGATTGCCAACCAGCGCATAGCGGAATTGAGCGTCAAGACGGACAGGCTCTTCATGAAGGTTAGGGGGGACGAATAAAATGTCCGACGAATTTTTAATGCTCAGGCGCGCCGTTTTATTGCAGCTCGACGCCGTATTTCCCGCAGGCCTTCCTCCGGCGACAATTCTCGAAGGACTGCGCCTTGCTGGATTCGATTGCGGATTGAACGACGTGCAGCGGAACTTGGAGTACCTTAGGCAAAAGGGGCTCGTGGAAATACGGCCGTCGCGCATAAGCGCGTCGAGCGTGAGGGCAAGCCTCACTTCTGAGGGTGAAGAATATTTGGAGTCGGGGGAATTTTAAATGTGTGCTGCAAGGAAAAATAATTCTTTAGAAGAATCCGACGATTCCGCAAAGCAGCCTGCGAAAAAAAGAAAACCGCGCGCCGCCACGAAAGAGGCAAAGCTTGCTTCCGCCTCCAAAAAAAGTCTGAAAAAAAACGCCGCGCCAGAAACTGAAGATTATGAAAGCGAGGCGGCGCCTTACGCCGGCAAAACAGAAAAATTTTTTGGCGAAGAATCCGCGAATGTAAAAAGCGAAAAAATTTGCGGCAATGACGGAGCTAATGCGTCAGGCGAGAATGAGGGTGCCGCAAAAAATCCGCTCTACAAGGATACGGAGTTTTTCCCTTCGGACGGCTTTAAAAGGCATATAGCGCGCATTAAAGCCGCAAAAGAGCGGGCGGACGAAATCGCGGAAGATGGCATGTGCCTCGACGCGTCGGAGGCGTCTGTCGCGCTCATGTGGGAAATTGTGTTCGACCGCCTTTGCAAAGCCGAAAGCGCCGGCATATCGGAAGTCGGGACGCTTGCAGGCATACTTCAAAAGCTGTTTTCTGCCGATTCAAAACGCAGACCCGATAAGGCAAAATCCCCCGGGGACGGCGTTGTAAGCGAAGAAACTATGCGCAAAATAGAGGAAAAATTAAAGCTGTTGTAGATGAAGGCCGACTCATTTTTTCTTCCTTACCAGCGGGCTTGGATAGAAGACAAATCCCGCATAAAAATAATGGAGAAGTCCCGGCAAATAGGAATGAGCTGGACCGCCGCCTATTCGCTTGTGAGGGAACATTCAATTTCGGGAAAGCGGCTCGACTCCTGGGTGTGCTCTCGCGACGAAATGCAGGCGCGACTATTTCTTTCCGACTGCTCAAAATTCGCCGATATAATAGGAGCTGCCATAGCCGATTGCAGCGCAGTCGAAGTAGTCGGCGAAAGCGCCGCAAATTACATCGGTTTTTTCAACGGAACGCGGATATGGTCGCTCTCCTCAAACGCGGACGCACAGGCGGGAAAGAGGGGCACGAGGGTTCTCGACGAATTTGCCCTCCACCCCGAGCCCGAGCGGCTGTACTCGATAGCGTATCCGGGGATAACTTGGGGCGGAAGAATGGAGATTATCTCGACCCACAGGGGCTCGGGCAATTTTTTTAAAAAGCTTGTTGACGAGGCGCGGTACGGCGGAAATCCCAAGAAGGCTTCGCTGCACAGGGTGACGCTTCAGGACGCGCTCGACCAGGGTTTTTTAAAAAAACTTAAATCGGCGCTCCCTGAGGGCCATGAAGTCAGGGATATGGACGAAGGCGCGTATTTTGATTATGTGAAAAATTCCTGCGCCGACACGGAGAGTTTTTTGCAGGAATACATGTGCACTCCGGCTGACGACTCCGCCGGTTTTGTGGGGTACGACTGCATATCGCGCTGTTGCTATAAGCCGGAAGACGGGGATTGGAGGCGCCCTGCGGGAAAGATGAACCCTTTGTTTTTGGGGGTCGATGTGGGGCGAAGCCGCGACTTGTCCGTGTTTTGGCTGTTGGAGAGCGTGGGCGATATTTTATATACGCGGGAGGTGTCCGTAATGTCGGACGTTCCGTTTTCGCAGCAGGAGGCCGAATTGCACAGATTTTTGCGCCTTCCGAACCTCAGGTGCGTGCGAATAGACCAAAGCGGACTGGGACGCCAGTTTGCCGAGCGGGCTGTCGAGCGGTATGGAAGCGCGCGGGTGGGCGGGGTGACGTTTACGGCAGGCGTTAAAGAGGCGCTTGCATATCCGTTAAGGGCGAGATTTGAAGACGCCAAGATAAGAATACCCGACGATATAGAAATTATTGCCGATATACGTAGTGTCAGAAAAGAAGTTGGCGCGGGCGGAACGCTTAGGTTTTGCGCCGAGAGGACTGTCGATGGGCATGCCGACAGATTTTGGGCGCTTGCATTGGCTGTTAAAGCCGCCGACGAGGCAACGTCAGGCGCGGGAATGGAACTTGTAGAAAAAAGCGGGGCAAATTTCATTTGGTGACGGAATTTTAAGGCGTTTTTTATGGAAAAATTTTTCGTAAGTTGCATGGGAATTTTTTCGTAAAAATCAATCTGTCCCTTTTCTTAAAAGCGTTCAGGCGTTTTCGGGGCAAAAATATTTTTATATTTTTGTTGACTGTGCCGTAAAAAATTCTAACTTGGTCTTTGAAATATGGGGGCGAGGTAACGGTTCATTTGAAATAGGATATTTCCCTAACAAAAATATGATAAGTTGTATCGCACCTTAGTTTTCTACTTCCAGAATACTCCGGTGTAGATTTTACTCTAACAACCAATAAAATAACAAATATGAATAAAGCAGAACTCATTCTTGAAATCCAGAAACTTCTCGGCAAGGACGCCACGAAGGCTTGCGCCGAAAAAGCTCTCAATGTTGTTCTCGCCGCGATAAAGGCTGGCGTTAAGAAGAACAAGAAGCTTCAGCTTATCGGATTCGGCACATTCTCTGTTGCTGAACGCAAGGCTCGCATGGGCATCAATCCCCGCACGAAGGCCAAGATAAAGATTAAGGCTTCGAAGGTTGTTAAGTTTAAGCCCGGAGCCGACTTTAAAGTCTCCAAGTAATCGGCTAATCCGAGGCGGTTTTTTCGGCGCATGGTTTCGGGCGTTTTTTAGCGCGGAGAAATTTGCGCGGGATATTTTGAACCGCCGTGTAAGGCCACGGAAAAAGGCGGATTTTACATCCGCCTTTTTTATTTTATTAAACATTTATTGCCAAACTTATTAAATGTTTATTGCCACAGTTGCGGTTTACTTAAAAAATCCGTTGGAAAATGGAAAGCGGGCTTTCATCAATCTTACACTACCTTTAAATATAAAGTAAAATAGCTTCGCCTTCTATAAAAGCTCGAGGATATATGGCCAATCTAGAGCGTAATATCCGGTGCAGAAAAGAATTTTGCGACATTTATGTGAGAATTGTCTTGCGCCTTTCCGCTTGACTTCTAATTATATGATGTAAGAATCCTCCTTTTTTAAAATTTAAATAGAGCCAAGAGCAAAGAAATCAGAGACGTTTAGATGAAACAGCGCACAATATTACGCGAGGTGTCAATCAACGGTACGGCGTTGCATTCGGCTGCGTCCGTCACGCTGACGCTCAAACCCGCTCCCGTAAACACGGGAATAGTCTTTAAGCGCAAGGATATTTTCGGCAAGCCCGAAATAAAGCCGCATATTACACAAATTTCGTCGGACCTTGTCCGCAACACCGGGGTGACGTCGGGGCACACAAAACTGCATACCATAGAGCACGTTTTAAGCGCCCTAAACGGAATGGATATCGACAACTGCATAGTCGAAATGGACGCTGCTGAACCGCCTATTCTCGACGGATCTGCCAAGTTCTTTGTAAACCTAATCCAGCAGGCGGAACCGGTCGAACAGGACGCAGAGCGCCAAGTTTTCAGCCTTCGCGAGCCGGTCTCGGTCTCCGAGGGCAACCGCTCGCTGATTGCGCTCCCATACGACGGACTTAAAATAACATGCACATCCGCCGACGACCGCGGCATACACACACAGCACCTTTCGATAGAAATCGACCCCGAAACATACCAGGCGGCAATCGCCCCCGCAAGAACCTTTACCGTTTACGAGGACATAGAGGAACTCCTTAAAATGGGGAAAATCCAGGGTGGAAGCCTCGATTCGGCGATTGTCATAAAGGGCGACAAGATAATATCGAAAGAGCCCTTGCGCTACCACGACGAATTCGTGCGCCACAAGATTCTCGACATCATAGGCGATATTGCGCTACTGGGCGTAAAGCTGAACGCGCATATTGTCGCCGTAAGGCCGGGGCACGCGCTCAACGCAAAGCTGACCGACAAAATTTACAAGCAGTTCGAGGCTGCCAAAAATTCTCCCAAAAAAGCAGCCTCTCCCGCGAAGCAAAACGTAAAGCTCTTTACGGAGACGACTCTCGACACGCGCAGGATACTTGAACTCCTGCCGCACCGCTATCCGTTCGTGCTAATAGACCGCGTTGTTGAAACGCGCGGAGACGCCGAGTTGACAGCGATAAAGAATGTGACGATAAACGAGCCTTTCTTTATGGGGCACTTCCCGGGGAATCCGGTTATGCCGGGTGTATTGCAGCTTGAAGCTATGGCGCAGGCCGCCGGAATAATGATGCTAAGGCATGTCAGCAGCGAGGACAAGCTCGCCTACTTTATGAGCGCCGACAAGGTTAAATTCCGCAAAGCTATCAAGCCCGGAGACCAAGTGCAAATCGACGTTAAAATCACAAAATCGCGCGGGCAGAAATTTGTTTGCGCCGAAGGAACTTGCAAGGTTGACGGCAAGGTGGCGTCTTCGGCGGAACTTATGTTCGCAATAATAGACGCGAGCGAAGCGCCGTAATCTATCCATACAAAATGACGAAGATTCACCCCAGTGCTATTGTAGAAAAAGGCGCGGAGCTCGATTCCGACGTCGAAGTTGGCGCTTACGCCTACATAGGAGGCTCCGCAAAGATAGGGTCCGGAACTGTTGTAGCCCACCATGCGACTGTCGATGGCAACACCGTTTTGGGCAAGTGCAACCAGATTTTCCCTTACGCGTTCATCGGAGGCAAGACGCACGACCTTAAATATAAGGGAGGGAATCCGGGCTTGAGAATCGGGGACAACAATGTTTTCCGCGAATATACGACGGCGCACTGCTCCACGGCGGATAAGAATTTTACGATAATAGGAAACAATAACAATATTCTCGCATATAGCCATATTGCGCACGACTGCATTGTCGGCGACTATATAGTGATGAGTTCCCATTCGGCTCTCGGCGGGCATGTGATAGTTGAGGACCATGCCGTAATCGGCTGGGGAAGCGGCGCGCACCAGTTCTGCCGCATAGGCGCGTACGCAATGCTTAGCGCAAGCTCGAAGCTCGTAAAGGATTTGCCGCCGTTTTTTATGGCGGACGGATCTCCTGCCGAAGTCTGTGCGATAAATAAAATAAATATGCAGCGCAACGGATTCTCGCCCGAAGAGATAGAGCTTGTGTATAGCGCATTTAAACTCATATATCGGCGCAGGCTCACGCGGCCGCATGCCATTGAGGAGCTTTCTATGCGCGACAGTTCTTCAAACCGCGTAATAAAGGCGATTATAGAATTTGCCAACGGGTCGTCGGAGCGCGGCTTGGCGTAGGCGCGTAAAATCTTTTTTTACTGGCTTGTTTGTATTGAAGTGGTTCCCGTTGGGTATGGGCGGCTTCTTGCGGTATTTAAGATTTTTTACATTTTTTAGGCTGAAAACTTTTATGCAGGGAAGGTCTCAACTCTTTTCTTAACGTTGTATAATGTCTGAGACGTTGCGGGTCTCTGACCTTGCGTGTTTTTTTTAAGCCAGGTTTCCGCGCGAATTTTTGTATTTGCGGGGTTAAGGCTCTTATCAAAAACTTTCTTTTTGAATCCAGATTAGCCTGCAACTTTTTAAATTCTAATGCAGGCGTATGGCAAGCGGGTATTTTCTTTTGATAATACAGATGTTGCTTTGAGGAAAGCGGCGGCAGAAGGCTTTTTGCGGGATTGATAGTTTTCGTGTTTTTGGCGGCAAATTTTTTATACAAGGAAAGAAATCAAATCCTTTTCTTAACATTGCATTACCTTATACGCGGCGGATTTTTTTAAGGCGCGGTTGAAAACATTTGTTTGGGCCGGTTTAATACTAATTGAGATTATTTTATTGAAATTTTAGGAATCGTAAGATTAAATTTTGGTTATGAAAAGAATTCGACTTTCCCGTAACTTATTTGTTTTCTTTGCGGCAGCGTCTGTTTGCGCCTTCAATGGAGCTTGTGTTTCCGACAATGCGGAAAATGCGGACGCTACAAAAACTTCGCAAAGCGCGGCAGCAACGCCCGACTCGCTGTCGTATCCGGCAAAAGGCTCTGTAAAGCTTTCGGGAGTGCTCGGAAAATCTCTGGACGCGTCAATGAAGGGCGATATGCTCTCGTGGGACGTCAACGACCTCGTAAGACCCTTTAAGACGCGCCCGGAAAACAAAATGTGGCAGATTGAATTCTGGGGGAAATGGTTTACTTCTGCGGCTCTCGCATACGACTACGAACCGTCCGCGCAGCTCGATAAAATCCTCAAATACGCGGCTTCCGAACTCTTGAAAACGCAGGGGGCTGACGGCTCGATTACAACCTATAAAAAAGACTCCGAATTCGCAGGCTGGGATATGTGGGGGCGGAAATACGTGTTGCTCGGGCTGCTTGCCGAATACGTAAGAACGGGCGATTCAAAAATACTAAATGCCGCCGAAAAGCATGCAGACAGCATTATGGCGTCTGTCGGCGAAGGCAAAAAAATCGACAATATCTGCAAAATCGGAATGTGGAAAGGTCTTGCGTCTTCGAGCCTTCTCGAACCAATGGTGCTTCTTTACAAATATAGTGGCGAGAAAAAATACCTCGAATACGCCGAATGGATAGTATCCTGCTGGGGCAAGGAAGGCGGCCCAAAACCCGACATTCTCGCGCAGGCTCTCGAAGGTAAAAGTGTAGTCGATATGCTCCCGAAGCCTAAAAAGGGCGCGAAGGACTATATGGACGGAGGGCTTTCAAAGTCTTACGAGATGATGTCTTGCTACGAAGGGCTGGTCGAACTTTACAGAATCACAAAGAATGAAAAGTATAAACAAGCAGCAATGAACGCCGCAAAGGCCATACTCGACCGCGAGATAACCGTTCTCGGTTCGGGCTCAATATGGGAGAGATGGGTTGACGGCAAATTTTGCCAGCAGAGGGATTCCGAGCATTGGATGGAAACTTGTGTTAGCGCCACTTGGATTAAGTTCTGCGCGCAGCTATTGCGCCTGACTGCCGACCCCTCCTACGCCGACAGCATAGAGCTTTGCGCATATAATGCCCTTATAGCGGCCCAGAGAGCCGACGGCAAGTGGTGGGCGCATTACAGCACGATGAAAGGCACCCGCAAGCCTGCGCCGGAGCAGTCGGGAATGCACATGAATTGCTGTGTTGCAAGCGGCCCGCGCGCACTATTTTTACTTCCAAAAATTGCGTACATGACAGGCGGCGAGATGGGCTTGTATGTAAACCTCTATGAAAACGGCTCGGGAAAAGTATACGTTCCTGCGGTAAAGGGCGATGTCGTTCTAAAAGTTTCCGATGTTGATTACGGCGCGGAAAATTTGAGGGCAAAAATCAAGCTTGAAATGCCAAAGGGGCTTTACGGATTCAATCTGTGCCTTCGCATACCGTCTTGGAGCGAAAAAACTAAAATATTTGCAAACGGCCAGGTTGCCGCATATCCCGACTCCGGAGTATATGCGGTTTTGAAGCGCGACTGGAAAAACGGTGACGAAGTGGAGGTCGAATTTGACTCCCGCGCGTTTATTGTGAGGGATCCCTCCGACCAAAAGCGCTTTGCGGTGCGCCGCGGGCCTTTCGTTTACGCTTCAGACAAGCGCTTTGACAAGGCTTTTGGGAAACCGCTTACTCCCGAATTGGACGGCAAATACATAAAAAATGCCGTTCCCGTAAAAATAGACGGTGCTGACGCGGCTCTAAAAATAAAATCTTCCGACGGAACGGAGCACACCCTTGTCGATTACCCCTCGGCGGGCACTACGTGGAGCGCGGAATCGCCGTTTACAGTCTGGTTTTAGCAGACTTTGATTAATGCCGCCGCGCGCTTTGCTTTTTTTAGCAATGCGCGGCAGCACTGCGCGCGTGGGCATGGCAAAACATTAAATTTTTTACCGAATACTCCAACGCTTTGGCGGGTAGAAAATCTGGAAAAATTTTCTCATAAATTGCGTTCTGCATACGGATTTCTTAGATTGCGTTTTGCCTAAAAAGTCCGCACATGGTAAATTTGCAATCTATGGTTCAGGTTATATCTATACACATAATTTGGTTATTGTATAAATATTGCGCGCAAAATAAAATTTAAAATATATGGAACTTGGTGAGATTTACATTCTGTGCGTACGGGTTATCTACATGCTTGTAATACCAGCCTGCGTTTGTGTTCTCCATTACAAGAAGCCCTTGCTCTTTAAGGGACTTTGGCGGAAAATAATATTTGCTGCAATATATTCGTGCATCTCTTACATCACCTTATTATTCGCGCTATGCATTCCATATTGGCTTGGCAAATATGCATTCCGCGGGCCGGAAATTGCTTTCGCGTTACTCTTTGGCTGGCTTTATTTGTGGATTGCTTCCATTCCGGTTTGGTTCGTGTATTGGCTTGCCCGAAAACTAAAATAAAAATCCCCAAACTTTGGGGATTTTTTTCGCCTATTATTTAGCCTCTGCTTTATAAGTCTAACTGTTCTCCCGCTTTCGGCAACCTCTGAAATTCGTCGTGCCCCGGGCAAATGCGGCCTCTATTTGCACGCAATGAAAGCTAAGATATAAAGCGTTCAGATAGCACCCTTACGCCCAAATATCTGTCGAGCAACTGCTCGCGCTTCGGGCGGAACTCCGTCATGTACGGCATAGTCCTGTGGGTTTGATACGCGTTTTCGTCGGCGTATTCTTCGTAAAAATAGAATATCTGCTTGTCCAACACATCTTGCAAAAATTCGTATTTTACGCACCCTGGCTCTTTGCGCGTTGCGGCTACTATGGGAGTTGCAAGCTTTATGAAATCGTCGGCCGAGCCGTCCTTAACTCTGAGCCCGGCGAGCACAATTATAGGTTTTGATGTCATTTATTTTTTCGGATTTTCAATTTGTTTAAACTTGATTAACGCTTCGCCGCCTTTGGAGAGGATTAGTTCCCCGCCGGATACGGAAACTTTGTCAACCTGTGAGAGCGCGGTTAAGAATTTAGTTTCATAGGCGGCAAACTTGCCCATTCTGCGCGTTGAAAGCATTTGCGAGAATTTTATGGAACCGTCTTTGCCTATCTCATAAGTTCCGCCAAAGAGGTTTGCGCCGGACATGCCGTTTACCCTGCCGTCCGGGTTAAAGCTGATGAATACGGTTCCCCAGTCGTTGTCGGAGGCGTCTGGGCATTTTGCGTCGCCTTGGTTTTTCAGGAAAACGGGGGTCCAAGAAGTTCCCTTTATGCTAACTGCCGATGATGTTTTTGCGGCGGAAGGCTGTGCGGATTGCGTGGCTTTTGCGGAGGCGTCCGGGCATTCCGTTTTGCAGGAGGAGCACCCCGCGCATGCGAGTATCATAAATGCTATGCTTATATTTAATATTTTCATAATACACTTTTTTTAGAAAGTTCTTTCAAAATATTTCAAGACTCTTATAAAATCGGCAATAAAAGGAAAAAATATATGGAAAAAATAACTGTGGACGGGGAAATATGCACCGCATACACAATTCCGACGACTAACGCGTCGATGCTTATGATAAATTCAAAATGCGGAATGCTTGCGTGCGGCTATATAAAAGTGGAGACCGCCGACAAGCTTGGCGACGCTCTTGCGATAGTCACCGGCGTAAACAACTACGAGCAGATGCTTGAAAAGCCGGTAGTTGCAGCGAGCATTGCGGCGCAGGCCCTCGGCGTCAGGATTGGAATGTCCGGCAGGGAGGCGCTGCTTTGCATGCGCTGACACGTATCATATTCTTGTATTAATGTAATTCTCAAGGGCAATCATTTAAGGCTGTTTATATTTTTTTGAATTTTTCATCGAGCTGATAATGCCAAAAAAATAAATTTACCCGTGCGCTTCGCCCCAAATGTTTTTTATATTTCACTTGCCTACTATTCTGGATTTACTTGCCCTTTATTATCGACGAAGGCGAAAGGTTAGATTCGTAGTCTGGCTGCTCGTTGCCGGGGGTCTTTGTCCTTCTAATCCTCTTGACTTCATCTTCCGTCATCTTGCGCAGAGTGTAGTCCTTGGGCGTTTGTATCGCGGGATTGTCGAAGGGGGTGGATATGCCTGTCGCTAATTCGACAACTTCTTCCGCAGTCTTCCCGTCAAGCCTCTTCATTATATCGTCTTCGTTCTTTCCGGCTTTTTTGTTGTCGTACATTATTTTTGCGACAGCTTCGGAAAAGGCGGTTTGTTTGTCCTCCGGCAGGGTTATCAACAATTCCGCAACGCTCCTTCCAAACGCCTCGCGGCTTGATCCGTCTATTATTCTCGTATTCTGCTTTATCCCCGGAAAGAGCTTGCGGGAGATTGCTATTATTTCCTCAGCGGTTTTACCGTCTATGGCTTCCTTCATGCCCTCCTTGCTGTTGCGGGCATCCTGCATATAATAAACACCTATTGTCGCCATCGCCGCCGCAAATTTTTGCTGGGTGTTCCCGTCGAGGGAAGAGAGCATTTTCATAAAACTGTCCTGCAATTTCTTCGGGTCGGAGGCGTCTATGCGCATCGGGGCGCCGGGCGCTCCCGCCGTCTGCCCGAGCGCAGGGGTATCGGCCGCAACCGCCTCGATGACAAAAAATACAAAAAGCGCAACTATCGAAATTAATTCTTTCATATTGCGCATTATCCCGTTTTTTATGTATTCCACAATAATTTTTATCGGCCGCGGACTTTTTTGCGCAAATAAAAAATTCTACCCCTCCCAAAGCGCATATTTAACGCCCATATACTGCGATAAAAATAGTTGACAGCACTCGGCTACTGCACAATATTTAAAGACAAGAAAATAGGACTCTCCGCATAGGTGGGCTTTTTGCCCGCTTTTTTTGTCCGTACGCAAAAACGGGGAGCCGCATTTCCCATCAGCAATTTAAAGGAAAAATTATGAGCAACAGCAGCGAAATATTGGCAATTCTCGAATACATGGAAAAAGAGAAGCAGATAAGCCGCGCCGACATGATAGAATCAATATCATCGGCGATTCGCAATGCGGCCTCAAAGGGCGCGCAGGCGGGTTATAATCTGAAAATAGAAATAAACCCAAAAACGGGCGCGTTAAAATCTTGGGCTTTGCTGACCGTGACTGACAGCGTCGCAGACCCCGCCACAGAAATACATATCGACAAGGCTAAACTCTATCTCGACAATCCCCATATCGGCGATGTCGTCGAGCGCGAAATCGACCTCTCCAACCTCGGCAGAATCGCCGCGAAGAACGTCTATCAGAGCATAATCCAAAAAGTGCGCCAGTTCGAGAAGGACAGAATTTTTGACGAATATAAAGGCGACGTTGGCAATATCGTCACGGGCGTCGTCCGCCGCCGCGAGAAAGGCACAACCATAGTCGACTTGGGCAAGGCCGAGGCTCTATTGCCGCGCCGCGAGTCCGTCCCCGGCGAGGATTACGCCCAGGGCGAGCGCATCAGGTGCCTCTTGCTCGAAATAGAGACGACTCCGCGCGGGCCCGAGATAATTTTAAGCCGCGCAAGCTATAAGTTCGTAAAAAAACTATTTGAGCTCGAAGTTTCGGAAATCGCAGACGGCTCCGTAAAAATTGAAGCTATGGCGCGCGAACCCGGCTACCGCACAAAAATAGCGGTATCCAGCTCCGACAGCAGAATCGACCCTGTGGGCGCGTGCGTCGGCGCGGGGGGCTCCCGCGTTAAGAGCATTGTGCGCGAATTGGGCGGCGAAAAAATCGACGTCATAAAATTCTCGCCAAATCCGCAGACTTTGCTTGAAGAATGCATTAAGCCCGCAGTTGCTAAAAACGTAAAAGTTGACGCCCGCGAAAGAAAAATATCGTTTGAAGTATCCGAGCCGGACCTCTCGATTGTCATAGGCAAGCGCGGTTCCAACGCAAAGCTCACTTCAAGGCTCTTGGGCTGGAAGCTCGAAATTGCCAAGGAGGAATCGGGGGAAGTGGGCATCCGCGAAAAGGTCGCGCAGGCAGCGGGAAGCCTCGGGCAGATATTGCCAAACCTCACAGAGCAGCAGGCTGCGATACTCGCCAACAACGGCATCAACAGCTCCGACGCCTTCGAGGGTGTGGAGCTTTCGGACCTCGTCGGAATGGGATTCTCGGAAGACGAGGCCGCCTCGATTCTCGCGCAGATCGGGGAATACAGACAGTAATAGCCGCGCAATACGGCGCGGACGCTTAATTTAAAAAAAGGAAATTGCGTTTTCATGAGCATTAGAATTCACGCATTGGCAAAAGAACTGAATGTCCCGAACAAGGAACTGATAGATTTCATAAATCGGCGTCAGGATATATACCACTTGGAGATAAAAACACCCTCCAACGCCATAGATCCGTTTACGGCGGAGGCGATAGGTAAGGATTTTGCCGAATATGCCGCCTCGAAAGCGGAGCAGCCCTCGGAAAGCGCAAATGCGGCCGAACCCTCGGCAAAAGAACCTGCGGATCAAAAGGCTCAAGGCTCCGCGGAGGAAGTAAAAAAGGCTGAAGACAAAGCAGAAAGCGCCAAAGCAGAACCCGTGGCGGAACAGCTCACGGGGCAAAAGCCAATCTCAGCAGAGAAGAAGCCTGAACCGCTCTCTCCGCCTCCGGTTGCAAAGCGACCTGCGCCTATCGTGCCCCCGGCAGCCAATAAGGCGCCTGCGGCCGTTCCGCCTACGGCGGCAAAACCCGCGCCGGCAGTTCCGCCGAGCGTTGCAAAAGCGCCGGCTCCGGCAGTTCCGCCGAGCGTTTCAAAGTCGCCTGCTCCCGCGGTGCCGCCGAGGATTTCAAAGGCGCCTGCGCCCGTTGTTCCTCCGTCAAGACCAAAAATTTCAATGCCGGAGATAAAACCGTCGCAGCCGCAAAAGCGCGATCTCCAACCAGAGGTTGTCATAAAATTTAATCAAAAGCCGGAAGCCCCGAAAGAGCCCGCGCGCAAGCCCGCGCCGCTCGTGCCTCCAACAATGTCGAAATCGCCTGCACCCGCGGTGCCGCCGACCATGGGCAAAGCGCCCGCGCCGCTCGTTCCCCCGGTATCGAAGGCGGCTCCTGTCGTTCCGCCGATGCCTGGAAGGGCGCCCGCGCCGCTTGTCCCGCCGCAGAATTCGCATATGCAGCCTCATGCGGCTCAGGAAAAGAAGGAATTTAAAACTATTCAGCTAAAAGCCCCAATCATTGTCCGCGACTTTGCAAAGGCTATGGATTTGAAGCCGTTTAGGCTCATATCCGAGTTGATGGATATGGGGATTTTCGCTTCGATGAACCAGTCGATAGAAGATCCAACCGCAATTGTAATAGCAAAAAAGCACGGATTTAATCTCGATATAAGGCATAGGGGCGAACAGCAGCAGCCCAAGAAAAAAGAGGCCGTAAAAAGGCCTGAGGACGACATTAAAAATTACGTTCCGCGCCCGCCGATTGTCTGCATACTCGGGCACGTCGACCACGGAAAGACCACGCTTCTGGACACTATCCGCAACACCAATGTCGTCGCGGGCGAGGCAGGCGGCATCACACAGCATACGGCCGCATACCAAGTCACTTGCAACGGCAAGAAGATAACTTTCCTCGATACTCCCGGCCACGCGGCGTTCTCAAAGATGAGGGAGAGGGGCGCGAATGTCACCGACATCGCGATTCTCGTAGTCGCCGCAGACGACGGCTTTATGCCCCAGACGGACGAGGCGCTCAGTTTCGCCCAAAAAGCCGGCGTTCCGATAGTGGTTGCCATAAATAAAATGGACGCCAAGGGCGCGAATATCGACCGCGTAAAACAGCAAATGCAAAAACGCGGAATCACCTCCGAAGACTGGGGCGGCGAAGTGCTTTGCACGCCAATTTCAGCCCTAAAAGGCGAAAATATCGACAAACTTCTGGAGCTCGTGCTATTGCAGGCTGAAATCATGGAGCTCAAGGCAAATCCGAAAGCGCCCGTCGAGGGCGTGATAATAGAAAGCCAGCTCGAGCAGGGCAGGGGCGCCACCTCTACTGTGATAGTCCGCCAGGGCACTCTCAAAACCGGCGATGTAATCGTAAGCGGTGAGCACTGGTGCAAGGTAAGGGCTCTCATAGACGACAAAGGCGGACGCATGAAAGAGGCAACTCCTTCTACGCCCGCGCTCGTCATGGGCTGGACAGGCGCGCCGGAAGCGGGCGATTCATTTGAAAAAGTTGACAACGATAGAGAGGCAAAGCGCATCACCGAAGAGGCAATTCGCAGCCGCAAAATGCAGGCCGCCGCGGAATCAGAGCCGCACGCGGCAAGCATAGAGGAGCTGATGGCCGCAATCGAAAACAAGGACCACAAAGTTTACAAGTGCATTGTAAAAAGCGACGTGTCCGGAACTGTCGAGGCTCTCGTAGCTTGCCTGAAAGATATCAAAAGCGACAAGGTAGGCCTCGAAGTTATTGCCGAGTCTGTCGGCCAGATAACCAAGAACGACGTTGACTTGGCCGCCACGGCGGGGGCGTCGATTGTAGCCTTCAACGTCAAGCAGGAAAACGGCGTTGCGGGACTTGCGAAACATAAAGGCGTTGAGATAGTATCGCACAACATTATTTACGAGCTTATAAATACCGTAAAAGAGGCGATGAAAAACCTCCTCGACCCGGAATTGCGCGAAAACAAACTCGGCGCGGCCGAAGTCCGCCAGCTCTTCAACATATCGAAGGGCGGCAAAGTTGCGGGCTGCATGGTGACGGAAGGAATCGTCAAAAACGGAAAGTTTGCGCGGGTATTCCGCAAGGGCAGGGAAATTTCCTCGAGGGGAAAAATATCGGAAATCAAGCGTTTCAAAGACGATGTCACGGAAGTCCGCGCCGGCTACGAATGCGGTATTACACTCAACAACTTCTCCGATTTTGAGCCGGGCGACATTATCGAATGTTTCGAGATACTCGAGATACGCCCCGAATTGTAATACATCGGCGGTATTTCAAGTTTGGAATCAAAACTTTATAAAATCGCAAAATGGGTGAACGCAAAATAAGGGTTGGCGAACTCGTAAAGAGGGAAATCAGCCGCATAATCCATGAAAGATGGCGCTCGGAGTCCGTTAAAATAACGCTAACGGAAGCCGACGTATCGCCGGACTTGAAGCGCGCGCGCATATACTATTCGGTTCTCGGAGGCAGGGAGGACGCCGCGAAGGCGGCGAAGTTCCTGATGTCAAAACGCGGTGAATTGCGCAGAATGCTCGGCAAAAATGTGGTCTTAAAGTACACGCCTGAATTGGAGTTCGCGTACGACCCTTCCATAGAGCGCGGAATGAAAATACTTTCCCTTATGGACGAGATTGAGGCCGACGAGGCGCGAAATTCCGAGGAAGCCAACCACAATGCCAGCGACTCGCTTTCTTAGGCGGGCGCTTATTTTAAATACGCATACGTTTTTTATGAAAAAATTTTTCCCACATTTAGAAAAAAATTTTTCCGAGCTTTTGGAGGCCTGCCGCGGGCGGAATATAGCGGTTGTCGGGCATATGCGCCCGGACGGAGACTGCGTGGGCTCGCAATTTGCGCTTGCCGACATATTGGCGTCGGCGGGGGCAAAGAAAACCGTGTGCCTAAACCAAAACGGCTTGCCGCGCCTGTACAAAAATTTTGCCTACGGGCGGGAATTTTTAAGCGCCGAAGACTTCGACGACCCTTCGTTTGATATTGTCACAGTCGATTGCGCCGACTACGCCCGCACGAATTTAAAGTTGCGCGAAAGGTACCCGTCGCCCCTCGGGTGCATCGACCACCATGTGACAAACAACACTGTTGCCAAAATAAATGCGATCGACCCTTCGGCGAGCGCAACGGCCGAAATTATCGCTGGCATGGCTTTCGACGCAGGCATAAAGATTTCTCCGGCTACGGCGAACCGCCTGTATATGTCGATTGCAACGGATACGCGGCAGTTTACGACTTCATCGACGCGCGCTCTCACATTTGAAATAGCGGCGAGGCTCGTGGAAAGCGGAGCGGACTCTGCGCGGGTGGCTATGGAGCTCTACCAGAGGGAGACAATCGGAAAGCTAAGGCTCCTTTGCAGATTTCTCGATACGCTAAAATTGTACGAAAACGGGCGGATATGCGTTGGGGTTCTGGAGGACGGAGTTTTTGCGCAAACCGGCTCCGAGAAGGCCGACAGCGACGGGCTTGTCGATTACGCCCGCTCGATAGACGGCGTGCAAATAGCACTGCTTTTGGAGCAGATGCCCAACGGCGTAAAGGGAAGCCTGCGCGCCAAGACGCCAGATTTGAGGGTAAACGAGATTGCCGAAAGCTTCGGCGGCGGCGGGCACTTTGCCGCGGCAGGTTTCACGGCCGAGGGCAGAACCATTGCAGACTTCTACGAACAGATACTTTCGACTGTAAAAAAACATCTCCAAAAATTTGACTCCATCAAATCATAGCGTTTGTATCCATCGTTTGTACGCCGTTAAAAAAAAAGACTTCCGAGATTAACAAAGATGCAAAAACAGCAATTTCCAGATTACGAAGGCATACTTCTAATAGATAAAGACGCGGGCTGCACCTCGCACGATGTGGTGGATAAAGTGCGCCGAATCCTAAAAATGCGCTCGATAGGGCATGCGGGAACGCTCGACCCAAATGCGACGGGGCTGTTGATATTGCTTGTCGGCAAGGCCACAAAGGCGTCGCAGTATTTGATGAGCCTCGATAAGACCTACGAGGGCGAATTTGAGCTTGGGGTAGAAACCGATTCGCACGACGCCGACGGAACTGAAATTGCGAGAATGCCTGTCCCGGCAGGGCTTACGGCGGAAACTCTAAAAGAGCAGATGGCAAAATTTTTGGGCGACCAATACCAGACTCCCCCCATGTTTTCCGCAAAGAAAGTCGGGGGAGTGCCGCTGTATAAGCTCGCGCGGCAGGGCCAGGAAGTGGCGAGGGAGCCGAGGTTCATACGCGTTTCAAAATTCGACTTGCTTTCATGGGAAAATCCGAAAGCCAAGTTTATTCTTTCCTGCACGAAGGGAACATACGTCCGCACGCTCTGCCACGATCTCGGCAAGCGCATCGGCTGCGGGGCGCGCATGACTGCGCTGAGGAGAATTTCGAGCGACAAGTTTAACGTTGCTGAGGCTGTGACGCTCGACGAACTCTCGCAAATGAGCCCGAGTACCATAAAAAAAATACTAATACCCGTCCGCTCCGCAGTGCCGAGTTTGGCCTTTTAAAAATGCCGGAAGTGCTGCAATTAGACGAAATGAAGAGCTACGGCGCCCCGTGCGTCTTGGCTATCGGCATATTCGACGGCCTGCACAAGGGGCACCGCAGGGTTTTGGAATGCGCGCTAAACATGGCAAAATCCGAGAATGCGAAGGCGGGTGTATTGACGTTCGATCCGCATCCGTCGCGCGTAATCCCGATGGGGCGCTCGGCGGTTGAAATAATATACCCTTCCGATTTAAGGACATCCCGCTTTATCGAGGCGAAAGTTGACGCCGTTTTTTTCAAAAAGTTCGACAAAAAATTTGCGTCGCTCTCGCCGGACGAATTTGCCGGCTACCTTTCCGAAAAATTTCCAAATCTCCGCGGAATCGTGACGGGAAGCAATTTCTTGTTTGGCAAAAACGCAGCCGGCAATTCCGAGGTTCTCGAAAAAATTTGCGCTTGCCGCGGCTGGAAATACAAAGCTGTTGACGGCATGATGAGCGGTGGAGAGCGCATAAGCTCCACGCGCCTTAGAGAATGCCTTTCAAAGGGCGATATGGGCGAATACGCGAGGCTTGCCGGCGAAAACTACGCCGCAGAGGGAATCGTGAGAAGCGGAAGACACCTCGGCAGAAAGCTCGGTTTTGCGACACTTAATTTGCCGTGGGAGCCCCAATGCAAGCCGCCGTACGGCGTTTATGCGGTGCGGCTCGAAAGAAAAGGCGCAGTTTACAATGGCGTTGCCAACTACGGGCTCGCCCCGTCGGTCGGGGATTCATCAAAGCCGATTTTAGAGGTTCACCTTTTTGATACGCCTAATTTTGGCGCGCGCTCAAAGATTAAAGTTGAATTTTTTAAATTCATAAGAGCCGAAAAAAAATTCCCGGATTTGGACTCTTTAAAAGCCCAGATAGCTATTGACTGCAAAAAGGCGGAAGAATTTTTTAGGCGGCGGGATTAGTATTTTTTTTATCCGGCTTTTGCCATTTCTTTTTATAACTCTTGTTATTTTGTTGTATTTTTTTTTGTTTCATATACTTAATAAAACATGAAACTTTTGCGTATCTTGTGCGCCGCGCTGTTTTGCGCATGCGTGAACCTGCCGGGGCAAATTGCGGGCTTGCCCGAGCACAACTGCCTTTGCGAATCCTTCATCTCTCACAAAGACATAGACCGCCTAAAAAACGATTCCGAATGTATGGGATATTTCGGCGACGTCGGAGCCCCGGGTACGCCAAGCTATGTTGCGGTATGCACGAGGGGCTCAAAAAACTATTTCATTAAATTCATAGACTTTGACTATGCGGCTAAAAAACTAAGAACCTCGTCGGAAGCGTCGGTATCGCAAAAAACCGCCGAAGAATTGCTGGACTTGCTGAAAGAGGAAATATTCAATCGAAAAATTGTGGGAAGGAGAGGGTTCGACGGAGTTTGCTTAGAGTTCGGAGTAAGGGTCGGGGATTTCTTTTTGTGCGCGGGCGCGTGGAGTCCTCCGCGCGGTTGCGTTGTTAGGTTTATGGGCGATATTGCGCGGGCTAAATCTGTGGAAAAAATATCTGAAATTTTAGAAAAAATAAAAGAAATCCGCGCAGATTTAAAACTGACGCTCAAACTCGAAGATGCGAGCGCGGAAGATGTCGCAAACGCGCTCAGAGGCATATATGCACGGGGCGTCTGCTTTGAACAGGCCCGCCGAAAAGAGTGCGACAAAATTACCGTCCGCCAAAGGCGCGAGGAACTCTCCAAAAAAAAGAATCTTTCCGAAAGGGAGCGCATTCTTTTAGCGCAAATAAAAAATTATAAATCCGAGGACGCGGCAATTGGCTGGCGCGAAGAAAGAAGAAATATAAATTTCGAGAATATGTCGGCGCAAGAATTGATAGGGAGGCTGTCGAAAGAGTACAGCCAGTACGATTTCAAAATAGACGGCGACGGTTGGATTATCATACTACCGAAAGAATCCATGCTGAAGGTCAAAGTGCCCGCAATGGAGCTCTCCGAAAAAACTGTTTCGGAAATAATGTCTTTGCTGCCTAAATCGCTCAATGTAGTGTTATATGAAGCTTTGAATATATCTGTAAATAACTCCGAAAAACTCTTGTGGTCTTATAAGTTAAAAGTAAGGCACATAAAAACTCCAGAATTGCCCTTGTGCGAATTCCTGACTTTTCTTTGCAAGTCCGCAGAGAAAAAAATTTCATGGTCGGCGCACGTTTTTAATAACGGAAGTATTGGGGTAATGTTTAGATGGTAGTATTTTTATAGCCTCTATTCTGTGCTTGCGCGTTGGCTTTATTTTAATTTTTGGGCGCGGTTTAAAATCTGCCGCGTAAAAAATCTGCCGCGCTAAAATTTTCCTTTTTGCGCTCTCCGTTAAGAGTGTTTGGGAAAACTTATTTCTCGCTCGGCAACTCCCTCTCAAGCGCATGGACGATAAAAAATATTTTTTTATCTCGGCGATTTTTTAATATCAAAATATTCTGCACAAACTGCCGGCTGGGCGTTAAAATATATACGCGCTTCACGCCGCTTTTGTCTGAGTTTTTTGCCGCCGTACATTGATTAACCGAATGTCGGGCATTTTTTTTCGATTTTGCAATATATCTTGCTCCTTTTTTTATTCTGAAATTCAAAAGCCTCTATACTCGCATTAAAAAGCGGTCGGAAGAAATTTAAAAAAGATTTCGCCATGCGCGCAACGGCGGTGGCTACTACCAAGTAGGTTAAATCATATTCCGGGTTTCCAGAGATTATTCGACGAAGATTTAATCTGCCGCGTAATTGTATAATCTGGAACACCACAGTGGCTTGGCGCAAAAAAAGGGCGGCTTTCGCCGCCCTTAATTTTCGCCCTGAATGTGCCCAAACGAAGTTAAGCCTTCGCTAGCGCTCCAAAAGCTTTTTTTAGAACCAAAGCCCGGAGAATATGAAGTATAGAAGGGCGCTTATGACGAGAACCGCCGCGCCGCCAATCTTGGCTCCGGTTGACGAAGTGAGGTCCATTGTAGTGTTGACCGGCATTTCGATGTCTTGCTTTAGCGGCTTTACGAGCGTGAGCACCGCCATTACCGCGAGCGAGCATGCGAACGTAATCGCCATTCTGTTGAGGAACGCAATGTCGTTAAATTGCCATTGCAGCAAGCCATAGACTATCGGGCTTGTCAGTATACCGAGCGCGCCGGAGAAGCGTGGAGCCCTCTTGGAGAACATCCCAAAAATGAACACCGCCAAAATACCCGGCGAGAGGTATCCTTGGAATTCCTGTATGAATGTGAATACACCGCCGAGATTGGGATTGGCAAGTAGGGGAGCCACAAGGCAGCCGATTGCGGCGAATATGAGCACCGCTATTCTGCCGACCAAAACTTGGTGCTTGTCGCTTGCGTGGGGGACTATGAACTTTTTGTAGATGTCGATTGTAAATATCGTCGAGGCCGCATTGAGCATCGCCGCGAGCGAGCTTACCACAGCACCCAGCAGAGACGCGAATATAAAGCCCCTAAGCCCGAATCCCTCCGGAAGCACTTTGCTTATTAACAGCCCGAAGGCGGAGTCGTACTTGTATCCGTAGAGCGTCTTTACGATGGCGTCGTCGCCGGAATTTGTTTTTGAATGCTTTTGATTCCAGAAGTCGACAAGGGCTTTCGGACCGTTTGCGCCGCCGTGGGTTTTTGCCCAGCCGCTGTCGTACTTAAAGCGGATTTTCTGGAGCGAACCGTCGGACTTTGCCTTCTGGTAGGCTTTATACAGATTATTGGCGCCCTCTTCCGAGATAACCGCAACTTGCGCGGGCGCTTCCGACTTTTGTATCGTGTAGGTAAACTGCTTGACTGTGTCCTTGGCGGTGACGGGCTTTTTGAGCGCCTCCATCATGTCAAAGTACACAATGGAGTAGTTGCCGGCGTTTGTTGCCAAAATTTTTTGGTCGTTCATTGCGGACTTTGCCTGGTCTGCCGCGAAAAGGTTGAAGGCGATTATCCCGGGGATTACAATTATAAAGGGAATTATCAGTTTAAGGCTCGCCGCAAATATTACGCCCTTTTGCCCTTCCGCGAGGCTCGACGCGCCGAGGGTTCTCTGAATGATGTATTGGTTGAAGCCCCAATAGTAGAAATTGGGAATCCACAAGCCAATTATGAGAGCCGTCCACGGAACTTCCGGGTGGTCGGCTGGCAGGAACATCGTGAGCTTGTCGGTATTGAGTTTGAAGAATTTTTCAAGCGTTCCGGCGTCGGAAAGCGACGAGAGAGTATCGGGCGATATTGTCGCGGTCGTCGTTATTTCGGCAACGGGCGTCGCCGCAAAAGCATTGAATGCGAAATATGCTATTAGGGCGCCGCCCACAATCAAAGCGGTTCCCTGAAGGAGGTCGGCCCAAGCGCAAGCCTTCAAGCCGCCGGCGCAAACATAGACGGCAGCTATGATGCCTATCGCCCAGCAGCAGGTTGAAATATCGAGGTCAATCGGCAGGTCTGCGCTGTGTCCGAACACTGTGTCGGCTACTGTCGCACCTGAGTAGATGACTGCGGTTATGTTTACGAGCACCAGCACAATCACCATCATAAACGACATTACCGAGCGCGAAAGGGCGTCGAAACGATATTCCAAGAATTGCGGAACTGTGTACATTCCACTTTTCAAGAATTTTGGCAGGAATAGGAATGCGACGAATACGAGCGTAATTGCGGCCATCCATTCGTAGCTTGCAATCGCAAGTCCGGAAAGCCCCGAGGCGCTGCCGCTCATTCCCACGAATTGCTCCGTGGATATGTTGGCGGCAATCAGCGAAATGCCTATCAGCCACCAAGTCAGCCCTCTGCCCGCGAGAAAGTATCCCTCGCTGCCGTTTTCGCCGCGGCTTTTATAAAGCCCGAGCGCAACTACCGCTATAATAAAAGCGGCAAACACTATAATATCTATAAGTACACTGGAAGTCATAATGCTAAAAAGTTTGTCTAAAAATTTTCCCTTTTTCAACACTAATTTAACCTTCATTGTATATTGAATTTCTCGATTTTCACCGCACAGGAGCGGATTATTCCGCGCCGTAATCGTGCCGGTTTATTTGAGGTATCATTTGCCAACTTTTTATTTTTTTTAAGCGCGCGGCAGCTGAAATCCCACAACTTGAAATCGATTTTGCGTGCGGAGGTAAACACGATACAGCCAAAGGCGGGGAAGAAGAACGCAAAATAAACGTGAAGTATTAAGTTTAATAAGGCGCGAAAAAGAGTGCATAATAAAACGCTAAACAATGCGCAAAGCAGAAAACTGCATTGCTAAACAAGGTACGGAACAGGGCATCAAATAAAGAGCCGTATAGCCAGACAAGGCATAGATAAAAAACGTGAAACAAAGCGAAAAATAAATGTGAAACAGGGTATGGAACAAGTCGTTAAAGAATATAACAAGGCGCGCAATAAATCGCAATAACGGTGGAGACATACAATGCCGTAAACAAGGCCGCAATCAGGGCGTAGAATAAAAAACGGCGCGGAAATGAAATTCTGCGCCGCTTTATGAAACGTTATTTTATAAACCTATACAAGCTTGTATTGCGTTGGGTTTGGAATTGGCGCTATCGGCTTTTTGCCGTCGAGCGACAAGTTTTCAGGCAGCAGGCTCAGCTGGGATTTTTCCCTGAACCATGCAGTCTTAATTCTCTTGCCGGCGTAGGCGGCTTCGCGCCCGGCTATCGCGACAAAACACGAGTCCGCGCAAGTCTTCATCGTATTGATGTGCTTGCCTGAGCGTATGGCGCCGAAAAGCGCTTCGTGTTCGCATACGAGGGCGTCCTTTTTCGGCATTTCAGACTTCCACGGCTTCTCGCCGGTTATTGTCTGAATCCCGAAGGTCATGTCGAGCACGCCTTTTGTCCCGTACACTTTTAGCGGGCTGTACGGCGAAGTGCCGTTTTCCTGGCGGCATGCCGCTGTCAAAGATACGCCATTGCCAAATTCAAAATGAGCGTGCGTGTTAGATTGCCTGTCGCCAAGCTGCGGGTAGGGGATATCCGTCTGCCTTCCGCCCGAACCTATGACTTCCACAGGCAGCTTGTCAACCGCCCACAGCGCGAGGTCGAGATTGTGGATATATTGCTCGACAAACTGGTCGCCCGAAGTCCATGTGAATGCAAGCCATCTCAACAGCTGGTATCTGACGTCTTCCGGCACGAGGTTCGAGGGAACTTCGTACCAGCCTGTGAGGTATGTGGGCTCATACCGCAGGCAAACTACCGATGTGATGTCTCCTATCTGCCCGTCGCGGACGCGGTCTATCGCCTCTTTTATTGCGGTGTGGTAGCGCATTTGTGTGCCGCACAGCACGTTCAGCCCCTTTTTGTCGGCGAGGGGAATGAGCTCATTATATATTTTTCTGAGCTGGACGCTGTCGATGCATATCGGTTTTTCGGCGAAGACGTGCTTGTTGGCTTTAAGTGCTTTTTCTATGTGGCCCGTGCGGAATACCGGAGGAGTTACGAGCGCGACTACGTCGGCGGGGGTTTGCAGAACCTTGTCTATCGCATCGAGCCCTAAGAAGGAGGTTTCTCCGCTTACCTTCCAGACGTCTTCCGGCTTTAAGCCTCTGCGTTTTGCAAAGGCGCGGACTTTATTGCCGCAATCTTCTATCCTCTCGGAGTACAAATCGCCTGCGGCGATTATCTCTATGTTTTTGTCGGCGGCGAGCATATTTTGCAAAGCGCCCGTTCCGCGCCCTCCGCAGCCGACTATGGCGATTTTTATCTTGTCGGAGCCTTTTGCCGCGCCAAATGAGAATTTAGGCATTGCCAGCGACGCCGCTCCCGCGAGAGCCGCCGTCTTTATGAAATCGTTTCTTGTCATATGTAATCCTCTAATTTTCGGTTTAAAAATTTGCAATATGTTAATAAATTTATGCTCAAATTGCAATACACGCAAGTTATTTTTATTTGAAGCATTTTGACATTGTTATATAAAATACTCTTGCCTTTTGCCTGGTAATGGCAATGTTTGGCGCGTGAAGATTTTTTATCCAAAGGGCTTGGCGGATATATGCGCGATACCGAAGTCGCTAATTGGGCGGACTCTCGCGCTAGGCGCGCTTGCCGGAATTTCAGGAGGTGCCGTTCTCGGAGCGTGGCATATTTTATGGCGCGCAATAGGGGTTATGGCGTACGGTTCCGGGCTTGTGTTTGAATCCCGCGGCGCGGCTGCGGCGCATGCTCTCAGGAGCGTCGCGCAGGGGATTGTGTTTTTATTGAACTCGGCGGCGCTATCGTGCGTTGGGCTGGCGGCGGTATGGCTTGCGGTTTACATGGTGTTTAGATTTGCGAGAAATTCCCAAATGCAAAACTTGCAGTATTTTCGCATCTGGGTAGTGGCTCTCGTGTTGGCTTTTCCGCTTTCTATTGCGCTTGACGCTTGGGAGATTTTTGTCGAGGGGGCTCCCGGAGCATTTAAACTTGGCTCCATGATTTTAAATGCCGTATTGTTTGTCGTCTTTTTGGGGCTTGCAAAATTTTCATTCATCGAAAATCCCCCAAAGGGCGGGGGAGCTTGGAAAGAGGAGCTTTCAAAAGTCGAATTTGTAGGGATATTGCGCAAATCGATAAGGGCGCACTACCCGCATTTTAAGCGCAATGCGGTGGTCGCCGTACTGGTTTTTGCGGCAATCGCGCTCGTCGCGGGCGCATAGGCTGTGCGGGATTTTTTTAGTAAAAATACGCGCGGGATATTGAGATCGGCGCGTTTTTTTTGCTTTGTAGGCGTTTTGGCCGAGAGCGCAAAAATTTTAAGATTTGCCGCCCAGATTTGCATAAAGATGTACGCATATTTCTTTTTCCGATTTAATTCGGCGCGCTGTATGGTTTTGCAAAAGTCTAAGCTACAAGAAAATATTAATTTTTTCGCCGTTCCCGTACTTCGCGCAGAAAATTTTTGCAATTTATTAAAAATGGCGGCTTTAAAATGCGCAATTATTTATGCCGGGAGGCTCTCTGAAACTAATGAGAGACGATAAATCCATAAAAGTATTGACAAAATTTCCGCCCAGTGCGGTAATCAACGCAATTTTTTTAAAAAAAGGTTGTTATTATGATAAAGAAAATAGACCATATCGGTGTAGCCGTTAAATCAATTGACGACGCCGTACCCTACTACGAAAACGCTCTCGGCCTCAAATGCGAAGGAGTCGAAGAAGTTGCGGATCAAAAAGTAAAGACGGCTTTTTTCTCCGTTGGCGGAGTTCATATAGAGCTGCTTGAACCCACCTCACCCGACAGCCCGATTGCAAAATTCTTGGAAAAGAATCCCCACGGCGGAGTCCACCATGTGGCGTTTAACTCCGACGATATAGTCGCAGACCTCGCCCACGCGAAGGCGGCAGGCGTAGGCCTCATCAATGAAGAACCCAAGATTGGCGCGCACGCAAAGAAAATAGCGTTCCTGCACCCCAAATTCACCAAGGGTGTGCTGACCGAATTTTGCCAGGACGGCGATTGCTCCTGCAAATAAGCCCCGCCGCGCTTTGCGCCGCCCCGCGGACTTCCGCAGGGCCGGCCGCATGGCGGCTTAAAAATTTACCGTTAAACATTCATCGCAACCGTATCTTATAAAATGGCAATAGCAAAAAAATTGATGGACGAACTCGCCCGCCGCCGCGAAGAGGCGTACAACGCCGGCGGAAAGGCGAAACTCGAAGCCCGCCGCGCAAAAGGTCTGATGACAGCGCGCGAAAGAATTGAAGCCCTGTTCGACGCCGGGTCTTTCATGGAGTTCGGAATGCACGTTCAACACAACTGCCACAACTTCGGCATGGAAAAGAAGGTGCTGCCCACCGACGGCATAGTATGCGGAATCGGCACCGTCAACGGAAGGCAAGTGGCGGCGTTCAGCCAGGACTTCACTGTCGCGGGCGGATCCTTGGGCTCCAACCACGCCAAGAAAATATGCGATCTTATGAAGTTCGCCGGCGAAAACGGAATGCCCGTAATCGGCGTCAACGACTCCGGCGGCGCGAGAATCCAGGAAGGCGTTGAGTCGCTTTCCGGATACGGAAAAATATTCTGGCAGAACGTAAACCTCTCCGGAGTAGTTCCGCAGATATCCATAATAGCAGGCCCCTGCGCGGGCGGCGCGGCTTACAGCCCGGCTCTTATGGACTTCATCATAATGACCAAGAAAAACTCCAACCTCTTTATCTGCGGTCCACAGGTCATCAAGGCCGCCACCGGCGAGGAAGCCGCGCTTGAAATGTTTGCCACCGCAGACGCGCACGCGACTGTTTCCGGCAACATACACTTGGTCGCCAACGACGACCGCCATGCTCTTGAGCTCGCCACAAAACTCTTGTCGTACCTGCCCTCAAATAATATGCAGGAACCCCCGCACGACTACTCCATTCCGCTCGAAAAGACCTACGATCCCGAGCTTAACAATATCGTTCCGGAAACTTCAAAAGAAGCGCTCGACGTATATAAAGTTATAAACAGGATTGTCGATAACGGCGAATTTTTTGAAATACAGGGCTCCTTCGCCCGCAATATAGTAGTCGGCTTTGCCAGATTCCAGGGAATAGTGGCGGGCATAATTGCTAACCAGCCCGCCTACAAGGCCGGCTGCCTCGACATCGACGCCTCGGACAAGGCTTCGCGCTTTATCCGCACCTGCAACGAATTTAACGTTCCGATTGTGAACCTCGTGGACGTTCCCGGATTTATGCCGGGTCTCGCCCAAGAGCGCGGCGGCATTATCCGCCACGGCGCGAAGATGCTGTTTGCATACGCATCGGCGACAGTCCCGAAGATTACTCTCATAATGCGCAAGGCATACGGCGGCGCGTATCTTGCCATGTGCTGCGTCGATATGGGCGCCGACATGGTCTTCGCATGGCCGACGGCGGAAATTGCCGTTATGGGCGCAAAGGGCGCGGTCAACGTACTTTACGGCAAAGAGCTTAAAACGGCGGAAAATCCGCAGGAGCTCGCTGCAAAGCTTCGCGCCGAGTACAGCGAAAAGTTTGAAAGCCCCTACCAAGCGGCCGAAAAAGGCATGATAACCGACGTTATTGAACCTGCGGAAACGCGCGGGGTCATAGCGCATGCGCTCAGGGCGACCCTCGGAAAGAGGCAGACCCGCATGCCGAAGAAGCACGGCAACATTCCGCTGTAAGGATTATTAATAAGCCCGAAATTAAGGCCAAGTCCGCTACCCGGCTTCCGTAATTACGGTTGCCGAAGCCGTGGCGGGGGGACTAAAAAAAATAGCTTTTGCGCAAGGCGCTTTTCAGGGGCGCATAGCACGGGGGCAATAAAGGCCGCAAAAAAAGGAAAAATTTATGCAAATAATCGCCACATTGATACCGGCACACCCGAACCTCGAGCAGATGTTTATGTTTTCTGCGGTAGGGTTTTTGGTTGTGATTTTCGTTCTGATGTTCTTGTCGTATATGACTTCATTCATCGGAATGTTTTTTGCAATGAAAGAAAAGGGAAAAGCAGCTCCGGCAAAACCGGCCGCCGCCCCTAAAAAATCTGATATCCCCGAGGATCATACGTTCGCGATTTCCGCGGCGGTGGCGTCGGTGCTCCCCGAATTGAAGGACGAAAGGGCCGAATTGCTCGCCGTAATCTCGGCGGCGGCAGCTGTCGCAATAGAGGAGGAATGCCGCGTTGTCTCGATAAAGCTTGCGCCGCCGGACATGGCTTTTGCAAGGCAGGGAAGAATGCAGATTTTCGCGTCTAAAAATTACATACCCACTAAATTCAATTAAAAAGGAACTATTTATGAAAAAGTTACGCATAACGGTAGAAGGTAAAACATACGAAGTCGAAGTTGAAATACTCGGCTCGAGAATAGCGTCAGTTGCTCCCGCGGCGGCTCCTGCGCCGGTGGCGACCGCTCCGGTTTCCGCCCCTGTGGCTGCTCCCGCTCCCGCCCCCAAGAAGGCTGCTCCCGCTCCCGCAGGCGCAAACGACATCGTCTGCCCTCTCGCGGCGGTTGTTGTTGCGGTTAACGTAAAGGAAGGCCAGCAAGTCAAAGCGGGCGATTTGCTCGTGACGCTCGAAGCCATGAAAATGAACACTCCCGTAAATTCTCCCGCAGACGGCACTGTCTCGAAGATTTGCGTAAGCGCGGGGCAGAGTGTCAACGAAGGCGAAGTCCTTTTGAGCCTCAGCTAATCTTATTGTGTCCTTTGCGGCATTGACGGGATAAATTTATCCCGTCGGTGCCCGTATTTTTTTTGCCTACAATTTTATTGCAGATTTTTTGTCCTATGTTGCAAAGCCTAATAGACCTTGTTCTCGATACGGGTTTCTTTTACGTAGATTGGCGCATGATAGTCATGTGGGGCGTCGTGTGCGTACTCCTGTATCTGGCAGTTTTTAAACAATTCGAGCCCCTACTGCTCGTGCCGATAGCCTTTGGCGCATTGTTGGCGAACCTCCCGACAGAGGGTGTCGTCAACAAGCCTGCATCTTATCTGATTGCCCCTGCGGAGGGCACAGTCGTTGAGATGTTTGTGGGCAAGTCCGACAAAGTTTTCGTGCCGCGCGTAGTGCGCCAAATACCGGCGAAAGTTTCCGACATTGTCTCCTCTGAGGCTACGGCGCAAAGCGATGTCGCAAAATATTTTGCTATGATTGAAAAAGTCACTTCCGCGCAGGCGCGCAAGGATACTTTTGAAAAAGCAAAAGGCATTCCTGACTTGGTGTCGGTAGTGCGCCCGCAAAAGGCAAATGCCCAAAGCGAGCTTGAAGCGGCAGAGGCAGAAGCTGTCTTTAATGTACAATTCAAGGGCAAAAAACTTTCGCTTAAAGGTAAAGACAGGCTCGTATGGGCAACTACAACGGGCGACGTTGACGCGGTTCTCGCTAAGGTCGGCGAAAAAGTATCTAACGGGCAGAAGCTCGTTGACGTTTACAGCGCGCGCACTGGCGGGCTCTATTACTACATTCAAATGGGCGTGCTGCTCGAAATATTCCCGCCTTTGATTTTCCTCGGTGTCGGCGCACTGACAGACTTTGGCCCCCTCATTGCAAATCCGAAAATGCTCCTCTTGGGCGGCGCGGCGCAGTTCGGCGTATTCGCGACTTTCGTAGGGGCAATATTCCTGAACTTCACTTCGCAGGAGGCCGCTTCAATCGGCATTATCGGCGGCGCGGACGGCCCGACCTCCATCTTTATATCAAATAAGCTCGCTCCGCACCTCTTGGCGCCGATAGCGGTTGCTGCATACAGCTACATGGCGCTCGTGCCGATTATACAGCCGCCGATTATGCGCCTGCTCACAACCCAAAAGGAACGCAAGATACGCATGAAGAGCTTGCGCAAAGTAGGAAGGCTTGAAAAGCTAATTTTCGCGTTGGTTGTCACCATTTTCTGCATACTTCTCGTAACCGACGTTTCGGCGCTAATCGGAATGCTGATGCTCGGCAACTTCATCCGCGAGTGCGGAGTTTGCGAAAGACTTAGCAAGGCCGCGCAAAACGAGACAATCAATATCGTCACCGTATTCCTCGGCACGTCCGTCGGCATAACAATGACAGGCGACAGATTCATCCGCGTCGATACTCTGTCGATTCTCGCCCTTGGCGTTGTCGCGTTCGGATTCTCCACGGCGGCGGGCGTATTGATGGCAAAGTGCATGAACCTTTTCTTGAAGGAAAAGATAAACCCGCTAATCGGTTCCGCCGGCGTTTCCGCCGTGCCTATGGCGGCGCGCGTTTCGCAAGTTGAGGGTGCCAAGGCAGATCCCGCAAACTTCCTGCTGATGCACGCAATGGGGCCGAATGTGGCTGGCGTTATCGGAACGGCTATGGTTGCCGGGTTCTTTATCGCAACCCTAACAAACCATTGATGCTTTTAGCGGGCGGGGCGGCTTGTTTCGGCGTCCGCCTCGCCCGGTAAATTTTTAAACAATTACACATCTAAAAATGAGCTATAAAAATCTCACTCCCGAGGAGGCAGCAAGACTCATTCAAAATGGACAGCAAATCGCGTTCAGCGGATTTACCCCCGCGGGCGCAACAAAGGCTATACCGTCAGCCATCGCGGCAAAAGCCGAAAAAGAACACTCAGAAGGAAGAGAGTTCAAAATTGCCGTTGTGACGGGCGCTTCCTCCGGAGACTTGTGCGAAGGCGTGCTTGCAAGGGCAAAGGCTATAAGCTATCGCGCGCCGTACCAGACTAACGCCGACATTCGCGCGGGCGCAAACTCGGGCGAGATACGCTATACCGACCTGCACCTGTCGATGACCCCCCAGTATATGAACTACGGCTTCATGGGCAAGTTCGACTGGGCGATAGTCGAAGCGGCCGACGTCAGCGACAACGGCGAAATACTCTTGACCACTTCAGTCGGCATCTCCCCCACTGGATTGAAGCTTGCGGACAAAATATTGATAGAGCTCAATGCCCACCAGTCCAAGGAGTTGTACGGAATCCACGACATTTACGAAACGGCTAACCCGCCTTTCCGCCGCGAAATACCGATATATTCCGCCGGCGACAGAATCGGCTCTCCGGTCGTGAAGGTCGATCCAAAAAAGATAGTCGGCATTGTCTATACCGATATGCCCGACCAAGTTTCGCCCTTTAAGCCCACAGACCCTGTCACGCAGAAAATCGGCCAAAATGTTGCGGACTTCCTCGCGGCGGAAATGAAGGCCGGCAGAATTCCCCCGCAGTTCCTCCCAATCCAGAGCGGCGTAGGAAATATCGCAAATGCGGTTTTGGGAGCTTTGGGTGAAAACCCCGACATTCCGCAGTTCAGCATGTACTCGGAAGTCTTGCAGGACTCAGTGATTGAACTTATCGAGCACGGGCACATCAAGTGCGCTTCGGCGACATCGCTTACTTGCACGGCGGCTAAAATAGACGAAGTTTACCAGAACATAAAATTCTTCAAGGACAAGCTCGTCTTGCGCCCGCAGGAAATATCGAACAGCCCCGAGGTTGCGCGCAGAATAGGCGTAATTTCGATGAATACTGCCATTGAAGTTGACTTGTCCGGCAATGTAAACAGCTCGCACATTATGGGCAAAAACATAATGAACGGCATCGGCGGCAGCGGCGACTTTACGAGGGCGGCTTATTTGTCAATATACACTTGCCCGTCGGTTGCAAAAGGCGGCCTGATTAGCGCGATAGTCCCGAACGTTTCGCACTGCGACCACACCGAGCACAGCGTAAATGTCATTGCGACCGAAAACGGCGTCGCTGACTTGCGCGGCAAAACTCCGATAGAGCGCGCCCACATCATTATAGAAAAATGCGCCCATGAGGACTATAAGCCGATATTGCTCGATTTCTTGAAATCCGTTCCTTGCGGCCACACTCCGCTTACGCTCTCGAAGGCATATGCCATGCACGAAGCCTTCCTCCGCGAAAAGGATATGCGCAAGGCACAATTCTAACATTCGCTTTCGAGCGGCAGTTTTAAGTTCTTTTTTCCCAAGCGCGGCTTTTGCCGCGCTTTTTTTGTCGCGCTCGAATTTTTATAATTTTTGCAGGTTTTTTTTTGCGGAAGCAAAGCTGCGTTACGATATTTTTTTGCTCGGCGGAAAATTTTTTCGATTGCATATTGGCGGGCGGTTATGGCCTTGCCGCAAATTTGTACCAAATATGCGATATTTTCTTGTAAGCATAAACGCCCCGCGGGCTTTTTATCGCTTCAGGCTTCCTAATAAAATCGAAATAGGAGTTTCGGATTGCATAGTAGATTTTCGTCTCTTGCGTACCTTGGGGTAATATTGTAAATTTTGCTGCCATTATGGAAAATGTTCCCCGAAGGCCGTGATACGATGCTGAAGGCGCAAAATAGAAATGCGCGCTTGGTTTACTGTGGGAGGATTCCAAAGATAGTCTTTACAAAGGGGGCGCAAATGTTAATTATACGCGGTATGCAGAAAATTTTTATAGCAATCATAGCGTCTGCCGCCGCGTTCGCGTCGGCGTGCTCGGCATCTTCCGAAAAATCGGCAAACCGCGAATACGTAAAGGCTTCCGCAAATGTCGTAAAAGCGGAGCAGGCGTTTGAAAAGGCGGACTATAAAACCGCGAAAGAACTTTGCGACGAGGCGGTCTCTATTGTACATCAAATAATAGAAAACTATCCTGAGTCTGCCATCTCCTTAAAGGTAATGACGGATCCGACCACCCTTATCGGCCCGGTAACCTATCGGGATTTGACGTCAAAAGTAATGCCAAAGCTCCAACAACTCAACAACTCAGTTTCCTCGGATATCGGGGTTTTGTGGCCGGTTATCGTAAATATGGGCTTGGGAGAAAATGTCGTAGACGCGGCGGCACTCGCGCAGATCTCAAAAGACAAGGGCGAGATTTCTGCTGAAACTTTGAAGCTCATACATTCCAAACTCGCCGCAGCAACTGAAAACGTTGAAGACAAAGTTCGCATTGAAAATGGAGATTTATCGGAATATATTTCGAGGTATATCAATCTTTCCGGATTGCAGCCTTCCGGCAAGGCATTGGGCGCGCCTAAATTTAAAAATTCAAAAAAAATTCCAAAAGCTGAAAAAATTGCTGACAAAGCTGTTTTTCTATCGGAATCAAGAACTCAGGCGGCAATGGTTGCGTACGATATAAATGTGATTCCCGTTTTGCATAAAAAGGCGGTCTCCGCAAAAGCTTCCGACGAAAAAACCTTTGAGGAGTTTAAAAAAATTCTCGATACGGCTCTTGAAAACGTGTCAAAAATAAACGCGGTACAGATACGCGACAAAGCCTATGCCGGCATGTCTGTTTTATTTGCCGATGCTGGAATGGAAAATAAGGCTGTTGAGGTGGCGCGCAGGGTTTCGGATAATAAGCTTTTTGAGGATATTTTCTCCAAGATTGCCGATTCCGCCGTAAATTCCGAAAATTATATGGACGCCATTGCGCTTGCTTCGCGCATGCCGGAAGGCAGACAGAAAAACGACTTTCTCGCCGAACTTGCCGCGGGTGTCGCTAAACGCGGATATTTTGAGGCGGCCTTTTCAATAATAGATTCCATAAAAGACGCGTCCGCCCGCGACTATTCCTATGCGGCAATAGTTGTGTCTGCCGCTGGAAAAAATCCAAAGGCCCTCGCCAAGGCGGCGGCGAAAATCAACCTCGAAAATACCAGTGCATTGGAGAAAATATCTCCCCTTTGCGCGGCTATTAAAGAACGGAACAAACAGAGTGGCAATGATTGCAAAGCGGCCGCCTTGGCTGATTTTGCGCGAATGGTCGGCGCCAGCGATAAAGCCCTTTGCCAAAAAATCAATTCCGCAGCCATTGAAGCACTTAAAGATGAAAAGCAGATAGACCCAAAAATTGGGAATGCAATAGTGCGCAATCTCTATGACTTCTCCGGGCCGGCAGAGGCGGTCAATTTCATATACGAAAATGCTTATAAATATTCAATAATCCCAATATGGCAGCTTTGCGAAATATCTTCCGCAGCCGCCAAATCCGACCCCCAGACGGCAAGGAAGGGCTTTGAGCTTGCTGTTGGCAAGTGTTCGGGAAACGACGAAATACTTTCGGTGGCTTGGTTTATATCGCTGTCAAAATTGCCGAATGAATCGAAAGTCCAGATAATAAAAAAATATCTCCCGGTGTTTGATAAATAATTGCAAATGGGATTTCCGATATGCCGTTTGCAGTGCGCCATACGGTTTTAGGCAAATTGTTGGCGTTTTTGCCGAATCCCATAAAATGTTTTGTGCCGCGCTTTTTTTAGGCTCTCGATTTGCGCGGGCCTATACAGTAGCACCGCAAGTTTATGGGTATTCCCGCCAAGCTACAAGCCGCCCGATTGATTAAATCGCTATTTTGATGCCGGCACATTCGGGGAGAGCAGAAGCAACTTTGAGCGCGGGAGCGTAGGGACTACCCCTCTTGAACGCAGCTGTTCCTCTGTCTTCCTCTGCGACTCTTCCGCTTCTATTCTTAGGCGTTCAAGCTCAGACTGCCTCTTTTTCAGCCTTTCAATTTCGGCTTCGCGCTGGGCGAGCAGATCCTGCATTCTTGCAATTTCTATATCTCCTGAAGATTGCTTTTTCTTTTTAAGCTCGTCGAGCGCAGACTTTGCGTCGGCGACTGCCAGCCTTAAAATATCCCTCTGCTTTTGGAGTTCTTTGGAGGCGTTTTCGGCGGCGATTCTCGCATCGGCTTCGCGCTCGAGCTGCGCGTTTAGGTTTTTTACAAGCTCCTTCTGGGTAAGCTCGCTCTGCCTCTTAGATTTCTCGAGCATCTCGCGCGCTTGCTTTGCTTTTAGCATGTTCGCCTCTGCGCTTTGCTTCGCTATTTTGCTTAAACGCTCGGCTTCCTCGGCTCTCTGTTCGGCCCGTTTTTTCATATCGTACACGAGCGTCTGCGAGGCTATGTTCTCCGCCTCCAGCGCCTTTGACTGCGCCCGCTCCTTGCCGTATTTAAAAAAGAATACGACCGTTGTGAATGCCAGCAGGCATATCGCGAGTATAAAGGTGTTTTGAAGCTCCTTCATTTTTAGCAAGGCATACAAAACTAAGAAGGCAGAAGTCGTTTGCAATTTTAAAATCCCGTTTGCGGAGATTTTTCCTTTTATGCTTGAAAGCCCGCGAAAGCGCATCTAACGGTTTTTATATGCATAGATTCGACCACGAGGCAATGAACACAAAACTGGATCTGCTGATTTGCGGCGCAGACCATAAATACGCGCTTTCGGCCGCCGCCGAATGCTTTGACAAGGTCGATATGCTCGAAACGCTTCTTAGCATGTACAGGGAGGGAAGCGATATCGACATGATAAATTCGTCGCCCGTAGGGAGCGTAGTAAAACTCTCCTGCGATGCGTGCGACTGCCTTGTCGATGCCTTCGCCGTTTCATCTATTACCGGAGGCGCGATAGACGTGTCTCTTGGCGACTACTATTCCAAAATGAAAAAAGGCGCCCCTAACAGCGTGGAATTAAAGCGTGGAAAATTTGAAATTGATCCCGAAAATTTTTATATAAAAAAAGTGGCCGACGGCAAAATAGACTTGGGCTGTATCGGGAAGGGGTACGCGGTGGATAGAATGGTGGAAATCTTGCGCGAAACTTGGGAAATTGAAAATGCTTTTATTAGCTTTGGAGGAAGCTCGATATTCGCGTTTGGCAAGCCGGAGGATTCGGACTCGTGGCGCGTTAACCTTTCAAAAGATATTTCATTCGACATTCCGCCTTCCGGAATGGGAATCGGCGCTTCAGGCGTTGCCGTGCAGGGCGAACATGTATTTGACGGCCGCACCGGAGAGGTTCCCGAGCACCAGCCTTTCAGAACCTGGGCTTTTGGAAATTCCGCGGCATTTGCCGACGCATTTTCAACTGCGTTTATGATTCTTGGGCGTTCAGAAGTTGAAAAAATCTGTGCGCAAACCGGCATGCGCGCCGCCTTTCAGGAGACTGAAAGCTCGGAACCGTTTTTTTTATGATTTATTTCCTTTGCCTAATCTGGGGCGCTAGTCGGGCGAATGTAAAAACCGCCCAGCAAAGGAATTTTCCACGGCGTATCGGGCGGGGCTTTTCCCAATAAATTTTTACATCGCGCAGGGTTGCTTTTAAACGCTGCGGCTGCGAAGCTTGCAGGTTTAAATATCGCCGCGCGATATTTTTCGCGGCGGGAATTCCAATAGTTTTTTTGCCGGCGCAAATTTGCGCGGGCTGCGGCAAGATTTTTTTGCGATAAGTATCTTTAATGTGGGAAATTCGATGAACTCTGTTTTGCGCGAGCCTGAAAGCGCGGCAGGCAACGCGAAACCGCTTCCGGAACGTTTTAAATATTGACCTTTTTTTAGTTTCGAAAAAAATAACCAACATATGAACGGAAAAACATATCTCATAGGAATGGTTGCCGCCGCACTCATGGCGTTTCAGGTTTCAGCCGAGACTTTTAAATTGTCATCTCCCGACGGTAAATTGCAAGCGGAAGTGTCCGACGGCGCAAAGCTGACACTCAACATCTCTGCCGACGGCAAAAAACTCCTCGACAATGTCGAGTTCGCAATGCTCACCGACAAGGGCGATATGGGCAAAAATTCCACTGCGCTTTCCTGCGACTATTCAAACCACAGGGGAACGATTGACACGGTCTGGGGAATAGAGAAGTCGGTAAAGGACGAATACAATCAGATGGTCATAAACTTTAAAAAATTTAAGGTGGTCGTGCGCGCGTTCGACGACGCCGTCGCATATAGATTCGTCTCCAATCTCGGCGACGGAAAAATGATAGTCAACGACGAAACCTTAAACATTCCGCTCTCCGATTCCGACAAGCTCATTGCCCACATTGAAAAGGGCGTGCAGACTTCTTTTGAAAAACCGTACACGCGCCTAACTTTCGGCGAGCTTAAAAAGCAAAATCCGCACAGCGTATCGCTGCCGCTTATCGTAGATAAAGGGTCGGCAAAAATAGCGCTTGTCGAATCGGACGTTTCGAACTATCCGGGCCTGCGCGTAGCGGCGGGCAAGAACGGCGCGGTATCCAAAATTTCAAAATATCCGAAAGCTTTTAAGGTAAAGGTTCACAACCGTTTCGCCAGCGAATTTGAAGATTATATCGCAAGCACTGTGGCTTCCCGCGAATTCCCGTGGAGGGCTTTTATAGTCGCGAGAAACGACTCGGATTTGGCTGACAACCAGACGGTTTTCAAGCTCGCAAAACCCTGCGCGATATCCGACACATCGTGGATAAAGCCCGGCTCTTGCGTGTGGGAATGGTGGAACAACTGGAACTTGCAGGGCGTCGATTTTGAGTCCGGCGTAAACGAGCAGACATACCGCTATCTTATAGACTTCGCCGCCGAAAATTCAATTCCCTATGTATTGTTCGACGCCGGCTGGCTCACCGGAAAAGATGCCGGCGAAATGGTGGATACCGATGAAAAACTCGCGGAAGGCAAGACCTTTATCGATGTTAAAGGCTTAATCGACTACGCGAAATCCAAAAACGTCAAAGTCATACTGTGGGTTTTGGCTAAATCCATGGAAAAATATCCGCAAAAGGCTTTCGACGTAATGAAAGGCTGGGGAGCTGCCGGACTTAAAATAGACTTTACCGACCGCGACGACCAGACTGCAATGGAATTTTATGAGAATATGGCGCGCATGGCTGCCGAACGCCAAATGGTTCTTGATATGCACGGCTGCGCAAAGCCCGTAGGACAGTACCGCACATGGCCGAATCTCATTAATTTTGAGGGAGTCCTCGGAGGGGAAGTCAATAAATGGTCCAAGGCAATTACGCCCTCCCACAATATTGACTTGGTCTTTACGCGCATGCTTATGGGACCCATGGATTATACCCCAGGCGGACTCAGAAACACTGCAAAAGGCGATTTCAGCCCCTGCTATAACTTCCCGGAAGTTCAGGGTACGCGCGCCCACCAGACAGCTATGTATATTCTATATTTTGCGCCTCTGCAAATGTTGTGCGATTCCGCTTCAGAATATTTGAAATCTCCCGAGATACTAAAATTCATGGCTGAAACTCCCACTACATGGGACGAAACCAAAGTATTGGAAGGCAAAATAGGCAAATATGTTGTAATCGCGCGCAGGTCGGGCGAAGACTGGTACATCGGCGGTATGTGCGACTGGGACGGCAAAGAGGTCGACATAGACTTGTCCAAAATTCTCCTGCCCGACACGGAGTACAAGGCCGAAATAATAAGCGACGGCGCCAACGCCGGAAGGGTCGGCACAGACTTCAAGTATTGTGTAAAATCGATTACTTCCGCCGACAAACTTAAACTCAAAATGGCTCCTGGCGGCGGTTTCGCTGTAAAGCTCAGCCCCAAGAGTTTTGAGATCTTTGGCCTCGAAATATTCTAACCGGCATAGCATATTTTGAATTGGCGCGGACGATTTTGAAGTCCGCGCTTTTTTTTCAGAAAAAGTTTGCGGAAATTAGTCGACGCGGATTCTCTTGTTAAAAATGGTTTCCAAGAGGCATATAATAATAGACGGGTGGAATGTGGTGCGCTCCACTCCGGATATGGAGCGCATATTTTTAAAGCGCGGCCTCGATGCGGCCCGCGAAGAGTTGTGGCGCATAGTTGGCCCCATGCATGACTACGGCGGAACCCGCATTACGATAGTCTACGACGGCTCAGGCGGAGATATATCAGTTGTAAGGCGCAATTCTATTGATACGCTTGCCGAAGTTTTTACGCCGTCGCACATGACAGCCGACGAACTTATAGAGCAGCTCTGTGCGACTTCCCGCAACCCCGGCTCCATAATTGTGGTGTCGCGGGATAACCTGCTGCGCCTTACGGCAACGACTTTTGGCGCAACGGCATTGTCGCCCGACAAACTTTTTGAGAGCGCTGCGGATTCCGCAAAGGCTCTGTCAAAGTCCTTGCGGGACTCAAACTCACGCGTAGAGCGCGAATGGAAATCTTGCGGGGCTTTTTCTGCGCTTGACCCTTTTGAATTGCAAATCCGCGATGCGGTGCGCCGCGCCGAAATAATATCGAAGCATATGAAAAAACGCCGCAAGCGCCTCGCGGCGACTATCGAAAAAGCCGACTTTTCAGACCAAAAATCCGGAGAATCTGTCAAGGAGGCTTCTGCAAGCTATCCGCAAAAAAAGAATAAATTTAAGATGCAGCTAAAATCTTTCGATGCCCTTCAAATCCCGCAGAAGAAAAAAAACTTTTCGGAGTCTAAGCGCGCCGATGAAAACAATGTTGCAAACGTTCCATTTTCGGAATTATTGCGGCGGGCGACGTGCGGCAAATCCTGCGCAGAGAATGGCAAAATTCTTAAAAATTCTGGCAAACCACGCAAAAGAAATCGCAAAGGGTAGTTATTGTGAAGTCCGCAATTTGGCAGTAATCAGTTCGCCATTTAGCGATAAAAAGGGAGCTCGCGTCCCGCGCTAATATTTCATGCGTATGCTGCGAAATACTGTGGCGTATTGTGCTCAGCTGGGATTTTTTTTCAATGTATGGCGTTGGCGGACAGCTTAGGCAAAGCTTAATTAAATCGGGGGCGCGGAGAGTTTATGTAAAACGTAATGAACGCCAAAACCATCATTCCTCTTTGTCGTCTGTAAGCACTTCCATTTCATCGCAAAATTTATGAATTATTTCTAGACATCTTAGCGCGGAGAAAAATTTTTTTCCCTGTTACTTCTACTGCGCAAAAAATTTTCCCATCAACTTCTGAATTTTATCAGAGCAATTTATAATAAAAAAAATCTCCCGTTTCGGGAGATTTTTGTACATAGACTGAGGCAAAATATCTTGCCAGATTATTGCTTGGAGTCCTCCTTCGAGTCTTCGTTTGAAACTCCGATCTCAGGTTTCTCGCAAGGCTTATCCTCGGCTGCCTCTGGCGCACCGCCTTCCTGTGCGGAAGAATCGGCAGCAGGCTCGTCTTTGGCGGATTCTGCGGCAACTTCGCCGCTTTTCTGTCCGGCGTCTTCAGCGGCAGATTCGCAAGGGCATTGCGAGGCCTCTTCGGCTTCCGATTCCACACTGCCGCATTCATCTTCGGCTTCCGGGTTTTTCTTTACCGGCATTATGGGTTCGTCTCCGGCTTTTGCGGCCTCTGCTTCCAAATCGGAAGGCTGAGGCTTGTCTTTTGGCTTCGGAAGGTATGGGTTTGCTTGCAGAGTGCCGTCGGCATATTCAACTACATAGCCTTCGGACACAAGCCACAAAAGCTCGCTCCAAACCGATGATAGCTGTGCCTTCGTTTCTTCGGAAAGCTCTGCGGATTCTGAAGGTTTTTGAGAATCCAGAGTCTGAGCTCCCTCTGTGTTCTGTTGGGCAAGGCTCTTTGTTTCAGTCTCCGATTGCGGGACTTCGAGGCCGAGGTACTTGTAAGGCAACTCCGCCGCCCTAATTGCGGGATTTGCCGATACAAAGTCAAAAATCTTTTGGGGTACTTCCGAAAGGCTCTCGCCCTCAAATATAAATTTGCGCTTTATAACAGAAACGTATGCAAAACCCTTGCTGCCTCGCTTATAGATCGTAAATCCTGAGCGGCGCAGGCGCCCGCGCAAATTGTTCGCAGTTACAATCGGGAATTTTTTCTGCTTTTTGCAGGCTTCTTCTATATTCCGGCGTATTCTTCCAAACGGAAGTTTCGCGACATATTCGCCACGCAGCCTGACTTGCTCGTAGGTCTTTACAAGTTCGCTCCCGTATTTCTGTGATATGTAGGCAAAGGCGGATTCGCGCGTGTCAAAGCTTTCGGGCGCGCCCTCTTGCGGCTCTTTAAGCTTGAATACCGTCTTTTTCTTCATCATTTCAAGCCATGCCGATATTTGCTCCTTGTCGCGCACGCTTTCTATCGAGGCGCAGAATTTTTCGAAAGGCATTTTCGGGAATTTCCGGTTGTGGTATTCGCGCAAAAATTCTCCGTACCTATGCCAGTTGGGAGCTCCGAGGAGGTCTCCGGTAATGGAGCACCTGTTTACTACTTGAAATTCTCCCTTTGGAGGTTCGGCTTCTATCTCTTCGGTGTTGAAGAGTTCTTCGAGCTTCGCTTCAAGGGCGGCCGATTTTGCGGACGCCTCGTCGTCGAAGGGCAGGTTGAGCGGTTGCGCGCAGTAAAGAGGCGCGGATTTTCCCTCGGCGTCCGGCAGGTTCTTTGCGAGGACCACAAACCTTTCCGGCTTTTCAAGAATTATCTCGGCAATGTCGAAGAGCTGGTATGTGCGCTTCGAGGCTTTCATTATGTCGGACAATTTATTGAACGGGGCGTCCTCAGGATAGAACAATACCTCCATTGAAAAAACGAAAGGTTCTTTCTTCGCTTTTTTGTCGAATGGTTTTTGGCGCTTTTTAAAAGGCTTGTCCGAAGAAAAGCGCTTTTCGGAGTTTTTATCGTCCCGCGGCGGGAACTGGCGTTTTTTGAATTCTCCGCCTTCGCGCGGCTTTCCGGAAAATCCGCCTTCGCGCGGTTTCCTGAAAGCACCCCCGTCGCGTCTGGACCCTTTGAATTCTCCGCCTTTGCGCGGCGTAAAGTTTTTGGGGGATATATTGGAACTCGGTGTCCAAGCCGTAGCGAACTGAATGTTGGAAAGTTCGCTCAGATCGACTTGTTCCGTCTTTTTCTCCGGTTTGTTTTCTTGTTCGGACATCTCTTGTGATGTTTTATTGTTATTGGAAGCGTTCCCGTTCTTCGGGCACGCGAACTTATATTTTTTTTGGTTTTTTCAATTCAAACATTTTTAATGCGAAAGGCAAAACATTTCTTTCATATAAATAAGGTTGGTTGTACAATTTTGCCGCGTAAGCCCATAGCAAGATAATTGTTTTATCGCTAAAAAATTTAAAATACCCGCGCTTTTGACGATGGAAAAAAAGTAAAAAAAAATACTTGTATTGTTGCGGAGTTTATTTTACTTTCTTTGCACAATCAGAAAAAACCTTTCTTCTACTTAAAGGAAATATACCATGAAAGTTTTAAATTATATTGCAATCCTCGCAGTTCTCTCCGTAAGCGGAATGCTCGGCGCCCAGACGGCCGTCACCCCCGCTCAAACAGATCCCGCTTCGGCGACTAGCGAAGCCAACGGCGTTCGCGTACAGACAACCGTAGACAACAGGGGAATAAATGTGAGAGTCGACGCGCAGAACAGCAGCGTGTTGGCATCCTCGCAGGATATGCTCAATAGGATTCTCGCGGAAACTACCAAGGCTACCGGTACAGACACCCATCATGGTAAAATCTTCAATTCTTTGATTTCCGCAGTAAAATCTACTTTGGCGGATCCGAACCTCCCCGCGAGGACTCCCGTCACTGTCACGGCTTCCATAAGGCCCGACACTGAAAATTCGTATGTTTCCAACATGTCTGTTGAAATGAACGGCGAAAGATACGCTTGCGATGCGAGGTCAACAGTTAATGCGGACGAAAGCATAACTACAACCGGCAATGTAACGGTGACCAACGAAAATGGCGAAACCAGAACAAACGCTGTCGTTCTTGCAGTCCGCCCGAATGGCGACATCACCGGTTCAGTTGGCAACAACTCAATAGCTGAAAGGACTCTCGCTGCCCAGACAAGCGAATTCTTGGTACTTCCCCAGTCGAGGGCCAACCAGAGAGATTCCCACACTTCGACAACTTCTTCCGTTGTTCCGGACAACTCAATGTTGATCTCCGGACAGAGGTAATCTCCCTTCAATGCAATAGCCGCTTGCTTATATGCGGCTATTGAAATCAAAAAGTGTATATTTCCCACATAGGAATCGGAGCATTGGCTCCGATTTTTTTTGCCTAACAGAATATTATTGCAAGTTATGGCGCATTAAAATAGCGTTTAAGAATGAAACATTTTAGCGGGAAACGTCTGCTTACAAAACTTGTAGCGATATTGGCGCTCGGACTTTGCGCCTCCGCCTTGCCCGCGTATAAATATGTATATTCCGTCTTGAGGGAATCCGACAGGTACGGTGCCGAACTTGGCGGCGCGCGTATTTTGCAGGGGCTTGCAATACTCTCCCATTTTACATTGTCCGGCAGTGCCTCAGGCGATGCTTCTGCGGCTTCCGCAAAGCGCGCTATTTCCAATGCAAAAGCCTCCATTTCAGCCGGCTGCTCTCAGATACTGCGAACTTCGTCTTACCTAAAACAGGCTTCTCCCGAAAAACATTCAAACATATCGACAATTTACACGCAGGAATCTTTGGACGCATTCGATTCGTCGCGAAATAAAGCGTCTATTTTGTTGGATATGTCAGACGGCGCATTGGTTGCCGGCGGGCTTTATTCAGATCCCGCAACCGACAGATACCTGCTTGTAAAAATTTGCGGAACGTATTTTCCCAAAATATATTCCGGATTATTCAGGCTGCAAGTTGAGACTTCCATAGACGGGGACAAGTCCCAACTGTCGATAATTCGCGATGAACTTCTTGACGATATCGAAAACTTGTCTGCCGCTCTCCGAACTCTCTCTTCCAATTTTGAGAGCGCCAAAAGCATACGCGCATCTTCCGAAAAAATCCTTCAAACCGGAACGGCGCTTACGGACTCGATATTTTCCGAGGAATTTAATCCGGACGAAATAGCAAAAAAGATGTCGGTCTTTGAAACTCTTTGCGCGCAGACTTGGATTTATTGCTCCGGGGTGCTTGTGGATTCGCTCTCTGGCGCATTGCATAACGCGCATTTGCAGCTGGCCTATTTCTTGGCGGAATATGCTTTGTTTATAATATTTCTATCTTCCGCCGCAATGATAATAGCGCTGGGAGTTCGCAAAGCTGCAGCGCGGACGGCTCTGCTTGCGCGCTCTTGCATATCTGGCTCGGCCGAGGACGCAAAAGTTGATTATTACGCATCTGCCGCACTTTTCGGGCGCGAGTTCAAAACAATAGATTCATACATTCTCGACGCGCTTGAAATGCGCGAGCGGCTGCTTGATATTTCCAAAAAACTTTCGATTATGTGCGTTTCAAGCCGCAACGAGATAAGCGCGGCAGTGTCTTTAAATTCAAAAATTCTCGAATATGCCGATTCCGCATTGGAGGAATTGGAAAAGAATGTTTCGGGTCCCGAACTCTACGGCGGAGCTTTAAAGGCTTCCCGCAGAATTTCAGAATTGGTCTCGGAACTCTCTGAGGGATTGCCGCAAAAAGAGGTCGTTGCGGGCGACTTTTCAAAAATAATATCGGCTCAGTCGCAGGCTGTGCAATCGGCGGACGAATCGGCGGACTCGGCAATAGAATCCGTCGGGTCGCTCGGGAGGCTTGCGGGCGAAATAGCGGCGATAGCGGACAGGGCAAATCTTATTAGCCTAAATATGTCAATAGAGGTAGGGAAGTCCGGAAATGCCGGAAGCGGACTTTCTATTTTGGCGGAGCAGATAAAGCTTCTGGCCAAGCGCACGGGGGTTGTTGTTATGGATATGGAAAAGGCGGCGGGCGACTGCGGAAATTGTTTGAACGCCGTGAAGGCAAAGATTTCCGCGCTTTCGGCGCCACTTTCGCATTTTAGGCGCGAGGCTGACAAAATGTTGGAGTCTATTTCCTCCATTGAAAATTCTGTGACATCCCTTTCATATTCTGCGGACAATATCGAAGGGCTTGCGGGATCGTCTGAGATGGGGACTTTATCGCTCCGTTTAAAAGACGCTCGCGGGGCGGTAGCAAAAGCGGAAAAGGCTCTCGCGGAGCTTTCGAGAATATCGCAAAATGCGGCTCCGCTTCTTGGCGAAATTTCAAAGGAAATATCAGCTTTTAAATAAAATCTTACGCTTGCAGCATTGGTGGATAAAAAATTTTTTGAGTTTCCAAAAATATTTTCGCCGATTGGCTGTTTCTTGTATAATTCAAAAATTCTGTTATGCTTAAGCGCCAAAAACGGCTGGCATTTTTTGCGTTGAAGCGGAGGAAAATGATGGCTGTATTGCAGGTTTAACTCTTATTTTACCGATGGTTTTACGCCAATTTTAGAATAACTATTAAAATATGCCGAGAGGATTGTGGAAGGCGCGCGATGCAAATTGTTGAGCCCGTGCCCCGAAAATTTACTTGGCGAATTTCCATGTAAAATTTTTTGCGGAGTAAACCGTAAATAAGCGGACATCCCCTAACAAACTGCCCAAAAATACGCCAAATAATTGCCAAGTATAAAGTATGGAATTTTATGCCGTATCTTTCCGCGCAGTTTGCTTAGGGCCATTATTTGGATATCAATCCGTGGCTGATTCCAAGTATGCTCAAAACTATTCCAACCGCGAATATCAAAACCAGCGCGAATGCCAATGCAAGCGCAACCCCGCCAAGTGCGCCGGTTGAAAGCTTTATCCGCCTGTTCAGCGATTCAGAGTGCGATTTCCCTATTTCCGCGAATGCCGATACAAGGCTGCCGGTGCGCTCGCCTACGGATACAATATCAATGTCCTCCTCGTCTATAATTCCAAATTTCTTCAAAGCGGCCGATATAGGGGCGCCGTCGTTTACGGCAACTCTAAAACTTTGTATTCTCGACCGCATTAAAGAGTTCTTTACGGACTTTTCGGCGAGCCTGAATGTCTCGGTGGTATTTACGCCGGAAGCGAAAAGAGTCGATGCGAGCGTCGAGAATCTGCATAGGTCGGAGTCTGAGGCGATTTTCCCTATCACCGGTATTTTCAAGAGGAATGCGTCAGTTTTTAAAAGCCCTTCTGGAGTCTTGCGCACGAGTTTGACAGCGATAAATGCGATAACGACAAGGGCGGCTGCAATCGGAACACCCGTCGTAAGCACCGAGCCTATCGTTTTCATAAGCACAATGGGCCCGTTTTCTCCCGCGCCGATATTAGACATCATAGACTCTATCCGCGGCAGCATGAAAAATAGAAACAGCAACACGACTCCGGAGGCCATAACGCATAGAAAAACCGGATATGCGAGGGCCGATATTATTGTGCGCCGTAGTTGCCTTCGCGCCTCTATGTAAGATATTATGTTTTCAAAGACAAACCCGAGGTTGGCGGTCGTTTCGCCGGCTTCGACAAGGTGCGTTATGCAGGGGTCGAAAAGGGCGGGGTACTTTTTTAGAGCATCGGAAAGCGTCCGGCCTTCGCTTAGCTCCTTGTAAAGTTCGCGGCAGAGGACTTTTGTACGAGCGTCAAGGGATCTTTGGGCGAGGGATTTTAGCGCGTCGCTGACAGGCATTCCCCCGCCGCCGCAGAGCTGGAGAAGCTTTTTAAAGAATGCAAGCGAAGTCTTTTCTCCGCCGAGATTTATTTTTGAAGCGTCGGATTCCGAGCTTTTCGAAGGTTCGGATGCGCCCGCCGAATCCGCCCTCTCGGCTGAGACGGGAACTAGCGACATTGCCCTGAGCTTGTTGCACGCGTCTTTATAGTCGGCGGCGTCAAGTTCTCCGGATACGATTTTGCCGTTTCCGGACATCGCCCTGTATTTATACTTTCGCATGGCTTACGGCTTCGTCGTTTAAGTTTGCGTAGCACATTATTTCGTCGAGCCCGCTTATTCCGCGCTTTACGAGCTCCCACCCGCATTCCTGCAATGTGCGCATTCCGTTGGCGCGGGCGGCCTCCCTTATTTCTCTCGCAGAAGCGCGCGAGACTATCATTGAATGTATGTCTTCGGTGACCAGAAGTATCTCAAATATGCCGACTCGCCCGTAATAGCCTATCGAGCGGCATTTGTCGCAGCCGTGCGGCATTTTTATCCCTCCCGCGAACTCGAGCTCCGATTGCGGAATGCCGAGGGTTGCGAGGCTTGATGAGAGCTGCTGTCTTGTGTAATTTGCGGGCACCGCGCATTTGCAAAGCCGCCTTACGAGCCTCTGGGCGAGTATCATCTCCACGGAGGAGGCTATGAGAAACGGCTCTATGCCCATATCGACAAGCCTTGTGAGCGCGCCGGCGGAGTCGTTCGTATGCAGAGTGCTAAGCACGAGGTGCCCTGTAAGCGACGCTCGTATTGCTATGTCCGCCGTCTCCCTGTCGCGTATTTCCCCGACCATAATTATGTCGGGGTCCTGGCGCAGAACCGAGCGCAGAACCGACGAAAACGTAAGCCCTATTTCAGGATTTACCTGCGTTTGATTCACCCCCTCAACTTCGTACTCGACAGGGTCCTCAACCGTTATTATTCGGACTTCCGGCGAGCGCAGACGCCGTATGAATGCGGTCAATGTCGTCGATTTGCCGGAGCCGGTCGGGCCCGTGACGAGTATTATTCCGTGCGGCAGCGAAAGCGGGCGCGCTATTTTTGCGGCGTCGTCCGGCAGAAACCCGAGATCTTCTATCGTGACAGGCCTCGATTTCTGATTGAGCAGTCGCAGCGAAACGCTCTCCCCGTAGAGGGTAGGCAGCGACGACACTCGTATGTCAATCTCCTCTCCGCTCTTGGACCTGAAAGCTATGCGCCCGTCTTGCGGGCGGCGCTTTTCGGAGATGTTCAGGCGCGCCATTATTTTTATTCTCGATATGATTGCGTCCTTAAACTTTACGAGATTGTCGGGGACTGACACGGAAGTCATATCGCCGTCGATTCTGTATCTTATTGCGAGGCTGTCGCGGCGGGGCTCTATGTGAATGTCGGTTGCCCTATCGGCGAGGGCTCGCGTTATTATTTCGTTTACGAATTTTATGATTGCGGCGTTTTCGTCCTCTTGCGTTTCGCTTTCGGATATGTCGGAAAAATCGTCGGCGTCCCTGCCTTCAAGGGATTCCGCGCCGACGCCGAAACTCTCGGCAATCTTTCCCTCAACGAGAGAGTAGGGCGCGAGCTTTATCGGGGGGATTCTTCCGGATATTGCGCATATCCATTTTATAGCGTCGTCCGACGGCGGCCATGTGAAAACAGCCGTGCCGTCGGAGAGCGGAAGACAGCGGTACTCGTTTATTATTCTGAGCGGAAGCAGGCTTTCGGCGTTCTCCGGAATTTCAATGCTCTCGACAGCTTCAAGGCCGACAGTCTCGGAAAGCCCGCGCACTATTTCGGACTCCGTAAAATTGCCGTGCTCCAATAAAAACCGCGGCTTTCTCGGGTCGGCGCAGGCATCGAATTTCGAGGCGTCGTCCGGTGAGAGCTTTTTCTTAAACTCGGCTTTCGCCGCTTCTATTTTCTTTTCGTAGGAAAGTGACATGTTTTTACCGCCAGTTTATGCGTTTTGCCTTTGGAACCTCCACCCTCTGCGGCGGAATCCACACTCTATAACGGTTTTGCCGGTTTGACTGCTGGTTGGTTTTTTGCGCCGTGGCCGCGGCCTTCGGCGGCGGGGGCGGAGCGGGAGCGGGCTCGTCGGGGCTTTTCAGCGTTATGACAAATTCGGATATCGAATTTGAAATCACTACGCTCATTGTGTCTTCGTCAAAAAAGTCCACCCTGTACGGTATCTCGTCCGAAATTCGCCCCTTTAACACGACTGCGTACGATATTTTGGATTCTATATCCGTGATGACAAAATTCCACTTCCCGTCGATAAAGCAGGCGCATGTAAGCTCGAGGCTCGCTTCAGTTTTCTCGTCTTTGCCGGATTTCCCCGCGGGAGAATTTCCAAACGGATTCCTGCCCAGTAAAGATTCCGCGCCGACGAGAGCGGGTATTGTACTGTTTCCGCCGCCTGCATTTTCTCCTTGTGGATTTTTGCCGTTTAAAGCAGTGCCCTCAGCGGGTTTTTGCGCCTGTTCCGGTTCAAGCCCTGTACCGCCCGTTGCGCCTTCTTCGCCGCCATCAGAAGCGTTTTCTTCTTGTGCAGATTTTTCTGCAAAACCCGCTTCGGAAGGCGGTGGCTGCCGGACATCTTCCCCTGTGGGCGGCGGAGGTTGCCGAAAGTTTTCTTCCGGCGGGGGCGGGGGAACGCCGTCAGAATACGGGAGCGGCAGTTGCCCGCCGCGCGTAAAAGAATTTCCGCCCGCAGCACTCTCTCCGTTTCCCTGGGCGGTTGCCGTCAAGAATGCGGAGCATACAATTATTGTAGCAATCAATGTCTTCATTTTCTCACGCCCGGCGTAAACCTGCGCACTTTTGCCTTGCTTGGCGCTGTGCTATTGCCGCTGTCGGCATTGTTGGCCTCGGCGGCTTTATCGGCAGATGCGCTTTCTTCCACGGCGGAAGTGTCTTTCTCCGATTCGGATTCTGTTTTCTTGCCTTCGTCCGGATTCTTAAACGCCTCTTCGTTTCTGCCCTTCGGAAGTATCGTGCGCAGCGCCGAGCTTCTTGCCGACTCGGCCTGTCCGAATCCGTCAGTCTCGGGATCGTAAAACCTGCCGGTTCTCAAATACAAGTCGAGCTCTTTCGATATCGGGGACTTGTCCATGCCGGTATCTTTCATTATGGTGTCCACAGCGGCGCTGCTTATAATAGTCGGGCGGATAAATATGACGAGCTCCGTCCTTGTGCGCTGGTCGTTGGTGGGCTTGAAAAGCTCTCCGATTACAGGTATGTCGGATAGCAGCCAAACTGCCTGGTCGGTGTCGGTTGCCTCGGTCTGTTGGAGCCCCGCCAAAACTATCGTCTCGCCGTCGCGGGCGCTAACAAAGCTCTCGGCCTCTCTCGTGCCCTCTATCGCTTGGCGCGTGTCGTTGACCTCCATGTAGTCAAGCACGGAACTCGCCGTCTGTTTTATGTCGAGCTGCACAACGCCGTTGTTGCCTATAAGCGGCGTCACTTCGAGTATTATACCGATGTCGCGCCACTCGACCGTATCTTGCGTTGACGGAAAATTGCCCGTATTGTAGGTCGTTGTTCCGGTTATGAAGGGGTATTTTTTTGATACGTTAATGGTGGCCTCCTTATTGTGGGTTGTCACTATCGAAGGCGCGGATAGGATTTTTACTTTGCTGTTTTCCTCGGCAATGTTGAATATCGCGGAAAATCCCTGCTCGTTCATCGAAAGAACAAATGCGTTTTCCCCGGAGTCGTTTAGCGAGCCTACCGAAGTGTTGCCCCTCCATCCGCGCGGCGTCACGCTCCCGTCCGACGACGTGCTCGAGACTGTGGAGTAGTCAAGCCCGAAAGTCGAGAGCCCGGAAACTTGCTTGTCGGTCAAAGTGACTTCAGTTATTATGACGTCTATTTTTACCTGCGCGAGCACCACGTCGACCTTTTCAATTATATTTCTTATTTGCATCAGGTCGGTTGACGTGCCGTAGGCGACTATCGAATTGCTTCGCTCGTCGGCGACTATTGTGACGTATTCGCTGAACTGCAAGGCGGCGCCTGTGGGGTCTGCTGTCAGGTTGGTTGGCCTGGCGGCTTGCTGGCCCCTGTTTATCGCGTTGCGGTTTTGCGCGTTTGAAATCATGTTTCTGCGGTTTGTGGCGGCTACCCTTGCCGCTTCGGCAGCGTTGTTGCTCTTTACGGCGGCCTGTTGCCCCTTGACTATCTGGTTGAGGACTGTCGCAACATCTTTCGACTCACCGTGGCGTATATAGAATACTTCGCTGCGCGTCAATGGCTGGGCGTCGGTATCGAGCGCATCGATGATTTTTTTTATGTGTTTTAGGTTGCCCTTGGGGGTGACCACTATCAGCTGGTTTGTGCGTTCGTCCGACTCAATGCTGGTTTTTGCGAGGTATTTTTTAAGCGCGTCGTTTTGTATTGTAGATATCTTGCGCTTTGCGTCGTCGGCGCCCACGTTTTTAAGCATGAAAAATCCTATCTCCTCGTTTATCGACGGCTCCACGTCTATTTTCTCGAGCAGCATTTCTATGCGCTGGTGGTTTGCCACTGTGTCAGTCAGAAAGAATGCGTTGCTTCGCGGAAACAAAGATAGAGACGCAACGTTGTTGGGCGATATGAAAGTCGAAAGCGTCTGGGCGAGGGTCTCTATGTCAACGTATTTGAGCTCGTAAAACTTTGACGCGAACGCGTTGCTTGTCGGCAGGTCCGACGCCTTTCCGGATATGTAGGTTGGAGCCTGTGCGTTTACCCCCTGTGAAGGCGACACTTTAAAGAATTTTTCGCCCATCTGGACGACTGCCATTCCGTTTGCGGTAAGGAGCGATTTTATAGCCAATATAGCTTCGTCGCGCGGAAGCTTGCCTTTTGAAGCAAAGTTAATTTTCGCGTTTGGAAGGCCTGCGGAGGTTATTGCGACTTGCCCTGTGAGCTCCTCGAGGATTTTTATTACCTGCATTGGGTTTTCGTCCACGAAATAGAACGGCCCTTGCAAATGGTTGTCGGTTTTAGGTTCCTGCTCCCTCGCAAAGCGGTTCTTGCTGAAATTTTCGCCCCTGACTACAAATCTGCCGGCAGGCCTTGGCGGTTCGTCATTCTTTTGAGCGGAACTTTGACCGCTTTTTGCGGCTTGCGCGGCGGGCTGGCTCGCTGCTGCGGCGTTTGCGGCCGCAGGGGGCTTTGCGCCGGCAGCGTTTGCAGTTGCGGGAGATTTTGCGGGGGTTGCCGCATTTGCCGGCTTGGCTTGCTGTTGCTGTGCCAAAGCATTGCCCGAAAAGGCGAGCATTATTCCGGCTAATATTGCGATAATATGCGCAAAACGGCATTTTGTAGTTTTGCCGTGAAATATATTTTGCATGTTGTAGTTTTGTTTTTTTATTAAAAATTTGCGCCGGCGGCAAAGCCGGCAGAATATACCCGCTTAGTGCGATTGGTCTGTTTTATATAAATGTATAAGAAGGCCGAAAGTTTCCCGCAACGAAAAAAAATGAAAAAAATAGATTGCATTTCAGGCGAGCATTCATAAATTCGTTTTCCATGAAACTTCGTATATTAGCACTCATTTCTATGGTTATCGCCGGAGCGATGCTCGGCGGTTGCAACACGGGCAACGAAAGAACAGCGCACCAGAAGAGCACATTCTTCGGACTGTACACATACGAACCCGGCTGCTTCTCCCCGACTTCCGATACCTCGATAAACATCAGAACGGATGAAGCTTGCGGTATGGAATTGCCTTCGGGCGACAAGACCTCCTTCGCATGGGGTCTGGTGACTGTCGAAGACTACTAATTCTTACCCCAGAGAATCTCCCGTTTTGGCAAAGGGGGCGTGCTCTCTTGCCGAATTTAACTAATTTCAAAACCCGACGAGAAGCTGACGCTTTTTGCGGGTTTTTCTTTTAAATGCAAACTAAACGAAAAATATTTTGCGTCGATATAGGCAATACGCGCACGCACTGTGCGGTCGTAGCCTTCGACGGTTCAGCATACTCCGCCGTCTGGAGCTCCGACTTCGACGGGGAAAATTTTCCGCATATTTTTTCCAAAAAACAGCTCTTTGAAAACTCCGGAGCGGACGCGCTCGCGTGGTGCTCGGTGGTGCCGCGGCGCTCGGAAGAGTTCGCGGCGCTCATTGAAAGAACAGGCGCATGCGCAATGAGGCTCACATACAAAAACGCCCCGATGGAAATAGACCTGAAAAATCCGGCGCAGGTGGGGGACGACAGAATTGCCGACGCCGTGGGGGCTGGAATATTTTTTGAGCCCCCATACATATCGGTCGATATGGGAACGGCGGTCACGATTGATTTTGTCGACGAAGCCGGCAGATATGCGGGAGGGGCAATCGCCCCGGGAATGCACGCATTCGCAGACTACCTCTCCGAAAGGGCGGCGCAACTGCCTAAAATAAATCCGGCACTCGCGGATTTCGACATGGCTATCGGCAAAGATACTGTCGAGGCTATGTACGTAGGCTGTGTAAAGGGTTTTTGCAAGCTCGCCGACGGGATAATTTCCGACATAGAAAAAGAATATTTCCCGAACGGCGATATCGCCCAAAAGACTGTTTTTACAGGCGGGAGTGTAGATCTCCTTCCTAAAAAATGGCTTGCAGGCAGAAAA
>ENA-UONT01000280-UONT01000280.1-human-gut-metagenome-genome-assembly--contig:-CS20-NODE-280-length-69440-cov-6.782057_pt1 | contig 69440 bp, 5 predicted proteins | sample MGYA00242459_ERZ724006 | MGnify/ENA metagenome assembly ERZ724006 | reverse complement strand
GCTTTTATATTAAAAATATTACAAAGAAAGTAAAAATAAGCCTAGAGTTTGCTTTACTTTTTAAGGAAAAAATATGTTGATAAAATTTATTTTATAGTTAGTCATAATTACAAAAAACGACAAAAAAGTTAAATTTTCGTTATTTTAAAACCTTTTCAGCAAGTGCTTTTATTGCTTTACGCTTACGCGTGTAGTATAATATCAATGTAGTAGTGGAATTTATTTCCATTTTAAATTAGAAGAAAATTAAGCCTTTAGGAGGTTTTATTATGAAAAAAAATATATTTGCTAAAATGAAAAAAATGAAAGGAATATTAAGCACAATTTTGGTGCTTTCTTTTAGTGCAATTTTAGTCGGTGTTGGTGATAAAGGTAATGTGGATGAAGCTGATAATAATTCATCTCTTTTAGCTTCTGATGACTCAAATAAAATTGTTAGAAATGCTAGTACTCCTGCATGGAATAATCCTGATGATCCTGAGGGATATCCAAGTAGTCAATATGGGGTATACTATAATGAGCATTCTTATTGGTCATATGGTGGTGTTGATGACTATTGGAGTAGTATTTCAAATTCAATGAGCATAGCTTTTAAATGCCGTGATTGTTGGAGGTATGATGATTTTTCTATTTTTGCTATTAATGATGGTGTTACATCCTCTTCGAGCGATATAACTGTAAATAGTGATGGAACACATACTTTAACTATTCAGAATGCTTATCGTTGTGTTTATCAATGGGTTGAAAATTTTGTATATTTAGGAAATGGCTCCCCAATTGCTCTTTATGATTCAAATAAAGACGGAAAGTATATTTCTAGGATAAATTTTGTTAAAAATTCAAAATTACAGGTTGTTTCAAAATATGCATTCTATAATAATTCATATCTTGAGGAAATTGATTTATCAAATTGTACAAATTTAACTAGAATTGAAGATGGTGCCTTTGAAAATTGTGTTAATTTAAAAAAGGTAATTTTACCTGATAGTGTTGTTTCTATCGGTAAGAATGCATTTAGAGGTTGTACAAAACTTGAAAGTTCAAATAATACTCAAATTTTAAATCTTAAGAATGTTACTTATATTGGACCAAATGCTTTTTATGGCTGTAGTGGTACTGAATTTAAAACAATTAATTTACCTTCAACATTAGTTACATTAGGTACACAATCTTTTTATAATTGTGAAAATCTAGAAGCTATTACAATTCCTGAAAGCGTTACACAGGTTGGCGATGCAACATTTTATGGTTGTCTACATCTGACACAAGCTAAGATTTATAATAAAACTCTTTCTGCTGAGGAATTTTCTCAATGTACATCGCTTGCAAGTGTAACATTAAATAACGAAATTACGGTTATACCAGAAAAGTGCTTTAAAAATTCGACCTGTACTAACTTGTACCGTACAATTGGAGCTGATGAAGAAAATCCGGATGGTAATGATACTATTCAAGGATTCCCACTAAATCTTGCTATAATTAAAGAAGAAGCCTTCTATGGCTCTTCCATTTTAAAGGTTAATCTTCCAGATGCAACAAAGACGGTTGGTAATAGTGCATTTGAAGCTTGTAAAGCAATTACAACTGTAGATTTAAATAAAATTACATCGCTTGGTGAACGTTCATTTGCTAATTGTGCTAGTACATCTTTAACCCAAATTACTATTCCTGAAACGCTTGTAGATTCAACCGAAGAAAATGGAAATACAGTCTTTGCAATTGGTTCACATGCGTTTGCAGAATCAGTCTATATAAATAGTGCTACAATTAACAATCATCAATTTGGTGAATATATGTTCGAAGGTTGTTCAAGCCTTTCTAATATTAAATTTAACCAGTTATCTCAAATAACAGAAGTAGCAGAGGGTACATTTAAGGATTGTACAAAATTTAACGATTTAGAATTATTTAAATCTAGTGCTTTAACTAAAATAGGCTCTTATGCATTTAGTAATACTGCTTACACTAATTTAACTGTTTTAGGTACAGTTAATGAAACAGGTGAATATGTTCTAGCTTATTCTAAAAAACTAACATCTTTAACTGTGAATGCTAAGCAAATTGGTGCTTATTTTGCATATCAATGTCCTTTACTTGATACAGTAACTATTGGTTCAAATGCCAATGTAACTGAAGCTAGTACTTCTCCAATTGGACGAGATGCTTTTGCAGGTAATGAAAAGCTAGTTAATATCACTCTTGATAATACAACTTACCTAGGTGAAAGAATGTTTGCAGATTGTGAAAAACTTAAATTTGTAACAATCCCCGCAACTGTTAAAGCAATTGAACCAGGTGTATTTAGTCGTGATGTATTACTTGAACATGTTGTATTTGAAAATACATTTGCTGGTCAAGATATGTTTGAATATTGTCAAAGCCTAAAGGCTATTGAAATTCCCAATTTTACGAAGCTTGATGATTATGCATTTAGAAATAGCTATCTTGAATCAATTGTTCTTCCAAATTCATTAGAGACAGTAGGCACTGGAGTATTTAGTAATTCATACCATTTAACTTCAATTACATTTGGAAATGGTATTATTGGTAATGAAATGTTTAAGGATTGTACAGCCTTAGAATCAGTTACAATTCCAGCAGGAATTACAGAAGTAAGAGCAAATGCCTTTGATGGCTGTACAAAACTTACAAATATCACTTTTGAAAACGATAAGATTGGTGATTACATGTTTGCCAATTGTACAGGCTTATATACAATCACAATTCCAACAAATATCACATCAATTGGTGAGCACGCCTTTGATGGCTGTACAGCATTAGGTACAGTTGTAAATGGTGTTAAAGGTACTATCAATAACGAGTCTAAGATTTGGTCAAATTATATGTTTGCCAATTGTACAGGCTTAACAACAATTACAATTGAAAATGCAAATAAAGATAAGCTTGGTGGCTATGTTTTCTATAAAGATTCAGCTTTAACCGAAATTTATTATTTATCAGATGTAATTAGTGAGCATATGTTTGATAGTTGTATATCTTTACAAAATGTATACTTTAAATTGAATGGTTCTGAACCATTAGTTAAAACAATAAAAAATAATGCCTTTGAAAATTGTCAAAGCTTGGCATCCATTACTATTCCATCATCAACAACTACTGTTGAAGATGAGGTATTTAAGGATTGCTTAAAACTTGCAACGGTTGAAATTGCAAAGGAAATACAATCCTTAGGTCAGGGACTTTTATATGGATGTAAAAAGCTTGTTTCTCTAACAATTCCATTTATTGGTGCAAGTCGTGCTACAAAGCTTAATTATGACACAAATGAGCATACACTTGGTTATCTTTTTGGAAGTGGTTGGGATGGAACTAATATTACACAAAACTACAGCAAAGATAATTCAATTGAATATACAATTCCAAATACATTGCATACGCTTGTAATTTTGGATGAGGAATATTATTCATATGGAGCATTATCTAATTTTAAACCAGTTCAAGCAATTACTCTTGCTTCTAATTCGCATTATCTTTCTGATTATGTATTTGCAGGATGTGAATCTTTATTAACTCTACAAATTCCTGTTGCTACAACAAAATTAGGATCCCATTTATTTGAAAATTGTACATCTTTAACAAAGGTAGCATATGAAACTGATACTACAAATAAGACGGCTATAACTGTTATTCCTGCATATATGTTTGCAGGCTGTACAAGCCTTGTTGACTTTGTCCCTTCAAATTCAACATTTGCTTCTGGTGCTATTTTACTTGAAAACATTAATACAATTGAAGAATATGCTTTCTTTAATTGCTCATCACTTGCTAAGGTTGGTTTAAATCATTCAATTACAGTAATACCAGAGCATTGCTTTGATGGTTGTGCTATGCTTACAAGATTTGCTGATATTAAATCAACAACAGAAGAAGAAGCTGATGGATTCTATCCAAATGTAGAAATTACAACAATTATGAATTATGCTTTTGCAAATTGCGATTCTTTCACAACTGTAACTATTCCTGCTACAGTTACAACTCTTGGTGAATTTGTATTTTCAAGCTGCGCTAAACTTATATCTGCTAACTTAGAAAATAATACCTTAAGTGATGGATTATTTGCAGAATGTGAAGCCTTTACTTCATGTTATATTAATCCTGAAATTACAGCAATTGGAGCGTATGCCTTCTATAATGATGATAATTTAATTCATTTTGGATTTATCGGTGAAGAGGAAGATGCAAATGGATTACAATTAACTCATAAGCTTACAACAATTGGAGCGTATGCCTTCTATAATTGTAACAAGATTGGTGAAGTTGAATCAGAATATCCTCTAATTATTGGCGGAAAAATTACAGTAATTGGAGCGTATGCCTTCTATGGTATGACTAAAATTGCTACATTTGTTATTCCTGATAATATAACATCAATGGGTGAAGGTGTAATGAGTGGTTGGACACATCTTGAAAATATTACGCTTCCATTTATAGGAGAATCTACAAGCGCAACTGGAATTAATGGTGTATTTGGTTATATGTTTGGAAAAGCGGTTGTCGACGGAATTGAAGCTACTAATCAACCATATCAGTATAATGGAAGCTATAGCTGGACAAAATATCAAAATTTCTATATTCCTAAAACAATTAAGACAGTTACAATGTCAAATAAGTTAACAAGAATACCTGAGTTTGCATTTGCATCATGTTCATTTATTACAACTTATAATTTTCCAAATAAGACTAATTTTATAATTGAAACATATGCCTTAGCTAAAAATACACAATTAATTACGCTTGTTATTCCTAACAACTGTGTTAGAACTGATTATGGAATGCTATTTGGTGATTACAATTTAGTTGAACTTACTATGCCTCATGTTGGTCAAAATATAAATTCAACAGGTAATGCTGGTAAGATGGGATATATTTTCTCTGATATCAAATATGATAACTCTTATGAAATATCAGGTGACTACGGATATGGATATGCTCCAACATCATTAATTAAGCTTCATGTTACAAATGAATCAACTATTATTTCATATGGAATAGGCTACTGGTATAGACTTCAAGAACTAGAAATTAGTGATTCTGTACAGGTAATTAATTACTATGCATTTTATAGGCTATATGATTTGAAAAAACTAACAATTCCATTTGTTGGATATTCAAGAACATCTACAGGCCGTGATGGTACATTAGCTTATATTTTAAATGGATATGATAGTAGTTCTGGTCAATATGCTGTTACACAATATTATAACAATAATGGTAAAATTCAAACTTATGGTACATATTATTTGCCAAAGAATTTTGCAGAATTAAATGTAACAGATGCAACCCAAATTGCTGTTGGTGCATTATCCAATATTACTTCTTTAAAGAAGGTTACTTTAAATGAAAATAACGCTAAGAATAAAGGTATTTTATCAGTAGGAGCATATGCATTCTACAATTTGAATCAGCTTGAGGAATTAACAATTCCAACCAGTGTAAAGAATATTGGTGAACATGTATTTGAAAAGTGTACAGGACTTCAAAAGCTTACTGTTCCATATATTGGTCTTGATAAGGATAATTATGATGATGCTTCTTCAAATGAATTTGGTTTATGGTTTGGTACTGAAGCAAATGCTGCATCAAATGCTGTAAAACAATATACATATAAGGATTCATCATCTACAAGCTACTATATTCCTGCTTCTTTAACAGAAATTGTAATAACTAATGTCAAAAATTTAGCAAGTTATGCTTTCTATGGTATGACTCAACTTACAAATGTAAAAATTGAGAGGAATGAATATTCAACAATTGATTGCGCTTCATTTGGAAGCTATGTGTTCTATGGTTGTACAGGTCTTACAACATTTGCAATACCTGAAAAACTAGAAACTCTCGGTGTTTCTATATTTGAAAATTGTACAGGTTTACAATCTGTATCATCAGGTAATAATTTCACTACAATTGGCCAAAGAATGTTTGCTGGTTGTACAGGCCTATATAATTTTGATTTTAAGGATCATATTGAAATTATTGATGATGAAGCATTCTATGGTTGCGTTAACCTTGGTGCTAAAACTTTAAACGAACTATTCCCTGATAAATATCAAACTACAACGGAATCTTCATCAAGAGTTAATTCAATTGAATTAAATAAGGTTACGACAATTGGATACGCAGCATTTTATGGATGTACATCTTTAGTTAATTTAACATTCAATGAAACATTAACAAAAATTGGTGATAATACGATTCACCAAGATACAACTAAATCTCAAGAGAAGGAAATCCAAGGTGTATTTGAGGATTGTATTAATCTTGAATCAGTTATTATGAATAATATCATTTTAAGCGAAAGAATTTTTGCAAATGATGCTAGGTTAAATAATTTTGTTGTTAAAGAAGGAACAAAGATTATTCCTGCTCAAGCATTTATTAATTGTATAGGATTAACAAATATTACACTATCATCAACTCTTGAAGAAATTCAAAAGGAAGCATTTAAAAATTGTGAAAATCTTGAAAGCGTCAACTTACCTGAAGGACTTATCACAATTGGTGATAATGCCTTTGAAAACAGTGGTTTAAAGTATGTTATCCTACCATCGACTTTAGGTACAAATACTGAAACTGTAAATGGTTCTATTGGCGAATATATTTTCTTAAATAATACTAAGCTTAAGAAGGCGGTTTTAAGAAATGCTTTAGTTGGTGTTGGTATGTTTAAGAATTGTACAAATCTTAAAAATGTATTCTTGAATTACGGTATTGTAACAATTGAACAAGAAGCGTTTATGAATACAACTAACCTAACACTTGTTGCACCAATCCTTGCATATCAAGCAATCGCTGAAAGCTTAGACGATACAACATCATCTGATATTAAGGTTGAATTCCCATTGGCTGGTGAGAATAATAGTGTTGTAACTGTTAAAACAATTAAAAAATCAGCATTTGAAGGTGCTGAATCCATTAACAATTTAAATTTAAATTATATTGAATTAGTTGAAGATAGAGCTTTCTATAGCTGTAAAGCAATTACATCATTGAGCCTACCTGCTATGTTTAATGCCTCTGGTGCAAAATATGTTTTTGCAGAAAATATTAATTTAAGAGATTTAACAATATTAACACCAAATCTTGGTAAGTTTATGTTCTTTAATGACGTATCACTTGATAATGTTACTTTGATTGAGGATACTATTACAGCTCCTGAAAGTGCATTTGATGGCTGTACAAGTCTTACTACTTTGCAGCTTCCATTTAGCTTACTTAATATTGAAAAGAGAGCATTTGCTCAAACCGCAATTCCTACAATTGAAATTCGTGAGATGATTAATAGATTAGGTGATGAAGCATTTAAGGATGCAACATCATTAGTTTCTGCCTATATTTATGCATCATTTATTGAGGATTCACAATATTTCGGTACAGGTGTATTTGAAGGCTGTACATCTTTAGAAACGGCATGGTTCTATTACGCTCTAACAAGAATTCCTGATAATACGTTTAATGGGGATTCTAGGCTTACAAATGTATCACTAATGACAACAAAACCAAGTTATGTAATTAATGATAGTGATAAACCTTATTTGAATGAATCAACCTGGACATATTGGGTATTAAATCCAAAGAAGGTTGCTCAAGATACTAAGATTTCTGCATTAACTGATTTAGGACAAACATTGTCAATTGGTGATAATGGAAATTGGTATGTTAACGATGAAGATACGGGCTATAAAGCATATACTTCAACAGGAAATATTAATATTCAAAATTACTATTATTATATAGGCAATACAAAAGCCATGTATAATGGCAAAGGAATATTATCTATTACAAGTACAGATGCTGATTATAAAATTTCCTCAAACCGTACATGGGAAATTATGGACGAAAACGGAAATTGGCAGGATACTAACATTAAAGCTTATACGCAAAGAGAAATAAGTATTACAAAGGGTGACGCATCTAAAGGTGATTTTAACTATTATGTTAATGGCGAAAAGTCATCTAATGAATATGTTACATTTTATAGTAACCGTTTAACTAAGCAAAATAGAATTTGGTATATTGATGGAATTTCAACTGATATTTTAGCGGAAACTATTACTATTCCATCTTCTAAATCGTATTATGTTCTTGATGGTGTTGTAACAAAATATGTTGATGAAGGACGCCTAGGCGATTTTAGTCAAGCTGATGGTAATTATACAATGATTACAACTAAAGCATCAAATGCTGAGGATTCGACAGAGATTGATACATATTACTATAATTATAATGGACAAAAGACAGATTATATTTTTAGAACTGTTACAAGAAAAGGCGATACAATTCAATCTGATGTTCTAACAAATACAAATGTTCAAAAGGTTGGCTACTACTTATTTAATAATGTAAGAAGCTCTTATATGGTAGGTAAAAATGACATCTGGACAGATGTGAATGGTAAATATGCTTTAAATGATGTAGTTACTGATTACGATGTATCATACACTGAGATAAATAGGCCTAAGTTTGATAATACTTTAATGGTTTGGTATCGTGCTGATGGTACTGAGCTTCAAAAGGGTTATATCATAAATGAAGGTGTTAAATCATTTACTTATGACGACTATAATTTAAAGATTGATGGCAACTATATTTTAGTTAATGGTCAAAAGGTTGATGCTTATGAGGTATCTAGTATAAAGCCATCTTATAAGACTATTGTTACAGGAGACAATGTAACTAATAACGATTTATATTGGTATGTCGGAACTGAAAGAACAAATGTAAAAGCTTATAAGAATAATAATCTTCAATCTGAAATCATAAATGAAAATGATAAATATTATTGGTATATTGATTCTAAAAAGGTATTAGAGATTGCAACTCCTTATAAGAATTTTGCCGATAGAAAATGGCATCTTAATGATAATGAAGAAAATGATTTAACAATTGAAATTTACCACAATTCAGTTAATAGAACGCCTGAAGCAAGTGTAGGAAAGAATAATTATTGCTGGTATATAAACGGTATTAATTCAAACATTTCATCAATTAAGGAATTTATTCCAGTTAGTGAAATTACATTTATTTGGAATCAAGAATTCAGCAAATCAGGTGATTTACCTAGCAATTTTATTGAGGTTGGTGCATATTCGTTTGCCGGAACTACAAACCTTAATTATGTTAATTTAAATGGAATTCAAACTGTTGGTGAACATGCATTTGATGGCTCAGGATTACTAGATGTAACTATTCCTAATTCATTTGAAGAAGGACAAATAGGTGGTTATACATTTGCTAATAATAAGTCTTTAGCTTCAATTACATTTGAAACTACTGTACTTGCCCCTCACATGCTAGAAGGATGCACAAGCTTAACTGCAGCTACTCTTGTTGAAGGTGTGACTGAGACACCAGAGGGATTATTTAAAGGATGCACAAGTTTAAGTAAGGTGGGTCTTCCATCGACTTTAACGCGACTTGGTGATTATACATTCTATGAATGTAAAGCCCTTAAGAATAATGAATGGACTTCTATTATTATGCCTGGTCAAACAACAACTGATGGTATGGCAAAAGAGGCTGGTAATTTACTTGAAATTGGGGCCTATGCATTTGCATATTCAGGAATTGTACGTATTAAGATTCCTGCATCAACAAATATAATTGGTAATGACGCATTTGCATATTGTGTTGATTTAGCTGAAATTATTTTTGAAAATACAACTCTAGGAGAAGAAATGCTTCTTGGTTGTACAGGCCTTGAGCATTTAACACTTCCAGAAGGTATTACATCAATTGATGCGGGTGCTTTTGCAGACTGTGTTAAGTTAATATCTGTTAAATTGCCTACAACTCTAACATCAATTGGTAAGGGTGCATTTAGTGGTTGTATGAGTATTGAAATAATGGAATTACCATTTATTGGTCAAGCTAAGGGTACTTCAGTTGGTGAAGAGGCTCTTCTTGGATGGATTTTCTCGACAACAACTAATACAGATGCTATTAATGGTGTAAATGGCAAAAAGCCAATGGTTAATGTTTCACAAATATATTCTCTAAATGGTGAAAAATCAACGGTCGATTATTATATTCCAGCTGGTTTAACATCACTTCGTATTTATGGTGAAAGTGTAATTGGTTATGGTGCTTTTAGTGATATTACAAGTCTTACTAATTTAGTAATTAATGATAATGATATTACTGCAATTGGCGATTATGCTTTCTATAACTGTAGCCATTTAACGAATTTAGTTTATACTAATGATGACTATGAAATTGTAAATCATGTTATGACTATAAAGTCTAAGGATTATAATATTAATCTTATGCCTGGTATTATAACAATTGGTAATTATGCTTTCTATGGATGTAGTAATATTGAATCTATTAGAATGGAAGGCAATGTTACAACAATTGGCGATTACGCATTTGCGAAGTGTACAACACTTGCAAGAATTAATAATACATTAGATTCAGCTAGAGCTACTATTTTAGCTGATAAGACATATACCTATAAGAGTGTTGAGTATCAAGGTAGCGAGGATATTATCTATGATTTAAATATTTTAGATGGTGTAACATCTATTGGTACTTACGCTTTTGATAGTAACTTATATCAATATGTTAGAATTCCAAATTCAGTTACTTATATGGGTCAAGCCTTATTTGCTAATATGCCTAATATTATTGTTCTTTCAATTCCATTTGTTGGAAGGGAAAATCCAAAAGCTGATAGAAGTGATGAGCTTACTCAAAGTCAAATTTATACAATTGCGTATATGTTTGGTCGTGAGGCATATGATGGTGGATATAAAGTAGATCAAATTAAGGATGGAGCAGATTATTCTAACAGGGCAAATTTTGCCGGTAACATATCTTATCTTCCTACATCACTTACAACCTTGTTAATTACAAATGCAAATGGTATTAAACGTAATGCGTTGAGAAATTTAAAAACTATTGTTAATTTGGAAATTAATGATTCTATTAGTTATATTTATCAAGCTGCTTTGTATAATATGGGTGCCTTGAAATATATTAAAATTCCATTCTTAGGCTATACATTAATTGAAAACGAATCTAATCCATGGGTAAGCTTCCCGTCTCAAAATCAAACAGATGGTTTCTATTGTAACAATGGTAATACATATAATTATCTTGTTAATGGAGGAATTCAATATTATAAAGCGTTTAGTTTTATATTTGGAGAATCAGCCTTTACATCAGGCAGTTATTATCAATCATATAGAAATTATCAATGGGGTGCGTATGGTAGCTATGGTAGTGCTTCATATGGATGGCACAATCAATATGCTCCAGCAGTTGAAAGAGTTGTTTTAACAAAAGAAAAGAGAATTTACACTCAAGGCTTTGCAAATATTCAAAGCTTGAAATCTATTGATATGAAGAATGTAGTAAATCTATCAGCAGATACACAAAATAATGGCGATTATATTGGATATCTAAGGGCCAATTCTAATGGGACAAATGAGTATCAATCTGATGGTGGATACAATAACGAAAACATTCGAACAAATTACGATTATGCATTTTATACAGGTTGGAATTGGTATGGAAGTATATCACTAGCATTTTATAATTGTACAAGCTTAGACGATGTAGAATTTTCAAATGATTTAAAGTCAATTCAAACATTTGCATTCTATGGATGTAAGTCATTAACGCATATTACAATCCCTGAAAATGTAACAACTATTGGTATATCTTCCTTTGCATATTGTACGTCACTAGAGACTGCGAGAATTGAAAATAAGATTATTGGCGTCTTTATGTTTAGAGGTTGTACATCATTAACAACCGTAAGTACAGCTTATCGTTTTGATTCAATCGCTGAACAAGCATTTACAGCTTGTACAGCCCTTAAGAATTTCTTATATGATGGATGTGGTGAAACTGAAGGATTCCATTTATCACCTAATGTTCAAATTGGCTTCCAAGCATTTAATGGCTGTACAGCTATTACGAATGTTCATATTGTAATGGAAGAAAAGACTACGGAAAATGGACTTGAAAATGCTGCACCATATGTTGGTACAAGAGCCTTTATAGGATGTACTGGTATTGAAAGTCTAATTGTTGATGGTGGTGAAATTGGTTATAACGCCTTTGTTAACTGTACATCACTTGAAACAGTTGAAATTAAGTCAGGTATTGTTGGATATGGGGCCTTTAGTTATTTCTATTATCGAAATGGTTATTCTTTACATGATACTAGAACATCTTATAATAAGTTAACTAAATTAGTATCAGTTACATTAGATGAAGGTGTTACGAAGATTTATCAGGACGCCTTTATTGGAACAGGTATTACAAGTATTGTTATTCCTGCGAGTGTTGAAGAAATCGGTAAATATGCATTTGGAGATTGCGATTCTTTAACTTCTGCAACTGTAAAGAATAAGATAATTGCACCTTACCAATTTGCAGAATGTGATAATCTTGAAAGTGTTTATTATGATGCTAATAATCTAGAATCAATAGGCTCTCACGCATTTGGCCATGATCCTTTAATGAAAATTTTTAGACCATATAACTTAAATGATATAAAAGGCTATAATGAATCTGATTATAAGGTTACTATCGATGGGGTTGAAGACTTCTTTGATGTAATTATTTTGAGTAATATTACAACTGGTAATGGACTATTTACAGGATATTCAACTGAAGGATATGCTGATGATGAAACAAATTATTCTAATAACGGAATCTTTAATCATGAAACACAAAATACTGGAGTTGTATCAGCTAAGATTTTAAATGATAAGATTGGAAATCATTATTTCTATAATGCTAAGTCATTAAGAGTAGTAGAGGTATTACCTTCTGGTGTTGCGATTGGAACAAGTGCATTCTATGAAAATACTGCTCTTGAACGTATATATTATGCAAGCGTTCTTGATGATAATTCAACTTTCGATGGAATTAAGCTTCCAAATAATACTACAATTGGTAATTATGCTTTCTATGATTGTAAGAGCGTAAATAATCTTGTTACAAGAAATGTTTCAATTGGAGATTTTGCCTTCCAATTATGTACAAGCTTAAAGTCCGTTAATATATTTAGTGGTAGTATTGGAAATTATGCATTCGGTCCAACTACGTATCGTGATTATGAATCTTCAGCAGGCGATAATGCGTTGACAAACATTACTGAGCTAGTTTTAGGTGAAGGTGTATATTCAATAGGTGATTATGCATTTGCTGGAATTAGAATTTCAAATTTAGTTTTACCTAAATCATTAGGTACGACTATTGGTGATACTAAAGGTGTTGTTGGTTCATTTGCTTTTGCAAATATTACAACCCTAAAAACGTTAGATATTAAAGGTCAAATTATAGGGCATTATATGTTCTATCGTAATACTGCTTTAGCAACTGTAACCTATGATTCATCTAATTCTTTGGATTACATTGGATATTATGCATTCTATAAAGATATAGCATTAACAACATTTACCTATAGCGTAGAAGAAAAGAACTATTTTGTCATTCCTGAATCAATAACTACCTTTGGTTTAGATGGTTATAGTAACTCAGGTGCATTTAGAAATACAGGAGTTGTTACGCTTGAACTTTTAACAACTGCAACAGGACCTTACCTATTTGAAGGATGCTCTAATTTGGCAACTGTATATTTAAATGATGAAATTAAGACTATCTCTGCATATCAGTTCTATAATGATCAAAAGGTTCATTTGCTAATTAGCAATAAATATAAGGATACAATCAATGCTGGATTTAATTTAAGTGAAAGTATTGTAAGAATTGGAAGTTATGCATTCTTTAACTTCTATGATGAGGCGATGAACTCAATTGATATGGAGCATAATACTAATCTTGAAATAGTTGAATATGCTTCATTTGGTGGTTGGAGAAATTTAAGAAGTGTTGTAATGCCATTTGTTGGATATCAATATGGAGTGTACAGTGGTGTTGAAAATGGAGCTAATAGATTTGATTATACTTTCTCATCAGGAGATAGTGATTCAAATTATTATGTTTCGGCTACATATTGGATGCCTAAGATTGAATATGTAAGAATAACAGCTGATACTGCTCTTGGTCAGTATGCATTCTATCGTAATTCAACAATTGAGACTTTGATTTTGCCAAATACACTTAATAGTATTGGTCTTGATTTACTTCGTGGTACAACTAATCTACAAAATCTTACAATTCCATTTGTTGGTAATACACGTGGAATTACAAATAAGGTAGAAGCTACTTTTGGTTATTTCTATTATAATTCTGAATCTTCAATTGAAACTATTATGCAATACTATGTAGCTCCTAATACTTTACCAGTAAATGGAGAAGGTGTATTGCTTTCAGATTTAAAGGCTTCAAGTAGCCTTGATGAATCAGATATTGACTTTAGTTATGCTAGTGATGTTTTAGCCTCAAGTTCTAATGCTAACAAGGCTGTAACTACAACTGATAGCGATGGTAATAAGCATTATGTTCCTGTTGGTACATACCACAGTGAGGTAACTGTTGGTTATGGATATATCCCATCAAGAAATCTTAAGATTGTATCTATTACAGATGAAACAGTAATTGGTACTGGTGCATTTATGAATTTCTCACATATTGAGCAAATTAAATTAAATGATAAGATTACATTGATTGATAAATATGCCTTCTTTAATTGTACTTCACTTGGTTGTGTTGATATTGGAGATAGTGTGAATAATCATGACCATGAAATTGGTCAAATGTGTAATGAATTTAATGTTCCTACAAGTATTGTAGAAATTAGTGATTATGCTTTCTATAATTGTAGTTCGTTTACAAGCATTAATTTACCTAGCCATATTATGACTCTTGGTAATTTCTCATTTGCTTCATGTAATGGAATTACAACCTTAACTATTCCTGAAACGTTAAAAACAGTAGGAAGCCATTCATTTGCTAATTGTAAGATGCTAACTGGTTCAATTGATTTTAAGGGTCAAGCCTTTGGTGAATATATGTTTGCAGGATGTGATGGAATTGAAAGCCTTACTATTCAAGATAGTATTACAGAAATTCCTAATGGTGCCTTCTATAATTGTAATAAGCTTGCTGATGTTACATTCCAAGGTTCATTTAGAAAGATTGGATCATATGCTTTCTATAGCTGTTCTGCCTTAAAGAATATTGAATTTAAGAGTACGGAATCAATTGGTGATTATGCCTTCTATAAGTGTACTACATTATCAGAGATAATATTGCCAGAATCATTAACTTCAGTTGGTACACACGTATTTGCAGAATGTTCAACATTACGTAAGGTAACCTTGAATAATACTGTATTAGGAAAGTATATGTTCTATAAGTGTGTTACACTTGGTGGATATGATAAGTCAGAAAATAAGGCTTTAAATCCAATTATATTTGCTGAAGATACAACCGTTATTCCGGGTTGGTGTTTTGCATATTGTCATGAGCTTTCTGAGGTTAAATACCCTTCTTCCTTACAATTGATTGAAGATTATGCTTTCTATGAGTGTAATATGTATCTTAAAGAAGTAAAACTTCCAGATGGATGTGAGGTTTTAGGTGAGCATGCCTTCCAGCAATGTACAAGCCTAACAACTATTTATCTTTCTGCTAGTATGGAAACGATTAAGTCTTATGCCTTCTATGGATGTATAAATATTCAGGAAATTGTTGTTCCTCAAGGAGTAAAGATTGTCAGTGATTATGCTTTTGCAGAATGCTACGAGTTAACTACCATTAAAATTCCATCTTCAGTTACATATATTGGTCGTGGAGCATTATATGGTTGCGTTAAGCTTGAATCAATTTTCTTACCATTTGTAGGTGCATATAAGGGTGGCTCTCGTGATGATGCATCACTATTTGGTTATATATTTGGTGGCTTAAATGATACATATATAGCTGCTGATGGTTCGATTAATAACATGACATACGTTCAATCAAATGCTAGTTCCTTCTGGCAATTTGAGCAAAGATATTATAATGTAAGAAGCTTTGATAGTAATTTTGCACCTATTGCAATTACAGAAGAAGATGAAAGTAAGGAATTACATTCAACATTATATTATGTACCAAAGACATTAAAGACAGTTAACATTACAAATGAAACTGTATTTGGATATGGTGCATTTATGAATTGTGATTGGCTTCAAAATTTCTACTATCATTATATTGATTATTCTGATTATAATTTTGCAGGAAATTATAGTGCAATTCCTGATGAACAAGTTACAACCATTACAAAGATTGATGATTATGCATTCTTTAACATGGGTGGATTATTAGGGTCTTCATTCCAAAGAAATGGCAACAAACAAACATCAGCTATTGCTTTACATGATGAGGCATCAACAAATAATACATATGGATTCTTTGGTACTGAGGAATATATTGGAGATTATGCATTCGCGTTAATTGACAATGAAAACTTTATTAATTTGGTACTACCAGCGTCTTTAACATATATTGGTAAGTATTCATTCTCTAATTGTGCTAATCTTGAAAGTGTAAGTGTTAAATCAAATATTTTAGGTACTTATACATTTGGTTATTCACCTAAGCTTAAGAATGTAATATTTAATTCTGATATTGAAACCTTAGATGAAGGCGTATTCTTTGAGTGTAAGCAGCTATTTAATATCGAATTAACAGATAAGATTAAGTATATTAATGATTATGCATTCTATAATTGTGATAGCCTTGGTACTTTAAATAGTACTGGCACAATTGATTTAAAGAGTGTTGAGCATTTAGGTAGTTATGCATTCTCTGATTGTGATTCGTTAATTAATATTACAATACCAAACTCAGTAATTAAAATTTTATCTCATACATTTGAACACTGTATTTATTTAGAGAAGATTACACTTCAAAATGCTTGTATGGGATCATATATGTTCGCATTTAATGATTCACTTGAAACAGTAAGCATTCCTTCAAGTATTGTCAAAATTGATGATCACGCGTTTACATATTGTGCTAATTTAAAGAATGTAGAATATGCATCTAAGATAATTGGCGATTATATGTTCTATGGTGTTGGTCGTGGAAGCGCAGGATTTACATTCAACTTTAATACTGAGGATCTACCTGATTCAAATGTAACTAATTATGTTTATATTACATCAGATATTACTAGGGTCGGTGAATTTGCCTTTGCTTTAATTAGTGAAGTAGAAACAATTAAGTTTGAAAATGTAAATGATAAGGCTGCAAATCAAGGTGATGCTTCTGAAAATAATTATTTAGGAGACTTCGCCTTTGCCTTCACATCTATTACAGAAATTGAACTTCCAAATTCAGTTACATATATTGGTGAGGGATTAGTTGCTGGTTGTCAATTGCTTGATACTATAACCCTTCCATTTGTAGGAAGTAGACTTGGTAATGAAGGGGTTAAGCAGTCATTGTTTGGATGGATATTTGGACAAAATTCGGATGCTAATAATGCAAGATTTGTAGCTAAGTCTGTCTTTAGTGAAACATCACTTGCAAACGAAAAGGATGCTCAAATTTATGCACCTGAAGAAAATAATAAGGATTATGAACCAGAATACCATTATGGTAATTCAATTGAATCTTCAACAAAATATAGCTTTATTAAAGAATTTGATGCTTTAGCTGAATTTAAGAAGATAGGTCAAAATACAACATTACAAAAGGCTTCTGATGTATTACAATATGAATTCTTTATTCCTGATAATTTAAGAAATATAACAATTATAAGAGAAACAATTATTGGATATGGTGCATTTTATAATATGCATAATGTTAAGGTTATTAATTTGCCAACTGACGAGAGAAATACTTTAACACAAATTGCTATGTACGCCTTCTATTATGATTATAATTTGACAAATATGTTTGTGCCTAATTCAGTTACAAATATCTCTATCAGTTCGTTTGCGGGATGTGTAAGACTTCAAAGTATGACATTACCATTTGTTGGTACCTCTCGAGGCAGTACTTTATCTTCAGCTTCTGTATTTGGATATATATTTGGTCAAAATCCATATATGTCAGATACTGATGTAGTGCAAGAAATTCAGCTTGTTCAATATGATGAAGCTGGAAGAGAATTAAAGCTTCAAGCTACTGAACAGGTATTTACTAATGTGCCAAGAAATCCTGGTGAAAGTACATCTGTAATATATTATATTCCAGCAGCTTTAAATACTGTTACCATTCGTAGTGAATCCCATATTGGATATGGTGCCTTCATGAACTGCTCAATGCTTGAGCATATTAACCTATATTCGGATAAGGATTTTGATTCTAACGGAAATATCGTTATGACTGTTCAAGAGATTGGTCATTATGCTTTCTACGGTTGTATGGGACTTCGTGAAATGTATATTCCAAGGAATGTAACAATTCTTGAAAGTTATACATTTGGAAATTGCCATAACATTGAGCAAATATCTCTTCCGATAGGTCTTACTAAAGTAGGCGAAAAAGCCTTTATGAACTGCGTTAGCTTGAGAAATTTAGTTATTCCTAAAACGGTAACTGATATTGGTGCTTCAATTGATGGTGAATATAATGGTGCTATTTTTGAAGGCTGTATGTCTCTTGAAAATTTATCAATTCCATTTGTAGGTCAAAAGGCAATCAAATTAACAGATGAGGATCCATCTGCATATTCAGGTCTTGGCTGGTTATTTGGTTCGACAAAGCCTGCTTATGATTTATATTCTAAGAGAATGCTTCTAAATAGGTTTAAATATGATGAGGTAAGAGCATATATTACGCAAACTCTTAAAGAAACATATGACGAAAAGTATGAAAAGCTTCTTGCTCGTTATGTTGAGAACTATAATAAGACAGTTGATGCTTCAAATGTAATTACTATAGAAGATGTTAACGATTCTATTAAGTCAGCATTAAGAGAAGATGCGTATGATGAAATCTTTGAATCTATTTTAGATAGTAGTGATGAAACAATCGAAGGTTTATATGATGATGCTCGTGAATCATTCATAAAGGTTAATTTCTACGAAGTTTTACAGCGTGATTCCGCTTTAGCAACACAAGAGACTAAGTTCTATGTTTCAGAATCTATCTTAAATATTACTTTAACAAATACATATGTAATTGTTTGGGATTCATTTAAGGATTGTAAAACATTACAGGTTGTAGATGTTACAGCTTGTGAGGATATGCTATCTTATATTGGTGAGTATGCTTTCTATGAATGTGTTAATTTAAAGGCCTTTATTCAAGGTGCTGATGAGACAATTTATGAAGGAAGAAACCTAAGAAAAGCTATTGAAACACATGCAAATACAAATTATATGGGAGATGCAGTTTATACTCCAAATCCTACTGATGTTAAATTTATTGGTCAATATGCCTTCTATGATTGTAAGCTATTAAGTCATTTTGAAATGCCATCTAAGATTGAAACAATTGGACAGTATGCTTTCGCAAAGTGCCAATCATTAAGAAAGATTGTAATTCCAAAAACAGCTGGAAATATAGGTAAGTCATATATTGGTGATCATACTTTTGATTCTGCCGGATTAACGGATATTGATATTAAAAATACTATAATTTCTAATTATATGTTCTTTAATAATGATTCTCTTGTAAAAATTATAGTACCAGAATTAGATAGTGTAGGTATATATGCATTCGCAGATTGTGATGCATTAAAGAACATTTATTTCTATGATGACACAATGTCTGATGGAATGTTTAGAGACTGTGATAGCCTTGAAACGGTTTATGTTCCAATGTGGGTTACAAATGTTGGCGATTATGTATTCGCAGATTGTGATAAATTAATATATGTAATTCAGGATAACGGAAGAGCAACTGAGGATGGCTCAAGTAATACTGGTAATATTGGACAGTATATGTATATGAATGATATTAAGCTTCAACATGTATATTACACTAAGTCAAATGTAGCTTCAAATTTAACAAAGGATAATTATTATACTGAGCAAGAAAATAATGGAAAAGCGCTTTGGGTACTTGGATTCAATGATAATATTTCTGTTATTGGTCAATCAGCCTTTGAAAATTGTAGTAGTCTTGAAGAAATATTATTTACGCATAATGCTAAGTATTCACGTATTATGAATCGTACATTCTATGGTTGTTCAAGTGTTACTGAGCTTAATTTCACATCTAATATTGAAATTATTGGTAATCAAGCATTCGCAAATTGTACAGGACTTTTAAATATTAATTTCTATTATGAAACTGAAGAAGGAAATACGCTTTCAAGTCTTAAAACAATTGAAGGATATGCTTTCCAAAATTGTCGAAATGTTATTAATCTTGTTGTACCAAATACTGTAACAGAAATTGATGAGGGTGCCTTCAATAATATGGTATCTCTTGATACAATTACTCTACCATTTGTTGGTAAGACATTTGAAATAACTGATTCAATTGATAGCTTATTTGGTTATATCTTTGGTATTGAAAAAATTGATGAGGATTTAACGACAAATCTTATATATCGAGCTGATCAAAAGATATCATCAAATGGTGTTTATTCTTGTTATCTTCCTACAAGCTTAAAGCATGTAATTATTAATGGTCAGGATCAAACTAAGGTTAGATATGGTTCCTTTAGTGAATGTGCTAAGATTGAAACAATTGTAATAACTGATTCAGTTGATACAATTTATGATCAAGCCTTTGCGGGATGCTCTAGTCTTATGGAATTTAACATTCCAAATAGTGTTATATCAGTTGGTGCTTATGATTTTGATCGTTGTGTAAGCATAACTAATATTTCAATTGGTACTGGTGTTAAGACAATTGGTGAATACGCATTCAAGGATTGTATTTCACTTCCAAGCTTAGTTATTCCAAACAATGTTGAGTCAATTGGTAGAAATATCCTTTCAGGTACTAAGAATCTTGAATCATTATTCGTTCCATTTATTGGTAGCGAAAGAGGAAATAATAATTCTAAGGAATCTGTATTCGCTTATTTCTTCGATTTTGATGCTCCTCAAGCACCATATACTTATAATGATTTAAAGATTATTACAAATGAACCTGATACGACTAATTTCTATAAGACTGTACAATACTATCAATCAGAATATAGTGATGGATATTCAACTATGGAAACTTGGGGTTATATTCCAAGAAAACTCAAGATGATTAACATTACTGATGAGACAATTGTTGGTGTTGGTGCATTTATGCAAATGCAGGACGCAGTAACGATTAATCTTAATGAAGGAATTACCTTAATTGATGATTATGCCTTCTATAAGACTCAATCATTTAGAATAATGAATCCTGATAGTGATTATTCTGAGGAGAATATTAATACGTTTGGTATTAATATCCCAGTAAGTGTTACAACAATTGGTGACTATGCATTCGCCGATATGAATGCTCTTACAAGATTAAGAACGCCATCTCAAGATATGGAATTTGAAACATATGTCTTTGCATATAATCATAATTTAGTTAACCTAAAGCTTACTAATAAGCTAATTGGTGAACATATGTTTGATTCTTGTGATAATAAGAACTTTACTACCCTTGTAATTCCTAAGATTACACACAAGGTTTTGGCTAATATTTCTAATAATTCACCTCTTATTGCTATTGATGAAATTAATGGTGATATTAGACCATACGCATTTGCAAATTGTACAGGATTAACTACTATTTCATTTGAGATAGGAGATAATGATACTAATGGTGCTAACTATCTTGGTAAGTACATGTTTGCAAACTGTACTGGAATTGAAGAATTATATGTAACAGATAACATTAAATATATTGATGAAGCTGCATTATATATGACAACTAGCCTTCATACCTTAGTATTACCATTTGTTGGTGCTGAGGTTGGTATTGAGGGAACTGAAGAATCATTATTTGGTTGGATTTTCGGTTATAATGCGAGTGCAAGTTCTGATTTAGTAGAGCAGGTTACACAAATTAGAAATATTGATGACCATACACTTGATGTAATGACATCTATTCCTAAGGATCTTGTTAATTTAACGGTAACTGATGAAACCGTAGTTGCATATGGTGCATTTAGTAATATTAAGACAATTACAAATTATGTATTTGATAATATTGATGTTTCTAATATTAACCAAATTAATAATCAAATTCTTGAAATTATTGGTGCATATGCCTTCTATAATAGTGGAATCACATATTTAAATTCTAAGTCTACTGGCGATACTATATCAGTATATAATATTAATATTCCTTCTAATGTAAAAGAAATTAGAACTCATGCGTTTGCGGATTGTCAAAATATTATTTCACTTCGTACAACTAGCACAATGACTGAGGACGTTATTGAAGATTATATATTCACAAACTGTGATTCACTTGTTAATATTCTTTTTGAAAATAGTTATATTGGTGTTCATATGTTTGATGATTGTGATGCACTTATCAATTTAACAATTTCTAAGTGTGTTACAAATGTTGGCGATTATGCCTTTGCAAACTGTGATTTACTTGCTAATCTAACATTTGAAAATGAATATATTGGTAAGTATATGTTTTCTAATTGTCCAAGCCTTGTAAATGTTGAGATAGCAAATTGTGTTAAGATAATTGATTTTGCAGCATTTGATCAATGCTACAATATTGAAAATTTAACAATTCCATTCGTTGGTCGTACAAGAGATATTGAATATAGTGAGCAAGCATTATTTACTTGGATTTTTGGTCAATATGATTCATATGCAACAGAGGATTTTGTTGATGACATTGATGATGTTTTTGAAACAAATACGATGATTGTAGCAGTTCATGTATCAAAGGATGATTCGGCAGCTGAAATGAAAGAAGTAATTGGTGTTTATCCAGAGGCCTTAAAGAATCTAACAATAACAGATGAAACGCTAGTTGGTTATGGAGCATTTAGCGACGTTAATGTTGCAAATATTAAATTTACTAATACTAATGATTCAGAAACTAGATTTATAAAGACATTTAGTGATTATTCATTCTACCAATCTGGAGTAGTTAATCTTAATAAAGATAGTAACTATAATATTGTTATTCCTACAAGTGTAGATTTAATTAAGTCACATGCCTTTGATTCATGCTACAACATTGAATCATTAAAGCTTGGTGAAAAACTACATTATGATTCTTCAGTAGAAAACGCTATTGAGCCTATTGGTGAATATGCCTTTGCTAATGAGGCTAAGCTAGTAAGTATTCTATTTGAAAACAACTTTACTAGTCAGCATATGTTTGATAGTGATACTGCCCTTAAGGATGTTACTATTTCGGATACAATTGAGGTAATGCGCTATGCAATGCTAAGTAATTGTTCAAATATTGAAAGAATTACAATGCCATTTATTGGTGAGACTGCTACAAATAATGAATCTGAAAATGCAACGTTTGGTTGGTTATTTGGTGATTCAGTCCTTGAAACTACAAAGACAATGTATCAAATAACACAGGAATACACAAAAGCTGAAACAATTACAGCGTATATTCCTTCAAGTCTATATAGTGTAACAATCACACTTGGAAATAGAACGATTGATAATGGAAATTCAAATGTATTTGTTCCATTTGGTACATTCGATAATGTAAGTACTCTTCGTGAGGTTTATCTTCCAACTGATAGATATCTTGAAAATAATAATATTACAGTAAATACATATAAGATTAATGAATATGCATTTAGGAATACTGGTCTTGTTGATATAACAATTCCTAGTAAGGTCGATGAAATTAAACTTGGAGCATTTAAGAATTCAGCTAGACTTGAATATGTTTATTTTGAAAACGGAAGTATGTTAACAGCTCTTGGTGATGAAGCATTTAGTGGTTGTACATCACTTGTTCTTGAATCCTTACCTTATGGTGTTACATCAATTGGCTCTGAGGCCTTCTACAAGAACACTAGTATGATTCGCTTTAATGTGCCAAATAGTGTTGAGACAATTGGTTTAGGTGCCTTTGGTCTTACAACATCACTAGAAGAAATTAGTATTCCATTTGTTGGTAGACATGCTTATGCGACTACATTTAAATCACTTGAGGAATTAGTTGCTGAGGATAAATATGATTATCCTGATAATGGCTTTGATTCAAGAGAAAGTCTATTTGGTTGGATCTTTGGTTCAAAGAAGGAAGCTAATGGCGTAGTTGAAGCTAAGCAGGCTTGGAATAGTGGTCAATTTGATGCTATTAAGCGTAATAATACAACATCAAGCATTGATGGTGTAACATACACACCAGAGTCATTCTATGTTCCAGTTAGTCTAAAGCGTATTAATTTAACTGAGTCAATTGGTATTGGCTATGGTGCCTTTATGAATTTAAGATATGTAGAAGAAATTGTTCTTCCAATTGAATTAAAGTTTATTGGAAAATATGCCTTCTACGGTGATTGGTCTCTTGGCGGTGTTGATATACCTAGAGGTGTTGAGATTATCGGCGATGGAGCCTTCGCAAATTCTGGTCTTGAATATGTAGAGGTTTGGAATAAGACTGTATCTGATAGTGAATTTGCTAACTGTAAGAGGCTTCATACTGCTATTTTACATGATACAGTAGAAGAAATTGGCTATGGTGTCTTTACAGGATGCTCATTACTTGAAAATTTAACTATTCCATTTGTTGGTGAGCAAAATTATAATAATGATCGTCAAGCATCTGCTAGTACATCATTTATGTGGATTTTTGGTGATGACATCTGTGCTAATTTAATTGAATTTAAGCATATATGTCCAAATGACAATGGAGAATATTTAATTCCTGTTACAAGCTTGAAGGAGGAAATGACTCGCTTCACTTTAACAACTCAATGCTATGGTAATGATATAATTGGTGGAATGTTACCAAATTCATTAACTAACCTAACAATTACTAATCAAAAGGTATTTGCATATGGCTCTATGTCTAGTATTTCTCATTTAGTTAATAATGAAAAATATCATCCAGTTTTAGCTGAAACATTTATAAATGAGGATAAGACTAAGGTTGGAAGAATTAATCTATATTTAACTACAAATGAGCTTGTTGAATTTGGACCTCATTCATTTGAAGAATCTAATTCATTTGAAACAATTAAAATGCCAAATAGTGTTAAAAAGATTAGTGAATATGCATTTAGTAATATGGATAGCTTAGAGTCTGTGGTCTTCTCAACTAATAGTGAATTAACAACAATTGGTGCTTATGCCTTTGCGGATTGTGACAAGATAAGAAGCATTACATTACCTGATAATATTAATGTATTAGGTGAACATTCATTCTATCACCTAGATAGTCTTCAAAGCTTTGACTTTAATAAGGTAATTGAAATTGGCGATAATGCATTTGAAGAATGTGCAAGCTTAAAGACAATTAATTTAAGAAATGTATCATCAATTGGTGCATATGCTTTCGCTCATAATGATGCTTTATATAATGATTGTGAGGATGTTCTTACTATTCCTGCAAGTGTAGAGTCAATTGGTGCTTATGCCTTCGCATATTCTAATGGCTTAAAGGACTTTAGGCTATTAAATAAGCTAATTGGTGAATATATGTTCTACAATTGTTTGGGCTTTGAGTCAGTTACTATTCCAGCAAATATTGAGGCAATTGGTGCTTATGCCTTTGCTGATTGTACTAATATTAGTGGTAAGAATAATAGTGAGGGTACATTTGATGCTAAATTAGCAGTTAGCTTTGAAAATAAGCTAATCGGATCTCATATGTTTGATGGATGTGTTGGTATTACAAGCCTTGTAATTTCAAGCACGATTGAAGAAATTAGAGATTATGCCTTCGCAAATTGTACAAGACTTGCTGATATTGAATTTAATAATAAGCTAATTGGTGAATACATGTTCTTTAACGATACTGCATTAGAAGCAGTCATCGTTCCTGAAAATATTCAAGAAATTAGAATTGGTGCCTTTGAAAACTGCTCTAATCTTGCTAATCTAACTCTTCCATTTGTTGGCAAGGAAAGAGCCAATAATAATAGTGAGGAAGCTTTATTTGGCTATATCTTTGGCTCAAAGAGAGAGACAACTGATCAGGCTAAGATGCAATTCTTTGCAAAAACTGATGATCCTTACTACGATGATTTAATTGAAAGAGCTACATCAGAGGATGAAAATTATGAATTTGAGGCTAAGATTCCTGCAAGCCTTAAGAATGTAACTATTACAAATGAAACAATTGTAGGATATGGTGCATTTAGTAATGCTTCTGATATCAATACGATTACATTTGCTAATAATAAGGATGGAAATTCTACTTTAGTAGCAATTGATAATTATGCCTTCTATAACTGTAGTGGACTTGAAAGTATTACAATTCCTAATAGTGTTCAAACAATTGGCTATGCGGCCTTTATGGGATGTGATAATCTTAAGAGTATCATCTTACCATTTGTTGGCCAGCTAAGAAATAATGCATCTACAGCTGATATTACAAGAAATGCTACTAGTGTTAAGACCGGTGAACGTGCCTTCTTTGGTTGGATCTTTGGACGTAAGATAACAAGTGCTTCCTTAAGAAGCCTTAGCTCATCAGCATTATCATATAATGTTCCTGAGAGTCTAAAGACAATTCAAATTACTGACGAGCTTGTTATTTCTGATCAAGCATTTAGGGATATTACAACGATTGATGAAGTAATTCTAAATGAAGGAATTATCACTATTGGTGAGGAAGCCTTTATGAATACAGGAATTAAGCAAATTACAATTCCTGCAAGCGTTGGTCTTGAATCTGAAAAGGCTGTTTTAACTGAAACTAGAGATAGTAAGCAATATGGATATATTGGTGCTAGAGCCTTTATGAATGCTTCAAGCCTTAATACTGTAAGCTTTACTCCTGAATCTCATGTTTATGAAATTAAGGATAGTGTATTTGAAAATGCTATTTCCCTTGTAATGACTAGTCTTCCTAATAGCGTTAAGCTTATTGATTCTCGTTCATTCTATAATACAATCAGTATTACTGAATTTACGATTAGTAATAATGTTCTAGCTATTGGCTCATATGCCTTCGCAAATGATGAAGATAATAGAACTAAGACTAAGCTTCAAAAATTTAGCTTTGATGATAAGTGTAAGATTGAAACTTTAAGTGAGGGTACATTTAAGAATGCAACTAAGCTTCAAATGACAACTCTTCCTGATTCATTTATAAGAGTAGAAAAATATGCCTTTGAAAATTGCTCATCAATTACTGAATTTACATTATCTAATAATGTTGAATATATTGGTGAGGCAGTATTTAGAGGTGCAACATCACTTGAAACATTAACAATTCCATTTGTTGGAGAACACTTAGGTGCAAGTGTAGAAGCTACTATAAAGGAAAGAATGTTTGGTTGGATTTTTGGTTATAATAATGGTGATATAAAGGATAATGCATCTTATAGTATTGTAAACTCATTACAAAATGTTCATATTACAAACGATAAGAACATTAGCCCATATGCCTTCTATAATTTACCAAATGTTGATTATGTATCACTTGCTGATACAATTGAAACAATTGGTGAATATGCATTCGCAAATAACAATACACTTAGTGTTGTAAGATTTGCGGATGGATATAGGATGACAACTGTTTCAAATAATCTATTCCAAAATGCAACAGCTCTTCAAGGCTTCAATTTAGGTGGAAATGTATCAGATACAAAGGATACAACAGCCATCGTAAGAAGACTTCCTGATTGTGTAACTACAATTGGTGCTTACGCGTTTGACGGATGTAGCGATGTACACTTTATCGATTTTGCCGTATCTAATAATGTTACTACAATTGGAAAGTATGCATTTAGTAGAACTTCATCAATGGTATCATTCTCATTTGATGAGACTTGTCAAATTAAGACCTTAAGTGAAGGTACATTTAAGGATGCAATTAAGCTTCAAATGACAACTCTTCCTGATTCATTCACAAGAGTAGAAAAATATGCCTTTGAAAACTGTCAATTTATTACTGAATTTACACTTGGCAATAATATTGAGTATGTAGGTGAGGCCGTATTTAGAGGCGCTACAAGACTTACGACTTTAACTATTCCATTTGTTGGTTCTTCACAAGGTCTAGCTACAATTGATAAGTCATATGAAACAATGTTTGGTTGGATCTTTGGTATCATAGATGAAAATGAATCATTAATTGATAATAATAACTTTAGTATTGTAAATTCTTTGCGTAATGTTATTGTTAAGAATGATACAAACATTAGTGAATATGCATTCCATAATGTAGATTTAATAACATATGTATCACTTCCACGTACGCTTAAGGAATTAGGTGCACATGCATTTGAAGGATGTACAGCCCTTCAAAGTATTCGTCTTGAAGAAGGTATTCAAATTGAAATAATCAATGAATCCACATTTAAGGATAATACTAATCTTCAAGGCTTTAAGCTTGAGGATGATTCAGAAGATATTTCAAGAACTCTTCCTGCAGTTGTTACAAGAGTTGAAGCTAATGCCTTTGAAAACGATGTAACAATTGAAACATTTACTCTTGGAAATACAGTTACCTATATTGGTAGTGAGGTATTTAGAGGATGTACAAGCCTTAAGTCTTTAACATTACCATTTGTAGGTTCTCAAAGAGGTAATACTAATGCTGAATCAGCATTCGGTTGGATTTTCGGATTAAAGAATCGAACAGCCTTAAGAAGACTACAAAATAATTTAAATTCTTATGCTGTGCCTACTAGTTTAACTACGGTTGAAATTACGGATGAAACTATAATTGCGGATAACGCCTTCTTAAATTGTGATAATGTTACAACAATTACAATTAATGAAGGAGTGACTACAATTGGAAGCTCAGCATTTGAAAATACTGGTATTACAAACTTTAATGTTCCATCAACCGTTAGTACAATTGGAGCATCTGCTTATAAGGATTCTTCAAATATGGTAAGTATTACATTTAATGCAAATATTATTACTAGAATTGAAGCTTATACTTATGAAAACTGTTTAGCTTTAAGTACTTTTGAAATTCAATCGGCAATTATCTTTATTGGTGATTATGCATTTAATAATACAGGCCTAGCAACTATTACAGTACCTAGTACAGTTAAGACATTTGGAGAATATACATTTGCACATTCTCATAGCATGACAGCTGCTACTGTAGATACATCAATTCTTGGTAACTATATGTTTGCTGAAAGCGAAAATCTTCAAACTGTTTCCTTAACTAATAGTAAATTAACTACTATTTCTACTGGTGCATTTATGAACTGTACTACATTAGTTGTAGAAGAAATTCCTGATAATATTTCAACAATTGAAGACTATGCATATTATGGCTTACATAATCAAAAGGCATGGAATTACAAGAGCGCTTTAACTAACATTGGTAAATTTGCATTTGCAGATAACACAGCAATTACATCATTAACTCTTCCAGCAACAATAACTTCTATTGGTTATGGTGCATTTAATGGTATGATTTCGTTAACAGAAATTACAATTGCTTATGTTGGTGGCGGAGATGCTACTAATAGTGATGATACTGGTTCTACATTTGGATTTATCTTTGGATATATGTCAAAGACTAAATCAAGTCTTGAATATGAAGCAACTCAAAATGGAAATACTTATCAAATTCCTTCAACATTAAAGGTAATTAATATGTCTACTGATGCTAAGGAAATTCCAGCTTATGCTTTCCAAAATATTACTTCAGTTGATACAGTTAATCTTTCAGTTGGATTGAAGAAGATTGGTACTCATTCATTTGAACATATGTATTCTTTAAATTATGTAGAGATTCCTATTACAGCAACAATAATTGAGTATCAAGCATTTATTAATATGGAGCGTGAGGGAGATCCAGTTAAATTCTTCTTAATTGCCTTCTATTATCCTGAAAGATATCCAGCAAAGCATGATGATGCGATTGATGAATCAATTGAACGTCCATCTGGATGGGCAATTTATCAAGAAGATCATAATGAACGATATACAAGAGATGCTGCTGGTCAAGAATTGTTAAATACAGAATATAATGGTGCCGTTGAAACAAGATGGCATACTAAATATTCTGTAAGAGTTGAATCTAAGGAAATATTTATCTATGAATATATACCAAATTGGAAGCTTGTAAATGGTGAATATCAATCTGCGTTTAGAATTATCGGTTATACATCATTATTTAGAGGTGGACAAATTGTTGTACCTGCAACATATGCCGCTCGTCCAGTTGTAGAAATTACTGATGGTGCAATTGCAAATTATTATAATACGGCAAATGCTTCAAGTACTGATGATTATATTGATATTAAAACATTTGAAATTGGAATCAATGTTGAAAAGATTGGTAAGAATGCTCTTCCTGGTGGAATGGATATGACAGTATATGTGAATAAGACATATAATGATGCTTTACAATATGCTAGTCGTGAAAGTGATTGGATTGGATATAATGATACTGTTAATCCACAAAGCGGTAATGCTTTAGTATATTATGGATTCTTAGATACAAAGACAGTTGACTCAAGTTCTGAACAGTTGAAAGATCCAACATATACTGAAAACTTTACTTGGACAAAGGGCAATGCAATTCTAAGTCCATATCAAATATTGGCTTCTGGTTTAACATTAAAACTAGACCAAGATGATGATACTCCAAATCATTCTAAGCTTGAAAAGAAATATGAGGGTGTAGAAATCACACCAGCACCAATTGTTTCTGATAGAGCTATTTGTGTAAATCATGATCCAATTAAGTACAATCTAGATCAACAATATAACGTAGAATATTCTGATAACTTAAATATTACTCGTGGTGATTACGTTGCGACTGTGACCATTCGTGGTAATGACCATACAACAGTTGGTACGCAAAATATTACATTCACGATTATTAAAACTGATTTAACGGTTACAATTAATACTTCTAAAGTATTTGCTGAAGAAGAGCGTTGGACATTTGATAGTTTCAGTGAAGAAGTTACAGGATATAAGACTTCAAATGAACAAATTTATGGTTCTTTATACACAACTAACAGTACTGATATTGATGCTACATTAGATGGTGAAAAGATTAACCGCAATGATGGAGCTAATGTTGGTATATATAATAGTGCGGATGAGCTTGATACAATTAAATGGAAGTATCAATCATTTGAAAGATTATTGAGTGGATTTAACTTTACTGATGGTAATGATGATTACTTCAAGATTATAAAAAATGGTAATGAAGATGTTACTCAAAACTATAACGTTATCTTAAATGTTATTGTTAAAATTGAACAACAAGATTTAGATGTGTTCTGGTCTAATTTAACTTATGAATATAATAAGGATGCAACTGGCGAAAGTGTAGATAAGCCTGAGGCAAAAACATTATTACCTACTTGGCTTGTACCATTAAAGGTTAGTGTTAAGGATTATAATGATGGTGCTGCTTTAGGAATAGGTACACATTTTGCATATGCAGAAATTGATGTTGATAAGTTAACGCCAAATAGTAGAGGTCTTGTATATCGAAACTATAGATTAGTTCCAAATACAATGCCATACACAATTACAAAGATTGTCGTTCCAATTCCAATTGTATCTCGTGGTTATAATTATAATGCTGAAGAACAAGTAATTTCTATTTCAAGGAACAATGATTTATTTAATCTTTATTATAAGGATGAAGAGGGTAATTACTATTATTATCTTGCAGGCGATGATACTAAGTATTATCGTGGAGATGTAAATGATACGCAATATCATGAGTTTAAGTATGAAGATATCGGCCAGTATTTAATTTATGCAATTTTAAATAAACCTGATGAATATATGTGGGATAATCCTATAGACCCACTATATCGTGAAGATATCATTAGTCTTGTAGCTTCAATTGAACCTGCCAAGGCAATGATTAATGTACCAGGTACAAAGATTGTTACCTATGGTAATGAAAGATTAACATTTAATATTAATAGTGAAGATAATAGTGAGTTTAATGTTACGGGCCTTCTTCCAGGACATAGACTTGTTGGTACAATTTCCTTTATGCCAAATATGGTTGGACTTGTAAAACCTAATTTGATTGATATTGAATTTGAAATCTTTGATAGTGCTGGTAATAAAGTAACTGAATTATATGATTGTGGTGTAAGTGGAGGCTTTAAGGTTGAGTATCCTAAGGCTAAATATGAAGCATCATATTATGAAGGAGATTATACGCCTGGTCAAAGACATGAATTTGTAATTACTCCTAAGGATTGTAAGGATGCAACAGTCTGGTATAGCTTAGATGGTAAGAATTATTTTACATCAAAAATTAGCTATAGTAATGCTGGAACTTATACAGTTTATTTTAGAATCGAAGATTCAATGCATTCAACAACCGAGGATAAGATTACATTTACAGTCACTCAGCTTAAGACACAAATTAGTGTTAATGAGAAAGATTATATTTATAATGGTGAGGCTGTAGATTTAGATCTTCAAATTTATGGATCAACTGTAACACCTCAAATAACTTATTATATGGGACTTAACACTGTTGATAAATTTGATAAAGCAATAGAGGTCGGATATTGGAAGGCTGTAATTGTGGTTCCAGCTGATTCAAGTGGAAATTTTGCATATTCTGAATTTGAATATAGATTTGAAATAAAGAAACGCGATATTACCATTTCATATCAAGATGAAAAGAACTACGACGGAAAGATTTATGATATGGGTCGTAGATTAACGGGAATTTATGGCCTCGTAAATGGACAATATATTAATTTGACAATTAAATCAACAAGTGCAAATGCAGGTATTTATACAGGTTCAAAACTTGATACTGCAATTCGAATTTATGCTAAGAATGGTATACGTGATGTTGATGTTACTAGTAACTATAATATTACATATAGTGATATTGCAATTACAATTCATAAGAATGTAGCTATTGTAACAGCTTCTAATTTAGTTCAAACATATAATGGTGAAGAAATTACACTTCCAACGATTACAACAACTGCAAGTAAATATACTTGGTCATTTGTTGGATTTGAAGAAGGTAAGTTGCCAGTAAATGCTGGAAAGTACGAATTAGTTGTTGTAGTAGAAGGCGATGACAATGTTTATGGTGACACATTCAAATTGGAAGTTACTGTTAATAGATTGATTCTTGAGCCAATGGTTGCAAGTAGCACATTAACGTATAATGGTAAGTCTCAAATTCAAGATGTAAACTTTGTAGTTAATCCTGAAAATATAAAGCCAGTTGTAACTGTATTATCATCTGACAAGACTGCTACGAACGTTGGTGTTGTAGTTTTAGGTATTTCACTTGATGAATTTAGTAATAATTACCAATTTAAGACAAATCGTGTTGAATATGAAATTATAAAACGCAATGTAACATTCCAGTATCATAAGGATTACGTCGAGTGGGTTTCAGATGATACTTGTTTTGATGGTGAGATTACAAACGATAACTTCCAAAATATTGCGGATGTTGATACTGTAACAGGTAATATTAGGACAAAATTTGGTAAGGTTAATATTTATGAGAATGATGATGTAATTTATAATTATGATATCGTTCGTGATGGAATTTCTGTAATCGACAACTATAATATTAGAGTTGATATTAGAATTGCGATTAGATATGAATTATTAGATGTTGAAGTAAGTGTTAATGGAAATATTGCCACAAAGAACGATAATGGTGAGTATGATTTAACAATTGATTACGTAGGAGTTAATCAAGAAGTAATTGTTAGTGCATCTAACTGTGAAAACTTACTTGTTAGATTCTACGGTAATAATGATTATACAAAGCTATCAGCTGCATATTTACATGCTGGAACTTATTCAGTTGATTTCAAGGCATATCAAACTAATTTTGAAACATATTATGGTAAGTTAAATCTTACAATTAATAAGATTACATTATCTGCTGATGTAGTTGATCCTTCAAAACCATTTGATGGCTCAAGGATTATACCTGAATATACAATTTATCCAGAATTTGTTCAAAATGTTACACCAACATTCAAATATGGTTATGCAGATACTACAAAAGAAGTTGATCTACTTGCACCATCATCTATTGGAAGTTACATAATGTATATGATTGTTGCGGATACAGATGATTATTATGGATTTACTAAGGAAATTGCCTTTACAATTTCGAAAGGTGATTATCAATTAGTAATTGATCCAGGTTATAGAGAACATGAATATGATAGTAAGCCAGTAAGTGACCCTGCTGTTCGATCATTTGCAGATAATGGTGAATATGTATTTGAGTATTATATGCAAACTGAGTCTGATTGGACTATTATGAATGAAAGACCAGTAAACGCTGGAAGCTATAAGGTTGTAGTAACTTTAGTTGGAACTGACCTATATGAAACAACAACAGCTTCAATGAAATTTGTGATTAAACCAAGAGATGTTTTAGTCACATTTGATAAGAGTGAGTTAGTTTATAATGGTTTAGTTCAGGTTCCAAATGCTAAGGCCTTAGATATTAATGGTAAGGAACTTAGATTAGCATATACTTGTGATAATTCAATCAATGTTGGTAATTATCTTCTTACAGTTACAAATGATGATTCTAACTATAATCTAATTGAAAATAGTATTGAATTTAGTATTGTTCCACGTAGTTTAGTAATTAATGTGTATAATGATAATTTTGTTCAATTAACAGATGATAACTGGTATCATGATTTTACAAATGATGATGTTAGTTTATGTGCTGATGATGTAATTAGTGGTAGATTATCACTAATTAGAGATGAAATTGGTTTATTCACAAATATTGATGACTTTAAGTGGGAAAATCTACAAATTGTAAATAGTAATGGTGAAAATATTATTAATAACTACGAATTTAGTTACCAATTATACATATATGTTCGTGAAAAGCCAATTGAGTTTATTCTTGATGACACTACTCAAGAATTTACAGGTGAGAAGCTAGCACCAACATTTGAGGTAACTACAAAAGATGTTATTACAACATTTGCTTATGATGGTATTGAATATCAAGAAATGCCTAAATTTAGAAATGCTGGTATATATCATATTAGTATTACGCTTGAACGAGAAGGCTATGAAACAAACCATGTTGAGTTTGACTTTATAATTAATAAAATTAATTCTATGTTGACTGTTGAAGCAGATGACAAGGTATATGATGGTGAATATATTACTAAGTATATTGAATCTGATAGTGTTATAACTGGAAATGATATAATTACAAGAATTGATGGTAAGGCAGCTAATATTTTCTATAATGCAATTGCATTAGATGATAATATTGAATATGTTGTACGTTATATTAACCGATTAACAGGTGAAGAATTAGCATCTGCTCCAGTTAATGTTGGTTCTTATCGAGTAATTGTAACAACTATTGAATCTGATAACTACTTAGCTACAGAATCATATGCTGATTATGAAATTACAAAAGCAGCCGCTGATTTCGTTCTTGACGAAATTACTACTAACGGTCAAGTAAGCTATCAAAAGCATATTCATGGATTAAATCAAATTTATAGCAATGTTGTTTATAATTCACTTGAAATATTAGTTTATACAACAAGTAAGGTTAAGGTTGAATATTATAGCGCTGATGGCACTATTAAGTATGCAACTAAGCCGATGAATGTTGGTTCTTATATTGCAAGAGTATCAACAGAAGAAACTGATAATTATACCGCAATGTCTGTTGATTTCACATTTGAAATTCAAAGAAGACAAATAGTCATTAAGGGTAATTATTCTCACATATTTGATTCAAATATTGTAAATGTTGCTCTTAAGGATCTTGAAAACTTTAGTATTTTAGATGTTCAAACAGGCGAAATAATTTCAAGTCTAAATGTATTAGGATATATTAAGACTAATGCTGGACTTGAAGGAACATACAATGAAGCAAGTATGTATGAAATTTATGATTTAGCGTTAATGAATGGTAGCGAAAATGAAATTGATAATTATGATATAGTTTATGAAATTTCAATTGTAATCGGAAAAGCAATCGCTGACTTTACTGTTAGTGATGTAAATGTTAATTATGATGGTATGTCTCACGGCCTTGATTTTGATATGTCAAAGGTTGTTGGAAACTACATTATTAATTACTCATTGACACCAAACTTTGAAAATTATTCTTCTCAATACACATTCATAAATGCTGGTGTTTATACTGTATATTACTATGTTGTGTTCGATAATTATGAAATTGCAACAGGAATGAGAACAATTACAATTAATCGTATAGCTCCTGATGTTAAATTAAAGAATAATAGCATTCAATATACTGGTAGCGAAATTGATCATCCAGAGTTAATTACTAAATCTGATGGTGCTGCAACATATATATTTAAAGATGTAAATGGTAAAGTTATTGACACTCCATCTGCTATTGGTAAATATACAATTGTAGTTACATTAGAAGAAGGTACTAATTATCTTGCTGGTGAATTTGAATTTGATTACGAAATTACTAAGAGAATTGTAACTATAAGCTGGCCTAGTGTAACATCATTTACATACATTGGTCGTCAAATAATGCCTAATGGTGTAATAAATGACTTTGTTACTGAGGATTTAGGTTTACGTTTAGGCTTCATAAACGGAAATGGTATCAAGGTTGGTACGCATACTGCTCGTGCTTATATTACAAATGATAATTATGTAATTGATGAAGCCACTGAAACATTTACATTTGAAATTACACCAAGAGCAATTGATTATGTTCCTGTAATCGATGTAGTGTATTCTAAGGCGGGACTTAACTTAAATGAAGGTGAAAACTACGGAATTGAGTATGTTGGAGCATATGAAAATAACGTAGGAACATATCATATTCAAGTTAAGCTTCTAAATGATTCTGATTATTGTTGGTCTGATGGAAATAAGAATATTACACGTGAATTTACATTAAATGTATTAACTTGTGATATTACTTCATCTAATATTAGATTTAATAATATTCCAGATCAGCTTTACACTGGAAAAGCTATAACTCCAGAAGTAGCTGTATATCAAGGAACTATTCTATTAGTTCGTGGTATAGACTACGAATTAACTTATTCTGATAATATTAATTTGACTGATAATGCTCATGTGATAATTAAGGGTATTAATAATTATGAGGGAATCCTAGACGGAACCTTCACAATTAAGAGTAATGTTTTAAATTTAAACGAAAATTCTAAGTATGAGTTCTATACTTGTACAACGACAACTAAGTTTGAAAAGACAGAACATACAATTAAGTCATCTAAGAGAACATTTATCACAAATGTATCATCACAAACGACCATTACTGAATTCTTAAGTAATTTTGTTGATAAACAAGCAGATTATATTAAGATTTATAAGGGTACTAAGTTAATAAATAAGAACGCATATGATACAACTTATATTGGAACTGGATTCAAAGTGATTCTTACTGATGATTCAACAGCCGCAGTAGATCTTGTATATGTATCAGTTCTTGGAGATGTTGATGGAGATGGTCGAATTACTTCGACAGATGCAGCAACTATTAAATCTACTTTAAAGAATGAATATTTCTTTGCAGCAGATATTGATAAGGATGGAATGGTTTCATCAATGGATAATTCACTTATCATTAGTCACGTATTTGGTGAAATTGATATTGATAATCTTTATTAAAAATCTCAAAATTAATTAAATAGTAGTCTCTAAGGAGCTCCTTAAGGAGCTTTCTTAGAGAACTATTTTATAAAAATAAAAATTTTTTTCGATAAAAAAATGTCGAAAAACAGTAATAAATAGCTTAAAAAATTGTTTTTTAGAGCTATTAGTAGTAAAATAACAATGGAGTAGTGTCAAATAAATTTGTTGATTAGGAGTTGATTGTTATGAAAAGTCAAACTAACTATAAAAGTCTAAATAACACAAAAGTGAGAAAATCAAAGAGGAAATTGGCCTTTTTTGGTATTTTTGGTCTTGCTATTATTTTTGTAGGAGTGGTTATTGCCCTTAATATATTCAAAGCTAAACCACATGATTCTACAGATCATAACAAGTATACTGAATTATCAAATACTGATTTGGCACAAAATAAATTTAGTTATGTAATAAAGGATGATGCCAAATATTCTTCGTCAGAGATTGATTCTAATGCTAGCAGTTATGCAGTTATTACAGGTGTAAAGCCTGAAGCATTACCTGCGGGATTCGATGGATTTAATGTTAAGTTTCCAGAAGTAATAGTAGATAATGGAAAATCATATCCGGTAAAGGAAATTGATTGTACAATTGATACTAATGGTACAGCATTACCACTTTATGGTGGAAGTTATAAAATTTCATCATTTGATTATACAAGAATTATTGATGGAAATGCCACTTTCGTCAATTCCATTAGAAGAATTGAGGTTCCTGAATGTGTTGAATATATCGAAGTTGGTTCATTCCATGGTGTGGAAGAATTAAGAGAAATTAAATTGCCATTTATTGGCGTTAAAAGAGGAAATAAAAGTACTACTCTTGATGATACTTCAACTGATGGCTATAAATCAGCTTTCCTTGCAATATTTGGTACAGGCGAACGTGTAAATGGTCGCCAAAACACAAGTATGTTTTATCAAAATGATAATTATAGGCCAGCATATTATACTGATTCAAAATCAATTAATGAAAATCCAACGTTAACTGATGGTGGTTCTGGAACTGTTTCTTGGTATGATGCTGATTTAACGATTTTAACTGATTTGTATTTACCATATTATCTTGAACACATTGAAATTACGGATGAAGTTTATGTTGCAACGCATGCTTTCTTTAATGTAGCAAGAGCTAAGGAAATTAAAATAACCTTCTCAACTGCTTCATGGACAAAAAAATTTACGATGAATAAGTCTATCGGTAATTATGCATTTGCAAGATGTATTAAGTTAATTACTGCTGAATTACCTTCAACTGCTACAACTATAGGTACGGGGGCTTTTTCACAATGCTATTTTTTGGGAAAACAAGATTCTGATAATAATATTAATGGCTATGTTAAACTTCCAAATGTATTAGCTGAAATTCCTGAGGCGTGTTTTAATTTCTGTACCAACTTAGCTGAAATTACGTTGCCTTATAAAGTTAGTAAAATTGGTAAGCAAGCTTTCTTTGATTGCGAAAGTCTAAAAAAAATTAACAGTGCCTATGATGAATCTGGAAGTGTTAATAAGCAAACCTCTAATACTATTACTTTGCCTGAAACTATTACTATAATTGGCGAAGAGGCTTTTAGATACTGCCAAAGATTTGAAATCGTTGTTATTCCAAATAATGTTCAGGAAATTGGTAGAAGTGCACTTAATGGTTGTAAGAATTTAAAAGATTTAACATTACCATTTATTGGAAGGCAAAAAGGAAATTCTGGTACGGCAGATTCTTTATTTGGTTTTATTTTTGGTGATTTTAATGATTCAAGTCCAGATGAAGCAAGTTCAGATCCAACAGTTTTCCAAACTGATAATGGCGATCCAAATGAAACTTCAACCGATAAGCGTCATGCATTTTATATTCCAGAAAGCCTTGTTAATGTGTCAATTTTAAATGAAAGTGTTGTAACACCAGGTGCATTTATGAATTGTTCACATATTCAATCACTTAATATTCAATCAAGTGCTGCTGAGGGTACTCAAGATACTACAATGACTATTGGCCAAGGTGCATTATATGGCTGTACATCATTAAATAATTTAACTATTCCATTTACTGGAAAGAGCGATTCAATTGGTGGCGAAGAAGGTAATTTTGGTTGGATTTTCGGATCTAATAGTTATGGTAATAATGAAACAAGTGCTGTTGAAAAATCAAGTCATACTGGATATTGGTATATTCCTAATAGCCTTAAGACGGTTAAGCTACAGCATCAAACTACATTAAAAGCATGGTCTTTTTATAAGACAACTATGATTCAAAATTTAGTTATTAGTAAGGCTCTTCAGCAAACAGAAAGAAATGTATTCTATGATTGTGTATCACTTGAAACATTAGAAATACCATTTGTTGGTGCTCATCGTGGCGCAGAAACAGCTTATCATTATTGGGGTTATGATACAAATATCATGAACTCAATGATTTACTTATTTGCGTTTATGGGTAGAGATGTTACTGGTCACTATGAAAATGCGTGGGTAACGGATTGGCAAGGATCTAGATGGGATTCTTCAATTCCAGAGTCATTAACTTCAATAACAATTACAGATGATACTTACATTGCAGGATATGCCTTTAGAGGATTTAAAGGACTTAAAAAAATTACAATTTTAAATGACACCAAATCTTTATCATATATAGATGAGGGTGTATTTGCTGGTTGTGAGTCTCTTGAAACTCTAGAAGTCCCATTTATTGGAAGTGATGTAAATACCAATCGTCATGATAAATATAATTATACAATTGGATTCTTATTTGGTAGAAGTGCATATGGAACATCATATCGAGTAACACAAGCCGGATATAATTTCTATATTCCGAAACAATTATCAAGTATTAAGATAAATTCTGCGGTAAATTACGTTCCTGCATGGTCTTTTGCTAATATGTCATCTTTAAATTCAGTTGAAATTGAAGGAAAAATTGATACAATTGGTGCTGCATGTTTCTATAATGACATCCATTTGAAGGATTTAACCATGAAAGATGCCTGCTATATAAATGTCGCTAATTATGCATTTGCAAATTGTGCAACTTTAGGCGAAATGGAAAGATTTATTCCTGGAACTGTGAAAACGATTGGTAATTATGCGTTTATGGGAACATCAATTTCAAAAATTTCGGACAATATTGTAGGCTTACTAACTTCAATTGGTAATTATGCATTTTCAAATTGTAATCAGCTACAATCATTTGATTTTAATGATATTACGAGTGTTACATCATTTGGTGAAGGTGTATTTTCCGGATGCAAGAGATTAGTTTCAGTTACAAATATAAAATTCTTGACACCATATATGTTTAAGGATTGTTCTTCGCTTGAGGGTGTAAATCTTGATTATTATTTCAATTTAATTGATAATACGCAAAGCACACAAAACGTTACAAAAGTTGATTATATACCGGAAGGATTATTTACTGGTTGTGTAAGCTTAAAGAGCCCAGGAATTCCTGGCGGACTTGAACTGGATAATGCAAGTCATACTATCACTACAATAGGTGCATATGCATTTAAAAATTGTGAATCTTTAACAACCCTAATATTACCTGAATCTTTAACGGAAATTCAAACTGGTGCATTCCAAAACTGTAATAAACTTGAAAAAATGCGTATAGTAAGAAGCTGCTATATAATTCCAGCGGGAACAGATAAAGCACACAATACTGATTTGACTGATTTAGGTGTTTTCTATGGTTGTAATGAAGATTTCTATTTAGAGGTTTATAACTCAGAAGCACTATGGCCAACAACATGGGGCTATAACTGGAATTGTTACTTCCCTGTATATGTAATTGGTGATAATACAAGTAATATCTTTACATATGAATACTCAGATGATGTAAAGGGATATTTAATTACAGGATTTAATACTGATGATAATGATTTTTACGTACAACTTAATTCAACTTATGATCAATATTTATTAGAGGATACTGTGATATTCCCTTCATCATATAATGGTCTTCCTGTTAAGGGTATCGTTGAAGGGGCATTTAATCATTTTGGTCCGGATGGTAATGAGATTGACCCTGGTATTGATTATTTTGCTAAGGTTAATACTTTTGTTTTAGGTGAGAATTTTACCGAAATTGGTGATGGTCTATTCTCCTATGAAGATAGGACGGTTTACATTTATTCTCAAAAGACTATTGCACAAGCTCAAAAAATAACTGCTCCACAAAGTTCCACTTTTGTTCCGTCTACAATTGGTGGAAAATCTTATAATACACTTTATCAAAAATATAGGGGAATAAGTTATGGAATAGAAGCAAATTATGCCTCTCGTGCAATGATATTCTATAAAGATTCATGGCGCTTTGTTGGTACAAAACCTACAATCTTGATGGATGCAATTGATTTTATTCTTGAGGATGATTCATTTGTATATAACTTTGGACGAAAGATTGAACCAGTAATAAAGAGTCTTGAACCAAAAGATGGTGTCATTGTTTATACTAATATGGAATCTATCCGAGAAAATGGCGAGGATTTAATCTATAATATATTCTATACTTATGATAAAAATTCATATGGGTATGATACTGAAACAATAACTGGCTTAGATAATGTTTATATAAAATATTCTAATAATGTAAATGTAGGAACAGGACGTATTACATTTACATCTAATACAAGTATGTTATATGGTACACAAATAAAGACATTTGATATTTTGAAGTATGAACTTCAATTATTCCATTCATCTTCTGATAATGCCGAAGGTGCAACATATGTAAATTTTGCAAACGATTTCGTTAGATATTATAAAGATAAAGTTACTTATAGTCACTTTACTACAAATGGTGCAAATGGTAAATATAGTACTGTTATTCAAAAAATGTATGGTTCGCCTTGGACAGTAAGCAACTGGACTCAAGGTGGTTCGGTTTTAAATTTACCTACAGGATATTCGATAATTGGAACGTTGACAACATCTAGTAGTAATGCGGGAGATTATATTGCTTGTAAACAAGATATCTCAGGCAAAGTTGATGGAGCTGGAACGTTTAAATGGATTGGAAGTCCTATTGTTACAGATTCACTTGGAAATAATGTAACAAGTAACTTTAGTTTAGTGATCACAGCTTATGTAGAAATTCTTCCTTATAAGATTGACTCCAGTTCAACTGGAAATTTAAAGTGGGATGGAACACTAAAGGATGATGGACTTTACCATTATAAATATACAGGACAAGCTATTGTACCTTCTGCCTATGTATATGATGATAAACTAGGAAATCTTGATGCAGGTTTTGTTATAACAACAAATGAAGAAGCAATCGAACCAAACACATTACCAGGTTATAATAAGATATATACAGCAACAATTAAAAGCTGTAGCCCTAACTTTAAATTTGATGGTAATCAAAATCCACAAATTCAATTTGTAATTGACAAAGGCGAGATTACGATTGAAATGAATGTAAACTACACGTTAAAAGATGATGATGACTATTATCGCTATTCAGGTGGCTTTAGTTCATGGAAAAATTCAGATGAATTCAATATGACGGTAAAAGGGTGCGGGACTAATTCAGTAATTTATGGTGATTTAATCACTAGTGATTGTATTAAAGGTACATATTCATCAGCCTATGATTCTGCTAATCCAGGTAATTTTAAAGGAAGCTTTGGTTGGGATAGTTCAAAACCATTAAAGATTGTATCAACTACAAGACATAATGGTGCCGATACTGATCCGTTCCTTGTTGAGTATGATAGTGCTAATACTAATCCAAATGATAATAGATATGATGTAATCTTAAATATTCAATGTACAATTTCATATATTAATTTTGATTATGCATTGACGGTTAATGAATATATTCCAGAAAAAGATGTAACAACAGGTACAACTTCTTGGAATGAAAAAGTCCTACATTTGGATGATTCATTGCAAGTATTAATGAGAAACTTTACTGATTCTACCATGAATTCAGTAGATAAGTTAACTTTAACTTATGGTGTTGATGGCTATGAACATTCACTAGGAGTTGATTTTAGAAATGTATTCGCTAATAATACAACAGCCGATGTTAAGTTTGAGGTTGTTGGAGGTGCGATTACTAATTTAGTTTATAAATTTAAAGAAATTCCAACTCCAATTCCAACAGTTAGTTTAAATTTAACGATAACTAAGAAAAACTATGAACCAGTTTATAAGCAAATTGAATTAACTTTAGGAAAAGGTAATTTTAACTTTAGCAATCCTCTTGATAAGGAATATGATAGAAAGCCTGTAAATGGATTAGACGCATTATTAAGAAGACCATCAGATTTGGATTCTTGTAATGTTACATTCTTATGGTTTGATGGTTATACAAACGAACAATTATCTACTGCACCAAGTGCAATTGGTTACTATAAGGTAAATATTATTGCAACTGGTAGTCAATATTTTAATGATTTCACAACTAATAATGAATTCTATTTCACAATTTCACGCCGTAGGATTATTATTAAGGTAGTAGATACAGAAGAACCATATGATTCTAAGTTGTATGATGGAAAGCCTTGGACATATAATCCAGTTAATGCAACAGTTGGAATTAATGGTGAATCATTAAATCTTCTTGAAGGTGATAAGTTAACGGGTTCATTTACATCAAGATCTGAAGCAGTAGGTTTATATCGCTCAAAAGATGAAAGTGGAAATGCAACAAAAGATTTCTTTGAAAAAATGAGGACGACTGTAAATAATGATACTCTAGGTGAACAATCTAATAATTACGTTGTTGTATTTGAAGGTAATTATGAAATTAAACCTCGTCAGTTTAAATATGAAATTAATGTTGATAATTCATATGCAAATCAAGATTCAAATGGTGTATATACATTTACTTATAATGGAAATTATCACCGTGCAACAGTAACTGTTTCGGAACCTACATCAAACTATCAAATATATTATAGTCTTCAAAATCCAATGGCTGGTGCAGTTGAGGTTGAGTGGTCAATTTATCCATTCTACTTTAATCAACCTAGTGATGGTACAAATGTATATACAACTTATGTAAAACTTGTAGCTGATACATATGAAACGGTTTATGATCAAGTAGCAATTAAAATAGATGGTCTTACAGTTGATGTTGTCCCAAATCAATTGGATTTTACATATGATGGCTTTAGTCATTCAATAATCCTTAATACAAATCCATCTTGGGCGACATTGTATTATTATGATTTTACGGGCTTTGATTATAATAAATTAGACCCTGATTCTTTTGAATGGTCGACCATCCCGCCTACTCATACAGAAATTGGTTCTTATAATATCGCAGTTAGAGCAATAGCAAATAATTATAATACCTTTGATAATTTCTTCAAAATGAATATTATCGATAATGGACCTACAATTAATTTGAGTGTAGTCGGTGATAATGTCAATTATGATAGAGAACAACATGGTATAACAATTAAGGATATAGCATCACCTTTAAAATTAAGTGATTTAGTTATAAAGGTTGCATTAAAGGATAGTAATTATTTAAATGATCCACAATGGATTAATGTGCAATTCAATGAAACAGCACCGGCATCAGGAATTTATAAAGCTAATTTCTTGTCTGATGCTGGAACATATCCATTATATATTGAAATATATAGTAAGGGATATAAGCCTTTAAAACTTGGCTCATCACCTGATGATACAGTCACAGTAAACATTAATAAACTTGAATTTGAATTTGCAAAGTTTGATTTTTATAATGGAATATTTGATGGTAATTATCATACTGGTTTGTTGAAACTTGAACAAAATTCATCTGATAGGTTAATTGTTACAGGCTCTGTTAATGATAACAATATATCCTATAAATATGCGAAAGTTGTTGATAATATTGAAGAAATCTTTGATTTAACGGTATATTATGGAACACTTGTTAATGGACAACCTGTATATACAACGGAAATTCAAAGATTTAAGAATGTAACTAATACGCCGTTATATATAAAGGTTACAGCAAATAATTTTAATGATTGTGAACAATCGGGTTCAATTATTATAAGCAAAGGCGATATTAATATTCAATATTCAAATCCTCAAGAAATACAGTATTTGGCAAGGCCAGTTCAAGATGGAGACTTTGATATTATAACTTGTCATGATGGTGCTAGAGTTTACAAATTTAAAGAATATGTAACGAATTCTACAGGTGCTTTGGAATTAAGTAATTATTATATTACAAATCCAACAAATTTAGGAAAATATTATGCTTATGTTTCGTTTGCTGATACACAAAATTGTAATGCAGCTGAGATTAAATTTGACTTTGAAATTAAATCACGTATTTTAACTGTTGAATATGATCATGAACTTGAATATACGGGCGGACCTCAAATGCCACATCCAAACATTACAACAGGAACAACAGATACTGTATACTATGATGCTGTAATGCATGATGTCAATAATCCTAGTGTTATTCCGGATATGCCAACATTACCTGGCACATATTATTTTAAATTAAATGAAATTTATCATAATGAAAATTATGAGCTTAGTGATGAATACGAAGGTGTGCTTGAATTTAAGATTATAAATCGTAAGGTATATATATCATATGATGGAACGTTAGATTATACTGGTCAAAAACAGTCTATCTATGCTAATTATATTAGTTCAAATGCTCAAGAAGATTCAGACTCTAATTTCCATTTGAAAAATATATTAAGTGTTGATTCTTTATCAATGAAGTTAACAACATTAAGTCATAAACGTGGTGAGTATCATTTAAATGCAATTTATTCATATGATGCAAATCAAGATAAATATGTTTTAAAGGATAATTCAACATCACCTTTCTCCTTTTCATTTGATGTTGATAGTCTTAAGGTATATAAGACATCAAGTGGTGAATCAAATGGTGCTACAGCTCCTTATTATGATATAATCGTTGATATTAAACTAAAGATTGTTGCTCCTCAACTTGAAGTTACCTACGATTCAACACAAACTGTAATATTTGATGGAAAACGTCATCATATTGATTTTAATATTACAAGTCCTACAACAGGAACCGAAATATATGAATATTGGTATGGTCAAACTGATAATCCAAATCCTGAAGATATAAGTGATCAAAACTTCTTAATTCGTAATGTTGGTCATTATATTATTAATTTTAGAATTACATCACTTAACTATGAAACATTTGTTGGTAGAGTTGACTTTACAATATTACAAGGTAATTTACAATGTGCAATTGATGATTATAGTGGTGTTTATGATGGCACAACTCAACAAACAACTTATCAAGTGTTAAATATGGATGTTGCAGATTTAATTAACGATAAGCCAACATTGTATTATTTTAAAAAGAGTATTTTAGCTTCTCATAGTCCAAAGGAAATTACATTAGAGGATATTGAAAAATTCTTTATGAAAAATGCACCAGCAAATGATGAAATCTATCAATTTATTGCTAACGGCAACGGATCATCAATGCTTGATGCAGGTGAGTATTATGCAGTTTTATATTATCCATATTCTCCTACGAATAATATTGGTAGAGTGTATGAGGTAAAAGAAATAACGATTGAACAAAGAACTCTATGGTTTAATTATAATGGTAGTGATCCATTTATTAAATCGAAGAATTATGATGGACAAAAGTATTCTGGAATTAAATTTGTTAATGAACCAAATTGGACTTGTGAATATGATACAACTCCAACTTCAAATAACTTGTTGGTTAATGCTGGTTTAGTAAATGGACATCAAATCGATTTTACTCAGTTTAGTTCATATACATTTAGGACGGTTTCTGCTAATGCAAGAGGCAACGCTGATGGTGAAAACAATGGTGATCCATATCAAGCTGAAGGAGATTTTGAGTTTGAACATTTCATAATTTCATTAGCTGGAGTGCAATATCAAGACAATTATCGTCCGGCATTTAATAAGGTTACAGATGTAAATGGAGATAAAATATATCCATTCCAAATTACAATTAAACGAATTGATTTGAATAAATTTGATGTATTTGATACTACATTAGAATATAGTGGTAATCAAATATTTCCAAAAGTAAAAACACCATCTGATGGCGAATTAGAAGCCTTCTATTATAAGACTGATTCTAATTTTAATATACTACCTAATGACAGTGGAAGATATTATCAACAAACGGATGTTGGATATTATTTAGTGTACGTTCACATTAAGATGGGAACAAATTATTACGAATGGAAATATCCACAAAATCCGGATCCTAATTACGATTTCTTAGATTCTGATGGCAAAGCATATCGTATTGCTCATGTTCAGGTGACTCCTAAAAAGATTAAAGTAGATTGGGGAACTACAACGATTACCTATGATGGTGATGGTCATGAAGCCACTCCATCAATTAAAGATGTGTATGGTAATAAAGTGTTAATTTCATATTCTATATATGATAATACATATACAGAGGTTCCTCATGAAACGGTAATGACAAATGCAGGTTACTATTATTTACATGCGGATCTATCTGCAACATCATTTATTTCTAATGCTAACAACTATGATGTTCAAAATTCAATTGAAGTATTCACAATTGAAAAACGTGAATATACAATTAGTTATCAAACTAATGAACCTTGGTTAAAGGATTATTGGTATAAAGATTATACAGAAAATGATTTTGATGATTTCATAGATGGATTTAAATTAGATTTAAAAATAAGAACAATCTCTCAGGAAGCTGGCATATATCAATATGCTAATCAATTCGTTATTGATGCGACTGTAACCGATAGGGATGGATATACATATTATGATCACGGAATTAATGTCTTTGAAAATAAGCCTATTTATGTTAAGGATAATTTCCAGTTTAATTTAAATTTTTATGTAGTGCTAGATAGCAAGACAATAAAGGTTAGAACAAATGATATTGATCGTGAATATAATAATCAAGATGTTTATCCACAAATTGATGTTATTAGTCACACAAGTGGTTATTCAATATTATATTATGGCATAAAGCTTAATGATGATGGTAGTTTACCTAATGGTTTTGATGAAAATAGTATTGCATACGCAGCAACAATCCCATATTATCGAAATGTTGGTAAATATAAGATTTATTATAAAGTGAATGCTAATGGTGATGAAGGTGTAGAAAATACTGCATTTGGTTCGACAACTATTACGATTAGACAGGCAACGGCGTATATCAATGTTGGTAATATTGATAAGACATATGATGGTAATGCAATCGCGTCAATTCCAGTATCGGGTGGATTTAATGGTGATTATAGTTCATCAGGAACTTTAATTCAAACTAATAATCGAAATAAATTGTTGAATTTTGAATTTAAACGTGATGGTGAATCCGACGCAAGTTATAATTCTGATTTCCATCCTATTAATGCTGGTACTTACTGGGTACGAATAACATCAAAGGCTGATAATAATAGCTCATATATGCAAAATTATACTGCTTTAGATACAATTGAAAACACATTTAAGTTTACCATTAAACCTGCAACATTAATATTTACAGTTGCTGATGATAAGGAAATTACAAGCGAAAGTAATATTAGCTATAATACAAATGAACAAATCATTAGGAATAATTCCACTATTACTGCCAATTCACATTTTGGAATAAGTGGATTACTTGCAAGTGATTATTTTACATATAAGATTTATAGTAATGTTGGTACAACTTTAAGAAGAACGACATATTTGTATACAGATGCTATAGCACGTGGTGATACACTATACACATTCTATGGTACAAATAATGATTACTTTAGTATTGAGTGGAAGACAACATCAAATGGAACAACAAGTGTAGATAATTATCAAAATTATAATCTTAAATTGGTATTTAGTTTATGTATTCATTTCCCTCGTATGACGGTTGATGAGGTTCAAGATGTAACTGTTGCTTATGATGGCTCAGCTAAATCATTTGCAACCGAATCAAATATTTTGAATTATATTCATAATCCAAATTCTGGATACAATATTAAATATTCTACTACATTGAGTTCTAATCCGAATGACTATAATCTAGATGATATTTCAAGGACTACCCCTGGAACAACTACTGTATTCTTCATGATTTCCTGTGCAAACTTTGAAGATTATTTCGGTCAAGCCAAATTCACCATTACTTATAAGGATAGAAATATAAAAGTAGCTGATGGTGCCTTAGATAAGTATTATGACGCAGTTGCATATGATTCTAATTCATGGCAGAATTTACTTAATTTAGTTACATCAACTGATATAGATGAAGCATTGCCTACTGTTGGATGGAAGATAACATATTTCTTAGCTGAAAAGGATAAAACTGATGATTCTGAATGGAAGATTGCATCTGATGAATTGACAAGTGTTGTAAATGCCCGTGATTATATCTTTAGATTAACGATTCCTGCATCGGTATTATATGGCGAGACGGTAATTCAAAAACACTTCCAAATTAAACGAATTACTTATACAGTTTCAGCATCTCAAGCTGTTGAAACGACTTATACTGGTTCAAGATGGATCTATAATTTAGGTGAAGCATTATTGAACAATAACTCTATTTTCACAGTTACAGGTTTATTAAATCAAGATGGAAATGGCAATCCTGTAGGACATCATATTACAAGTGCTATGCTTGTAAATGATAATATCTATTCAGGAAAATATGTTCAGAATAATAATGATCCAAATAATAGTGGTTCAATCGATATAAGTGATCAATATTCTTATACAATTGTTGATCAAGATGGTGTAGATGTAAGAATTAATTATGAATATAATCTTGACTTTGCCTTAATTGTCAAGAAGGGTAGTATTACATTTACGTCTAATATTCCTGCTAGTGGTATATTTGCATATGATAAGGATGGTATATCACCGATTGTTTCTGCAATACCAGCTGGGTATAAAGTAGAGTATTCTGAAACTCAAAATGGTGATTATAGTGAAATTCCATTTACAAAGTATAATGTTGGCACTTATTCATTCTGGGCAAGATGCATTAATGTTCCAAATTATGAGGATGCTTATCAAGAATTTACATATACAATTGAAAAGCAACCTAATACTTTAATAATAGATCCTCTTGATAAAGTTTATGATGGAAGTCAAGTGAATCCGGTAATTACGACTAACGATTATCATGGTACTGCTTCAGCAGCCTCAGGACAAGGATTTAATGTGATTGTTAAGTATTATGACGAAAATGAACAAAATGAAACTGCAAATGCACCAAAGAATGTTGGTACATATTGGGTTTCAGTAATATTTGGCTCTACTACAAATTATACTGGTCTTGAAGTAAAACAAAAGTTTACTATTAGTCCTCGTGAATTAACGGTAAATATTGATAAGAATATCTTAACGTATAATGCAAAGGAACAAGAACCTAACTATACTATTACATCAAATATTGTAGTTAATTTAAATCTTGGTGTAGATTATACAATTAAGTATTATTCTCAAAGTGATTTACAAACGGCTATAACTAAGCCTAAGAATATTGGTTCATATTCAATGCTAATCAGTTTAACTGGTACTGGTGAAAATTCAACATTTAATAATTTCCAATTTGATAATGGTCAAAAAGAAATAAGAATCAACTATGAGATTACTAAAGCTAAGGTTACATTTACAGTATCTGAAGCACATTTCCCATATACTAATTCACCAATAACTATTAGTTTAAACTATATTACAACTTCGGGCTTACCACAAGGTGTAACACTTGATTCTTACATTATTTCTCTTACTGGAAATAGTGGAACATATAATATTAATTGTCCATATACTTCATCTGATTTTACAAATTATTTCAAGTGGAGTAGTACGGATAATAAGCCAATCTTAACTTATAATCAACAAACAGAATCACTTGATAATTATGATATTACAATGGTAATGACAATTATTGTGGCTGTTGGCGATCTTCCATATGCTGTAACCGAATATGTTGGACAATATGATGGTCAAGCACATACAATCAATTTCCAAATTTCACAATTATCTAATGATATGACTGTTCAGTATTCAAAAGATAATTCTCAATGGTTTGATTCATTACCTACAGAAACTAATGTAACAAATGGTGCCGTTCATATTTATGTAAAGGTGACATCAAGTCTTTACAATAATGGACAACCTGTAATTCTTGGTTTACCTGGTAGTACAGATTATAACAAGTTTACAATTACAATTACCAAGGCTGATTTAACTATTGAACAACCAAATGTTGATTTAAATAAAGTTTATGATGGTAAGGTTACAACACCACCAGCTGCTACGGAAATTCATACAAGTGCATTTGGAACTGATTTATTAAATCCTAAGTATCATTTCTGGGCACTTGATAAGACGGACGTTTCTGGTAATAATTATCATGAAGTTCCAGTAATTGAAACATCAGAGGTTGGTAAATATTATTTAGTTATTGAGTACAAAGATAATCAAAATTATACTGATGCTCAAACACAACCGATTTATTATGTAATAACACCAAGACAAATCTTAGTGACTATGGATGATAAATCTAAAACATATGATAGTCTTCCATGGGAAGGTACTATCTCAAATGATCCATCAGCTATTGGAGCGTTAGTAGATGGAAGAATTACAACCGTTCCTGGAATCGTTGAGTCCGGTCTAGTTAGTGGACATTATTTCAATGCAACTATAAAGACAAAATCGGCTAATTCTGGAACATACACTCTAGAAAATGATTTCATTTATAAGAGTTCATATAGAATCTATGATTATGTTAATAATAAAGAAATTAATATTGAAAACTATAAAGTCGTTCTTAAGTTAAATGTATTAATTTCTAATGCGAATTTCTGGCTTGATGAAAATAACTTCATCATCAAGTTTACTGATGGCCATGGAATATATGATGGAGTTACCGAGTATTTTGTTAGTCATTCATGGACTAATTTAAATGGTGATACAACATATCCATTAATTACAATTCCAGATGGAACTTCTGTAAGTGACTTATTAAAAATTTATGATTCTTTAATTTCTTATAATGAAATTGGATTTAATGTTTCTGATAGCGAGTGGTTACCGACTCCTATTGGAAAGAAGTTTGGTACAACAACTATTTATATTAAAGTGGCTGCACCAAATTATAATACATATTATACACAAGCTCAGATCATCGTTGATGCCATCCCTTCAGGAATTATTATCGATGACAGAGGTATCTTAGCAAGTGATAAGGTGTATAATGGTTTGCCTTATGAATATAACACTATTGTTGTAAGATCTGACAAACCAAATGATACGCGAGTACCATATTTTAAATTTTATTATCGTAATGCAGATGGAACAAAGGGTAATGAAGTATTAGATATTAATGGTCAGAATGTGGCACCAACAAATGCTGGAAATTATATTTTACGAGTATATCTTGATGCTGATCAAAATAATGGTTATGCAGATTATGAATCAGACAATATACCATTTAATGTATTAAAGGCTAAGGTTCCTGTTTATTGGGGTGCCGACCATATTGTAACTTCTACAGTTAATGGAAATGTCACATATAAATATGAAATGTATTATACAGGCTCAGAAAGAATCCCACTTGCTAGAGCATATGGTATTATAGACATTTCTACTAATCCAAGTGTACACCAGTATGAGTTAATACCTCTTACTGTTACTGCGGATAGAACTGCAATTAGTATTGGTTCATATATTGCAACAGCAGCTATTTCAAGTGCTGATTATAAGCAAAATTATGAATTGCTAAACCCTACAACTGGATATGAAATTGTGAAATCAGTTTTACTTGATCCAAACAAGCCAATTACTAATCCGGTATTCCCTAATGATCCTTCGGATCCATCTTTACCAGATAGTCCGAATAACAAAGATCATCCAAATAGTCCGAATAATCCAAATAATAATTCGACATTTGAAGGAATTGAATTTTTAGCTAATCAATATAATCCTAAAGCACAGACAGCAAGTACACCATTTACATATGGAGAGCAGATTATATTAGAAGTTAAATTTATTTACTCGGATCGTAATCCTGTTATTTATTATTATTATCTTAATAAGTCAACAAATGCACGTACAAATAACAGTTCTGTTTGGACCATAACAAGTATTTATGATAGTAACTTTAGTCTTATTTCAACTAATCCTGACTGCAAATTTGAATTTGAATTCCCTGCAACTTTAACAACTCCTACATTTGATGTAACAGCTAAATTAAAGGATAAAAATAATTATGCATGGAATACAGATGGCGATATTGCAGATAGAAATATTATTGTTCACATGGATCCTTTGGATTTAAATCCAAATAATCCTGACGACCCAACTAATCCTGATATTTGGGTTGAAAAACCAACAAAGAGTACATTACTATATGACGGAACTCCTCTTGAGTTTGACCAAACTGATAGTCTAGAAAAGATTAATGTTTGGTATAATATTAACCATACTCCTAATACATCAGATGACGTATTAATATCACCTGACAATTACACAGTATATTATGGAAATAATATTAACCCAACGAGTGATGATAATAATCCATATAATAATGCTTATGTAATTATTGTGAGCAATAGTGGTTATGTTTTAAGCTTCAAATTTGGCGATTATGATGCATATAATACAGAAAAACAAACACATGCAAATGATCCACTATATGTGAACAAAAACATAAATGAGACAATCGCTCAAACAGCAGCATTTACTTTTGAAATTGTTTCTCCAGAACCTAAGTATATTATGCTTACTGAGGATTCTGTGATGAAATTTGTAAGCTATGAACAAGATTTTGATCCAAATAATCAATATGCATTGACATATACTTATGGAATTTCAAGTGAGGATAGAAATACTGCATTAGAGCAGATAGTTGGTAGTGATACTAATGAAAGTGTAATAATTGAAAAGAAGAAATATTCAATGTTTAAGTTAAGTCATATTGCTCAAAGACATAATTTAAAGTATATTTTGACACAAATAAAGAATGACTTAACGCGTATAGCTGTTTATAAAGAAGACGGTACATCATTATGGGATGGTGCTTTAGATACAACTTTATCTGATTCAAATGAGATGTCAGACTGGATTGGTTCGGGTACATACATTGTTCTATATGATGGTTCTGATATTTCTACAAGAAAAGCAGTCGATGCTGTAGAAATTGTTATTGTTGGAGATGTAAATGGCGATGGTATGGTAAATGCATCGGATTCAGTAGATATTCTTCAATATGTATTTGCAGGATATGACTCATCTAATCAAATTGAATTCCAAAAGGCAAAATATGTTGCTGGACTAGTTCAAACAACAAGTCGTAGTATTCAATCTGCTAGTGATTCAGCTGAAGTCTTAACGTATACATTTACTTATACTGATACATATGATTATTTTGAAGATAATTTCTATTCATATTACATTAATCAAAATAATTCAGGTTCATAAAATCCAATGGTGCCGATTTTACGGCACTATTGGTTCTGATTTTTAAATTCATATTAAGGAGGGAAATATATGAAAAGAATTATAAAAAAGTTATTTATACCAATACTTTTTGTAGGATTATTATTTTTTGCCATAACGGACTTTAGTTTAAATGGTAAAAATAAAGTAGAAGCAGCAAGTTCAGATGTAACAATTCCTGGTTCAAATACATCAATTAGAATTGTTTATACTACTGATTTGTTTGTTTCTGAGAATTATGTTAATGAAATAGATGGTATTCCAACGTCTAAAGAGTTCTATGTTACAATTTTTGTTAATACTACAAATGGTATAAATGCACTAAATGCTAAATGGAATTTTAATACTAGTGAAATTGATACTATTACTGAGATTATAACATCAGCTAATGGCTCTAATCCTGCAACAGCCATTGCAACCGCTTTGAATCAAAACGTTGATGATGATAATGATGGCGATATTTATTTTTTGGCATCAAGTAGTCCAACAAAGAAAAATTATAGAAAATTACAAGGTAAGTATGGTAAAACAGGAGAAAATTACCTTGAGGGAAATGCAAAACAACTTATTACACATGGTGGTTTATCTGGACAAGGAGCAATTAGTGCTTCTGGTGGAGCAAATTTTGCACTTTCTGGAATAAATGTTTCAATAAATACTGCAACTAATACATCTTATGTTTTAGCTAAATTTAAAGTTAAACTAAAATCGTCTGCATCATCATTCACATTAAAAATGGATACTACAAATGGTATTGCTATGGGTGGAAATGATAAAACGGGGGCAGGTGCAATTACAGGACATGGTGTTTCAATTTTTGATTCAAGCATAGGTGCTGGTTCTTTAAGTGACAAAGTAGATACAGTTGTTACTGCATATAAGTCAAATCAAATCACAAAAATCGGTACAGCTAATTTAGGCAATACAGTTACTACTGGTTCAATTGAAGTTCCTGCTGGTACAACGTCAGCTGATTTAGGAATTTCCGTAGATGGCGGTAAAGGTTCGATTGCAAGTGTTACAGGTGCAACCCTTTCAGGTTCAAAATATGTAGTAACAAATATTCCAACCTATTCATCAAGTACTCCAGTTAGTGTTATAATTAATGTTACATCAGAAGATGGTAATAATTCTAAGCAGTATACTTTAACTTTTAAGCAAGCAGCTTCATCTACTAAAACGCTTAATAGTTTAACAATATCTAAAAATGTAGGTCAAAATGATCCTATTATTACTACTAGTTCATCTGAACCTACATCATCCACAAGTTCAGTAACATCATTTACTCCTAATACTCAGTATTATGTGTGGATTTCTGCTCAAGAAACTGGTGTAAAGGTAGTTGCTAACTATACGGCACAAAGTGCTACACTAGCAGGAACTAGTTATTCAAGTGGTGCAACTCAAACTGTTTTATCAGCAACTAATGCGTCTTTCTCATTAGTATTAAAGGCTGAAAATAATGATACTGTTTCATACAATTTCACATTTAAGACTATTACAGACGGTGCAAAGGTTTCAGGTGCTACTGTAAGTAGTGGTAGTACTCAATTAGGAACTGGTACACCAAATACAAGTGATGTAATTGATATTGAAATTGATTATGCTGATGCAAGTGGTAATGTATATACAAATCCAACATTACAATTTACTTTACCTACAAATCATACAAAGTTAACATGCAATGGCCAAGCATTACCTTCATCTGGTTTATCAGCAACTTATACTGGTCTTACGCTTGCTACATCAACTGATCCTAGTTATAGTGCAATTGGTACAATTACAATTGTAGCAACGGATACTTTGACAAATGAAACTAAGACATATACAGTTAATGTTAAACGTTATAAGGATACAAGAAGCGATAATGCTAATTTAAATGATATTACTGTTTCTTATAATGGTACAAATGTAGCTTATACACCTACATTAAATGGTCCTCAAACATATACATTAACTACTCATATTCCTTATACAGTGAATGCCTTAGATGTTAAGACTGTATTAGCTGATACTACAGCTACATTTACATTATTAAGTAGTTTACCAGGACAAAGTGCAATTAATGGTACAAATAATAGTCCAACGTCTATTACGATTGGAAATTCTAGTACATTAACATCATATACATTCACAATTACTATTACCGTAACCCCTCAAAATCAAAATCAAAGTGATGTAAAGGTTTATGTTATTAGTGGTACAAGAGACGCTGCAGAAGCAACTAATACCATTGATACTAGTTTAATAGCTGTAACTGATACTACAAATAATGGAAGTTCTACACTTAATGGTAATTGGGATTCAACAGGTACATATTATGATTTAGGCACTCTTTCATATTCGGTTAAATCTTTAGGAATTAGTGCTTATATGACTGGTAGCTTCTCTTCAATGACTATTAATGGTTCTAATGCTACAAATGGTCAGGTTATGCCTTATAATATGCCTACAACTACAAGTGCAATTCCTCAAACTAATATTCCAATTGTTGTTAAATCACAGTCAAATCAAACTAAGACATATTATGTTAGATATTCAAGGAATGCTCCTGATACTCAAAATGAGGTTACAAGCTTTAATGTTACAGCTGATGATCAAACGGTTTATTCATTAGCAAATGGTAATATGACCTCAGGAAGTGTTACTTCAACTATAAAGAAATTTACAATGACTATTCCATACACTGTAAATGATGTTGAACTAAGAATTTATGGAGTTCCAACTCTTGCAAAGGCTTACTACGATGGTTCAGAGTGGACAGATTGGTCAACAGGATATAAATCAATTACAATTGGTACAGCGAGTGATATTTCACAACTTACTAAGGTGATTAAATTCACAATCACATCCGAAGCAAATACTTCAATGGTATACGAAATTACTGTTACTCGTGATCCAGCTAATACTGATACGGGAGTTACTTTCACTGTTACTGGTGATACAACAAGATTACCAATTAACCCTTCAGCACCAATTTCAGGAACTGCACAAGCTGGTCATACATATTATTATGTAAAGCAAAGTCAAGAATCTGGTGTAATTATCTCAGCTAGTCTTGTAAATACAGGTAGTGGCACTAAAATTATGTATTCTACAGATAATGGTGCAACTTATACACAAGAATATACAAATGCAACTGCACAATCAATAAAAGCATTAGGTTCTACATATTATTTTAGAGCATTACCTCAAGCAGGTGTTGCTGCTGCCAAAGATTATGCATTACATATTGAAATTGCGGATGAAAGAGATGATAATACAACTCTTAAAACATTCCAATTAAAAGATGATCAAGGAAATATCATAACTCCAACAACTACATCTCCTACATTTACTTCAGGATGTGCTCCATTAACATTAACTTACGAAGTTCCGTTTGCTCAAGGTAATGTTACAATGGAAGTAGTAGCTACTAAAGATCCTAAAGCTAAGGTTTATAAGGATGTTCATGATGCAGGTGCTATATTCTCATGCGACACATCTACAATAACTGCTGGACAAAGTAAGACATTCCAATATTATGTAAAAGCTGAAAATGAAACTTATTCACCATCTCCTTATCAAATTACAATTAAACGTTTACAAGGAAATAGTAAAGTAGGTCTTCAAACTTTAACTATTAATGGACAAGTTCCATATGAAAAGGGAACAACAACTCCATTCTCTAGTCAATTATATACGGTTGATACTATAAGAGAATATGAAATTAATCTTGGTACATCATATAATGGTGTTGCTGCTAATGTTGTTGCTAATTTAATTTCAAATATTGGTAATGCAACAATTACAACAAATATTCAAGGTACATTAGCTTCAACGAAGAAGGATAGTGCAATAATAACTGCTACTTCCGAAGATGGAAAGGTAGTTGTTACTTATAAGGTAACAATCTATACAGCAGATGATGATAACACATTACGAAGCTTTGATCTACTAGATGCAGAATCATCTGATATTAAAACAACTATTAATAATACTCAGTATGCTAATAATCCTCATGATTTGATGGATTCAAGTGGAAATCAAGTATTTAATTTCGGTGCTGGAGATTCAGGTGCGACTGCAACTATAAATTATGCTAACCGTAAGGTATTCTATGATGTATTATGTAAGAATACTCAAAAGTTATATGTTAAGACAGGCAATACATGGACTCTTGCATCCACACAAATTAATAATATTGTTACACTTAACGTTGGTCAAAACAAATTTGTGTTTGGTGTTGTAAGTGAACTAGATGCACTAAAGGATGCAAATCCAACCCCTACAAACATTTATACATTTGTATTAACTGTTAATCAAGCTGATGTTGAAAATAAATTAGCTACATTTGATGCTAAAATTGGTGGTATTCCAATTGCATCATCTGATATAATTTTTAATCCAAATTCAAATAATATTATTGTTAATAATGTAGGTAACTATAGTTCAAACTTTAATTTTGATATTGTTGTAACAAAGGTGTCTGATAAGTCAAATGTATATATGCCAAATGATTCTGTTAATGAACATTTAACTTATTCAACAAATTTAAGTTTTGCAACAGGAACTAATTCAGATACCTTCTCAATTAAGGTTGTTCCTGAATCAGGAGTAAATGATGCAAAAACATATACTGTTACAGTATTTAAGAATTCTGCTACCCTAGATTCGGATACAACATTGGGTAAATTGACTATTACTGGAGTAAAGAATGGTGTATATTATAATTATATTCCAGATTCAAATGCAACATCTGAAACTACTCCAGATTCAAATTCACCTACATTAATCGTTGGAGATGTAAATTTAACATTTAGTGTTGGCTTACCTACTGGCTCAAAGGCTTCAAGAAATTTAAGTATTAAGGCTCCAGATGATACTAGTTATACAGCTCTTACATTGAGTCAAACAACTAATAGTGTTCAATATACTGTTCAAACTAGTACAACACAAGATTTAATATATTATCTTGAAGTATATGCTACTGCAGAAGATACAACTGTTGGTACAAAGTATTATATTAAGATTGTTGTACCAAAGACTTCTGATGATACTTCAAGTAGTGTAACTTCACCAGATCCAAGCAATACAATTACTGATATTCCAGGGACAAATGATAAATTAATTGAAACTAAACCAGGAACAACAGATGTTCCAATTAGTGTAACACCATCAGATCCAGATGCTACAGTAACTATTACAACTCCAAACGGATCAAATTTGACATTTACTCCATCCGGAAATAATCCAGGTCAAGGTACTATTGGTGGCTTAAAGCCAGGTAATAATAAAGTTACAGTCAAGGTAACTGCTCCTAATGGTGATGATACAACATATGATACATATATTTGGGTTGACGAAACTCCAGAACTTGAAAATTTGGAAGTTTGGGATGCTGTTGATACGACAAGACAATACCAGCTGAGTCCTCTATATCAACAAACAACCTTTAATTATACTGTAGATATTCCATATTCTGTAAATTCAACAATTTTAAAATATGCTTTCCCTACTCAAATTGATTCTTCAAAACTAAATGTTAAGTATTATATTGGTTCATCTTCAATTGCAAATTCATTTAGTTCAGCGTTAGAAGCTACAATCAATACAGCTAATTCTGCAACAATTAGAATTGTTGTATCACAAAATTATACTGCAGGATACACTCCTACATCTCCAATTTCTGCGGGCACAAGAACTTATGAAATTGAATTTAGGAAGGCAAGTCCAAGTACGGATTGTGAATTGTTAACAATTGATGCAGATGGTACACCTGTTCCAAATGGTGGTACATATGTTGCTGGTACTGAATATGTTCTTGACTATGGACGTAATACAGTTTTCACTAATTTAACTAATATTACGTATAAGGGTAGTTCAATTACTGTTACAAGTTCAGACACAACAGTTACACCACTTGGAAACAATAATGATGCATATCGTGTTACATTAGTAGCTGGTAAGGCTGTTACCGTGACTATGATGGTAAATCCAGAAGATCCTGCTGCTCAACCAGCAGTATATAAGTTTGTATTAGTAGCTGCTAATAAGGATAAGGATGTTACTAATCTTAATTTATTAGAAAAAAATCAAACTTATGTGGATGTTAATGGTGATTCATTACAATTTAATCCTCAAACGACAACTCCATATTCATTCCTTGCTAAGAATTCTACTAATGTATTAACATTAAGAATTACAAAACCACAATATACAACAGTATCAATTGATGGTGTAGCTAAGAGTGACTCTTATGGACAAACTACATATGATTATACAATTAATCTAACTAATTATGTTGATCCTAATGATTATGAAATGAGTGTTCAATTATTAAGTGAATATTATGTAGCTTATGGACAAAATATTGCAAATGCAAGTGATGAATATAAGGTAATAATTAAACGTCAAGCGCTAGATAATGATGCAACATTATCAAAGCTTGTTGTAACTATTGATGGTGTTGCTCAAACTATTTTTGCAACGAGAACACCTGAAGGAACATTTAATATTCCAAATGTTGGAAATGCTACTTCAATTAATGTAGAAGCAACTCCAACAAAGAGTACAACTAAGATTAATGGTTCATCTTCTAATCCATATACTAATTCATTTACTTTAGGTGGAAATACATCAAATGGATATAATTATCAAATTGTTCTAAGTTGTGTTGCTGAAGATGGTACACCTCAAAATTATGTATTAGAAATTTCACGTGGCCCTATTAATGCATCTGACGATAATGGAATTATTTTAATTGAGGTATTAGATTCAAATAATGCATATTATATTGCACAACAAGGAAATGCTGCAAATAATGTTCAACAATTTGATCAAACACAATTACCTTATACAATTACAATGCCATATGGTGCTAAATCATACACGATTAATGCACAAATTCTACAAGGCTCATATGCAAAGCTTTATATTACTGATGGTACTGGAAGCAATGATGTCCAAACCGCATCTCGTCAGTTCCAAATTGCATCAACTATGTATGGTACAACTATTACTCATAAGGTTTATGCTATAAGTGATAGTGGTATTAAAGGATTGGAATATACAATCACTATTAAGTTTGAAGAACCAAATGTTGATAATTCTTTAAAGAGTTTAACAGTTGATGGCGATGAGCAAATTACATCTACTACACCAAACAATCCGACATTTACGATTAGCAGACCTAATAGTGTTACAACTGTTGATATTGCTGCAATTGTAAGTGATCCAACTGCAACAATTACATCTAATAGTCATTTAGGTCGTCTATCATTAGTAGAAGGTCAAAATGTATTTAATGTAACTGTAATTGCACAAAATGGAGATCAACAAACCTATACTATTATTGTAAATCGTGACTATGCAAATCCAACATTAATGGATTTAGGTGTAACTGGTGAGACATTATTAGATTATGATACAAAGAAAGTAACTACATTTGAACCAAATACAACAAAGTATTTTGTAAGAGTTCCATATACAAAAGAGACTGCTGATATATATGCATATTCATCAAGTGTTAGCGATGTAATTTTAGGTACAGGAACAAAGAATCTTCTTGTAGGAGATAATAAGTTTACAGTTAAGATTACAAGTGTGCATGGTACTACAACCGAATATGAGCTTCATATTTATCGTCTTCCAGAAGAAACTATGAATGCTTCTCTTGATTGGCTAAAAGTATTCCAAGTTGGTGCTGATAAGAGCAATCTTATGGATGGTTCTGATCGACTTGAATTAAAGGATGAAAATGCTAAAAAGATTTCAGACGTATTTAATTCTGATAAGATTTACTATGGAGTTTATAATGTAAATGGTAAAGTTGGCTTATTAGATGTTAAGTATGACACTGTAGTTCATGGTAATGAATTTTATGATTCTCCAGTTGTTACTGTATTAGGTGCAGATAATCTTCATATCGGTAAGAATCAAGTAGTAATTCTTGTTACTGCACCAGATGGAATTCATCAAAAGGCATATGTTATTGAAGTAGAACGTGATGACATTGCTTATAATGTTCTTGAAGATCAAATTGAATCTGATGGATATACTCTTGAAAAAGTAGTAGACAAGCTTGAATATAATATTAACATTGGTAAGAAGAAGACATCTGAAGTTGATTTCTTATCATATATTGAAGCTTTAAATGCTACAGGCGATAATGCTGAACAAGAACTAGAAATTACTTATAAAACAAACATTGAAAATAATCCTGATGATGTAATTATTGAAATTGCAACTAAAGATGGAATTACAAAACAAGTTATTTTCCATGTTGAATCTACAAGTAATCATAATAATGCAGACTTCTGGACATTCTTCCCACTTATTATCTTATTAGTTATTGTCTTAATTATTTTAATTATGATTTTAATTTCTGTTAATAAGGATAAGTATGGAAAGATTACTAGAAAGGCTGACAAGAAGTCAGATAAGAAAGAAAAAGCAGCGAATAAATAAGTTAAAGAAGGATTACTATAATGTTAGATAAAGTGTTGTTTCAAATAGGAAGCTTCGAAGTAACAGTTTTAGTGGTCGTCCTTGTAGCCTTATTAATAGTCTTACTTGTTGCTGCAATGGCTTTTAGACAAAACTATATCATACAAGTAAGATTATCAAGGCTAATGGATGCTGAAAGTGCTAAGCATAACCACGAAGGTTTTGTTACATTATTGCGCAAACGCAAGAAAAAAATACTAAAGAACTCTCGTCAAGTTTCCCCAGCTATTGTTATCTTTTCGCTAGATAACCTTGGTGGGGTCTACGTGGGCTATAAAAATCAAAGACTTTTAATGCGTACAATTTCTGATGTATTTACAGAAGGTCTAAAAAAACAAGAATTTGTAACTCGTATTGACTTTTCTAAATTTGGTTTAATTGTAACTGATAGAAATCGAGAAGAGGTAAAGGAATTCATTTTAAAATGTATTGAACGTTTAAATGAAATAGAATTTCCTAATTATGGCTATTATACCTTTGATGTAACATGTGCTGTATATGAAGCGGTTCCTCTTGAAAATCCTAAGGATGAGGTTGCTCTTGCAATTCAAACACTTAAATATGCAGTTGTTAAGGATGGTAATATTTATTACTATTCGCAAGACGTTCTTGATAAGGTAAATAAGTTAGAAGAAATCAATGCTTCTAAAGAAAGTGCGATGGAAGAAGGATGTATTATTCCTTATGTTCAACCTAAGGTTGATTTTAAAACTGGTAAAGTTGTTGGTGGAGAAGTATTAGTTCGTTGGATTAATGATGATGGTTCAATCAAATATTTCCCTGATGAATTTGTTCCTTTGTTTGAATCAAATGGATATATTCGTCAAATTGATTTAAAAATGTTTGAAGCAGCATGTATAATTCTTCAAAATGCAAAAAACACCGGCCATGACATTGTCGTATCAACTAATTTTTCAAAACTCACATTAAATAGTTTAAGAAAAATAGATCAACTTCTTGAAATCACCACAAAGTATGGTGTTAATCCTTCAAGTATTGAAATTGAAATTACGGAAAGTGAATTTGTATCAACAAATCAAGCATTTACAGCTTCAATTTTAAGATTACGTCAAGCGGGCTTTAGAATTGCTATGGATGATTTTGGAAAAGATTATTCTTCATTATCATTACTTACAGAAAATCGTTTTGATACTATTAAGGTTGATAAATTCTTCTTTGAAAATAGCTTAGCTACAGACAAGGAGAAAAATATTGCCAAAAATATTATTAATCTATTATCATCAGTTGGTTGTAAGATTTGCCTTGAAGGAATTGAAACTTTAACATGTCTTGACTATCTTGCAACTGTTAATCGTCAGGTTTTATTACAAGGCTATTATTTCTCAAAGCCTATTCCTGAAGTTAAGTTCGAACAATTCCTTGATACTATTTTCCCATTCAATTATCCAGTTGATAGTGATAAAATAAAGCCACAGGTTATTGTGCAAACGGTTGAAGTAGAAAAGAAGGGTGTAGATGCTACTGATACAGATACTAATAATCATACAACAATCAATGTCACTACAAATACCCAAAATGAAGCTCTAGATTCATTGAAAGCTCAAATGTCTGAAATGCAAAGGAAGTTTGAACAACAACTACAAGAACAGCGTGAGTTGACTCATAAACGAGATATAGAGCTTATGCAACAGCAGCTTGAATTTATTAAAAAGACACAAGAAATGCAAGCTAAGAATAAGCCTGTCGAGCTTGAAACTCAATTGATTGATAATCGTGAGGATGATAGAGTTAAACGACTTAAGGAACAACTTGATGAACTTGAGCGTGAACGCGAACGAGATCGTCGCGAAAGAGAACGTGAAAGAGATAGAGAGCGTGATTCTTATCGCGATAGAAGAGATTATGATGATTTACAACAACAAATACGTGATTTAAAAAATCAACAAAATAATAATGGTCCTATGGGATATCCATACCCATATCCTCCATATGCACCATATCCTTATCCATACCCATATCCTCAACAGCAACAACCTCAACAAAATATAGATGTTGATGCTTTAATTGAGAAATTATCAAAGAAGCAAAAGGAACAGGTTGATAGTGCCATGGATGAAATGAAGGCTCAAAATCAATCACTTCAGGATCGTCTTGATGCTGAACGTAAAGAGCGTGAGGAACTTGAGGCTATGCTAAGAGATATCCAAACTAAGGGTGAAGAAGAGGAAGCTGATGAGGCTGAACAAGAGCGTGAGCAAGAAGAGGCTGATAAGGCTTTAACACTTGATGTTGATGCCCTTCCTGTTGATGATGATAACGATACAGATGAGGATGCTGATAACGATGCAGATGATGATACAAATTCTGAAAATGAAGAGCCAGTAGAAAAGTCTGAATTAACTCTTGAGCAAATCGAAGCCTTAGTTAAAAATTATCAGGATAGATTCCAAGAGGATTGGATGAGTCATGCTAAGGAAGAACTTCAAGGTGGATTTGATGAGCTTGTCAAAGGTTTAAGGTTCTATAAGCTTCAAAATGCTGAAAGAAAAACCTTTGTTGATAAGGTTAAAAAGCTTTCTCCTGAGGTTAAGCAAATATATAACATCGTAAAGAATGAATTTATGAAATATAATGGTGTAACTAATAAGCTTACAAATTCTTGTGATGTTTTATATAAGGGTCGAAATCAAATTGCAAAGATTAATTTTACTAAATCAAGGGTAAGATTATATCTTGGACTTGATCCTAATAATGCGGAATATGCCAAAATTCCACATAAGGATTTATCAAACAAGCGTGCTCATGCTAGAACGCCATTCTATATGCTACTTAAATCACCACTTTCAGTTAAACGAGCTAAAAAGCTTATTGCTGATTTAATGGTAATGCATAACTGTGAGGAAAATTTAAATTATAAACCTATAGATTATGCGACTAAGTATAAATTCTTTAAAAAGGATCAAAAAAAGTAATTTAAAATATGGTTGTGAAAACTGCTTTTAAAGTAGAATTTCACAACCTTTTTTATTTACAAAAATGCTTCATAGAAGAAAATGAAAAAAGTTATAATATACAAATTTTATTGAATTTTATCAAAAATTTAAAAATCAAGAGTTGGTGTTGATAAATGCCACTGCTTGAAATTCGTAATGAAGGATAAGAAAATAGCTGATGTACTGGCTTACTAGTTGAAGAAGTAAATAATATGTAATAAAGAATATAGAGGTATTTAATAATACTGTTTTAATTAAAGGATACCTCTTTTTTTGCTCATAAGCATTAAAATGCCGAAATTTGCTAATATTTTTATTTAGTGTTATAATGTGTAATAGGATATTGATAATTTTAGCAAAAAAGAGGCGATGTTACGTGAATAAGAAATTTTTATATATATCAGCTAGTGTTTTAGTAGCTACTGCTGCTTTCCTTGCTGTTTTTTTACCAATAAAATTAAATAAAACAAAAGATAATAATAAAATTACATCAGGAAGTTTAGTTAATGCAAATGGTGCTAAATTGAGCTGGGATGAACTTTTAAATGAAAAGTCTGATACTGATAGTGATAAAAATAAAATTGTTGTTGAAGAGAATGTTATTACTTATGTTGATTCAGCCTTAGATGGTGAATTGACTCTTCCTACCTCCATTGTAGGAATCGGCGCAAACGCCTTTAAATATTCTAAACTTCAAGCAGTTAATTTTAATGAGGGCTTGGTAACAATTGGTGTTGATGCTTTTTTAGAATCATCTTTAATAAAGCTTTCTTTACCAAGCACGGTAACAACCATTGAAAAGGATGCTTTTTGGAATTGTACAAGCTTAACTAATATTACATTAAATGATGGTCTTCAGGTTATAGGATATAACGCTTTTTATAATTGTCAATTTACCTCTTTAATAATTCCATCATCTGTAACGACTATCGAAGAAGGCGCATTTATTAATTGTAATAAAATCATAGGAACGGTTACGCTTCCTCAAAATATTACTGTAATAAAAAATAGTACATTTAAAGGCTGTAGCAGTGTAAAAGAGTTTGTATTAGGAAATGTTGAAAATATTGAATTTCAAGCATTTTTAGAATGTACATCATTAGAAAAAATTAATTTACCTAGCACATTAACAAGTATTCAAGATGATGCATTTAGAGATTGTACTAAGCTTAGTACGCTTGCATTTCCAATTGCACTTCAAAGTATTGGCTCACACACCTTTGATGGTTGTAGATCATTAGAAACGGTAACCTTAAATCAAAATATTGCAAAACTAGGAGTTGCCACATTTAGTAATTGCATTAGCTTAAATTCAATTAATATACCACAAGCAATCAATTCAATCCCTGATTCATGCTTTTATGGATGCAGTTCATTAACAAGTATTGATTTAAGTAGTGTAGAAATAATTGGTTATAACGCATTTTTTGGCTGTAAGAACGTAACATTTGTATTAGATGATAATGAGAATGTTCATTATGTTGCATCAAAGGATAAGGATTTTTCTTCGTTAGAACAAATATCAAACGATAAATTTAAAGAATATGCTTTAAAAAATTATTATATAAAAAAAGTAGAGGGTAAAATCAATGAAAATAATTAAGAAACTTATTTCCTTTACAACAGTAATTTTTAGCTTATTTTTTATCATTAGTTGCTCTAAAACAGCTTCAACAACATCTAGCATCGAATTGTTAAATATCGAAGCTTCAGGCATTAATAATGAAACAGTTTATCAAGGCTTTAGCTATTCTAAGTCTTCATCTGTAATAATTACAGCCACTTTTAGCGATGGAACTGAAAAAAATGTAACAAATGATGCTAAATTTGGTAAAATTTCAACCTCAAAAGTAGGACCTGTTGAACAAAATGTAAACTATACATTTAATGGCAAAACAGTTTCTACAACATATGAGGTTTTAGTTTTAGATTACAGCTCACAACGAATTAATCTTGATACAGCTAATGTAAAAACAATTTATAATTTAAATGAAAAATTAACTCTTAATAATTTACGTGTTACAGCATTTTATCCTAATGGTGCTCAAATCAAAGTATCACAATATGATGTAGAATTAACGGATATTTATAATGTTAAATGCGATATTAATAAGACGTTTATTCATGATGGTGTTTATGATGTTAAAATTTCATATCAAAATTGTAATTCAAGTTTTTCGATTATGGTATATAATGATGAAATGACATCATTCCATTATAAGGTAAGTAATTCTCTTGATTATGAAAAAAATCAAAATGTTAATTTTTTAAATGGAAAAGATTTATTTAAGTCTTTATATGCTAATGTTTATATGAAGGGTGAGAATTGCACATATGATTATAATGCTTTGACATATAATGAAATGAATTATGAAGCATCTCTTAAAATTAAATCTTCTATCTCAAATGAAAAAACAGATGGATTAACTATTGCTGTTACAAGACCAGTTAAAGTTGTAATGCTTATAAGACTTGATGCAAATACATTATCTATTCGTGACAGTAGTGAAATGGTAATAAAAAGAAATGTTATTACAACAGCTGTTGGCTATGTAAGCTTTGAACTTGAAGATGGTACTTATACTATATCATCTGTTGATATTTATGCCTATATTTATGATTTATACTTTGTGTATGATTCGGATTTAAACTTAAAAAAATATGATACGATTGAAATTGATAAATCATCTTTAAAGGATGAGTATCATTATAATGATTCATTTGATGTTAATAACTTTAAGGTTAATGGCATTATTGGATCTTCTAAGGAAGTTCTTGATGTAAATAATTATAGAATTCAATTATATTATAATGGAAATGAAGTTTCAGACTTTAGTTTTGAGGGTGAATATCAAATAAAATTATCATATATAGGTAACGATTTATGCGATGAACCAGTTAAAAGATATTCTATTAATTTTAACTTTACAGATATGGATAAATTATATTTAAGCAAAATTGTTGTTAATGGGGTTTTAGTTGATATTTCTAAAAAT